>Ga0209638_1002939_pt1 | contig 10337 bp, 9 predicted proteins | sample BarGraNGADG00211_FD_184490 | JGI IMG/M metagenome (GOLD analysis project Ga0209638, IMG submission 184490) | Arctic peat soil microbial communities from Barrow, Alaska - Barrow Graham LP Ref core NGADG0002-211 (SPAdes) (version 2) | ecosystem: Environmental > Terrestrial > Soil > Wetlands > Peat... | reverse complement strand
CTTCAGCGCCTGGCCTGCCCCATTTGTTATAAGGGGATAAGCATGTTCCGGCTGGACAGACTCACTCAAAAGGCGCAGGAGGCGTTGCAGCAGGCGCAAGCCGTTGCGGAGAAAAGCGAAAGCCAGGTGATGTTCCCTCTGCACCTGCTCATCGCCCTGGCGGAAGAACGGGAAGGCATCGTCCGGCCGGTACTGGAAAAGTGTTCGGCCCACCCGGACGCGGTCCTGAGCGAGGCGCGGCGGCTGCTCGGCAACCTGCCGAAGACCGCGGGCATGCAGCCCGGAATGTACCTGGCGCAGCCCCTCAACGAGGTGCTGGAGCGGGCGTTCGACGAGGCAGGGCGCTTCAAGGACGAGTTCGTCTCCACCGAGCACCTGCTGCTCGCCATCGCGGAGCAGCGTAACGACCCAGCCGGCCAACTTCTCGACCGCGCCGGGGCGACGCACGACGCCATCCTCAAGGCCCTGGTTTCGGTGCGCGGCGGCCAGCGGGTCACGGACCAGAACCCCGAAACGAAGTACCAGGCGCTGGAGCGCTACGCCCAGGACCTCACGGATTCCGCCCGCAAGGGCAAGCTCGACCCGGTGATCGGCCGCGAAGAGGAGATCCGCCGCGTCATGCAGGTGCTGAGCCGCCGCACCAAGAACAACCCGGTGCTCATTGGCGAGCCGGGCGTCGGCAAGACCGCCATCGTGGAAGGCCTGGCCCAGCGCATCGTGCGCGGCGACGTGCCCGATCAGCTCAAGAACAAGCGCCTGGTGGGCATCGATCTCGGCTCCATGATCGCCGGCACCAAGTTCCGCGGCGAATTCGAAGACCGCCTCAAGGCCGTGGTAAAGGAGATCATCGACTCCAACGGCGAAATCATCTGCTTCATCGACGAGCTGCACACGCTGGTGGGGGCCGGCTCCGCCGAAGGCGCCATCGACGCCGCCAACCTGCTCAAGCCCGCTCTCGCCCGCGGCGAGCTGCGCTGCATCGGCGCCACCACGCTCAACGAGTACAAGAAGCGCCTCGAGAAGGACGCCGCCCTGGCTCGCCGCTTCCAGACGGTGCTGGTGGGCGAGCCTAGCGTGGACGATACCATCGCCATTCTGCGCGGCCTCAAGGAGAAGTTCGAAATTCACCACGGAGTGCGCATCAAGGATTCGGCCATCCTCGCCGCCGCCGTGCTCTCGCATCGTTACATCGCGGACCGTTTCCTGCCGGATAAGGCGATCGATTTGATCGACGAAGCCGGCTCCGCGCTGCGCCTGCAGATCGGCTCCATGCCCATCGAAATCGACGATCTCGACCGCAACATTTCGCACCTGGAAATCGAGCGGCAGGCTCTGAGCAAGGAGAACGACCCGGCCTCGCACGACCGCTTGCGGCACGTGGAGAACGAGCTGGAGCGGCTGCGCGGCGAGGCGGCCGGCCTGAAGGAGCGCTGGAACCGCGAGAAGAGCGCCATCCAGCGCGTGCGGCATCTCAAAGAGGAGCAGGACACGCTGCGCCAGCAAGAGGAGAAAGCCAGCGGCGCGCGCGACTGGGAGAAGGCCGCCGAGTTGCGTTACGGCCGCCTCTCGCAAATCGAGAAGGACATTCAGACCGCCGAGCAGGAACTGGAAGCCGTCAAGGAAAACGCGCTGCTCAAGGAAGAGATCGGCGAGGACGAGATCGCCCGCATCGTGGCCAAGTGGACCGGCATTCCGGTGGCCCGCATGATGGAAGGCGAGATCCGCAAGCTGGTGCAGATGCCGGAGCGCCTGAAAGACCGCGTCGTGGGGCAGGACGAGGCCGTGCGCCTGGTATCCAACGCCATTCTGCGCAACCGCGCCGGCCTCAGCGATCCCGACCGGCCCATCGGCAGCTTCATTTTCCTCGGACCCTCCGGCGTCGGCAAGACCGAGCTGGTGCGCGCCATGGCCCAATATCTGTTCGACGACGTCAAGGCCATGATCCGTGTGGACATGTCGGAGTACATGGAGAAGCACTCGGCGGCCCGCATGGTCGGTTCGCCCCCGGGATACGTGGGCTACGAGGAAGGCGGCCAGATCACCGAGCAGGTGCGCCGCCGTCCTTACTCGGTGATTCTGTTCGATGAAATCGAAAAGGCCCACCCGGACGTCTTTCATATGTTGCTCCAGATTCTGGACGATGGCCGGCTGACCGACGGCCAGGGCCGCACCGTCAGCTTCAAGAACGCCGTGATCGTGATGACTTCCAACGTGGGCACCGGGATGGTGGACAAGAACACCATCGGGTTCTCGGTGCATGGCACGGACAAGCGCGGCGAAGAAATGCGCAAGGCGTTGCTGGATAAGCTGCGCGCCGCCTTCCGCCCGGAGTTTTTGAACCGCGTTGACGATATCATCGTGTTTAACGCATTGACGCGCGAGCATCTGGCCCAGATCGTGGACATACAGTTGAGCGCCGTGAGCAAGATGTTGAAGGAGCGCAAGATCGGGCTCGAGATCACGGCCGCCGCGAAGGGCCGGATCGTTTCCGAAGGCTACGACCCGCAGTACGGAGCCCGTCCCATGAAGCGCGCCATTCAGCGCCTGGTGCAGGACCCGCTGGCGCACAAACTGATGCACGGCGACTTCGCGGAGGGCGACGCCGTGCTGGTGGACCTCAAGGAAGGCGCCGGCGAACTGGAGTTTTCCAGGCTAACGCCGGTGGGAAAGGAAGCCGTGGGGAAAGAAGCCGTCAGCCATCAGCCGTCAGCCGTCAGCTAGAACCAAGACGCGGTTCCGGCTAACCAAAAGCCGATGGCTGATGGCTGACGGCTATTGAGTTACTTATGACAACCAACACTCTCAAGACCGCTCTTCTCCTGGGCCTTCTCTCGGCCGTCTTGCTGGTCGGCGGCCAGGCGCTGGGCGGGCGGCAGGGCCTGTATATGGGGCTCGGCCTCGCGTTCCTCATGAATTTCGGAAGCTATTTCTTCTCCGATAAGATCGCGCTTTCCATGTACTCGGCGCAGCCGGTGAGCGAGACCGAAAACCCCGAGGCGTACCGCCGCGTGGCGCCCATCGTTCACGGCCTGTGCCATCGCATGGAGCTGCCCATGCCCAAGCTATACCTCATTCCGGAGCCATCGCCCAACGCCTTCGCCACGGGCCGCAATCCGGCGCATGCCTCGCTGGCTTTCACCGCGGGGCTCTTGCAGCTCATGAACGATAACGAAATCGAAGGCGTGGTGGCGCACGAACTGGGCCACGTGCTGCACCGCGATATTCTCATCAGCTCCGTGGCCGGCACGCTGGCCGCGGCGATTACGTTCCTGGCCCGCATGGCATTTTTCTTTGGCGGATCGAGCCGCGACGACGACAACCGTGGCGGCGCAGTCGGCGCCATCCTCATGATGATTCTGGCGCCCATCGCCGCCATGCTGATCCAGATGGCCATCTCGCGCTCGCGCGAATACGACGCCGACGCCGCTTCGGCCAAGTACGTGGGATCGCCCTACCCCCTGATCAACGGCTTGAAGAAGCTGGAGGGCTGGTCGAAGAGCATCCCCATGGACGCCACGCCCTCCACCGCGCACATGTTCATCATCAAGCCGTTTGGCGGACAGAGCATGATGCGCCTGTTCTCCACGCACCCTTCCACCGAGGACCGCATCGCCCGCCTGCAGGCCATGCGATGACCCCCTCCAATCGCTCCGTTGATGACGCCCCACGTCATGAATGAAATCCGCGTCACCCGGAAAGCCGCCGGCCGGGTCGCCGCCGGCCATCCGTGGATCTTCGCCAGCGACATCGCGGATCGAAACGGCGCGCAACCCGGTGAGGCGGTCAAGGTCGCCGACCCCGCCGGACGTCCGCTGGGGACGGCGCACTACAGTTCCACCTCGGAAATCACGCTGCGGATGCTTTCGCGCCAGGTCGAAGAGATCGGCCGCGATTTCTTCTTGCGCCGCCTGCGCGCCGCGGAGGAGCACCGTCGCGCGGTGGTTCGCGATAGCAACGCTTATCGCGTGGTGCATGGTGAAGCCGACCTTCTCCCCGCCTTGGTCGTGGACCGCTATGGCGACTACCTGGTGATGCAGACGCTCGACCAGGGGATGGATGCGGCCAAGGACGAAATCGCGTCCTGCCTGGAGGAGATCTTCCATCCGCGCGGCGTGGTGGCGCGTAACGACGTGGCCGTCCGCACCAAAGAGCAGTTGCCGCTGGAACGCGCCGTGGTGGCGGGCGACGTTCCCGAATCCGTGGCGGTGCAAATGAACGGCTTTGCCATGCGCGCGGACCTGTTGCGCGGGCAGAAAACCGGCATTTTCCTCGATCAAAGGGAGAACTACCGCGCCGCCGCAGGGTATGCGCGCGGCGGCAAGGCGCTTGACTGCTTCACCTCGACCGGCGGTTTCGCCCTGCACCTGGCGGCGCATTGCGACTCCGTCGAAGCGGTGGACAGCGCAGCCGTTGCGCTGGCCAGTGCCCGAGCCAATGCGGAGGCCAATGGGATTGCGAACATCGAGTTCCACGAAGCCGATGTTTTCGATCTATTGGCCGGATACGCTACAGCCCGCCGCCAATTCTCCCTGGTAGTGCTCGATCCGCCGGCCTTCGCGAAATCGCGCCGCAACCTGGACGCCGCCGCGAGCGGCTATAAGGAGATCAACCTGCGGGCGCTGCGGCTGCTGGCCCCCGGCGGCATTCTGGTGACCTGCTCCTGTTCGCATCACGTGAGCGAAGCGATGCTGCTGGAGGTAGTGGCCCAAGCGTCGCTCGACGCCAACCGCACCCTCCGCGTTCTGGAGCGCCGCACCCAGAGCCAGGACCACCCCATCCTGCTCACCGTGCCGGAAACCATGTACCTGAAGTGCCTGATTCTGGAGGTCCTGTAGGGATCTGGCATGCCCGGCCCGCGGCCACTGGACAAATCCACACCAATATCCGGGTGGCGTTCGGCTTCGGGGAAAAGGCCTTCAGCAAGGTTCAGATGCCGCTGACGATCGATGCCTGGGATGGGCAGTGTCTCGCCGCGTCTCGCCGTAAGCGGCGTGACGCTGGACGCGATGCACTCGCCAGAAAGCCGAACCTGGCAATCGCCGTGCTATAATTATCGAGTCTTACCTGTTCGTTAAGATCCAGGGAATATCTATGCCGAAGCTCAAGACACACAAAGGTGCGTCTAAGCGGTTCAAGAAGACCGGGACGGGCAAAGTGGTTCGTAATCACGCTTTTGCGCGGCACATCCTGACTTCGAAACCGCACAAGCGCAAGAAAAAACTACATGCGAGCGTAGTGGCCGACAAGGCCGATCAGAAAGTTCTGAAGCGCATGATCCCCTACTAGGGGACGGGCGATCTGAGTGGACGGAGCGCGTGGCACGTGCCCGATCCGCCAATCGGTGAAGCGACTAAAAAGGAGATGAAACGTGCCTAGAGTCAAAAGAGGAACCCACCGGAAGGACGCCCGGGTAAAGACGCTCAAGCGGGCTTCCGGTTACTTTCTCACCAAGAGCAAGCTCAATCGAGCGGCGCAGGAGGCGGTGGAACGCGGGCTGAAATTCGCCTACGTCGGCCGCAAGAACAAGAAGCGCGAGTTCCGTTCGCTGTGGATCGTGCGCATCAACGCGGCGTGCCGGGAAGCCGGCATTTCCTACAGCATGTTCGTGCACGGCCTGAAGGCGGCGGGTCTGGATCTGAACCGCAAGTCGCTGGCGGATGTCGCGCTGCACGACGATGCCGCGTTCCGCCAACTGGTGGAAGCGGCCAAGGCAGCCGTGGAGAAAGCGTGACTCCGGCCGAACAGGAACGGTTCATTCCGGGGGAATCCGATTCCTTGGGCAGTCTGGAAGAACGCATTCAGCAGACCGTCCAGCTTGTGGCGCGGTTGCGCCAGGAGCGGGACGCGGCGCTGAAACAGACTGCCGAAGCCAAGGCCGAGGTGGCGCGCATGGCGGGCGAAATCAAGACCTTGCAGGCGGAGCGCAAGCAGGTTCGAACGCGCATCGAGCGGCTGCTGGGGCAGATCGACCAGTTGAGCGGCGGCTAGAACGGCCGTCGTAGCTCTGGGGGTACGTGCGATGGAAGGCACTCCCAAGAAACAGCCCGTTCGCGTAACCATCCTGACCCGGCCGTACACGCTGCTGGCCACGGGAGATCCGCGCGAAGTCGAGGCAGTGGCGGCGAGCGTGGACGAATTGATGCTCTCGATCGCCGCGAGATCTCCTAACGCCGACTCCACGCGCATCGCCGTGCTGGCCTGCCTGCACCTGGCGGACAGACTGCGCACGCTGGAGCGCGACCTCAGCCGGCTGAAAGATCGCGTGGACCGCAAGAGCGTGGAATTCGCGGGCATGCTCGAGCAGGCAATGGCGCCAGGGGAGGAGCCGCGATGATGGCAAGAGCGCTTCCGGCGGCGCTGGCCGGGGCGGCGCTCTTCGCGGCCACCGCGTTCCAGTCCGAAGTCGCCGGCTGGCGGAAATCGCGCGAGGCGGGCTTGCGGCGCGACGGAGGCTGGCTCACGGTGACCGGCCTGTTCTGGCTGCGCGAAGGCCCCAACCGTTTTGGCAAGGAAGCCTCGAACGCAATCGCGCTGCCGGATGGTCCCGCACGGGCCGGCGCGTTCACCTTGCGCAACGGCAAGGTGACGGTAGCGATGGGCGGCAGCGAGCGCGAACTGCGCCCCGATTCGAACGATGTCCTGAAAGTGGGGCGGCTGAGCCTGATCGTCATCAAGCGCGGAGACCGGTACGGCATTCGTCTGAAGGACCCGGAGAGCCCGTATTTACGCGAGTTCCACGGGCTGGAGTACTTCCCCGCCAACGAAGCGTATCGGATCGCGGCCAAGTTCGTTTCCGAGCCGCGCAAGATTCCCATCTTGAACGTCCTCGGCCAGACCGAGCGGGACGACTGCCCCGGGTACGCGGTATTCCGCCTGAATGGCCGGGACGTGCGCCTCTATCCGGTATTGGAAGAGCCGGATGCCAAGGAGCTGTTTTTCATCTTCCGCGACCAGACCAGCGGCAAGGAAACCTATGGCGCCGGGCGATTCCTCTACTCCGGCTTGCCGCGCGACGGCACGGTGATTCTGGATTTTAACAAGGCCTACAATCCTCCCTGCGCGTTCACGCCCTATGCGACGTGCCCGCTGCCGCCCAAGGAGAATCGCCTCGCCGTGCGGGTCGAAGCCGGCGAGAAGAAATACGGCCATTGAAATGGGCGGCAGGCCTTTCGGGCTAAGGTCGATACCGTTCACTTTGCGCACGCAGTCGTGGAGTGGCCTTTCAGGCTGGGGGGCGCCCTCTGGGCTACGGCGTCCGTGCCGGCGTTCTTTTTGGCGGCTTTCGAGAATGCCGCCACGGACGGCGGCATGGCAGGCCGAAGGCCCACTCCACAATAGGGTGGCGTCCGGAGCAAAGTGAACGGCATTCGGGCTAAGGCCCTGACTTCAGCAAATACCGGAGGCACGAGCCGAATCCAGAGACTCTTGCAGGTTGTCGAGCGAAGCTCTCATAGCCTGAAGGTTATGGTCCGCGCCGGTGGTGAAGTCGGCGATTTTCGAGATCACTTTTTCGTGCAGCCGGAAGAAGAGGTCGGCGACTTGCGGATCGCGCCAGCCGCGTTCCGTCTCCTCGCGCAGAATCTGAAGCGCCTGTGGGGGCGAAATGGGACCCTTGTAAGGCCGGGAGCTGATGAGCGCATCGTAGATATCCGCAATTTGCAGTATGCGCGCCTCGAGCGGAATCTGCTCGGCACGCAGCCCATCCGGGTATCCGGAGCCATCCCAACGCTCGTGGTGGTGCCGGATGAGGGGCAAAACGGGGCGCAGCGGGGCCACGTGGCGGCAGATCTCCTCGCCGCGGGCGGGGTGGCTCCGCATGGTGACCCATTCCTCCGCGGACAACTCGCCGGGTTTGAACAGGATGGAATCGGGCATGCCGACCTTGCCGACATCATGCAGGTAGCCGCCCTGATAGAGAGTCAGCAGAGCGGCCCGGTCCAATCGCATGGCCATCCCCATCGCGACGCTCATGAAGGCCAGTCGCTCGCAATGGCCGGCGGTGTGGCTGTCGCGCTGCTCGACGGCCTGGGCCAGCGCAAACAGGATGCCCTCGGTTTCATTGATCGAGAACTTACGCTCCTCGCGGGGACCGCCCCCTTCGGGCAACGCCTCTCCAGACAGACCGCGCCATGGTTCCTGAGGAAAGGCCGGTGCCGGCTTGCAGGATGACCAGGGCCGGGGTCGTGTTGGTATCAATCCATCGGTTCCCATTACTATGGGAACTATCGGCGCCAGCGCGGAAAAAACTAGGGTACTAAGCGAAAGCTCTCTGGTTTCTCAGTGTCGTACCACCGTAATAGACCTCCAGGTGGAATTGCCGGCGGCGTCATAGGCGCGAACGGTGACCACGTTCGTCCCGACCAGTAACGGCGCCCGGAGGGACCAGCTCGCCGCACCGGATGCGTCACCCGAGGCGCCGGTCGAGGTGGACCACTTCACGGCCGTCACCCCCACGCTATCGCTGGCCGTGCCGCTGAGGGAAATCGCCGGCGACGACGTAGAGACGATCGTGGAACCGGGCGAGACGATGCGTAGCGACGGAGGCGTGGTATCGGCGCCGCTTGGCGGATTCGGGGGCGCCGGCGCCGGCGCCGGCGGCGGCGGAGTGGCCGGCTGGACCGGCGGGAGCGGAGGAGGGTTCGAAGGCGTGGCGGCGCCGGCGCCATAGAGGCTCTGAATGCCGGCGATGTCGTCGGCCGTCAGGCCGGTCGCAAAATGATAATAGGGATACATCACCGATGCCGGGTTGTCGGAATGGGCTAGCCCGAGCGCATGCCCGGCTTCGTGCAGAGCGACGCTGAACAGGTCCGTGTCCACCCCCACGCGCCAGCTCTCGCCGGCATCGAAATGCATGTCGCCCGCCAACGGTTCCGCGTTCGGCGGCGAGGGATAGAAGGTGTGGGCCAGGACGGAGCCCGGCCCGTCGAAGGGGTAGCCATCGCCGTGCGTGCCGCTCGCAAACAGGATGGCGATGGTGCGCGCCGAGGCCGCGCTTCCGCCCGCCGTGAAGCTGACGCCGGCGTAACGCGCCCATTCGCGGAAGGCGCGCTCGATTTCGCCCTGCGCCGTGGCCCCATCCAGATTCCCGGGGAGCGATTCGACGGCGTACTGGAGGGCCACTCCGCCGGACGGATCCTTGGCCCAACCGGTTCCCATGGTGGCGTAGTCGGCGACGATCCCGGCGTCGGTGAGCGCTCCGGCGCAGCCGGCTACGGACTTGCCGGCGGCCAGATCGGCGGACGCGGGAAGAATGTAGGACACCTCGTCGCTGGCCGCGAGTTCCTCCAGACGGCCCGGGCCCCCGGCCACCACGAGATGGCCGGGGAGCAGGCTGGAATTCTCAAGCACGCCGAACCCATGCTGAAGAGCGAGCGCGCGCGCCCCGTCCATATCCACGTCGGGATAGAACACGACGAGGTACGCGGGCGCCGGCGCCGTGGCCAGCCGGGGGCTCAGCTTATCCCGCGTTTCCAGCGAACCGGCCCAGATCGCGCCGAGGCCTCGCAGATCCGCGGATGGGTCCGAAGAAACCATCAACGCCGAATCCGGAACGTACCCCAGCACGCGCACGCCCCGGCGCGCCAGTTCCCGGCGAATCTCCGGCCCGGGATAAGCGCCGAATTGCAGAATGTAGTGCGCTCGGAGCGTCCGTTCGTTGGCGCGCGCCGCCGGTGGAAGCGCGGTCTCGCCGCGCTGCGGCTGGAGGGTTCGGGTTCGCAGCCGAATGGAATTCTGCGCCCAGGCGCACTCCGACACCAGGAGCAGCGCCAGGGCGGCGGCTCTAAAGCGGTTCATGTTTTTAGTGGCTCCGTTTTAGCTCTTCGGACCCGGTGGAAGGAGCCTTTTCGGGGAGCGTGCGTAACCGCACGCCCGCGCCCGCCGCAACGTGACGAAGATCACATTTAAGCTTTAAGGGTCCTTAAATCTGATATAGTGCGGGCCGCGGCGTAAGGCTGTTATGCTGGAATGGAATGACGCCCGTAGCTTTGACCATCGCCGGATCGGACCCCAGCGGAGGCGCGGGTCTCCAGGCCGATCTCAAGACCTTCCATCAGTTCGGGGTGTACGGCGAAGCCGTGGTCACTTTGATCACGGTCCAGAACACCGTGCGCGTGTCGCGCGTGGTGGTGATGTCGCCGGCTCTGGTTATCGAGCAGCTCGAGGCGGTGCTCGAAGACATCCCGCCCGCCGCCGCCAAGACCGGCGCCCTGGGTTCCGCCGAGGTGGTGGAAGCCGTCGCGCGCGCGGCTAAGACCTTCCGATTTCCCCTGGTGGTGGACCCGGTGATGGTGAGCAAGCACGGGGCGCCTCTGCTGCCCGAATCGGCCGCCCGCGCC
>Ga0209638_1002936_pt1 | contig 10340 bp, 4 predicted proteins | sample BarGraNGADG00211_FD_184490 | JGI IMG/M metagenome (GOLD analysis project Ga0209638, IMG submission 184490) | Arctic peat soil microbial communities from Barrow, Alaska - Barrow Graham LP Ref core NGADG0002-211 (SPAdes) (version 2) | ecosystem: Environmental > Terrestrial > Soil > Wetlands > Peat... | reverse complement strand
CCCTGCAGGGGGAATCTGATCGGTTAGTCCGGGAAGCGGTAGTGAAACTGCCGGAGAAATACAGAGAGGCGCTCGTCCTGTTCCACTTCAACGAGATGAGCATTAGGCAGATAAGCCAGCTGCTCGGCAGGCCGGAGAACACAGTCAAATCGGACCTGCACATCGGGCGCGAGATGCTCCGGCGAAAGCTGGAGGGAATCGTGGCATGAAACACTCTCGCGACTGCTGCGCAGACGCTGTCGTGTTTGCCACGAAGGGACGAAAATGCTCTGCATTTTCGGAGGAGTGGTAGTAAGACTATGAATTGCAGATATGCCCGCGAGATTATCAATTCGATAATAGACCGCGAGAGCCATCCTCTTGAGGCCGAAGCGAGGGAGCACGTCCTGGAGTGTGGCTCCTGCCGGGAATGGCAGGCTAGTATGGATCATGCTCTGGGGATAATGGCCGCCGCCGAGGCGCCGCCGATGCCGGATATCGCTGCGATGGTGATGAGCAGACTGCCTGCCGCGCACCCCGCATCAAGGCAGGTTGCCATGTCTCCACGGAAGGCGCTTTCGTGGCTCGGAGTTGCGTGGCTGCTGGGCGCGATTGTGGTGGCGGGCCTGCTCATCGCGGTTCTGCCGACGGTCAACATCGGCGGCCTGGGGCACGCAATCAGCGTTATCAGGACGATGCTCTCGCCCCTCGCCGCGGTCTTCGCCGTGGGTAGGGCAGTGGCAGTGGTTATCGGTCAGGGGACGATGGGGATAGCGAGAGCTGTCGGGCTGGGACCCGCGCTGATGGTGCCGCTCGTCCTCGATTTACTGCTGCTGGGGGTTGTGTTGCTGGTTTGGCACAGGCGGCATTTGGCCGCAAGCGCCTGTCTGGTTTGAATTGACTCAAGTATAGAGGTGGACTGACATGAAGAAGTTGTTTTCGCTGATAATCGTAATCCTGCACGTGTTGACTGCTGTTGTGGCTGTTTCTGCTGAGGTGATCCCGGGGAAGGTGGTTGGCGAAGCTCCTCTTCCGACTCCTCGCGCGGCGTCGACGGCTGCCGACATCAACAATGAAAATGGTAACACCACAGTCGAAAAGGGTCAGACCGTTAGGAATGCAACCGCCACCAACGGTAACGTCACCGTGCTGGGTCACGTGACCGGAAACGCTACTGCTACCAACGGCAGCGTCTACGTACGCTCCGGTGGCAAGGTCGACGGCAATGCAACGGCAACAAATGGGAAGGTCGTCAAGGATCCGGGCGGTGTGGTTGTCGGAAGCGTTCAGTCCTCGAACGGAGGCAGCGACAGGGCCACGAACATAGACCTCTTCCATGACTCACGAGACACTCACAGGGTCGGCAGTTCTCACAAGGTGGGCAACGATGTAGTCATCGCCAAAGGCCAAACGATTAACGAAGCCACTGCGGTTCAGGGCGATGTTATCGTCTATGGGCATGTTACAGGCAGTGCCACTGCGGTCATGGGCAATGTGTACGTAAAACCGGGCGGCAAGGTCGACCGCGATGCGGTGGCCGTAATGGGAAGAGTCGTTCAGTCGCCTGCGGGTACTGTGGGAGGCGAGGTTACGAGCCTGGATCTCGGGATTCCGAGACATGCCTGGTGGAGCCTGCCGGGCAGCGCCTGGTGGACTGGCACAAACAGATTTGGCGGATGGCTGATGTATGTACTGTACCTCGGGGGCGGGATTGTGCTCTCCGCGCTGCTGACGGCTGTAGTCATTGCGCTCTTCCCGCAGCGGATGACTATGATCGCTGAGTGCAGCATGGACAAGCCTGGCTGGTCCCTGCTCTACGGGGTGGTCGGCGCTATGCTGGTGGTGCCTATCGCGCTCCTACTGCTCGTCACGTGCATAGGGATACCTCTGATCGCGGTCGAGGCGGTGTTGGTGGTCCTGTTGATGATCGCTGGTGGGGTCGGAGTCGAACTCGGAGTGGGGCGGAAGACTGGGATAGGCGTCGGGCATCCGATAGCATCCGCTGTGTTGGCAGGTGTTGTAGGATCGGTCCTGATGGGACTGCTTGAACTTGTCCCGTTCGTCGGCGGGCTGGTTGTGTGGACTCTCTACACGCTGGGAGCGGGCGCGGCTCTGATGACCGGATTCGGCGCCAGTTCGGACTGGTTCCCTCGCAGGTTTGACAAATCGAGTCGCACAACCGCTCCGCAGCCCGTTCCCGCGGCTCAGACTCCCTACGCTCCACCTCCGGCGCCGCCTGCCGGACCGGTGGAAGGCGAGTAACTAACTTCGGAATGTTGGCAGGCAAGGGCGAAGCGCAAAACGCTTCGCCCTCATTGTTTCGCTTATGCTATCTCTCCACCACCAATGGCACCATAAAGCTGTCGCCGGGTTGGAGATCGTAGATGGTAAAGGCGTCACCCGCGAGGAACTTGGCGGGGTCCTTCACGCGCAGGGTTATGAAGTCATTCGCGGTGTCGATGACGGTTGATATCTCCCCCGTACGGTCGTTCTTGATCAGCTTGCCCTTGAAGCAGCCGGTTATCTGGCGGCCTACGTTGCGGGCGGTGGGGAGCGGGACTATGTTCGCTATACCGTTCGGCACGGAAGCTTTGCCGCTGCCGACCTGACCGCGCGCGATCACGAAGTCCCCGTCCAGGATCACCTGGTTCCCATCGATCACTTTCATGCGATAAGGCGAGACGTGAGAATAGCTCTGGCGGTTGAGGTAGATGATCGCCTCGCCGGCGCCCTTGGTCGAGCCGGTGATCGAGGCGCTCGGAGGCTGCGGGCCTCTGGATGTGCTCAGGTGGTCGGTATCCAGGGTCAGTCTTGCGCGCTTGTTGTCAACGTCGGTCACCTTGCCCGAGATCGCCGCCGCTTGAGACTTCAGCCGATAAGAGCCCATCGCAAGCTCGGTTCCGCCCACGAGCACGTCCTTCTCGACCTTGCCGTCTTTGACGCGCAGAAAGCCGAACCGGCCTGTGAAGTTGATTTCCTCGCCGGCGGCGTTCTTGAAAACGGCAGGCTTACCGGACAAGGAGCTGAGGATGTAATCGGTCCCGGTCGATGTATCGACCTCCACGCCGACCGCGCCCTCGGCATCGCATGTAAGCCGCTTCGCCGAGTTGACCGATGCGCCATCGTCCACGGGCTCGACTACCGAAACGAATGCGCTCGATAGATCGGTCCCCTTGCGGCGCAGGATCGTGTAGTCGGCTTTCGCGGCGTTCTGCTCGATGCCTGGGGCTCGCGCGGTGATCAGTTCCGAACCGGCCTCCGGCAGCAGTCGCAGCGTGATAACCTGCTTGTTCTCCGGGTCCAGCGTGTAGGTCGCCGCGCACTCGGCGCTGATATCCGACCCTCTGGCCACATCACACAGGAATCCGTAGCCGTTGCCGGGCGGCGGGTTCCAGTAGTCGGGCTGGTCAGCGCTGCCGATCAGATAACCCGCTGGCCCGACCTTATGTCCCCATTCGTAATCGGGTCCGGCGAGGCTGCCTGTGGTCTGCGGCTCACCCATCTTCGCGCCCGTCACGTGCTCGATCTTGCCCGTAAAGTGCCACATCAGATCGTGCTGATTCCCGCCCGCCACGCGGAAAATATCGACCAGATAGCCGCCTTTGGGCAGGTCCACAAGCGCCATCGTGCGGCGATAGGTCTTGACCCCCTCGGAGGAATACGACGCCTCGGCGGAGGCTTCCATTGCGTGGACAGGCCCACGCTCAACATAGAAATAGGGGCTACCGCCGCTGCCGGGCGCCGCCATCTGGTTCTTTTCGTTCACGACGACCAGGTTGTGGCTCGCGGTTAGCTTCGACCATCCCGCTTGAGCGTGCGCGCTGCCGAGGGAATAGCCCAGATCGTATGTCAGCTCGCGGCCAAGACCGAAGAAGTTGAGGTTCATATCATCGAGGTGGCCGTGGTTGAGCGCGGTCCCATAGCGGACCAGCGCGGCGCGACCCGAGGGGGCCTCCCCTGAACGCAGAGTGATCACTCCCCTACCGCCGAGCACGGCGCGAGGCTCGAACTTGGTCTCGGATTTGGGCTTGGTGACGGGTTCCGCGTGGAAGGCGAACCAGGACATCAGGTCGAGAAACGCGCTTGGGGTGCGATGCTCCTCGACGTTCCCATCAGTGAAATAGCGGCGCGCGGAGAGCCATCGGTCGCGGGCAATGTCGTCTTTCTCGCGCGAGACCAGAATCTCGGAGAAGACGTAGGGGTATCTGCTGTAATGAGTGGCCGAGCCGGTTACCACATCAGTATCCGGCGCCCAATCGCCGAAGCGCGGGGTGTGCCCGAGGACATCGATATCCATACAGGCGTCGATCAGAGCCTTCTGGAACCTTGGGTTAGAGTAGAAATTGATGCCGTTGGGATACTCGGTCGTGCGCAGATTGTAGAGCATCTCGGCCATATCCACGTAAAGGCCGAGGCAGTGTTCGCTGTAGCCGACCGATGTCTCGTAGTACTGCCCATCGCGATCCAGGCAGTTGTCGAGGAACGCCTGCAGGCGGTGTGGACCGGTAATGGCGACATCGGTCAGTTTCTTGTCATCGAGCAGTATTCCAGCCGCAAGCGAGCCACGGACGTAGTCGGCCTCGCCGTTGGTGAGCGCCATGTGGCCGTCCATCGCCTTCTCGTAGCAGTACTCGCCCCCATCGCGGATGATGTTTTCCTCGACGTGCTGGCGGATGGTACCCTTTCCGCTCTTGGAAGGCTCGGCGAACTCGGGACTGTTGTAGAGGAGGTCGAAGTCGTCGGCCAGCAGCACGAGCACTCGCGCGGTCTGGTATTGAGGCCTTTCCAGGCGGCCGTTATTGCCCTTCATTGGGTAGTCGATCGAGCCCACGGTGGCAGTCGGATAGGTATCGGCGAGCTTATCGAAGATGACCGCGGCGGCGTGGGCGTATCGTTTCTCGCCGGTGACGGTGTAGGAAATCGCCAGATTCTTCAGAATGCGCAGGGTTATCTGCTGCGCGGCGTGAGCGTTGTAGATGCCGATGAAGTAGTAGTCCTCGCCCGACTTGGGATCGTGCCAGCCCTTGCCGGTGTCCGGGTGGGCGGCATCGGGAAAGATGTGCTTGCACTTGGGACAAGTGACCTCGTTGGGCCTGTCCATATTCGCCAGCCCCCCACCGCCCCACGTCGGCCAGCTTGCCCCGCAGAGCGGGCAGCCGGAAAAGCCGTAGGCGAAGGTCGAGCCCGGAGGCGGAACGATGGCGCGAAGCTGGTCATCGGTCATCGTAACCCACTTGTCTGAGTTGGAGCGCATCTGGTTAGAGTAGTCCAGGCCCCACTGGAAGCGATCGACGTTGGCTTTGAGCCGAGCCACGTCCTGAGGCGTTTCGTAGAGCCTCGGGTGCGCACCGGCGGCGAGGATAGTGAGCATCAGAATGTACCTCATCATAGTAAAGTGATGATATGACTTTGCCGGGGGAGCGTCAAGGGCTCCGATCACGTTGGCAGGCGGGTTTACAGATGGGTTTGTGCCCGGAAACGTTTGCGGTAAGACCTTTTGACATAGTTCACCATCGACGTCTTAACGCTACAGGGGGTATACGATGAAGAACACTTTGCGGGTGCTTTTGGCAGTGGCTCTGGTGGCTGCGCTTGTCTCGATCGCAGCAACCGTAAGCCTGGCTGCGAAGACAATGACGACGCCCATGCGTGCCGCCGCCGGGCCTGGAACCATCGCGATCGACGCGAGGCAGGTTACCGTAAGGGTGGTCGGTGTCAGCGAGTCAGCGCGCACCGTCACGCTGCAACTCTCTAACGGGAAGATCGTGACCTATAAGGTCGGCAAGGATGTCCGCAATTTCGCCCAACTGAAGAGGGGCGACACGATCAAAGCTACTCTGCTCGATGCGCTGGCGGTCTACATTCAGAAAATGGGCGGACGCCCGACCGCGACGGAAACCCAGACCGTTATGCTCGCCCCAAAGGGAGCGAAGCCGGGGATGATCGTTGCCAACACGATCAGGGTCACCGGCAAGATCCAGCTCGTGGATATGACCAACCGCATGGTAACCATAACCGGACCCGGCGGTATGTCCAAGGGATTCAAGGTCGGCCACAATGTGGACCTGCGCGGCCTGAGGGCCGGTGACGATGTTGTCGTTCGCTACACGGAAGCGGTTGCGCTGGACGTGCAGAAGCCTATGAGATAGCGGTTTTCGACCTCTTCTTCGCGCATTTTGACTGCCTTCCCAACGCCCGGTGAATTCACCGGCGGAGGGAAGGCATTTTCATAGGTCACACATCGGTCCACTGCGGACACCGATGATATGAGAAAGGGAGTAAGGCACAACGGCAGGCCGCGGCAGCTCGCCGGTCTGCGCATATCCGCGAAGATACATCCCCGGTCCCAACATTTGACAACCTGCCATACCGAGGGTATAGTGCATGTAGGGAATGGGGAGATTTGCTATGAACCACACGATGCGACTTGCCCTTGCATTAGCCATAATGTTCGTGGTGACATGCGCGGGTATCGGATATTGCGCGCCTATGACGGGCTTCGGCCTCTCGGATACGCTTGCCGCTCTCAGAAACGACACTCCAAAGCTGCCTGCCTGGAATCCGGCCTCACAGTGGCTGCCGACCGGCAGTGCCGATACGGACAGCTTTGCCAACGCCCGCATTGCAGAGCAGTACGGCAAGCTGCCGCTCTCGTTTGTGGAGAACCGTGGGCAGTTGGACAGCGCCGTCAGATACGTTATTCGCGGTCCGCTGGCTTCGGCGTTCTTCACCGATAATGGAGTCACCTTCAACCTGATGTCTCCCTCTCCCCTCGCGGGAGAGGGCCGGGGTGAGGGGGCAGTGAGTGCTCGCAACCATCGGTTCGATCTGCAAGCGATGCGCGATGAACTCACGGCACGGGCCTCAACCACCCGCAACTGCGCGGCGCTGCGGATGGAGTTTGAGGGGGCTGATCCCAACTGTCGCGTTCAGGGCATCGACGAACTGTCCGGCAAGGTCAACTACTTCACCGGCAGCGATTCCGTAAAATGGCATACGGACATTCCCACATTCAAGGGCGTGATCTATCGCGGCGTATGGCCGGGGATAGATGTCAGCTATCACGGCGACAGGCGGCAGCTCAAGTATGACATCCGCGTCGCCCCGGGCGCTGATCTCTCTCAAATTCGCCTGCGATACGAAGGCGCGGAGAACCTGTGGCTGGATGATTCCGGCGATCTGCACGTGCAAACGGCGGTTACGACGTTCGTGGAGAAAGTGCCCGGCATCTATCAGGAGAATGGCGTAGCGAAGCAGGCCCTGCTCGGCGGATATGTGCTCCTGGATGATCACACGGTGGGCTTCCGGGTAGAACGCCGAAACTCCGACCTGTCCCTGGTGATAGACCCGGCAAGCGATCTGGTCTACTCCACATTCCTCGAGGGCAGCAACATGGATGTTGCTTCATCAATCGCGACAGACTCATCCGGCTGCGCTTATGTGACGGGATGGACCGAGTCATCCAACTTCCCCACCACCACCGGCGCGTTTCAGACGACACTTGCTGGCGCTGATGCGTTCGTCGCAAAGCTGAACGCGAGTGGTTCCGCCCTTGTCTACTCCACGTTCCTCGGCAGCACCTGGACCAATATCGCCGAGTCCATCGCTGTGGACTCATCAGGCTGCGCGTATGTGGCGGGATATACGAAATCAACAAACTTCCCCACCACCCCCGGCGCGTTCCAGACGACATTTGGCGGCGGCGGCGACATCTACGGGGATGCCTTCGTCACAAAGCTGAACGCGAGCGGCTCCGCGCTCGTCTACTCCACGTTCCTCGGCGGCAGCGGCCGTGGCGGCGATTCCGCTTCTGCGATAGCTGTAGGCTCATCCGGCTGCGCGTATGTGGCGGGTCTCACCGGCTCCGCCTATTTCCCAACCACTCCCGGCGCGTTTCAGAGGAGGTTCGCTGGCGGCGACGATGCCTTCGTCGCAAAGCTGAACCCGGTTGGCTCCGCGCTGGTCTACTCCACGTTCCTCGGGGGCAGCGATTACGAGCAGGCTAGTGAGATCGCAGTAGACTCATCCGGCTGCGCGTATGTGGCGGGATGGACCTACTCATCCAACTTCCCTACCACTCCCGGCGCGTTTCAGAGGACCGGTGGCGGTGCCTTCGTCACGAAGTTGAACCCAAGCGGTTCTGCGCTCATCTACTCCACATTTCTCGTCGGCGGCAGCGCCTATTCCATCGCGATAGACTCATCCGGCTGCGCTTACGTGGCGGGGATGACCGGCTCATCCGACTTCCCCACCACCCCCGGCGCGTTCCAGAGCACAAATGGCGGCGGCTACGACGCCTTCGTTGCGAAACTGAGTCTGTCTCCTGGCGGGGCGACGGTGGGCCTATCGCTCAGCGCCGTAGCGGTGGGGCAGACGATCACCGTGACAGTTTATGCCCCTGGAGCGACATCGGTCACCCTATCGTTCTCTGGCGGAGGAGTAGCGCTCCCCACGCTCAGTATGACATCCTCCGGTGGAGACACGTGGACGCGCACGTTCGCAACGAGTTTCCTTAGCGCGTGCCGAGGTTCTTCTGTAAAAGTCAAGGCCACGGCATATCTGGCGGCGGGAGGAACAGCAACAGGCTCAGCCACCCTGTGGAAGGGCAGCGGCCCACGCCCTCCAGCGCCCCCCGGCTCGCAGCTCGACATCTGGGACGACGACTCCGGCGCGTACGGCCTGGCAAGCGGCAGTCATGTGACATCGAATCCAGGCGGAAATCCATTGGTGGCTCAGTTGACAGTCACACCTGATCTCTTCCCCGCTTGGGGAGGTGTTGGGGACTTGTTGATCGGCGGGCTGTGGTTTGGGGTGGATTTCAGTACGTATGGCAGTGCACAGCATTACGCATGCTCTGGAAACAGCATACCGGAGCTTATGGGGAAGTTCCCAGGTGGGGCGATAGTCGGCCCGGGCTGTTCAGTGGCTCAAATGGGAACGTTCTACCAGCAGGGAGATTCCATAACATTCCATCTGAACTTATGGGACACGCGCGCGGCCATACCGAACACGATGGTCGCCATTCTCAACTTCGTGCCCGGCGGGGCGTGCGCGGACATGGGCGGTCTGCTGGGGGTCGTAGGCGACCTGCAAGAGATCAAGCCTATCACTGATGCCACCCTAGCGCTGTTCGGATCGCGGCACACCTCGGCCTGGGAGTGGACCAAGGCAGCGGCGAGCGCAACTTGGTCGCTTAAGCGCCTGATTGGCGATCAAGCGGCCCGCGCGTTGCTCGTAAAGGCTCTCACAAAGATCGGCGTAAGCATCGACGACGGTGCCTTGAACAGCGCACTGAATACGTGCTATGCGTGGTCCATAGGGAAGACCTTGGCCCCGTACGCGCTGTACTATACCGTAACGCGCGGCGATACCATCGACTGCACATTCCAAGCGTATGGAACGAGCGGCGGCGGAAGTGCTCCGCAAGCTATCCAGAGTATGAGTGGCACGCCCATAACCAACGACGCCCCTCCGCCTCCCGCCCAGACAGCAGTAACCTGGCAGGCAACGCCCAGCGCAACGGACTGGCTCATCTCATACAGCGTCGCAAACCAGGGCACCAACCCCGTCTGGAGCTTCACCGTGTTCTATGAACCGTCAGTCGGAGCGCCAACAGCGATTATCGACCCTATCGGCTGGTCGCACACGATGGACGCCGACGGGGGAACCGTAACCTGGTATACCGAAGGTCCCGGCGGCTGGGTGAACGGGGATTTCGGCACCTCGGCCATTGCACCCGGCAGTTCGCTTTCCGGCTTCAGGATAAGGCACACCGCCCCGCCCGACTATTCCATGTGCTCCTCCACGGATACCGGCTACGGCACGTGCTTCGAAGAGGTGCCCGTTCCCGCTCCCGCGCAGGGAATCTCGGCTGCGAAGATGCGCACGGAGAACGATGAAGTCTGGCTGTCGGACAAGATCGTGACAGCCGTATTCCCGGACGGGTCCTACTACGTGGAAGACCCACTGAGAACCTGCGGCATAAGGGTAAGCGGCGGCACTGTTCCGAGCGTGGGTGACAAAGTGCGAATTGTGGGCTGTCTGGCCATCGTTGGCGGCGAGGCTCAGGTGACCGCCTCGACGTGCCTCACAGTCGGGAGTGACACTATCCGGCCATTGGGTATCCCCGCCCGATTCCTGGGCGGCGGCGCACTCGGAATTCAGGCAGCCACAGCCGGCGCATCCGGGCTAAACAACACCGGCCTGCTGGTGCGGGTGTGGGGCAAGGTGACCCAGATCGGCACGGATTACGTCTATCTTGACGACGGCTCGCCCCTGAAAGACGGAACGCTCACCGGCGCAGTCGATAATATCGGCGTTCGCGTCATCTGTGATCCATCCGGTCACTTGCAGGGCGATCC
>Ga0209638_1002935_pt1 | contig 10342 bp, 6 predicted proteins | sample BarGraNGADG00211_FD_184490 | JGI IMG/M metagenome (GOLD analysis project Ga0209638, IMG submission 184490) | Arctic peat soil microbial communities from Barrow, Alaska - Barrow Graham LP Ref core NGADG0002-211 (SPAdes) (version 2) | ecosystem: Environmental > Terrestrial > Soil > Wetlands > Peat... | reverse complement strand
ACCGGACCTTCGACAAAATCATATTCGCTCAGGGGCTGCGTGTGGTGAAGTAACGAAACATCGGGCGGCGGCGCTGAGCAAGCAGGCTACATCAGTTCATGCGGCTGTATCCTGATATGGGCTGGTCGATCGAACCATGAAGAAAAAAATTGTTTTCGGACTCGCCATTTTTGCCCTGATGTTTTTCTTCGGCGGCGTCTACATCGTGACGACGACGCAGGCGACCATCTATGAATTGCATCGACTTTCTCAATTGCATTACACCATTGCGCTCCGGAAAGACCTTCTGAACGATATCAAGAAAAAGCAGAGCAAGATCCGGCTCCAGGGAACACTTCCGGCGCTGGAGGCTGAAAAACCGGGCGACGACAGCCTGATGAAAACAGCGGCGAAATGTCTGGCCTGTCACCATGCACCCCCGACCGGGGAAACCGTCCACAATCTGGTCAATCAGATCGGAACGTACGAGGCGTTCAGCGTTCGTGCTTTCAGTAGCTTCCCGGGAACGGCCATTTCAGAAGGTCGGGCCAGGATGGTTTTACGGTTGGGTGATGACCTGATCCAGAAGATGGATCGCATCATCGCTGTCACGAGCGCCAGTCTGGACAGGCAGGAGAGAGAGATCCTGAAGAGAACAAACCAGAGAAAAATCATCCTTTTCACGCTGGTTACGATAGCGCCTTTTTTTGCGGTGGGGTTGGCGTTTCTGCTGATTCGCGGCCTGACCCGGCCCGTCAACAGCCTGCTCGATGCGACACGCCGGCTGAAGGCAGGCGATCTGGATTACCGGATCAAGGGGCTGCGCGATGAATTCGGAGAAGTAGCCAATTCTTTCAATGCGATGGCGGATTCTCTCAAAAAACAGATGCAGGAAATGCAGAGGACGGAGCAGTTGCGGATCTCCGGCGAAATGGCGGCCGGGCTCGCCCATGAAATCCGGAACCCCCTTGCCGGTATGAAGGTATCGATCGAGGTCCTGCTTTCGGAACTCGATATTGAAGAGAGTGACAGGGAGGTTCTTCAGAAAATCATCGAGCAGATCAGGCATCTTGAGCTGCTGATGAAGAATCTTCTGAATTACGCCAGGCCGGTGGCCGCCCAGCCGATCAATGTCGATGTGAATAAAATATTGGAGAAAACCGTATATTTTGTCGAGAAACACCCCTCTTTCATCTCAGGGAATCCCCGAAAGCAGCTCATCAGGGAGTTTGATCAGCATCTACCTGAAATTTTTGGCGATCCCCAGCAACTGCAACAGGTCTTTCTGAACATTCTTCTGAATGCAGCCGACGCGATACCGGAGGGAGGAAAAATCACGGTCAAGACATGCCATGACGGCAACGCAAAGACCGTCGCCATCGAGATGTGCGATACGGGGAAAGGGATCCCGGCTGAGTTGATGGAGAAGATCTTTCAGCCCTTCTTTACCACCAAGGGGAAAGGGACGGGGCTGGGGCTGGCCGTCTCGAAAAGGATCGTTGAAGAGCATGGCGGCAACATCTCGGTTTCCAACAATGTTTCCGGCGGAGTCACTTTTGCGATCACTTTACCGGTCAAAGCGGAAGATCAGGGGTTGACGTTATGAAAAGGCTGGGACGTGTTTTTCTTGTTGACGACGATGAGTTGATTCTGGCCATGCTTTCGCGGACGCTGGAAAGGGAAGGCTACGAGGTGCGAACCGACACCGGGGAGACGGACCTCCCGGAGAAAATCATATCGTGGCATCCGGATGTGGTTCTGCTGGACATCAACCTGCCGGGACAAAACGGCATGGATACGCTCAAGACGCTGAAAAACGACGCTTCCCATATTGAAGTGATTATGCTGACCGCCGATGACACGGCGGAGACGGCGGTCAAGGCGATGAAGATGGGCGCCCGGGATTATCTGACCAAACCTTTTAACATTGACGAGGTTAAGATTGTCATCGGCAACGCTCTCAAAAATATAAAACTCCAGGATGAATTGGATTATCTGAGAAAAATCAGTTCTTCCCTGTTTGAAAATGATTTCCTGGGGGTCTCGAAGATCACAAAGGAGTTGCAGGAAAAAGTGGAAAGAATCGCCGAAGCGCATGTTTCCAGCATCCTAATCACCGGAGAGAGCGGCGTCGGCAAGGAGGTCATCGCGCGCAATATCCACCGGATGATGTTCGGAACGGAGGCAGGCTCTTCCGTTCCCTTCATCGCGGTAAACTGCAGCGCGCTGCCTGACACCCTTCTGGAGAGCGAGCTTTTCGGGTATGAGAAGGGCGCTTTTACAGACGCCCGGAAAAACAAGAAAGGGCTGTTCGAGGTGGCCGACGGCGGCACACTGCTCCTCGACGAGCTGGGAGAGATGAAACTGAGCCTACAGAGCAAATTGCTCAGGGCGTTGGAAGAGAGGGTGGTGAGACGCATCGGCGGGCAGGAGGAGATTCCCGTCGAGGTTACGGTCATTGCGACGACCAACCGGGACCTCTCCGCCGCGGTGGAAAAGGGCGAGTTCCGGATGGACCTCTTTTACCGGCTGAATGCCTTTTGCCTGAACGTTCCGCCTCTGCGCGATCGGGACCGAAGGGAGGATATCCCCGTGCTGGCCAACCATTTTCTCGCATCCTTCGCCAAGGAATACAACAAGCCGGTCGAGGGGTTTTCGGCGGAAGCGGAAAAATTGATGCTCTCCTACCACTGGCCGGGGAATGTGCGGGAGCTGAAAAACATGGTTCGGGGAATCGTGGTGCTGCAGAACGCAAGAATGATCATGCCGGAGAATCTGCCGCTGGAATTAAGCGGTTTGACGGCGCGTAAGGAAAAAGAAAAGGTGCAGCAGGAAGGATTCCTCTTGCCGGAGGCGGGAATGTCGCTGGATGAGATGGAAAAGGAGCTCATCATCCAGGCGATGGAAAGGGCGGAGGGCAATAAGACCAAAGCTGCAAAACTATTGAAGATCAGCTATGACTCCTTCCGGTACCAACTGAAGAAATTCGGTCTGGAATAGCGTAACGGGGACATCTACCGGAAGCCCCGACAGGGGATCGGTACGTGTCCCCGGAAGATTCTACTGGAAATTTTAAAAGTAATATGGCAATAGTGCGCCAACACAATGGCATGGTTTAACCAAGGGTCCGGGGCAGGTCAATCCAGAGTGGAGGAGGTATCATCGATGGGGAGGAAAGTGTGGAGGTGCTTGTCACTCCTGCTTTTGATCTCGCTGTTTTGCGCCGCCGGCAGTTGGGCTGTGGAGATCAAGGGCAGAAGTTCAACACAGTTTCTGTGGTTCAACGATTATTACAACGGACGACAGATCGAGCTTGCCCAATATCTTCGCATCGCCGTAACAAACATCGATAAGGACGGCAAATTTTCAATTTACGGCTACGGCCGGGCCGGCGCGATCCTGGAAAAAGGTGAAGAGGAAACCGGCGACAGAAACAATGGGCGCCTCTACTATCTCTACGGGGTTTACCGCGACATCGGGGATAAGCTCGATATCAAGGTGGGGAGGCAGTTCAACAACCTCTCTGCCGAGAGTTCCCTGATCGACGGCGCCCGTTTTGATTTAAAAAATGTCGGTCCGGTCGGCTTTACCTTCCTCGGCGGGCGGAACGTGGTCTTCGGCCTTGATGGGGAGATCGGCCACACGGGGGATTTTGCCACCGGCATGGCCCTCTATTTGCAGGGATTCCCGAATACCGACCTCGACATCAGCTGGTTCCGCAAGTGGGATGAAAACGATGTGGCCAGGGATATGCTGGGCGCATCCTTCAAACAGTACCTTTTCCAAAATGTGAAACTCTATGGCAATGCCCGTTACGATGTGGTCAGCGAAGTGTTCGCCGAACTGCTGGGCGGGGCCAAGTTCTTCCCGACCGCAAATCTCTCGTTTACCGGAGAATATTACCAAAGTTATCCGACCTTTGATACCACCTCCCTTTATTCGGTCTTCGCCGTTAACCGATACAAGGAAGCCCTGGTCCGCGCCGACTACAACATCAGCGAAAAGATAGCCGTCAATGCCGGCTATACGAGGCAAGATTTCGGCGACGCCGACGGCAAAGGCAATGTCTATGTCGTGGGGTTCACGTTTCGTCCGCTCGCGACGCTGACCATCGATATCGATTACGACAGAAGCACCGGTTATGGCGGCGATCTGAACGGCGGCACCCTCGAAGTGAACTTTGACGCCACATCCGCGTTGCGGCTCGCCGCTGGGCTTGCCTATGATGTTTACCAGTTGGATGCAATGACCGGTGAACAAACGGCCCGGAATTACTGGCTGGGCGCCAGATACAAACTTACCAAGAGCATAACCGCTTCATTGCGGGTTGAAGAGAGCGTCAACAAAACCTACAGCAACAACATGCAGGGACGTTTCGTCTTTGATTATGATTTTTAGAAGGGGGATGCGCCTGTGAAGAAATTATCTTTCCTATTGTTATCGCTGGTCGCGGTCCTATCGGTGATATGCGTCACGCAGGCCGTCGCCCAGAAGGAGTCCCACAAAGATTATGGCGCCATGGGGATTGCCGAATGCAATGATTGCCATAAGGGACAGGGAATTGCCCCCAACCACGACACCGCCTGGACGAAGGCCCACGGCTTGCCGGCGGCGCGCGGAGGGAGCAATTGCATCGACTGCCACCAGCAGGCCTTTTGCTTAGATTGCCACAAGGGCGGCGGGATTGACGCTACGCTGTCGACGCGCAATTACCGGCGGGACTTCGTTCCGAAAAGTCATCGGAACGATTTTCTGGAGATCCATCCGCTGAAGGCCAAGAGCAGCCCCCAGAGCTGCAACCGCTGCCATGATGCGAAATACTGCACCTCCTGTCATTCCAAATTCAAGGGCGACGACTTGCAGTTTCAGTCCCACCGGAGGCAGTTCCGGGACATCCCGCTTTCCAGCGTCGGTCCCAATCACGCCGGTTTCACGGAGGCCCAGTGCCGGTCATGTCATCCCGGCGGTCTGCTCCCGAGTCACCGGTGGGCGGGGGATCATGCCATCGAGGCGCGGCGAAATCTGCGCGCCTGTCAAACATGCCACAGCGAGGGCGACGTCTGCATCAAATGCCACGGCGCACGCTCGGGCCTGAAGGTCAATCCCCATCCCCGCGATTGGGGTTCCGTCAAGGATAAATTCAAGAGCAGGAGCGGCGGGAGAAGCTGCATCAAATGCCACGATCGTTATTAACGAACAAGGAGGGATTCCCATGCGTAGAAATATCTTTTCATGCCTTGCGTTAACCATGCTCATCCTGGTTTCGCTTTTGGGCGGTTGCAGCAGCAGCAACAAAGAAGGACAGCCCGCCTCCCTTTCCACGGACACCCCCGGACCCTTAAGCCCGGACAACAATATTCAGGCGGAGATTACCGGCGTCGTCATCAACAGCTCCCCGGTGGTGACCTTCAAACTGCTCGATGAAAACGGCGCACCGCTTGATCCCGCTCCCCTGTTGACTACGCGGGGGATCCGGTTTTACATGGCCCAGATCAAGGCGGACGGAAACTATGCAAACTATTTCGGAACGACAGCCCCAACGTACGATACCGCGGGGACGATCGCCGCGGTGGGAGGCGGCGTCTACACCTATACATTCAGCAGGGATATCAGGACGACCCCCAACCTGGGCGGCCTGGTCTATGACGCCGCGAAAACGCATACGGTAGCGATCCAGGTCTCCCGGAATGTCACCGACGCCTTAGACAAGACCTTCCAGCAGGCCAGGAACGTCTATTTCAACTTCCGGCCCGATGGGGGAGCGGTCACGCAAACCCGCGAGATCGTAGCCACTTCCAACTGCAATGAATGTCACGGCAAATTGGGACTGCACGGCGGAAGCCGCAGGGAGGTGGCGCTTTGCATCCTCTGTCACAACCCGGGGCTGACGGTAAATGGGGTCTCCTTCGATTTCAAAGCCATGGTCCACAAGATCCACATGGGCGAAACGCTGCCAGGCAATGCGGCAGCCGTTGCGCTCGGCGGTTACGGCTTCAGCATCGGAGGCACGAGCTTTGCGGAGGTTGCCTTCCCCTTTATTTCCGGGGACAGCCAGGTCACAACCAGACCGATTGAATGCACGAAGTGCCACAGGGCCGGCAAGGACGTCAACGGCAAGGATTTCGGCAAGGATGCCGACAAGTGGAAGGGCGTCGCCAAGATCGAGAACTGCACCACCTGCCACGATACCACCACCTTCGACGGCGCCGCGACCATCAAGGTCGCCGACGCGACGCGGGATGCCGTCACGGGTCAATATACGGCCAAGTTGACCGCCGTGCCCGCCGCCCCCCACTTCATGCCGGGTCCATGGACCGACAAGGAATGCAGGGCCTGCCACGTGTCGGAATTGTCGGGAGACAATGCATACAAGATGTCGATTGTGGGCCATCATACGGTGATCGAAAATTCATCGCTCTTCACCGGGCTGAACTTCCAGATCCTTTCCGTAACGGGCGCCACAGCGGGAAGCAAGACGACGGTCACGTTCAAGATTACCGACAACAGCGGCAACAGCCTCTCCCCGGCGGAAGCGGGAAGCAGTTACAGCCTGAAGCTGGGCTATTTCAAGCAGGCGGACTACACCAACGACGGCTTGGCCAATTACGGCCAGCCGCTGTCGCAGTCGCTTGCAGCCGCCACGGCGAACGCGGACGGCAGCTACGCCATCGCTTTCAGTACAGCGATCCCCGCGGGTGCGACCGGCACGGGCGTGATCGGCATGGAAGGCCGGAAAACCTACAATATTCCGGCTACCGACAAATATCCGACGCGCGCCGTGCGCATCGGAGGGAAATCGGTCCAATACTTCTTTGACCTGGCGACGGGCGCCCGCGTAACGGATCCGGCCAGGCAGCGGCGCGTATCCGTCGAAGACGACAAGTGTCTGGTCTGCCACGGCCGACTGAGTCTACACGGCGGCAACCGGGTGAACAGCGTCCAGGAATGCGTCATCTGTCACAACCCCGATGCAATCGATAAGAGTCAGAGACCTGCCAAACCGGTGGACGCACTTCCCGAGCAGAGCATCAACTTCAAGGACATGATCCACAAGATCCACACCGGAGAAGGGCTTGAGGCCTCAAAGCTTCCGCTGACCGGCGGCGGCATCGGTTATATTATCTACGGCAACGGCAACAGTGTAAACGATTTCGGCAAGGTGAGATATCCCCGGGATCGTCGCGACTGTCTGGCCTGTCATATCGACCAGAAGCCGCTTGCTTTCGGATTGCCGTTGCCGGAGGGTGTACTGGGAACGACAACGGCCACGGGGGCGGATGCGAGCAATGCGGCCGCGGACGATAACACCCGAATAACACCGATGAAAGCGGCCTGTCTTTCCTGTCATGACCAGCTCTTTGCAATAAACCATGCGACCGGCCATGTGACCGGCTCCGGCGCGACGGCTGTTGAAAATTGTGTCGCCTGCCACAAGACCGGATTGCTCCAGGGGGTCGATTTTTCCCATAAGCCCGTAAGCTAACCCGAGTTTTTTGATGCGCCACAGGTCATCGTTCCCACGCTCCGGCGTGGGAACGATGACCTCCTTCCGGAAAGGTCTATCAGGCCCAAACAGCGAACCCAATAAAAAATCCCCGTTCTGCAACGGGGATTTTTTTACAACTGAATTCCGCCCAACTCTCCCCCCTATTTCGGGTAGACGATCTTGGCTTTTTCCTTCATCTCGGCCAACATGCTGTTGTAAAGCGCCTCGGCTTTCTGTTGGCGCAATATTTCAGTGATTCTTTCCTTTTCCGTCGCGAACGCGATTTGGGGATTCACCGTTTTCTTGACCAGCTTGATCACCCAAAACCGATCCTTGGGGCCTTTGATCACCTCACTCACCTGGCCAGGCGCCAGGCGATCCAGAACAGATTGCCAAGGTTCCGGAATCTGACTCCAGTGCAGCTCGCCGAGATCCCAAGGGGCTTTCATGTTGGCCGGCAAATTGGGGGGAAATTGCCGGGCGGCTACTTTCTCGAAGGGCACGCCGTTTTTCAGGTCTTGATGGGCTTTGGCTATCCCGGTCTCGTTGCCGCGGTAAAATATCTCCATGACATGAAATTTTGTCTGTATTTTTTGTGCGTTCTTGGTGAAATACGCCTGCGCCTCCGCATCCGTCACCTCGACTTTGCTGTTCAGATGGCGCAAGTAAAGGGCAGACATTTCCTGGCGCTTTAAAGCCCGGATTTGTGCCTCGACTTCAGCCAGCTTCAAGCGGTAGGCCTGATTCTTATCGAGACCGAGTTCCAGGCCTTTCTGGTAGATCAGCTCATCGCGCACCAGGGTTTGCAGCACATTCCGGTCGGTCCCTTGATGCATCGCCCCCATGCCGGACGGGATCCGTTTCAAGATTTGCTTCAGATCATATTCGGTAATCGGCACATCGTTGACGGTGGCCAGGACCTTGGCCTGGACATCGGCGTCGGTTTTCTGACTCGCCTCCCGGCTTTTACCGCAGGAAGAAAGGGAAGCCGTCAATACAAGGGCAATCAATAGAATCGTCAGCTTTTTCAAAGTCTTTTTCTCCTAATACATTATGATATGGATGTTTCTCGTTTTTTACGCTGCCGCTTGAATAATAGAAGGGCGGCATCTGCATGCCGCCCTTCTATCGGACTTGAACTTACTGCTGATCGGCATTTCTACCGCTCAGCAGAACCTGCCCTTAGTGACAGGACTGACAGCTTTCCTTCTCATCGCCGCTCCAGGGAGCCAACGGCGTCGGATCAACAGTCTGAAGCTTAATGTGCGCCGTCGCCGTATCGGAATCATGGCACCCGCCGCAGGCGAGACGATTGGCGTTGGTCTTCCAGGTCCCACTCGTCGTGGCTGCCGGATGGCAGGATTCGCAATTGCGGACGTCCATCGGATAGGTGATCCGCCAGTTGCGCCCGAAGGCACTGGTCTCCTCGTGAGCCACCGTGATCGTCGGGTAGTTGAGATTTACACCGTTGTGAACCGCGTGCACCCGGTTCGAGAGTGCGCCTCCATAGGTCAGCTGAGTGATCGTATCCGGTTTCTCGCCGGACGAGTAGTCGTGGCAACCACCACACCGATCCACGGCCTTCTCGTCGAAGATCTTGTTGTGGCGCGGATTGTCGAGAACGAATCCGACGCCCGCATCGCTCCAGTGGCAAGCGGTGCAGTTGCCGGCAACCGGCTTCTCCACGGTCGCTGTCTTGACCTGGAAGGTGGCTACCGCGACGGAAGGCGTCCGGTAGTTGGTGCCGCTTACTATGCTACCCCCATCGTTAAACTCGACATGGATAATGTAGGTTCCAGCCACCAGGTCGTCCACCGGATCCAGGGTGTATTTGATCGCTGTCGCGTTGGTGAAGTCACCCTTGGGGACGGTAGCGTTGGCCGTTGTCATCTTCCGTAGCGAATCAGCGCCGCCGGCTGTTTTCCATGACCCGACCACACCGACGTCGGCCGCGGCAAATATGCCGAGGAGCGGCTCAGCCACGAGTTGGATGTTCCGCTGAGGGGTCGTTTCGATAACCTCACCTATAATATTCATTTTAGAAATACCGCGGCTGCGGATCGCCAGTTTGCCGGCGTTGGCGTTGCCGGCGAGGGCTTCATCCACATAGGCAAAGGCTCGCAGCTTGAACGTGGAGTCGGCGTTCAACCAAGCAGCGACTTCACTGGGTTTGGCGGCAACTGAACCTCCCGAGGGGAAGAGCGCTTCCAAGGCAGCCCCAGCGGCCGGCAGTGTGACAGTGATGTTGCCGGTGATGTTATAATCGGCACCGTAGCCACCAGCATGACCGGGACCCACTGAAGTATCATACCAAAGCATCGGCATGCCGGAATCCACCTTTACGGTGAGTTTGCCGCCGCCCGCGCTCAAATTCCACGGTCCGACGGTAGCACTTCGCACCGTTGCCCGTGCCGCGTAGGTCAAAACCGGTGCTTTTTCGGCGCGCGGCCCGGTCACATAGACATTGGCCGCCGTGAACAGGCCGTCCCTGGGCACGGTGCAGGCGGTGCCTTCAGAACCCGGCTTGGGGATACATCCTTCGGAAGTGGGATCCTGAATTACGGTAGCCGGGACGATGACTGCGCCGGTAAAGTGATCTTTCAGCGCGATGCTGACCACAGGTTTTTCGCCATTGATGTAATAACCGCGAGCCGGTGTGTCGGTCGTCACGGTGATGTCGAACTCCGGAATGTTCCGGATGTCCTTTTTGGTCCAATTATGGGCGTCCGTAACGGATTGACCGAAAGCAGCGCCCGTATCGGGATGGCAAACGAAGCAGGTATCATCGCTCGTCATGATGCGATTGGCCGAGGAATGATTCTTGCCCGTGGCAAAATTGACATTGTCATGGCAGGAACCGCAGGCCGCGCGGGAGGG
>Ga0209638_1002934_pt1 | contig 10345 bp, 9 predicted proteins | sample BarGraNGADG00211_FD_184490 | JGI IMG/M metagenome (GOLD analysis project Ga0209638, IMG submission 184490) | Arctic peat soil microbial communities from Barrow, Alaska - Barrow Graham LP Ref core NGADG0002-211 (SPAdes) (version 2) | ecosystem: Environmental > Terrestrial > Soil > Wetlands > Peat... | reverse complement strand
CTTCGCGATGATCTCATCCTCGGTGGCGGCATCGATGTCCACGAGCTCGATACCCGCCTTTTGGATCACCTCGGCTTCATCCGACAGGGGTGAGGCAATCGCTGCCTTTTCAACCCGTGCCACTATGGCTCTGTTTTTCTCCAACTTTACCCTCCTTGCCGCCAATTTTTCTAAAGGTCGTATTCGACCCCCAGCTCTACGGCGAGCTCCTGGAGCGAGGCAATGACCTGGGGGTCAAGGGGGATGCCGTGCCGCCGCTGGTTTTCAATCTCGTGTTCCACCTCACCGGCGAGGTAAATTCTCTCCACGCCTGGCGCTTTGGGCAGGTCATGGTATACCTTGACCATACCGGCCATCGCCCTGGCAAAATCATCCGCCGGCATGAAGCCGTCAATCTTCAAAGCGCCGAAAAAATGGTTGGCGCGGAGCGCCGTGGTGGGCTGTGTGAGCAGCTCGGAGATGGAGACCGAGCCGGCCAGGATACTGCAAAGGATATCCACCATGACGGACAGGCCAAAGCCCTTGAAAGCCCCGGTCTCCGGCAGGCCGCCCAGGGGGAGCAGTGCGCCCTCTTCGGCATATTTCTTCGGGTCGGTCAAGGGCTTGCCCGCTTTGTCTACCGCCCAGCCTTCGGGTATGGTCGTCTGACCGCTCCTCAGGGCAATCTCAAACTTCGAGCCGGCGACGACGGTGGTCGCCATATCGAGGACAAAGGGGGCGTTCCCCTGTGTGGGGACGGCCACGCTGATGACATTGATGCCGGCGCCCCTGCCGACACTGCCGGGAACGACCATTCCCCTGCCGCCCGTCGTCATGGCAATACCGATCATATTCTTGGGGAGGGCCATCATGGCGTAGGTGGAAGCGGCGCCGTAGTGGGTGCTGTTTCGCACGGAAACGAAACCGGCGCCGGTCTGCCCGGCACGCTGCAGGGCTTCCGTCATGGCGTGGTATCCAACCACAAAACCCAGGCCACGGTCGCCGTCCACAACGGCTGTCGCCCGGGCATGGCTGACCATCCTGATTTGCGGTTTGGGATTGATGAAGCCTTCTTTGATGCGCTTGATATAGAGCGGTCCCAAGTGGGAAACACCGTGGGAATCAATGCCCCTCAGGTCGGCCGCCACCAGCATACGGGCGGTTCTCTCGGCATCCTCCTCGGGTACGCCTACCTTTTGCAGTACCTTCGCGGAGAACTGGGTCAGCTTTCCGGGATCAACGGTCACCTTACTCGCCATTGCTGCTTCCCTTTCTTACGGCCTCAGGGCGACCCGGATACAGTCCGGATCGCCGCTCATGAACAGCTTCATTCCCTTTTCGGCCTCTCCCAGGGGGAAGACGTGAGTCACAATCTTCTCGATGGGGTACCGGCGGGAGTTGATGAGCCTCACCGCGTCCGCGACCTCGGCCACCTGACCCAGGGCGCCCCGCAGGGTCAACTCCTTCAGGACCACCTTCTCCATCAGCAGCGGGACTTGCTGTCCGGCGTGAGGAAGCCCCGGCAGAGACACCCTGCCGAGCGGTCTGGCCAGGTCCAAAGCCAGGTTCATGCCGGCCGCCGTGCCGGTGCACTCGACGACGACGGAGGCCATCTTTCCGGAGGTGATATCCCGGACCGCCTCCACCACATCGACCTCGTCGGCGACCAGCGTATGGTGGGCGCCGAACTCGGCCGCAAGGGCCAGCCGTTTGCGATCCCTGGCGAGTCCAACCATCACGATCGGCTCGGCGCCGGATTCCACCGCGCTGATGACGCTCGCGAGTCCCTGGGCGCCAGGGCCAAGGATGACGACGCTCTCCAGGAACTGCACCTGCCCTTTGGTCCTGACCCAACGGATGCCATTTCCAATGACGCTGGCCAGGTGAGCCGCTTCCGGCGCCACATCCAGCCGGATCTTGTGGACCTTGGAGCCCCAGGAGACAAAGAGATGCCGGCCGTATCCGCCGAAGAGATGGGGCGGCGTAGCGCAGGAATCGCTCGTGCCGTAGACGCGCCTGTTCACGCAAAGCTGGTAGTGGCCCATGGAGCAGAATTCACACCATCCGCATGAAAGGTACGGCTCTACGACAATTCGGTCTCCGACCGCCACCTGGTACCGCTGGGCGGCCTCCTCTCCGATCTCCTGGACGAATCCCACCATCTCATGCCCGAGGATCACGGGGTAGGGCGGGTTCCAGACCGATGTCCCCATGTACTTCTTGGGCTCTGAGCCGCAGATTCCTACCATCTCGACCCTGAGGAGCAGGTCCCTGGGACCGACATCGGGGAGCGGAAACTCCCAGGTCTCCATTCGTTGGGGCCTGACGACGACCACCGACTTTGTTGTACCTGGCATCAGGAGCACCTCTCCTACGATATTTCGAAGACCTTGCCGGCGGTCAGTTCGAGCCTTCCGGGTGACGGGTGCGGATAGGCGTTTTACCGCCGCTGCCCCTCTCCCCCGTTCCGGTGGCAAGCGGCGCCTTCCCCGTTGGTTCCGTTGGCATTCCCTGCCTCCCCGCGGCCCCGGACTAGGTCCACGGCGGCTGCGGTAGCGCCTCGATATCCGTCACGACGTCCACCACCACCGGCCGGTTGGCCTCCAGTGCCTGCTCCAGGGCATTCCGGAGGTCGCCGGGTCGTTCGACCCGCAATCCCAGGCAGCCCATGTTCTCCGCGATCTGCGCGAAGTTCGTCTCCCTGAATACCCAGAGCTCTCGCCCCTTCGCCTCGGGGTTTCCTCCATAGGAGGCGTCGACGATGCTCTTCACCTGCTGGAGCGAGCGGTTGTTGTTGACCACCACGACCACGTTGATGCCCATCCGGGCGGCCGTCTCCAGTTCCGAGAGGTAATAGTAAAGTCCGCCGTCGCCCGTGAAGCACAGCACCGGCTGGTCTGGCAGGGCACACTTGACTCCGATCGATGCCGGCAAGGCCCATCCCAGCGTGCCCGCGCAACGGATGTACCTCTGGCCGGGCTTGGTGAAGTCGATCATGGTGGAACTCCATATCGCCGCGTGGCCCGTGTCGGACACGATCACGCCCCCGGGCGGCAGGATCTCGCCGATCTCCTTGCAGAGTCGCTCCGGCCGGATGGGCGTGGCGTCCGAGTTCTGCAGGGGCTTCGCTTCGGAACGCCACTCGCTGACCATCTGCCGGATGTGCGCCAGCCAGCCTTTCTCACCCGCCTTTGTCCCAACAGCCTCGATCAGCCTGCGAAGGGTCGCCCTGGCGTCCCCGCACAGCCCCACCTCTGCCGGATAGTTTCGCCCGATTTCCGCCGGATCGATATCCAGCTGCACCACGGCCGTGCCGGGGCGTGGGATCCTCCAGTTGGCCGTCGTATGTCCACCGGCACGAGAGCCGATGAAGAAGACGAGATCCGCATCGGCCACGGCCCTGTTCGCACACCAGCGGGAGTAGGCGCCGATCACTCCGACAGACAACGGATGATTATCGGGAATGGTCCCCTTACCGCTAAGCGAGGTGGCCACGGGCAGGGAGAGCTTTTCGGCAAGTTCAACCACTTCCCGCCAAGCCTGGGAAGCCGCCACTCCTCCCCCAGCCACAATAATCGGCTTTTGCGCTTCCGAGAGAAGCCTGGCCGCTCTCTCGACCGCGTTCAGGTCCGCCTCGGGACGATAGGCCGGGTAGCGGCTGAACGCTTCTTCGAAGAGCAGCTCGAAATCCGTCGGCTCTTGAACCACGGCTTCCCCGTGACGTCCAGGCATCTCCAGGTGAACCGGCCCGGGCGCTCCGGTTGTTGCCATTCGGAACGCCTGACGGAGAAGATCGGGCAGGCGGTGAGGGTGGTCCACGCGGGCGTTGAACTTGGTGATCGGCCTGAACATGGGAAAGTCCTCGACCACCTGATAGAGGTGCCGGTATCTGGAGTCGGGGTGGGGGCCACCGCTAATGGCTATGACCGGTGAGGAAGCGAGATAGGCGTCCCTGATGCCCGCTGCCAGGTTTGCCGAGCCGACGGCTTGAGCCAGGCAAACGCCCGGCTTGCCCGAAGCCCTGGCATAGCCGTCGGCCATATAGCCGGCGGCCGTCTCGCCGTGGGTTACCACCCTGGTTACCCCCATGCCGTCCATCGCGGCCATGGCGTCCGGCAGTATCGCGGGCACGAAGAACACGTGGGTGACTCCGTATCCCCGCATAGCCTCCGCGAAAAAACGGGATCCTGTCATTACCGGCACGGTGCAAACCTCCATCAATTGAATGGATAAGAACTTGCTTTTCTATGGAGGGGAAGATACGAGGGCGGGTCTTGTGTGTCAAGGAGATTTTGGACAGAAGAACTTTAGCCTGGTGATATCACCAATCCCGTTGCCTTTATAAAATATGTGGCATAATGGTGACTATTCATGCTAATAAAAACACATGCACCTTGAACCGCGCCGCGGGATACGGCTTCACGGTCATTTCACCAACCGAAGGTGGTGAAAACGCCATATTTTTGGGATTCAAAAAATAATTCTTGACTTATTTTCTTGTAAATGTGAGAGCGCTCCGCCCGATATTCTCCTCCTGAATCTCCGTCTGAGGGCAAGGTCGGTTCGATACATTAACCAAAAGGGAAAATAAGAGATACCGGGCAAAGACCATGAAAATCATTTCCCTATGCTTGTTCGCAATCATCGCATTTGGCGTGCCTGCGTTCGCAGCGCACCATGATGAATATCCTGTTTCCACGCCTCCGTTATCCCCTGGGATATTTCCCTGCAGCAACTGTCATGCGGGGATGGAGGTCAATGCAAAAAGAAGGGAACTCAAGGACGAACATACCAACATCAAACTGCACCATGCAGAAAACGAGCGATGGTGTCTTGATTGTCACAATCCCGCAAACAGGGATAAATTGAAGCTTGCCAATGGGGACACGATCCAGTTTACGGAGTCGTACCTGCTTTGCGGACAGTGCCACGGCAATATCTATCGTGACTGGAAAGTTGGTATCCACGGCAAAAGGGTCGGCTATTTCAAGGGTGGGAAAAGGGTCTATTTCCTTTGTGTAAATTGTCACAATCCCCATGACCCCAAATTCAAACCCCTGAAACCGGAACCACCACCAACCAGACCGGAACGGACTTATGGAAGATAGATCGCAAACCAGAAGAGATTTCATGAAGATGATGTCCATGGGCGCCATGGTCGCGCTTTCTATGGGAAGCTCGTCGTGCACCCCGGCCCAAGTGGAGGAGTTTCTCCAGAAACGCTTCCGGGAAATGACGGGGGCGGAAAAAAAAGAGGTCATCCGGCGGCTGGAAGAGACGTATTTTCGAAAATACGGAAAGAAATTCGGAATCAGTACGCAGCCGGCCGAGTCCGGGGTTCTCTGGGGCTATGGCCTTGACCTGTCGCGGTGTATCGGGTGCCGAAGATGCGTTTACGCCTGCGTGAAAGAAAACAATCAGTCCCGGGTTAACCCGCAACTCCAATGGATCAGGGTCATCCGATTGAAGAAGGGGAGCCTGATCAACCTCGAAAATGCCGAACATTACTATAATCCCGAAACCGTACCGGAACCGGGGTTCATGTATATGCCCGTTCAATGTCAGCATTGCGAAAATCCTCCCTGCGTGCGCGTATGCCCCGTCCAGGCGACCTGGAAGGAACCGGACGGCATCGTGGTGGTCGATTACAACTGGTGCATAGGCTGCCGTTATTGTATTGCGGCCTGCCCTTACAAGGGACGGGTCTTTAACTGGTCCGAGCCCAACATTCCCGCGGAAGAGTTGAATACGGATGTCCATTATCTGGGGAACCGGCCCCGAATGAAAAATGTTGTGGAAAAATGTACGTTTTGCGTCCAGCGGGTCCGGAATGGGCGTTACCCTGCCTGCGTGGAAGCCTGCCCCACAGGAACCCGAAAATTCGGAAACCTGCTCGATCCGAGCAGCGAAATAAGATACCTTATTGAAAATAAAAGGGTATTCCGATTAAAGGAAGACTTGAACACGGAACCAAAATTTTATTATTTCTTTTCCGCATAGCGTTTTTGAGGATGGCATGGAAGCTTGGATATTTTTTAAAAGAACGGTCCGAATGGTTTTTGTCGGGACGAAGGTGTACTACCTCTGGTGCGCTTTCCTGCTGACCATCATCGGTGTGGCGATCACCTTCTACGCGAAACAGCTGGATGCGGGACTGATCGTAACGAACATGAGAGACCAGGTCTCCTGGGGTCTCTATATCGGCAACTTTACCTATCTGGTCGGTGTCGCCGCCGCGGCCGTGCTCCTCGTTATTCCAGCGTACATCTATCACTTCGATCCCATCAAGGAAATTGTCGTTTTGGGGGAGCTTCTGGCCGCTTCGGCCATCATCATGGCCTTGATGTTTGTTCTCGCCGACCTCGGCAGACCCGACCGGTTCTGGCATATTATTCCCGTCATCGGAATTCTCTCATTTCCCAATTCACTTCTGGCCTGGGATGTGATCGTTCTGAACGGCTATCTGGTGCTGAACACCATCGTTCCGATCTATATTCTGATCAAGACGTACTTCGGCAAGGAACCGCTCAAGAAGTTCGTCATTCCGCTTGTTTTGCTTTCCATTCCCTGGGCGGTGGGCATCCATACCGTGACCGCTTTTCTCTACAACGGGCTCGCCGCCCGACCCTTCTGGAACGCCTCCATTCTGGCGCCCCGTTTTCTGGCCAGCGCCTTTTGCTCAGGGCCGGCCATGGCGTTGATTATTTTCCAGATTTTGAGAAAGACGGCGGGGCTGAAAATCAAGAACGAAGCGCTTTTCAAGGTCGCCGAGTTGATGGCCTACGCCATGTTCATCAATCTGTTCCTGCTGGGGGCCGAGATTTTCAAGGAGTATTACACGGCCACCATTCACCTGGCGCCGATGCAATATCTCTTTCAGGGGTTGCACGGACACCATGCACTGGTTCCCTGGATATGGTCGGCCATGGCGATGAATATCACCGCTTTTTTGATATTCCTGATTCCCGGAACCCGGAAGAATCTGATCACACTCAACGTCGGTTCGCTGCTCATCATCGTGGGTGTATGGATTGAAAAGGGGCTCGGCTTGATCGTTCCCGGCTTTATCCCCGATCCCCTCGGTGAGATTTACGAATACCTGCCGAATATCAATGAAATAGCCATTTCTCTGGGGATCTGGGCTTTTGGACTCTTCATCTTTACGCTGTTTATGAGGATCGCCATCCCCATCCAGCGGGGGGATTTCGTCCACTCGAAATATGGCAAGGTCACCATCAAGCGTCAATACGAGCAGATAAAGCCATAGGGAAAGCTTTGAAAATACAGAACTTATCAAGAGATGCTTGTGAAAGGATTACGGAGTAATGGATGCGGAGGGATGGCATGAAAGAATTTTTTAAAAAGATACCCGAACAGGCCGTGAGGGTTGCTGTTGTCTTTTTGGTTTTGGCGGTGGGGGTGTTTGTGATCAGACAATTCATCATCCCACCCGAAATGAAGGATCCGGCTTTACAGCAAGCCTCTTCGATGGACCGGGAAGCGGCCAAGGAGATCAAGTATGCCGGCGCCGAGGTCTGCGCGCAATGTCACGAGAAGGAACCCGAAATAAAAAAAACCGGCTACCATCGGGATTTGGCCTGCGAATCCTGCCACGGCGCCGCACAAAAGCATGTCGACAATCCAACAGATGTGAAACCCACGTCGCCGAATAAACGCGACTACTGTGCCTACTGCCACAAATACAACTCCTCCCGGCCGACCGGTTTCCCGCAGATCAACCCGGATACGCATAACCCGAGGAAACCTTGCATTACCTGCCATAACCCGCATAACCCGAAACCGCCCACGACGCCCCGCTCCTGCGCCGCCTGTCATGCGCAGATTGAAAGGACCAAGGCCGCTTCGTATCATGCGCTGATTGCCTGTACCGTTTGCCATTCGGTGCCGGAAAAACACAAGACCACTCCCCGAACGGTGATACCGACGAAGCCGGATAAGCGGGAATTCTGCGGAAAGTGCCATGACAAGGGTTCTCCCCGCAAGGGCGTGCCGACCGTTGATATGGCCACCCATGGTGAAAAATATGTTTGCTGGCAGTGCCACTATCCACATATGTTAGGAGGGATCTAATGGATCGGCGAGACTTCTTGAAACACCTTTGTTGGGTTATTTCATCCGGCGGCATTTTGGGGGGATTGTCCGCGGACGCCTGGGCAAAAATGCTGAACAAGGACTACGATACCTCGAAACACAACTACGGAATGGGGGTCGATATCGACAAATGCATCGGCTGCGGCCGGTGTATGCAGGCCTGTAAAACGGAAAATAATGTACCCGCCGTTCCCTATTATTTTCGCACCTGGGTGGAAAGATATGTGATCAAGACGGACCGGACGGTTTCCGTCAGGACCATCGGCATGGAAGGTGATGAAGGAGGCGATGTTTTTGTAGAAAAGGATGTTCTGCGAAGTTTTTTTGTGCCGAAGCTCTGCAACCAGTGCGATCATCCGCCCTGCGTTCAGGTTTGTCCGGTAGGCGCCACATTCAAAACGGAGGACGGCGTGATCCTCGTGGACAGCAAGCGCTGTATCGGCTGTCGATACTGTATCCAGGCTTGCCCTTACGGGGCCCGTTACCTCCATCCGGAAACCCGGGTCGCCGATAAATGCACCTTCTGCTACCATCGTCTGGTGAAGGGATTGCTCCCGGTTTGCGTGGAAGTCTGCCCGAAGCAGGCCAGGGTTTTCGGCGACATGAAGAGCATCGCCAGCCCGCTGGGACGGTTCACCCGGATGAACAAGATCCATGTCCTGAAACCGTCGTTGAATACGGATCCCAAAGTTTATTACGCAAATCTTGATGGTGAGGTGAACTGATATGGAAGCCGCCCAGAACTTCATGGAACTTTCCAAACAGGTGGTGGGGTTTATATATCCGAATGAGATCGATATCCAGTGGTCGATATTGATCGTCGTGTATCCCTATATTACGGGGCTGGTGGCCGGGGCCTTTATCCTCGCCTCGCTGGTCAAGGTCTTCAACGTGAAGGAACTGCAGCCCACCTACCGGTTGGCCATGCTGACGGCGCTGGCGTTCATGCTGATCGCGCCGCTGCCGCTGCAGCTCCACCTCGGCCGGCCAGAGCGCGCCTATGAGATGTTTATGACCCCCAATCTCACTTCGGCCATGGCCATGTTCGGTTTCGTATATCTCTGGTACCTGATGCTGGTGCTTTTGCTGGAAATATATTTTGAATATCGACGGGATATGATTGTCTGGTCTTCCGAGTCGACCGGTCTGAAAAAGTGGGTGCTCAAGATCCTTTCCCTTTTTTCCACAGACATCAGCGAAAAGGCGGTCGCCTTCGATAAGAAGACCGTTAAAATCATCACGATTATCGGAATCCCCTCGGCCTTTCTGCTCCACGGATATGTGGGTTTTATCTTCGGTTCCATCAAGGCGAATCCCTGGTGGAGCAGCGTGATGATGCCGGTCGTGTTTCTCTTCTCGGCCATTGTCTCGGGCATCGCGATGGTCATGTTGCTCTATATGATCATCAAGCCCCTCATGGGTGGGAAAATCGATATGAAATGTCTCGACAAGGTGGCTTCCTTTCTGTTCTACGCCGTCATCGTCGACTTTTCGATCGAAGTTCTTGATTTCATCCATCGTCTTTACGAAAGCGAAGAGTCGATCAAGATCCTCTCCCAACTGGTGACGACGAAGCTCTTCATCAGCCTGGTGGTGCTCCAGATCCTGATGGGCATGCTGCTGCCCTTGGCGGTCATGGCGGTCATCAAGGTATTTAAGCTTCAGGAAGAGGTGCGGAAGCTTCTCTATTTCGTCTGCGGCCTGCTCATCCAGTTGGGGATCTTCAGCACCCGGTGGAATGTGGTGATCGGCGGACAACTCTTTTCCAAGAGCTTCCGAGGTCTGACCACCTACAAAATGGAACTGATGGGCCTTGAAGGTTTCCTCGTAGCGCTCGCCTTGTTGATCATTCCCTTTGTCATTCTTTCGATTTTAATAAAACTGCTGCCGCCGTGGAAAAAGGAGGAATTGGCAGGCAGTTGAGCGATAGCGTTCTCAGGAATCATACAGGAGGCAGTAGGCACTTTTTGCGAGGCCGCCAATATAGCGTCAGGATCGGATTAGCTTGACATATTCGCCGTCTTCATAGTAATCACGCCGCAGCAAACATGTCCTGATCCAACAAGCCGGAAAGGGCTCCGTTCCCACGGGGCATGACTCGCAGCGAATGCAGCGAAGCAAGGAGAGATCGGTTTTGGAAGAGACAACGAAGAAAAGCAGGGGCAAGCGGTTTCTGGAGCGGATCGGCGTCCATCTCAATGTCGGTCCGCGGTTTTACAAGGTGCTGGCGATCGTCGGAGTTCTGGGGTTGGCC
>Ga0209638_1002932_pt1 | contig 10348 bp, 4 predicted proteins | sample BarGraNGADG00211_FD_184490 | JGI IMG/M metagenome (GOLD analysis project Ga0209638, IMG submission 184490) | Arctic peat soil microbial communities from Barrow, Alaska - Barrow Graham LP Ref core NGADG0002-211 (SPAdes) (version 2) | ecosystem: Environmental > Terrestrial > Soil > Wetlands > Peat... | reverse complement strand
CCGGCCACTCCGGTCAGGTCAACAAATGCCAACGGTATTGTCGGCCTTGGTCTTTATGAGACTACTTATAAACTTCTGTCCAATGAAACAGGAACACCAACCGTATCGGCATCTGCGAGCGATCAGGTTGTAAAGGTGGCTATTACACAGGCGGAATCGAAGACGGGAACGGCTGTTGTGCGATTTGATTATAAAGGTGTGGTCAAAACATACAGGGTAGTGTTTGCTTCGGAATAAGTGTTTTTTGTTTTTTTAATTTTCCGGACTATGGTAAAAGCAACGACTAAAAAGTGAACTAAAAATTGACTTTGAAAGCACACAGCTGAATGGAGTAGGTAAGGTATTTAGGGTGATTTCCTGTCATGGTTTACAAATGACGGGTGATTGCCCTCTCTACATGAACTTCTCCCGTTTCTGAAGGTTGAAAAGGGCTACTAACATAAACACCAGCGAGGCGGAAATAAGTATGATGCGGTTCTTAAGAGTAATGATCGCCCAGGTCGTTTCATTCATATTGCGCGGCATGCTGAATGGGTTAAGGAATACGTTCCACTGACTCCCGCTGAGTGTATCACTGAGAATGAGGAATAACATTCCGAATACGATCATCACAACTGCCGTTCCGTTGCCATTTCTGATAACGGTGGAAAGCATAAAGGCCATGATTCCAAGAAAGATAACGGGGAGCATTACTTTCCAGGTCATATTCAATATCTGGAATTTTACTATAAAAAATGATGACAGCATCGTGAAGACCAGCATTATGAGAAATGCAATCAGGAAAATGAGAACTATCCTCACGAGCCATACTTTATACCTGTAGTTCGGAATACCAAACAGTATCTCAATGGTACGGGCATCGAGGTCATTCTGAATACCAAAAACCGAAGGGTAAAAGACGAGTAAGATCCCGGAAAAAAGAAAAATTCCAAACAAATCCTCCATCCTCGAGATGTCATTGGTATAAACATAAAGGACAGAAAGTCCTATATAAATCAGGATAGAGCCTGCCAGAAACCAGATAAACCTGTTTGAGAAGATGATCCTCAGGTTGTAGATGATCATCTTATAAATCAGGGTAAGATAATTGTTAAAAGTCGTTCCTTTCATTTTGTCATTTTTAATCTGATTGCATTAAGAGACTGTTCTGACTTTTTTCCTGAGTAGCCACAGATAGGCATCTTCCAGATTTGGTGTTACGGAAAGCGCTTCCTGATGAGGTTTGTCTTCAGAAATACAACGGACCCTTACATATTCTCCCTCCGACATGTGATGTACTACCAGATGACTGTCTATAAAGCTTGAAAAGTCTTTTGTGGGAATATTGAACTGCCATACATGTCCCTCTGCCTCTTTTGTCATATCTATTGGTTTCCCAAGATATGCCAGTAGTCCTTTGTTAAGGACAGCAACCTTATAACAGGAGCTTGAAATATCCTCAATAATGTGCGTAGAGAAGATGACAACCCTGTCGCGGCTCAGCTCAACAAGCAGGTTTCTGAATCTGATCCTTTCACGTGGATCGAGACCCGCAGTTGGTTCATCGACAACAAGTATGCGGGGCAGATGAAGAAGTATCATGGCTATACCCATTCTTTGCTTCATCCCACCTGAGTAAGAGCTTATCTTTTCATTTCTGCGGTCGTCCATGTGGACAGCCTTGAGGCAATAAGTTACTCTCTCCTCCCTGATTTTAGCATCAGTAATATTTTTGAGCATTGCCTGATAATGCAGGTAATCGCTGGCTGTCATATTTTCGTAACTTCCAAACTCCTGCGGAAGATACCCGATAAGTCCCTGGAGCTCTTCTCTCTTTTGCTGAGTATCCATTCCGTTTATCCAGACTTTCCCATAGCTCTGCTCGAGAATCCCACAGATAATCCTCATAAGAGTTGTCTTTCCTGCACCATTTGGCCCAAGTAGCCCGAACATCCCGTTACCGATTTCCATCGAAACACAACTCAGCGCTTTGAAAGGTTTTTTCTTCTTACCAATCAATGGAATTGAGGCAACGATCCTGTAGAAATTCTTACGGATATTTTTAAATCTTCCTTTCAAACGGTATATATCAATATTCTCAGAACTCATTTTAACGCCGGCTTTGTATATTATAAGTCCTGCAAACCACAGTGTTCCAAGAATAATTACTACAGCAATGTTTTGCCACTTTTTCTGGAAAAAGTAAATATTGGCAAATGGAATGAACCAGAAAATCAAAATATCAAGAACTTTTATCAAAGAGGAAAGCAATTTTCTTTTCCCGGTTAAGCTGAAATTCGTAAGTAATTTTTTTAGTGGCACCCATATTCCAAGCAGAGAGAACCAGATGCAGATGCTAAACAGAAAGATCCAGAAATTGCTCTTCAGATAAAAATAGGTGAAGTATATAACGAAACCGAGTAATGGAACCTGCCATACCACGTTGTTCAAATCATTCCACGAGGTGTACTTTTTTGTATAGCCTAATCTTTCCCGGATTTTTGCACCTGCTCTCCATTCTCTCTGCAGATGACTTTCCCTGTCGTAGATTTTAACAAGACTCTGTACACGGATATTTATAAGCTCATCAGGAGCGATTACCGTTTCACGGGCTTTTCTCAGGGTATTCATAAAAAACCATGTACTGGCAGGCACCAGAATTATGGCAAGAATTGTTGTTATTAATTTCCAAAGGAAGGCATCGATATAAATGTATATCACAAAAATCAGTAAAGAAAATACTATTAGCTGAGCTACTTTTGTTTTCCATTTAAGTGAATAGATCCATGAAAGAGAGTTTTCAAGTCCTGAATAGAAAGTAGGAATAAAGATCAGGGTCAGCATTGTACTAAGGGTCAGCCCTCCGATAACAGTTATAGCAAAAGCAGCTCCAATTGAGGCTACAAATTCAGCAGTTCCCATTGCAAGAGGGAAAAGAGCAATTACGGTTGTTCCTGCTGTTATAAGGATCGGCCTTACCCTTGATATCCCGGCAGTCATCAGAGCCCGTGAACGTCTGTTTCCTCTTTTTCTTAAAATATTAGTATAGTCGATAAGGAGAATTCCATTGTTAACCACAACACCTAGAAGTATAAGGAATCCTATAAGGGTGTTGGCATTCAGGAGCGAATTATTTGTTAAGATAAGTGCAATAAGAGAACCCAGAGCGGCAAGTGGAATGCTGAACATTAATACAATAGGAGTAGAGAGCGATTCAAAGACTGCCGCAAGTATCATATAAATCAGGAGAAATGCCATTCCTATAAGGTAGTAGAAGTCCTTAAGAGGATCCGATTCATGAACCACTTCCACAGCTATTCCTGAAGGAATGTTAAACTCTGAAACAACCGATTCAATTTCTGCTCTTGCTCCTTCAAGTAGATCTTTTGAAGAAGCTATGTCGGTATTGAAACTATAGGTAACTGTGATTGTTTTCTCCTGGTTTTCCCTGTGTATATTGCCCATTCCGGTTGAAAAGACAACATTCGATAATTCCTGCATCTCCATAATATTGGAACTGTTTCCGGTAACCTCGAGACGCTTCAGATCATCGATTGTCTTGTCGGTTGCAACCTTTATCTGACCGAATTCATCAGCATATTTCAGTGTTATATCATAAGTTTCGGTGCCCTGTTTAAAGGTGGCCCCTGAAGAATACTCTCTCCCAAGCGTAGAAAGAGCTGAAGTAATATTATTAAGTGTGAAATTATTTCGTCCTATATAATCCATATCAAACTTCAGATGTACCTCAGGTGTATTGTCCTGAACATTTGCGCTGGCGCTGCTGACTGTTGAGAGATTTTGAATTGACGCCTTGATATCATCCGAAAGGTTTTTCATCTGTTCAAAATCCTGTCCTTTAATTACAACACTTTCACTTGTGGTTCCTATACCGAGCAGGTTTGTGAAGTTTGCCCCGGGATTAACTGCTCCACCGCCACCGCCTCCTGCGGATGAAATGTCATTCATTGTAATCTCAGCTGTTCTGATGAATTTTGCTTTCGCAAGAATATCACTTTTTATTTCCGGAAGAGTTCTTTTGCTTTTCTTATCCCATTCCTTTGCAAGATTGACTGTTACAGTAGCTGTTGCCTCCGAAATCCGGCTGACGATATTATCTTTTTCGGGTATATCGTTAAGTCTTTGTTCAATTTCCGTAACCACAGCATCTGTTTTTTCAAGAGTCGATCCTGAAGGCATCGTAACAGAAAGCCGGAAACTTGGGGTTACGACCTCTTTTGTTGAACTGACTGTAAGTGTGAGACTTATCAGAAGAGCAGCAAAGAATACAATAAGAGTCCCAATTATTGTACCAGCCGGGTTTCTCATACTGGCTTTAAGGGCAAGATAATATGCCTGAATGAGCCGGTTATGTATTGAGAGCTTCTTGAAGATCCCTAATTCGGCACCCTTTGGCAATTTAAGCATAAAATGTGTTGCCATCGGTATAAACAGAAGGGCAACGGCTAATGATATAAGCAGAGTTGAGATTATTGATATTCCTATATTCTTACCGAGTAGATTGATTTCGAAGTTGTTTGAGAAAACAAAAGGCAGGAAAACGGTTATCGTTGTAAGTGTGGAAGCAACGATAGATCTCCATACTTCACTTGTTCCCTGCTTTACGGCGCTATCAATATCCTTTCCCTGACTAATGAGCCGGTATATATTCTCGAGTACAACAACCGAGTTATCCACGAGCATCCCTATGGCAAGAGCCATTCCAACCAGGGTAAGGCTGTTTATTGAAATGTTGTATGCATAAAAAAGGTTAAATGCCGCATACACCGAAATTGGAATTGAGAGAGCAATTATAAAAACCAGTCTAATATTGCGCAAAAACAACCATAGTATGAGAACTGCCAGTAATCCGCCTATAACTGCAAGATGAATTATCTGGTTTAAGTTGTTCTCCATTATTTCGGCATTGTTATTCTGAATAACTATCTCCACACCTTCCGATTTGAGATTCTCATTCAGTTTCTTAACTGTTTCAATTGTTTTGTGTGAAAGGTCAATCAGATTGGCCTGGTTATCGTTCACCAGTGTAACGGTCACAGCTTCAAGGCCATTGATCCTGCTGTACGAAGTTTGTTCTTTTACACCAAAAAATATCGTGGCAATGTCTTTTAGCGAAACTGATCCGTTTTGTTTTACTATAATGTTACCTATGTCGTTTACATCGGTGTAATCAGATGTTACATTTACAAATAGTTTATTGGTGCCCTCCTTTACTGTTCCTACAAAGGTCTTTTCCGTGCCATTGTTATTCAACAGGCTTGTAACCTGCGACATGGATATTCCATAAGCTTTGCATGCTTTTTCATTTAGCCGGATCTCAATTGATTTTTGTTGTCCACCGAAAACCGTAACACCGGCAATACCATTAATGTTTTCAAGTTCAGGTGATATTTCCTTATCAGTTATATTTCGGATTCTGTCTATTCCACCCGAACCCCTGATCTGAAGTTCCACGAACTGGCTTGTAGTTTGTGTAAGATCAATTTTCACAACTGAAATTTTGAACTCAGTTGGCAATGATGCCTTCACCTGATTAATCTTTTCCTGTAACTTCAGATTGGCATATTTCATTTTGGAATTCTGATTGTAATACAGGATTATGGTCCCGGAACGTGAAGTGATGGTTGATTCGATTTTTTCAATACCTTCGAGTGTACAGATAGCGCCTTCGAGCGGAACGATTGCATGATTTTCAATGTAATTTGGATCCATCTCGAGAGTGGTAGAAACCTGCACTATAAGTGTTGGAAGCTGGGAATTAGGGAAAAGTTCAACCGGAAGTTGCTTGTAGGAAATATATCCCAGCATAGTGATCCCGATAAAGAACATACAGATCAGGACTTTTCTATTTATAATGAAATTCATTTTTAGCGGGTCTTAGTCATCATAAGTAAACTTTTAAGCCGGTTTCTTCCTAGTGATCATCTCACTGAAGGAGTCAAAAACCCAGTATACACACGGTATAACTATAAGGGTAAGAATTGTTGATGAAACCAGGCCCCCAATAACTGCGAGCGCCATAGGAGATCTGAGCGAGGCACTTTCGCCGATTCCAATTGTAAGAGGTACCAGTGCAAATATTGTAGTAAGACTTGTCATTAAAATTGGCCTGATTCTCTGCGAACCTGCAGTTATGATGGAGTCTTTTTTGCCTAATCCGGTCAGTCGTAACTGGTTAATACGGTCAATAAGAATAATTGCATTACTAACTGCAATCCCTCCCAGCATTATTATCCCGATGTATGCCATCATATTGAGGGTTTTTCCAAAGATGAAGAATGTCAGAATAGTACCAACTAAAGCAAGTGGTATTGTTAATAAAATAACAAAAGGTTGAATAATCGATTCAAATTCAGATGCGAGAACCATAAATACCAGAATGATTGAGAGGATCAGTGCAAACGTAAGGTTCGAATTTGACTCTTTTCTCAATAATTCTTCACCGGTGATATCAATCCTGTAGTTAGCAGGTAATGCAATTAATTTCAGAGAATCGCGAGCCTCACTTACGACTTTGTCAAAGGGTTTTGATTTATTGACCATTGCGTAAATATAGCTTGTGCGGCTCTGGTCGCGTCGCGAAATTTCCCTGGGAGCTACTACTGTTTTGACGGTAGCCAATGAACTAAGAGGTACTTTTACCGATCCTGCTGTAATTAACAGATCTTCAAGCTGATTCAGCGAAAAATCTCCAAGCTTAATTGTAATGTCCTTCATTTCACCATCCTTTTCGAGGGTACCTGCTGAAGCCCCCGACAGGTTACTTTTTATCTGGTTGATTACATTATCTACTGATACGTTGTAATAACTTGTTTTGAATCTGTCAACTGATATTTCAACTTCAGGTGTACCCTGGTCGAGTGAGGTTGTAATGTTATATAGACCCGTATTATTCTGTAGTGCAGCTTTCGATTCATTGATTATCTTTTCGATCTCTGAAAATTCTTTTCCTTTCACTTCTACAACAAAAGGGGCTGTAGTTGTTCCCAGACTAGACTGTAAAGCAGTTTCTTCCTGAGAAAAACTGGCATCAATATCGGGAATGGTTTTAAGAAATTTATCTACCATTGAGATAGCTTCGTCGGTGAACGAAGCATATTCGCTTTTCAGAAATACTTTGATATTCCCATAATTCTCATTATTCGATGTGGCAGTCTGAGTGGTAGTGGAACTTAATTCTCCGCCTGCCTGGCTGTAAATCATTTTGATTTTGTCGCCCAGAAGTTCATTAATAGTTCCTTCTATTTTTTGCATTGTGCTCTGAGTTCGGTCAAGGGTTGTACCTTCCGGTAGTTTCAATTCAAGGGTGAATTCAGAGGAGGCTGATTTTGGCATATATTCACTGCCGAGTTTGGGTATAAGAAGAGCCGTTAAACCCATAAATACGATTGAAAGAATTATTACGAGTAATCTGTGATCGATAACTTTTGAAAGAAACTTTGGATACCAGCGGAATTGCATAGGGCTGCTTACCTGAACAGCTTGTGCTTTCTTCTCTTTGAAAAAAACGCTTACCAGCATTGGAATAACAAGCATTGCTACAAACAAGGATGATATAAGTGCAAAGGCAACTGTCCATGCCTGATCTTTGAACATTTCACCTGAAGCCCCCCTGAGATATACAATCGGAAGGAATACTACAATTGTTGTGATAGTCGAAGCTGTGATAGCGCCACCTACCTGACCGGTACCCGCAATTACTGCTTCGCGCAACGGCATTCCTTCATCCCTGTTCCTTGTAATGTTTTCGAGGACAACAATTGCATCATCAACAAGTCTCCCGGCCCCGAGCGCCAACCCTCCCAATGTCATAATATTTAACGTCAGGTGATTGAAATACATAAGGTTGAAAGTAGCTATTATAGAAATTGGAATGGCAACACTTACTACCAGGGTGGTCCCAATCCTTCGCAGGAATACGTAAAGGACTATCATAGCAAGGAAAATTCCGATTAAACCCGAATTTTTAACCTCTTTAATAGCCCCATCAATGTATTTACCCTGGTCTTTTATTACAGTGAATTCGTAACCTGGAAGTGCTCTGGCAAGAACGTCCAGCTCATTGGTTATATTATTTACAGCTTCTACTGTATTATATTTTGGCTCTTTGTATATTGATAAACCAATACAACGTTCTCCATTAATTGTGACAATATTCTCCGGATCCTTATTTTTAAATTTGATTGTTGCGATATCACGAAGATACACCGGAATTTTTTCAGTAGTAGTTGATGTTCCCTGAGTAGTAGTGGCTGCAGTGGTGGAAGTTCCTGTCTTGAACCCGACAATTATATTTTCAAGATCTTTCAGATTGGCAAGAACACTTACCCCTTTTACTGTATATTTGAGACCCAGCTCAGTAATAGAGCCTCCTGATACATTTTTATTATAATTTGTAATCTGAGTTGCAACAGCGTCCGAACTTAATCCGAATGATTCAAGAATATATTTATTTGTTTCAATTACTACTTCGCTTTCCTCCTGACCGGTAAGTGTTACATCGGCTATACCCTCAATTCTTACAAGTTCATTACGGATATAGTTTTCTGCAACTTTTCTCAATTCATCCATGTCAGTAATCTGCTTATTCTTTAACCCGACAATTAATACGGGAGAAGCATTTGGATCGTATTGTGAAATATTGAATGCCGTTAGGGTCGAGTTCTGGCTGAAAGAGTTTAAAGCTTTCTGAAGGTCGAGAAATGCTTCGTCCATATCTTTGTTCCAGCTGTATTCGACAGTAATAAGCGCTGAACCGATTTTGGATATTGATGACACCTGAATTACATCATTCTGGCGCATGGAAAGAGATTCAATCTGATCGACATAGTTTTTCTCAATCTCTTCCGGGGGTTTTTCTCCGGCTGTGAGTTCAACATATATCTTCGGATTGTTCATGTTTGGGAAAAGATCAGTTCCCAGTTTCCCCAGAGAAATGAACCCCAGTAGGACTACACCGAGTACAAACATTAAAACTGTAACCGGATATTTTACAGCAAATTGAGCAATCCTGTTCATAATTTCTATTTAATGATTTTGACCTTCGACCTGTTGCTGAGTGTCTCAAACCCTGCAGTTACCACACGGTCATTTTTTACCAAACCAGCAGTTACTTCTACATCGTTCAGGTTTTCCAGACCGGTCTGAATTATTCTTTCTGAAGCTGTACCGTCGCGATCGATTATGAAGATGGTTTTCCCTCTTTGACGCGAAAGGATCATACTCTTAGGTATTACTATTACAGAGTCTTTATGCACTATTACGATATCGGCTTTGACGAACATACCCGGTCTGAGAAGATACTTTGGATTATTTATCAGGATATTTCCCTGGAAAGTTCTCGTATCGGCATTAATAGCAGGTGAAAGCTGGGTAATATTTCCAATGATTGTGTCCTTCGGAATAGTGTAATTTGTTAATTTAACTATCTGACCAGGTTGTATTGTTGAAATGTATTTCTCGGGTAGTTGAACATTCATATACATCTTCTCATAATCCATTATCTTTACGATTGCTGAACCCGAGTTTACTCTGGTTCCCTGAGTATAATATGTCAGTTCAACTATAACCCCATTGATGGGAGCTGTTATCTTTGTCTTTGACATAGAAAGCTTTGCACTTTCCACCGATGTTTTAGCATTTTCGTTATTAATACTTGCGGTTTTCAGGTCTGTAAGTGTGATCCCTCCCTTTTCATATAACGACTCCTGCTGTTTGAGTTGGCTCTCAGTCAGTTCCAGGTTTAGCTCACTTGTTACAAGTTTAACAGAATTAACATACTCCTTATCTTCTAACCTGGCGATGAGGTCACCGGCAGTTACTTTATCATTCAACTGCCATTGCTTCCCTGTCCGGGGATTTTTTTCAAGAAAATAATTTGCTGTGATCTCAGATTTTACATCTATCTCACCTATCGGGAAAGCTGTTCCCGATGTATTAACATATTCTTCAATTGACTTAAGGGCGGTTGTTTGTACCGAAACCGGAATTTCAACATCAGCATTAAGATTCTGTGTCGTGGTTTTACAGCTGACAGCTGCAAAAACAGTTGCTAGTATTAAAATTATACTTTTTTTCATATATTATTAATATTTAATATTTTAAGGTCTTGGTTGGAATAATAGCTTCTTTCTTTTCAAAGTCGTAAAGCGTTAGTATTTTGAGGTTAAGCAGCTCAAGTTTATAAGATATTATTGAGTTTGTGTATGTAAGTTTGTTCTGCGAGAGTTGGTTCTGATAAATATTCAGGTCCATACCGGTGAGGGTACCGTTTTTATACTTTTCAAGGTTCAGGTCGTAGGTTAATTGTGCATTATTTATAGACTTAAGAGCTATTCCTATCTGGTTT
>Ga0209638_1002928_pt1 | contig 10355 bp, 4 predicted proteins | sample BarGraNGADG00211_FD_184490 | JGI IMG/M metagenome (GOLD analysis project Ga0209638, IMG submission 184490) | Arctic peat soil microbial communities from Barrow, Alaska - Barrow Graham LP Ref core NGADG0002-211 (SPAdes) (version 2) | ecosystem: Environmental > Terrestrial > Soil > Wetlands > Peat... | reverse complement strand
CTAACAAAGCAAAAGCTAATAATGACATTACAAAAGTGTATCCGATGAGTGGAATAAACATAGCCACAATTGTAATAATGTTACTTAAAAGCACTGTCTTTTTACGACCGATTTTATTCATAAGCATACCTGTAGGTACCGAGAAGATAAGAAACATAGAGAATAACGCTACCGGAATCAGGTTGGAAAGCGTATCTCTGAATTCGGGGCTATAACTGCCCAGCAAGTCTTCTTTCACATGCATGGAAGTAATTCCAACTACATCGCAAAAGCCCATGATAAAGAAGCCGAACAGCACCGGCAACAATATAGAAATTGAATTTTCGTTTTTCATTTATATTATTGGTTTTTATATAGAAGTAATAGTCAAAGTCTAATTTTTTATTTTTTGTAATCTGACTTCTCCCTAATTCTTAGCAAGCAAAGCGGCGGAGCTGAGCAATCTCCCTTCGGTCGAGGACAGTTAGTTTTTTCTCCGACCTCTTCCACCCTTCAGGCACCTTCTCCAAAGGAGAAGGAAGAAGAAAAAGAGGCACTTTGCAGGGTACAACGTTGAAAATTACGGGACATTATATTCGTCCACTTACTTAAGTTGTTTATTTTCAAAAAAAACAGTTTTTAAACTGACATTTTATTGTCCCCTAACCGGCTGAACGTGATTATTTTTTCTTCGTTTTCTTATTCTTCGCCTGCTTCAATTCATTCGAGAACGAATAGGGCAAAGCGTCATTGCCGGTTCCACGAATGATGTCGGGCGTAACCGACATCTCGAAATCAATGGTTGCTCCGTTTAACAAATCGCCATGCGTAAGGAAGTTTTTATTGTAATTAACCCCATTCAGCGTCATTTGCGAAACGTAAACATTCTTCGGATTGTTGTTTTCGGCATTAATAGTTACTTGTTTCCCGTTTTCAAGATGTAGTTTAACGCCTTTAAACAATGGTGAACCAATTATGTATTGGTCAGTGCCCGGACAGACGGGATAAAAACCCATGGCCGAGAACACATACCAGGCCGAAGTCTGACCGTTATCTTCGTCGCCACAATATCCATCGGGATTGCAAGTGTATAATTTATTCATTACTTCGCGAATATGGAATTGCGATTTCCATGGTTGAGCCGAGTAATTGTATAAATAAAGCATGTGCTGAATGGGTTGATTACCATGCGCATACTGCCCCATGTTCATAATTTGCATTTCGCGGATTTCGTGAATTACTCCACCGTAATAACTTGCGTCGTAAAGCGGAGGCATGATAAACACAGAATCCATCATGCGGTTGAATTCAGCCTTCCCTCCCATTAAATCAATCAATCCCTGCGGATCGTGAAAAACCGACCATGTGTAATGCCAGCTGTTTCCTTCGGTAAAAGCATCTCCCCATTTCAATGGATTAAATGACTCCTGAAAAGTTCCATCTTCGTTTTTTCCTCTCATCAGTTTTGTTGAAGGATCGAAGAGGTTTTTATAATTCATGGCACGTTTGGCAAATACATCTAATTCTTTTTTCGGGCGATTCAATGCTTGCCCCAGCTTATAAATAGCCCAGTCGTCATAAGCATATTCAAGTGTGCGAGCAGCGTTTTCTCTGATTTTCACATTGTATGGCACATACCCTAATTTATTGTAATATTGATATCCCAAGCGGCCTGTAGAGTTGATTGAGGGATGTACATTTTCGGTTCCATACAAAACGGCTTCGTACAGTTTTTCTATATCATAACCTCGCAAACCTTTCAGATAAGCATCGGCCACCACAGATGCGGAATTATTGCCCACCATGCAATCGCGGTGACCTGGACTGGCCCATTCGGGAAGAAAACCACTTTCTTTGTAGGTATTCACGAGTCCTTCCTGCATTTTTACATTCATCGACGGATAAACCAGATTTAGAAAAGGAAACAAACAACGGAAAGTATCCCAGAACCCCGTATCGGTAAACATGTAGCCGGGTAAAACCAGTCCGTTATTGGGACTGTAATGCATCGGATTGCCATTAATATCTATCTCGTAAAAACTTCGTGGAAATAATACTGACCGGTAAAGACATGAATAAAATGTCCGCAAATTATCAATATTATCGTCCTGAACTTCAATCCGCGAGAGAACATCATTCCATATTTTTCTTCCATCAGCTCTTACGGTATCAAAGTCACGTTTTCCCAACTCATTCAGATTTAATTCCGCTTGCCCGGGACTTATGAATGAAGAAGCAACACGGGCATTTACAACTTCTCCTTTCCTAGTACTGAATCCGATAATGGCAACGGTGTGATTTTCTTTGATTTCGAGTCGGTTTTCAACCATCTTACCATTATCAACGGTGGCGGTATAAGTAAATGCTTTGTCGAAAACTATTACAAAATAGTTTTTAAAATTTTCAGGTACACCTCCACTATTTTTGGTGGTATAACCGACAATCTTGTTTTCGGAAGGAATTACTTTTACATACGACCCGCGATCGAGCGCATCGATAACCACAAACGATTTATCTGTTTCGGGAAAAGTAAAACGGAACATGGAGGCTCTTTCGGTTGGTGTTATCTCGGTAGTTACATCGTGATCGGCTAAATATACTTTATAATAATTTGGCTGAGCTATCTCCGCTTTATGCGAAAACCAGCTCGCTCTTTCGTCCTGATCGAAGTAGGGTTTTCCAGTTACGGGCATGATAACAAACTGACCGTAATCGTTAATCCATGGACTGGGTTGATGAGTTTGCTTAAAACCACGAATCTTATCGGCATCGTAAGTATATGCCCATCCATCGCCCATTTTACCAGTTTGCGGTGTCCAGAAATTCATACCCCAAGGGAGGGCAATAATAGGATAGGTGTTACCAGTAGATAGCGAAAGTTTTGACTGTGTTCCTACCAAAGTATTCACATAATCTGTAAATTCACTTTTTTGAGCAAAAATATTGCTCCAGATAGAGGTGAAGACTAATAAAAAGATTACAATTTGTTTGATGCAAAAATACGTATGTATAACCTCCGTCAATGACAGAACATGTGCTGAGAAAGAAATATTACGTTTTGTGCTTTTTTGGGGAATTTTCATCAGATTGAATGTGTTTGTTGAAAAACGGCAGAGGCTATACTAAGGGATACTTGCCTCTGCTATTTTATATAATTTTACCAACCGGGATTTTGAACCAGATTCAGATTGATGACTAAATCTTTTAAAGGAAGAGGGAAAAAATAATTTTTCTTTTCGAATGACCTGTCTTCAATTTTGGTACGAACAAAGAATTCCGCTCCGTTTTTATCTATATTCATGCCATAAATAGCTTTTCCCTGATAATCCAAACTTGTACTTATTTCGGCAGTACACCACCTGCGTACATCAAAGTAACGACAGTTCTCAAATGCCAATTCAACACGACGTTCATTACGAATAGCTTGTCTTATATTAGCCCGATCGGCAGATATGGCTATTTGACCTATACCCGGTCCATACTGAGGAATACCAGCGCGTTCACGTATCAGGTTCAGATATTTTAATATATCGGGGTCTCCAGGATTGCTTTCGTTTAAAGCTTCAGCATAATCCAGATATATTTGGGCTAACCGGATCATAATGGAAACCCTGTCGTTATTGGTCCATGATGTTAATGGTGCCGATTTTCTCACAACGTATCCCGACTTGGTATAGTCGTTTGAGTTTCCTACTCCTTTTCCGGAGTTTCCGGAGTATTGAAATCTTGAATATATTACACCTGAACCTTCGTACAACCATTTTTGACCGTCAAATGTTATATCTGCATAAAAACGAGGCTCTCGGCCAATCCATGCATTCCATACACCTTTAGGAGCTAAAACTCGTCCTGTTACAGGATCTTTATAACTTTCCGTAGAAAATCCACTCTCTGTATATCCTGTATTATCAGTAATTTTAGGAGTTTTCCCATCAAATTCATAGCCAATAATGGGTTTCAGTCCATTAGCCATAAAATATGCATCAACCGATTCTTGAGTAGCTGCCATGCCCCCCGAACAACGCACATCGGATGCATAACCAAAATGTTTTGGTGTTCTGTTATATTGCATTAAACTGGCACTACCTTGCTTGTTGAACCAAATCATTTCTGCAGCCGAAGTTGTTCCGCTTAAATTAAGCAATTCGGATGTGGCGCCCCTTACTGCTTCTCGGTACGAAAGGTATGCATCAAATTTCCCGTTCGTATATACTCGCGTAAGTTCATAACCATTACCTACATAATCTTGAATGAAAGATTTGGCTTCAGAAGCAGCATCTGCCCACAATTGTTTTTTTTCAGTATCTGAATAAGTTGGGAACATTTTTTTTCCATCTTTATTTGCTAAATCTGAAAAGTACGGATTTGAACCGTTAAACAAATCGCTGGCAGCTAACATCTTTACCTGAATTTTAAACGCTCTTGCAATTACTTTGTCTATATGTCCGAATCCTTTGTCCGGGGATATAGCTTGTGTTCCATTGATTTTTATATTGTCCAGTAACCCTGAATTAATTGCCAAATCCAACTCGGAAAGGATATATGTTGTAACGTCCGTCACACTGTTTCTGGATGCATTAAGTTCAGAAAGAGGTGCTTGCTCTGAAATTGCAGCATCGATAATCGGAATCGGACCAAACAATCTGAACAAATAAAAATAATAGATGGCCCTGGCAGCCCTTGCTTCTGCAGTCCATTGTTCCAAATCGCCATCATGTAGTTGTTTGCAAATACTTATGTTGTCCATAAACAAAGTTGCTGCACGTACCCCTTTGTACCATTTATTCCAGTAGGAATATACAAAGTCCGTTTCAGGGTTTAGCGATCCGTTGTTAATGATCTGAGCTCCGTTAAAATCCCAAACAAATTCAGCATCATCACAACCTGCATTCCAGGCCCCGGAGGTTCCGTTTGCATAGCCGGTAGCTGTAAATCTGTCTTCGAACTCAACAGGCATGGATGAGTAAACCGTTGCCAGATTATTTAGTGCCGCATCACGGGTCTCGTATACTTTTTGCAAAGTAAGAATATCTGTCGGCACTTGATCAAGATAGTCACTACATGACATTAAGCCAAGAAGAGTGACTAATCCTACGATAAAGTTTATATTTTTTTTATTCATATTTTTTTAAAAACTAAAATTTAAACCAATAGTATAAGATGTTGTATTAGGATATTTTGTTCCGTTATCGGTGGCCAATTCCGGATCCCATAATTTCCATTTAGAGAAAGTAAACAGATTTAATCCCATCATGTAAACACTTGCATTTCTCAGAGATACTTTATTGCACCATCTTTCAGGTAACCGATAGGATATTTGAAATGTTTTGAGGCGAAGGAAGCTCATATCTTTCAACCACCATGTACTATTCAGAAAGTTGTTCTGATTACTTAAAGCATCACTTCCATAAGCTAAACGAGGATAAAATACGTCCTGACTGGAATTACTTTCGGACCATCTGTCATCAATATTACTGTAAACAGCACCATATCCGGGAACATTAAATGGTCTGACGATACCTCCTACAAAACGATTGGCTTGAGCTGTTCCCTGAAACAGCATACCTACGGAAATAGCTTTATAATCAATATTAAATCCAAAGCCGTAATTTATTTCCGGAACATCGCCATTTCCTAACCATGATTTATCATTATCGTCAATTTTTCCGTCACCATTCATGTCTTTATATATAATATCCCCTGCCCTTACATTCATTAGCGACACTGAAGGAGGAGTAGGGAACGGTTGCGAAGTATTGGACTTTTCGGCATCTGGTAGAACAATCCATGAATTTATCATATCAATATCAGTTTGTTTGTAAAGGCCAAGAGCTGTGTAACCCTCTATTGATGTCAGGCTATATCCTTTTTGATTACGCCATGGATACAGTCTTTCGGGTATATCATTATCTATCCATTCTGGGTGAGCCCATGTCATATTCCCTCTAAAAGTCAAAGCACAATCTTTATTTAGCCTTTTATAATACTCGATATTGCCATCGATACCTATGGTTTTAGATTCTCCGACATTTCCATAAGGTACAGACTGGAATCCAGCATAACCAGGCAGAGATTCGTTTCTTTCGCGTAATATGTTTTTTCTATTCTCTTTAAACCAATCAACCGTAAGAGAAAAGTCATCGGTAAATAACTTAATATCAAGCCCTAAATCTTGTTTAGTTGCAACTTCCCACCCTAAGCTTGTTTTTGGATTAGCTATTCTGGCTCCATCTCTGTAACTTGTGCCAAAAATATAACCGTATAAATTGTCCCAAGCATATTGTTCAATGTACATGAAACGTCTTTGATTCAAGCTGGTTCCAGTACTGCTACTACCTACTTTCCCGTTGGTATAACGGAGTCTAAGGAAAGAGACTGTTTCCTTTAACGAATTCCAAAAAGGTTCGTTGGATAGAGCCCAGCCCACACCTGCAGCAGGGAAAGTACCAAAGCGCCTGTCTTTAGGGAAGTTTTCTGCACCATTATAACCGATATTGAATTCGGCAAAGTAACGATCGTTCCACGAATAAGTGGCTCTTGCAGCTATACCCTGCACCCTGAAAGGAATGGACTCTATTATGTTTCCCGCTTCGTTGTATGTCTTATTTTCTTGTGTATAAATTGCCATAGCATTAAAACGGTGTTTTTCTAGGATTAATTTTTCATAGACGAACGATGACTCAAAATAATCTTTTTGTTCTCCGCTGTAACTTTTATTAAAGTTAAGTGCAGTTGAGCCTTCCCATGTCACCACTAAGTCTGGTTTTCCTTCCGCATCATAAGGATTATTCCTGTCTTTGAAATAATATGTACTCTCCCTTTTTCCGTAAATTCTCTCTCTGGCTGATTCAACATCAAATGCATACATTGCAGAAAATTTTAATCCTTTGAGTAGAAAATCCAATTCCTGAGTAATTCTGATATTTGATTGAATCCTGTTTTTCATTGTTTGTCTGTAGCCTCGCATTGTGGCATCGGCATAGGGATTTCGCTCTGCTCCTTGAGTATGAGTCCCTGGTATATACTGCTCTCCATCTACAACAAACATAACAGGGTATTTTACAGGATTCACTTCCATTGTGGACGAAAAAATATCCTGTGTTGATAAGCCAGGGTAGTTTCCATAAGCTATGTATCCCTGAACACCTATGTCAACTTTAGTGCTGGGTGTTAGTTGTACGTTGAGATTTGTTGTGACATTATAACGATTGTAATTGATAGTGGAGTTGTAGCTCTCATAATTATTGTTTTTCAACATTCCTGTTTCGTTATAATAACTTACAGACGTATAAAATTGAGCCATTTGGCTACCTCCTCTGATATTGGCATTTACCCTTCTGGCTCGCGCCCAATCATTGAATATCTCTTTCCTCCAGTTTACATTCGGATACATTAATTTGTCTGTTCCCAAACGAGTATTTTCAATATAATCTTCCGAATAATTTTTGAAATATCCTTGCCCCATATTATAAGATGCCTCATTGGCCGCCTCCATATATTCTATTCCATCTGCAAGTTCAGGAGCTTTTGTAAAGCGATTAAAACCCTCATAATAATCTACACTGACGGTAGGTTTACCAATTATACCCGGTTTTGTTTTTATGATAATTACTCCATTTGCACCCCGAACTCCATACACGGCAGTAGCTGAAGCATCTTTTAATACGGTCACTGATTCTATATCTTCAGGGTCAATATCATTAAATGGCCTCTCTACTCCGTCAACCAGTATCAAAGGAGACGCTCCGTTTGGGGTAGAAATGCCGCGAATCCAAATATCTGCAGCGTCTTTTCCCGGTTCTCCCGTACGTTGCACGCCAACAATACCAGACATTCGGCCGATTAATACTGTGGATAAACTTGCTGAAGGAACTTTGACATCACTCATTTTTAGCATGGATTGAGACCCTATTGCGCCAATTTTCCGTTGCACACCATATCCCACCACTACTGTTTCTTCCAATTTATTTACCAGCTCCTTTAATATAATATCATACACGGAACTACTGCCAATCCTAGCAGTGTTATTCTCAAATCCTATAAAAGAAAATTTCAAGAAAGTTCCGCTGCTAACATTGATTTGGTAAAGACCATCACTATTTGTAATAGTTCCATTTGATGTTCCAACCTCGAAAATGCTAACGCCTGCTAATGGCTCGCCTTTTTCGTCGGTAATACGACCTGTTATTCGTTTTTTTTCCGAATCTACCGTGTTTTGGTTTGTGTTTGCCGGATCATTTACACCAACTGTATTGGTCGCAATCACCGACAATGGGGCAAAACATAGCATCAAGCAAAAAAACGTAGTCCTTTTTACGAAATGTTCTACACTATCTTCCATAAGATTTAAATGATAATTGTTGTTTACTTAATTGATTAAAATTCTTAATGATTGTACCGAATTTGAAAACGATTTAAATTTGCAAAGGCTTACATTTATTATTAGTATTAGATATTAATTTGGTTACATGTGAATAATTTTGGATTATAATCCAATCAAACAATTTTTGCTTCAGGTCGGTATGTTATATCCCTGCGTCGCAAATTTTCTGACGAAAAATTAACTGGTATACACTACTGTATCATCGTCGCCCTCTTTGTCCTGTCTGTAATATACTGTCGTTTCTAATGTATTAGGAAAACAATTACTGAACATCCAACGTAATTTCTCGTTTTTGAGTAAATTTGAAACACGTTCTATCTCATTTTCCACTGAAACTGAAACAAATAATCTGTTAGCTACAGACGGACGGTTTGATACATATTTTGTAGCATCCTGTGTTTGAATAAATTTATCGTTATTAATCAGTTTCTTATTAGATGCTGAAACATTAGTTGCTATTAAAGTTATTGCTATCGCAAATTCTGATAGATTTAAGTGTTTTTTCATTGTGATGAATAATATTATTTTATTTATTTAAAATTTAAAGCTTAATTCATGTGTTTCTAATACTACTTTTGAAGTTTATTCTATAATTATTTTGCCAATATCTAATTGCTCATTATTGTTGAAAATATTATATAAATACATTCCTTTTTGAAGTTCATCTCTATTGACAATTGACTGGTGACCATTTATTGAAATACTCCTTTGTTCTTTTCCACATATATCAAATATTTTTATTGAAGCATTGCATATTTCAATATTCTCAGGAATTGAAATCTTGAAGCTTGTGGTGAATGGATTTGGATATATAGAAGTTCTGGAATATTTACTTGTATTAATAACATTTAATTCATTAAAAGAACCCTTTAACGATAATGCTTTGTAATAAAAAGCATTCCAAGGCTGAGTATCCGAAGCGACAACCAGTTTTACCTGAATATTGCTTTTGCCTCTGGTGTATTGTGCAGGAATCATAAATTCATCTTCTCTGAAGCGTTTATTCGTGTTTATAATTTGATCATTCCAAGTACCTACCAACATGTTATCAACATATACATCTGCTTTCTGTGAGCCGAAGTATTGGTCAAAAGTGCGTCTTAAAATCACTCCATTATTAGACTTTTCAATTGCCATTGTAAATTGACTATAGTCGGTGGTTGCTTTTCCTATTTTACTTACATAATAATTGCTTCTAACACCATCAAAAGCTGCATTTTGTGTATGAGTCCAACTTAATGTTCCCACGCTAAAAGAATGGTTTGTTTCACTATTACTATTCCCGATTTCAATTGAATCTGTAAATATTGCTGAAGCTAACGGATTAAGATAATAATAGGCAGTACTCCAATACTCTGCAGGTGCATCATTCTGATTGCCGTGTTCCATACCGGCAGTAATGTGAGTTCGGAAATTTATTGCGTCATGTAAAAAGAAACGATATGCAGCTGTTTTATCTTGCGTATCAACCCAGTGAGCTGTATTCCCATGCATTGGCAAAGTAAATGGGCCATTACCAAAGTACCAGCCTCCTTGATAAAAATCCTCTGTGCCTGTTCCGTAAAAAGCAGGTGACTGGTTATAGTCAATATAAAAACGCTCATCACCTTCGAGATAAGTTCGATTTGTATTTCCCTGCATAGATACCATTACACCAAGAAACTTACCAGATCCGGAGACATCAAGCAATTGAATATCTTTACCATCGTTGGCTGTATGAATCGCGTGATTGAATTTTGCATAGAAATATCCTAAACTATCGAAAGATTCTGTAACCGGGGCATGTTTAATTTCATATTGAATATTATTTAACGCTGTTAATCCTGAATTAATCAGCTGTAATTTAGTATGATGATTGTATGGCATAGGGAAGTAACAGTAAAGATAATTTAGCGAATCGACTCCTAACATCAAACTTTTAGTGGCATATGAGCCAAATTGTCCCATTGCAAAAAAAGATCCAATAGGAACATCAACTGCGGGAGTTTCAGAA
>Ga0209638_1002927_pt1 | contig 10357 bp, 10 predicted proteins | sample BarGraNGADG00211_FD_184490 | JGI IMG/M metagenome (GOLD analysis project Ga0209638, IMG submission 184490) | Arctic peat soil microbial communities from Barrow, Alaska - Barrow Graham LP Ref core NGADG0002-211 (SPAdes) (version 2) | ecosystem: Environmental > Terrestrial > Soil > Wetlands > Peat... | reverse complement strand
CGACCTCCGGCTCGGTTTCCTAGGACCCAACCACGGCAACATCGCATTCTTCGCCTATCTCTACGTTCCGGCGCCCACGCTCGATGAGGAGTGCCCGGCGGTCAGCGATCCGGGCCGAGCACCTTCTTGGCGTCTTCGAACTGCTGCGCGGTGATCTCGCCGCGGGCGAACCGTTCGCGGAGTATCTCGTTCGGCGTCGGATGCGAGGGGTCGTGCGCCGCCGCCCGTCCGGTGCGCGAGAGATGCGTGACCGCCCAGACGACGAGGACGATGAGCGCGATCAACAGCAGGAGGCCGACGAGCAGCCAGAACCCGCTACCTCCGCCGTCCCAGCCGTGATACATCATCGGTACTTCTCCTCGCTCTGGCATGGTCGATGCCGCCGAGCCATTCGGTATGATCCTACGCCGCCTCCCGCGGCGGCGGCTCCCCACCATCAGGATCGACCCATCAGACCTCGCAGGGAGGGAACCAGCCATGAACGACAGGCAGAAGTCCGCCAAGAGCGCGACCGCGGCCGACAAGACGTCCGATGGATTCTCGGACGAGGAACGATCCGCGATGAAGGAGCGCGCCCGAGAGCTGAAGGCGGAAGCGCGCCGCGGCCCACGCGCCAAGAAGGACACGGCCGACGGCGAAAGCGACGTCCTCGCGAAGATCGCCGAGATGCCGGAACCGGATCGGGCCATGGCCGAGCGGCTCCATGCCATCATCAAGGCCAGCGCGCCAGCCCTCTCGCCGAGACTCTGGTACGGAATGCCCGCGTACGCCAGGGACGCCAATATCGTCTGCTTCTTCCAGGGCGGCTACAGGTTCAAGGCGAGGTACGCGACGCTCGGCTTCAGCGACAAGGCGCACCTCGACGAAGGCGCCATGTGGCCGAACTCTTACGCCCTGTCGGAGTTGACCGCTGCGGACGAGGCAAGGATCAGCGCGCTCGTGAAGAAGGCAGTGAGCTAAGGACCGGGCTCGCCACTGGGCCACCCGACCAGTCTCCCGGTCGAGGCGCATGATTCCCTCGTGAGCAGCCCAGCCCAGCCTCGGACCAGCCCACGTCCGGCCCGTAGGCGGCCATCGCGGCCTCCACGCAGGCTGGCGGCAGACATGTACCGCTGGGGTGAGATCGCCTGCCGTGAGCCCTCGTGGGCGCCCACGGGCGCTGGTGCCGGAGGGTCGAGCCGCCCGTTGACCGGGGCGACCCCGAAGGCGTCCTCGGGGTGGCGGACCCTTTCCCGCGCCTTGTTCAGTCGCCTCGCCCGAGCCCTGCAACGACCACGAGAGCGATGCAACACGGTTTGTTCTGGCAGCGGCTCCATCGGGACCAATCACGCACGAGTTTCCACCGCTGGTCGAGCACGAGAGGGTGGTGGAATACGACGGTGGTGGAAACCCGTCATCCCGCCCCGGCAGACCTCACAGATAAGGGGCTGGTGAGGCGGGCCAACTAGACTCCCGCCGGGCCGCGCTCCGCGCCGCGAGCAGCATCCCCCGGCTCGACATCGAGCGAGGCCGGTAGGGCAAGCATCGCGGGCGACGCGGCCTAGTTGTGCCTTCGAAACAGCTCGACGCGATCTGCCATCTCCCGCCTCAGCAACTCCGATCCCATCGAAAGTGCCATAGCGAACGCCTCTGGGTAGCTTGGGTCAGTCGGGCCTATCCGATCGCCTAACTCCTCCCGCAGACGAACGGGAATTCCTGCCACGAATTCCGCAACCACGGGGGCCCAGGCTTCGGCATCGGCGGCGCTCGGAACCACGACCGGACCTGCAAGAAGGCCTGCGGCCGCCAGTGACCTCACGATGGCGGCTTCGGCTTCGGTATCGAACCGCACCCACTCGTTGTCAAACCGAACGTCGTTTGGCCCCTCGACGTGCCCGTCCATTCCAAAGAGCACCGCCTGCGGGTCCGTCGATGCGGCAGCGGGCGGGTCAAAGACGTGCCACGCGAGCGGCGGGGTCTCGGGGAAGGGCAGGTGGAGGCCCGCAGCGGCCACCGCCTGGGCGACAAGGCGCCCTGCTCCAGCCACCCGCCGACCTCTTCGTCGCCCGGCAAGGGCCATCTGCTCGACGTCAGCACGACGTCCGACGTTCTCCCGCAGCCAGGAATACAGCTCGTCAACCCACTCGCTCGCCTCGATACGGTCCTCGACCCCGGCGATCCGGAGCACGAGTTCATCCAGTTCCCGTCGCCATCCGCCGAGCTGCTCCTCGCCCGCTGGCGGAAAGTCGAGCACGTCCTGCCCGCGCATCTCGTTCCAAATTGAGATGAGCCGCGCTGTCTGCTCGGCGCTCGCCTGAGCCGGGTCCACAGCGCGAAGGCGCTGATACTGGGTCAAGCCGCCGAAGCGAATGACACCCTCGACGCCGACGTGTGAGGCCGCCTGCGTTGCCGCGAGGTAGGTCCAAGTCGAATTGAGCACTGCGAGAGACGCCTCGACTGAGACTCCGTCGAGCGGCGACAGGGAGGCGTTCGGACTCGTTGTCATCAGGGAGGCCCCCGGATTCCTCCAGACCTTCCACGCGAACGCCGAGGACGAGGGCATGACGAGCGTTCCCGAGGGCCGCACCTCCACGGAGTACCAATGCGCAGCGCGGTGTCGGACGTAGTAGGTGCGGTGGACTCCATGCCCCTCACCCCAGGCGATGTAGTCGGCCACCTTTGTGCCCCTGATGCGTGCATCACGGGGAATCATCACGACCAGATCGCCGTCGGTTCGACGCAGCTCCCGAGTGGCCTGCGCCCGCGGGCCCCGGGCCGCTCGACGCAGGAATCGCGACTCGATTGGCCCGCGCCATCCGAGATACCCCTCGACAATGCGCAGCCGTGGCGCTGGACCCGCGACCATTTGCCGCGTGACACCACACCTCGCGAGGAGGTCATCCGAAGGGTCCTCGATTGGGGAGACTACGAACCATTTCGCGTTGCCGAGCTTGGGTCCGACGGTCACGCTGAAGGCGTCAGTGAGCCTCCTGACTCCGCGGAGCACCCGGTATCGGCCGAAGATTGCAGGGGCCCGAAGTGGCTCCGCCCAGGACTCCTCGTCTTCAAGTTCCCCTTGCACGACCCGCAGCGCAGTGACATCTGCGGTCGAGGTTCCTGCGAACAGGGTCGTCACGAACGCCTCGGCACGCGCCCAACGGTGAGGACCTTGCCGGGGTCCGAGCAGCGCACCGAGAGGTTGGTGAACGCGAGCAAACACGACCTCGTTTTCGTCGCGTGCCGCCGCCTCTAATTCACGTTCTAGGACGGTGGCAATCGTCCCCACGCGGGCATCGGAGAACCAGGGCTCAGCCTCACTTTCCACAATCACTCGAATGCGGAAATGAGCCTTGATGAACGCCTTCAGCGAACTGCCACTGGTCGAGTCCAGCCAAGAGCTGCTCGTCAGCAAGGCGAGACGCCCGCCTTGGAGGAGGTACCTGGCTGCCTGGGGCCAGAAATAGGCGTGTAGGTCGCTGAGACCATGAAGCTGGGGCCGGAGCAGATTCCGGGCAAGGGAGGCCTCAGCGGAAGCAAGCTGATCGCGCGAGAGGCTGCGCCGCTTCACGTATGGGGGGTTGCCGATCATGACCTCGACGTTGTCTGGCGATTGCACGACCCGTTGATCACCGCCGTGCAGCGGGAGGCTGACGAGGGGCGCACCCGGGTCGAGCCGCAGGAAGTCGTGGGTGCCCACACGCGGGTAGTTCTCTTCGCGGGCGAGGGAACGCACAGCTAGGTTGATGGTCGACAGGTGGGTGGCGAACCGCGACACGTCGTTCCCATAGATGCGGCTGAGCAGCACCAAGTGGTCGCGCTCGCCTAGGCTCCGGAGTCGGTCGTAGGCACGAACGAGGAAGGTGCCGCCACCGGCAGCTGGATCAAAGACTCGATCCTCACGTCTACGGACCGCCGCGGCCAGGAGCACGTCTGCCAATTCTGGAGACGTGTAGTGCTGTCCAAACCGGTGTCGCTCCTCCGGCGAGAGCAGGCGCTCAAAGACGCTACCTAGGAGGTCCGTCGAGTACCGAGCGAGGTCGACGTCCTGAACACCGCCAACAAGGCCGACCCACGCATGGACCGCCGCGTCCGATTTGAACACGACTTCTGTGATGAAGCCAACCTGGAAGACCGACTCGTAATCGCGGCTCACGGCCATGGCCTCGTCGAACCGAGGCCTCAACCGAGCGGCGAGGCCCTCCCCGGAAACCGCAGCCTCCACGTCGAGAGTTGGCAGCTCGCGAAAGACCCGCCGCATCGCCTCATAGAACAGGATCTGATTCATAAAGAGGTAGCAGCCAACCTGGGTCGCGCCGAACAACAGTTCTCGCGCCTGCGTGTCATCCCAGGTCCAACCTTGATCGCTCAGCATCCAGTCCTTCATCTGGCGCCGAAACGTAGGGTCGTTGTGGAAGGCGTGCTCAACAGCGGGGAGGCTTAGGCCGACGATTACCCAAAGGCGATCCTCAATCAGCTCGACGAGCTGGTCTTCCTCGATCGAGGCCTCCGCGTGGGCGGTGCCAAGCAGCAGGGCTTGAAGCTCGCCGAGGAACAAGGGCACAAACGCCCTGAACTCTTGCGTGGCCAATGGCCCGTCGAGAGCTGTGAGGTTCTCCGGCGACACGACCCGCCATCGCTTGACATAGGAGCGGTGGAGCGGGACCCCTGGCATGTCCGTCTGCCACAGGACAAACGACGAGCAATTGCACGTCGCGAAGTACGCGACGCCTTCGGCGACGGCCTTCTCGTGGGCGGGTCGGACGACGGCCAGATCGAACGGGCTGGCGCCGTGAGCGTCGGTGGGTAGCTTGAACTCTGCCGTCAGCGCGGGACGGCCGTCTGCTCGCAGGATGAGATCGTGCCTGCGGAGGTCAATCCCCGGGTGGGTCTCAGTGTCGGAACCGTCGATCGGCTGGAAGGTACCACCGGCGATTGCCTCGTCGACCCACGACTTGAATCGGCCTGTAAGCGTTCTCTCGTCCATGTCCCCTCTCGGCGCAAACCCGCGTTTCATGGTACGCGAGGGACGTATGGGAATGGCGACCACCGCGGCGTGCGGAAGCCCCGGGTTCACGATTTCGCGGTGTACCAGGCGTCGACTAGAGCGGGATGAGTTGGCCCATTTTGCAGCCGGTCTCACCTACAAACCTGCAGCGGTCTGCGCCCGCAGGGTGCGACGGCCGCAGCCGCGGGACCAACGTCGAGCACCTCGCGCTGGTAGAGCGCGTCGACCGTGATCTCGGGCTTGACCTCGGTGGCCCACGTGGTGTGCCCGTTGGCGAGGTTGTAGACGCCCCACGTGATCCAGTCCTCGAAGGTCCCGCGCTCCTCGGTCTGGTCGTCGAGCCGGGGTGGGAGCGCATCGGACAGGATGCTGGCGAGCCGGGCGTTGCGGTTCGCGTCACCGGGCAGGCACTTCCCCTGCAGGCGCTTGGGCGTGGCGAGGATCACGGTCGTGGGGAGCCACGAGGCGTCCGCCTGCCGCTCGAACAGGAGCATCGCTCTCGGCATGATCAGCCTCCGCTTGCCTTGAGTTCGGCGAGGTCGCGCAGACCCTGAACGATCACCTCGTCCGTGGTCCCGGCCACGACCTGCTTGCCCTCGGCCACGTGGACCGGCTCGTTGTTCAGCGCGAATGCCCAACTGAACGCGGCGTGGTCAGTCATGACGTACGAGATGAGGAACAGCCGCCCGCGCCACGCCTGCTCCTCCCGGGGGAGCGACTGAAAGACCCACGGTGGCTCCGGAGGGAGCAGCGCCAGCATCGGGTCATCACCGGGGCTCCATTCCTGCACGTTGATCACGCTGCCTCTCCTGCCGCCTGACATCCTCGCCAACTACTCGACCTCGAACCACTTCATCGCGACGACGAGCAGGTGGCTGTAATCGCCGCTCGTGGCCTCGGCCTCGAAGGCAGGCCACTTGTCGCCGCGACCAGCATCCCGGAGCGCCTGGCGCGCTCTGCCGAGCACGTTGAAGGCGTTGCCATCTTGGCCGATCAGGACCAGCACAGGCTTGTCTGCGTGTGATGCTCGGTCGCCGCCCGGGACGTCGTCGTCGCTCGATGTCACGCCTTCACCTCTGCACCACTGGTAGTCGGCGATGGCGGGGACCCGGCCTGTGCTAGCACTCCTTGTACCGTGGCAACCCACCACTGCCGTCCGCCCATCGACGTCGGGATGCCGTCGCGGTTCAGTCCATCGGCGATGGCCCGCAGGGTCGCGCCCGAGGCCCGCTCGGCCAAGATGCGGGCCACGATCTCCTCGGGGATGAGCCGGGGCCGCCCGAGACGGACGCCAGCCGCCTTCTTGATGGCCAGCGCGGCCTTCGTCCGCTCCCCGATGAGCCGCCGTTCGAACTGGGCGAAGGTCGCCAGCATCGCGGCCATGGCCTCCCCGGCCGGGGTGGAGGTGTCCACGTTGAGGTCGAGCGCGATAAGCGCCCAGTGCTCCCGGCTCGCCCGGTCCATCAGCCCGGCGAAGTCCACGAGCGACCGGCTCAGGCGGTCCAACTTGCTGACGACAAGCGTGTCGGCCTTCCGGTGGCGGAGGGCATCCAGGGCCGCCTCGATGCCCGGCCGGTCAAGGTTCTTGCCGGAGAAGCCCGCATCCTCGATGAAGGTGACGTCGGCCTCATCCCAGCCGCGCCGCTTGGCCTCCGCGAGGATTGCCGCCCGCTGCGCTTCCAGCCCGGCGCGGCTGTCGGCCTGCTCCTCGGTCGAGCACCTGATGTAGGCGATGGTCTTGGACATTCAATGCACCCACTCGGGAGCGAGGAGCCCAGCAGCCCGAGCGTCGGCCTCGGCGGTCTCGACCTCGTCGTCGAGGGCGACGAAGTCGAGGTAGGTCGTCACCATCGGGACCCGGGGCTCCCAGCCCATCGGTGCTTCGTTGATGGCGCGAACGATGGTTTCGATTTCCCCCCAGACGGCGTCGGGGCTGACGTCGGACCCGAGGCAATGCGCCTTGTCGACGGGGCAGTCCCCCGATGCGTTGACGATCACGACCCTGCTCATGAACGAGCCGTCTCCGAAGCCGGTGACCAGCACCTTCGTCGTCGTGCCGCTGGGTCGGTGCCAAGTCGCTGTGAACACTGGGAAGGCCAGCGCGTTGCCGGTCCCAGCAGACCGGGCGGGAAGGTCCCGGAAGTACGGCAGCGTTCCCTCTCCGAGCCGAGGCAGCCACGCCCGCAGAGTCTCGGTGTCGATGTCGGGCGGCCTGTCTGGGTAGCCCCGGTGCCTGAGCGCAGCCCGCTCTGGGAGCCACGCCTCGACCGCCGCGTCAGGCACGCGGACCGAGAAGGTCTCGGGGAGGCCGTTCTCGGCGGGGAGGCTGATTCGGCGGTAGGGCATCTAGACCACCATCTGGCGTCATCCGGTTGGTGGTCGGTGTTACCTCTTGACGGCGGTCATAGCAAGTCGGAAGACCGCGAACCGAACGTTTCACGGTCATGGTCTCGGACGAGTCGCCTCTTCGGCCGCAGACGCCACCGCCGACTTCATCGCTCATGCACCCCCCGCGGAACAGGCGGGCGTTCGCGGGCGTCTCCTCCGTGTCATGGTTGAGCCCGTGCCGCACTCTGCTCGCCGCCTCATCGTTGCCGTGATCGCCGCCGTCGCGCTGGCTGGCTGTGGAAGCGTCTCCGTGAGTTCACCGCCCCTGCCGTCACCCTCGCCACCGGCAACAGCCCTGACGAGCCCGGAGGCTCTGAGTTCCCCATTAGGCTCCATCGTGCCGTGGATCGACGCGACCCCGACGCCGGTCCCATCTGCAACCCCGGCGGTGATCCCTGCCGGAACGGGGACCTGCGCTCGGGCCGATCTCACAGCGACGGCTGGCTGGCAGGGCGCGACAGGCTCCATGGCTGGCTGGCTCGCGGTCACGAACGCGGGTCAGCGCCCCTGCGTCCTGAACGGCAGTCCTCGCCTCATCCAGTTGCGATCCGACACGACGATCCTTGGGCCGGTCGCCTACCGGGCAGACAAGGTGCCGGGGCCGGGTGACCCCACCGGCTCCGCTGGCCCCGTGCTCCTGCAGCCGGGAGATCAGGCCGGGGCGTTCCTGCTGTGGACGAACTGGTGCTCGACGATGCTTCCAGATGTGACGGTGACGGCGCTGCTCGTCACGCTCCCGACGGGCGGTAGCCCCATCGTGGCAGGCCCGACCTCACCCGGCCCGGGCTTCTTCGGGACGCCGCGCTGCGACCAGCCGAGTTCGGGCTCGACGTTCACCGCCTACGCGTTCGTACCGGTGCCGCCTCCAACCCCGGTGTACGAGCAGCAGGCGGCGTCCGTCTCACTCTCCGTTCCGCCGTCAGTGTTGGCCGGTGGCGATCTCGCCTTCACCGTGACCCTCACGAATCTGGGTGCCCTGCCCGCTGTGCTGAGCCCGTGCCCGACCTACACGGAGGACCTCATCGTCGATGGCCGCGCCCTCAAGCCGCCCGCGCCCCAACAGTTCCTGCTGAACTGCGCCGCCATCGGCAACGCGCTGGCGCCCGGAGCCAGCGTCACCCTCCAGATGCACTACGCCGTCCCGGCTGTCCTCCCGCCCGGCCCGGTCGAGGTGGTCTGGGGATTGGACCCCGGTGGTCCCTTCGACGCGGGCACGGCCGTCCAGCGAGCCTCGATCGTGGGACCGTAGGCGGCGGCCAACCTGTTCACGGTGGGTGAGCGGCCGAACGGTACGGCCGCATCCGGGCGCCCGTGGAGTGATCGCTTTCCTACCGGCCGGACTCGCCCCGCACGTCGCAGAGCGCCGGGTCGACCGGATAGCGGACTTCGGCACGGTTCCGGGTGACGAGTTCCTCGACCCTGACCTCGTTCGTGGCGGCGTCGAGGGTGAGCCTCCACAACTCGTTCTCGCGATACACCGTGCCGTCCGGCTCGCGGACGAAGCGGTGGCCCCGTTCAACGACGTGGTACGTCTCAGGCCACGCGAGGTCGCTGCGAACCTCGCCCTGCAGGTAGTGGTCGGTCAGCCAGACCCGGAGTTGGAGCGTGCGGTTCGTCTCGTTCGCGAAGCGCAGGTCGACGTAGTTGTAGTACACGGTCGCGCCGCTCCCGAAAGGCTGGATGCGGTCGTCGTCGGGGAAGAGGTCGGCGCTGTGATGATGGTGCTCGACGACCTGCACCGGGCTCTGGAGCGCCATCCAGTACAGGAGGTTCGCAAGTTGGCAGAGGCCGCCCCCGGTCCCTGACTCCATCCCGTTCCGCCCGAAGACGAGTCCATCGCGGTAGCCCCGTTGCGTCGAGGGCGCTCCCACCGAGTGCCAGTACGAGAACACCTCCCCCGGACGCAGAACGAGCCCGTCCATCGCGTCGACGGCGAGGCAGAGGTTGGCGATCTTGCCCTCTTGGAGGGCGGGGTCGGTGGTCCCGAGGCGACGCCGGAGCGGCGAGGCGTGGGCTGTGACGAGGACCGGCAGCGGATCCGCGGATCGGGTACTGGCGAACGGAGGTCGCCGGGCGCGGTCGCTGAGCCGACGGGTGGCCCGCAACTGCGCCACACGGACTCGGAACAGGAGCGGGTTGCTGACGGGCACTGAGTGCAACTCCACGGCCGGGGCGACGATGCAGCCAAGGGTGAGCATAGGCCCGCAGTCGAGGCTTCTCGACCATCGCCAAGGCAGCGCCCCCGAAGACCGATCCGGTTGGTGGTCATCCAGTGGTCGGACGTGCAGTCAACCTTCGCGGAGCGCCCCAAAGGCCGCGTGGCGCCTCACGTCGTTGATCCGAGCGTCGAACGCCGGGATGCGGTCTGCGTCACCATCGGAAGTCAAGATGGCGGCGGCGCACTGAGCGTAGATGTCGAGCAGGCGCTTGAGGATCATTGGCGGATCCGACCAGAGGAGCGCGCGCGGGTAAGCAGTCTTGTCGCGCAGGGCCCAGGGGGCGACGCCGTCCACGAGCGGATCGGCTACGCGCTCGCGCACGTCGTCCAGCGGTCGGTGTTCGAAGAGCGCCTCTCCGGAGATGCGTACGGAAAGCCCGCCGAGGTCGCGTTGCTGATCGCGCGCGACATCCTCGACGCTCCGGCAGCGCCCGAGCTCGACGCAGACGAGCACGCGCCCGTCCTCTCTTGGCTGCACTCGCTCGTCGCCGGAGAGGTCGACGTCGACCGTGCCGACTACGTCCTGCGCGACGCGCTTCATTACGGGCTGACGGCTGCCAGCTACGACCTCGATCGCCTCATCGACCACCTCATTCCTGTCCGTCGGGAAGATGGACGCCTCGACACCGCGGTCTTGGCTCAGGGTGTCAGCGCCGCGGAGGCGTTTCTCGTCGCCCGCTTCCGCATGTATACCTGGGCCGTCTACCACCACAAGATCCAGCAGGCCGCCGCTGGGCTGCGCGTCGCGATTGTCGATCTCCTTGGCG
>Ga0209638_1002926_pt1 | contig 10357 bp, 11 predicted proteins | sample BarGraNGADG00211_FD_184490 | JGI IMG/M metagenome (GOLD analysis project Ga0209638, IMG submission 184490) | Arctic peat soil microbial communities from Barrow, Alaska - Barrow Graham LP Ref core NGADG0002-211 (SPAdes) (version 2) | ecosystem: Environmental > Terrestrial > Soil > Wetlands > Peat... | reverse complement strand
GTCTTCGCGTCGCCGAGGGCGGAGACGTCCGGCACCGCGCGGCCGGTGCCGCCGGCGCTGATCGAGGACTGGTATGCCGGCCGGGCGAAGACGGCGCTGGTGCCGCCACCGGACCCCCCACCGGCGTACGTCGTGCGGGAGGTCGTCGTCGGCGCCGGACCCCAACCGGTCTCGCTGAACGCTCCGCTGCCGTCTCGGGTCAGCGACGTTCCGCCGACCGCGACGACGCTGGGCAGCGAGGCCGGGAAGTCGACGGCCAGATGACCGTCCGGGACCAGCGGGCGGGCGCAGTCGTACGCGCCGTTGTCCCCGCTGGCCGCGAAGACGGTGCCGCCGCTGGCGACCATCCGGTTGATCGACGTGGCCAGCTGTGACATGAAGGCAGTGGAGAAGCCTGGTTCGCAGCCGCCCCACGAGGTCGCAACGACCTGGACCCGGCCGGCCGCGACGTCGTCGGCAATCTGGCTGTAGACCGCGATCGCGCCGGCGGCATTGTTCGGCGCGATGTAGATCCGCTGCGCAGCCTTGGGTGCGGTGGCCAGCAGCGCTTCGGCGTCCAACGCGACCTCTTGGTCGCCGCCACTGCCGTCCGGCGTGACGTTGGAGTGCGGCAGCTGCACCGTGGTGATCTGGTTGGTGCCAATGGTGATGCCGGCGGCGGCGGCGTACGTCGTGGCGTCGCTGGGGATCCAGCCGTCGAACTGCACCGTACCCACGGTGATCCCCGCGCCGGCGCCGGCCATCTCGTTCGTGGCGTATGCCGTGCCCAGGTCACTGGCGGTGTAGCCAGCGGGGACGATGTGGCGCTCGAACACCGGGCGGTTGTCGAGGCCGATGACGGCGCTGACCGCGCCACGCAGCGCAGCCGGAACGGTCGGCGCGGCCGCAGGTGCCAGGTATCGGGTCGCGCCTGCCGGGTTCCCGTGGGCGGAGACCCTCCGCAGCCGGGCGCCGAATGCGTCGGCCGCTTGGCTCGCCGGCCCGGACAGCAGCACCGTATGCCGGGTGACCAGGTCGACGTGCAGGCCGTTGCTCCGGGCGAAGGCGAGCGCGGGCGCCGAGGAACCGGTCAGAGTCAGCGCCACCTGCACGATCTCCCCACCGGTGGCGGGTGCGGTCGGGTCGGCGATCGCGGGCGTCAGGGCCGTTGCCGCGACGATCGCAGCGGCGACCCCGAGGCTCAGAGTCAGCCGGGCCACAGATCGGGACACGAGGGCTCCTAGATTGAGGAATTTTCTTGCAGCGTATCTCCCAGGTTGTACAGCCGCCCGACGATGGAGAAGCTTCTCCATCGGCTGTGTGGTCAGTCGGACTGGGCGCGCCAGGCGTTCAGCAGCTCGTCAGGCCCGAATGCGGTGACCCCATCCACGTCGCAACCCGAACGGGCGACCACGATCAGCGGCGTGTCATCGGTTGCGCCCGGGAGCTGTGACCGGTGCACCATGAGCTGGGCAAGGTCGTGGCGGTCAAAGGGCGTCCGCTCCAGCCACTTGATGGACCCGACGCCGAGGATTGTCTTGGCCACCGGTTGCCGGTCGGCGATGACGATGTCGATCTCCGGGTCGTTCGTGCGAGTCCAGTAGCCGCCCACGATGCCCTCCCCGAGAAGCGGCGTCTCCACCAGCGCACGGTTCAGAGACTCGCGCAGCAGCGGTTCGATGGCCCGCCCACGCCACGACGTCCACGACGTCTGGATCCGAGCCAGCACCCGGTCGCCGCGGCCGCGTTCGACCTCGGCCATGTGCGGTCCCAGGAACGTCAGCCAGAACCTCAGGTAGGGGTCAGCGACTCGGTACCGCTTGTCCCTCGCCCCGGGTTTGACCGACAGCGGCTGGTCCTGCTCGACCACGCGCTTGTCGAGCAGGACCTTCAGCGACCTGTTCAACGATCCTTGCTGAAGGTCCCCGGCTGCCCGGCCGATGTTGGTGAAGGTGCGCTCACCGCTGCCGATGGCGGACAGCACCGCTCGGGCCTGCGCCTCGACCGGGAACTCGGCAGCCAACGCACGCTCGGCGGACACCAGCAAGGCGGAGGTCGGATCGTCAAGCGCGGCGCTCAGGTATTCCGACAGGGATAGTCCCTGGGTCCACTCGTCGCAGATGAGCGGCAGGCCGCCGGTGACCAGGAAGGCGTCGAACGCGTCCGCTGCCCCCAGCTTCAACATCGTGCCCACCTCCGCGGGCGACAGCGGCGGCACCAGCATCTCGGTCGCGCGTTGGTAGAACGGGCGGCCGTACGCGTTCAGTGTCTCCATCATCGCCAGGTCGGAGCCGATGCCGAGCAGCAGGACGCGGCGGCGCGACAGCTCACGATCGAACATCTTCTGCAAGGTCCCTTCGAACCCGGGGTCGCTGTTGGTCAGGTAGGGCAGCTCGTCGATGACGACGACGCTGCCGCCGTCGGGCAACGCGCCGGCCAACAGTTGCAGCGCGGCATCCCACGAGGCCACCTGGACGTCGCGAAAGACCGCTGCCTCCGGCAGGTTGGAGCCGGCGACCTCCTGCGCGAACAGGCGCAGCTCCTCAGCCGTCGATCGCCCGGACGCGGTAAAGAACACGTAGGGAAGCCCAGCGCGTTCCACAAACTCCTCGACCAGGCGGGACTTGCCCACACGTCGGCGGCCGCGAATCAGCACGGCCCTCCCCGGCTTGGTGCCCCCGTCAGCGGTGACCCGCGACAACAGCGCGTCGAGTCGTTGCAGCTGAGCTTCTCGCCCGATGAATGCCGACATCAGAACCATCCCTCGCTGATACTCTCATTCACGATAGTATCATCAATGCGAGTAACACCACACCGGCCAAGTTTGGTCTATTCCCACTGGCCCACTTGCCCAAAGTGGGAACGAGACGTACCCTGTGTGTAGGTCCCCCACTAGCTACAGACATGGAGTGTGTCGCCGTGAGCATCTTGATCGAGACCGACGGTCGGAGCCGGGCCGTGATCCCCGGCCACATGAACCAGCGCTTCCTACTCCAGGAAAACGAGGATGGCAGCCTCCTGCTGCAGCCCGCCAGTGTTGTGACGGATGCGCAGCTGGAGTACGACGGCGACCCCGAACTGCGGGCGCTGCTCGCACGGGCAGCGAAGTCTTCAACGGTGCGCCAGCGCCGCCAGCGCCGCCAGGCGTGAACTCCACCGACGCCTACTCGCAGGTCGCCAACAAACAGCTCGACTCCCTGGAGGCGGGATCCGACGTCGACCTCTACAACGCGGTCCTGGACGCCTGTGAACTGATCTTTCGCCTACCCGCTCAGGCCCAGGCGCGGTCCACCGCCATCATGACGGCCGAGGGCATCCGCTTGCGTCTGCCTGTTGCCGGTCACCCGCCGTACAAGGTGTTCTGGTCCTCCGGATCGGGGCAGCCGGCCGCGTCGAAGTCTTATAGTCAGGCCCCTCGGATTTTGGTAGTCAGGCCCCTCGGATTTTAGTAGTCAGACCCCCTCGGCTTGTGGTGTGCCGGCTTCGTTGACCTACGACCAGTCCTCGCCGACCGCTGCTGCCCACGCAGTGCGCACAGCCTCCAGCGCCTCGGCCGCGGTCACCGTGAGTCGGGTCTGTCCTGCAAGCTGGGCCTGCCATTCCGCAGCCGATGGCGCGCGCTTGAACATCCATGATCGGGGCGGACTACTCGTCGGTCCGTGGGTGGCGAACAGCGCCGCTGACTCGGCATTCAACGCGCCGACCTTGTCCAGCGCCCACAGGTCGTACAGGTCACGCGCGGCGCCGCGATCCATCCAGGCGGCCGTCTTCCATCCAGCGAACGACAGCAACGTCGGCACTCGCAGGATGGCCGGTGGCGCGTCGCAATAGCGCTGCTGTATCTCGCGAGTCTCGGTCGGCCACGGTTCGTAGCGCGTGCCGCGAAGCAGTTGAATGTTGATCGCGACGCCGTCCGCAGTGACCGCGACGGCATGGTCGGCGTCAGAGTTCCGCGACCATCCTGGCGACCACGTGATCCGGCCGTGCGTCCGGGCGAGGGCGGCGTTGATGTCCTTGCGAAGTGCGTCGGCGAGGCCGTCTCGGTGGCCTACCGCGATCAGGTCGATGTCCTCGCTCAGTCTCTCGTCGAGCAGGTAGGTCCGGCTGAGTGCGGTGCCCCCGAAGAAGATCAGCTCCTCACGGCGGTGTCAGCTCAGTGCCGCGAGGATGTGTGAGATCGCGTGGTCGCGCCGGACCTGCGCCTCCGCGACGCCGAAGGTCGCCATGACCTGCGCGAGGTCATCCGGCTGTAACCCGAAGGGCCGCGTCACGGGGCTGCGCGCCGAGCCCGAGTCAGGGCCGCCCTCAGTCGCTGCTCATCGGCGAGGCGTTCGAGGGTCTCATTGTTGCAGCGCGGGAGCAGCGCCACCATGGCTGCGTGCGCTTCGTCAACGACATGGCCGAGGTTCGGCCGATGCGCGAGATCGAGCACCGTTTGCTCAGCCGTGGTCACGAGGCATTGGCCGAGGTCGGTGGTCATCAGCTCTGCATCGAGGACGTCGGTATCCCGTTCAACGAAGTGAACCAGCCCGTCCCGGTCGCGCAGCACGATATCGCGACGGTCGTCCGGCACGGCCACGATCGCCATGCCCAGAGCGCGAGGCACGACGTTGTGCAGCCGTGCCGCGCTGACGCCCATCAGCACCGCTCGCCCCGCTCCGAGCGCCGCCGTCGCAACCCCGGCAGCCGTCGCTTCGATAGTTGGCCTCCAGTCGGTGCCGATGAGCTCCTGGGGCACGACGACGTAGTAACCGGTAGCCACCTTGTGCAGCAGCCCGAGGCGCTCCAGTCGAACCATCTGCGTTCCGGGGTGTGCGTACACCGCGGACGCGTCGGCGGTGCGCACCGTGCGCATGGGAGCCTGAGCGAACTCGACCGGGAGGCCGGTCCGCCGTTTCGATGTCGCTTTCACCTTCTGCCTCGATTCCAGTGCGATCTTTACTCAGCAAGAGTACACATCGCACTGGAACTAACATGAGGTCCGCATGCCCTTCGTCGAAGTTTGGTGTCACGTCCCCTCGGATTTTGGTGCACAGGGACGTATCGGGGAACGCTCAGGTCATGTCGTCTGAGCCTCATTGCCGCGGATGTCGTTGAAGACGTGAAGGGCTGCCCGCGATCAGATGGGGATCGGACGCCCGTCCTCGGTCGCGAACGTCAGGACGGCACCGAGGCTGGCGCCGAGCTTGCGCAGTGTCTCCTGCGTCGGGTTTGCCTTGCCCACTTCGATACGGCTGATCTCGGACTGCCCAACCCCGGTCGCCTTGGCCAGATCGCCTTGGGTCAGGCGTTTCTGGTTCCGCAGCGCCGCCAGCTGCCGGCCCAGGCCGAACGCCTCGGTGTACAGAACCTCGGCGTGGGTTCGGGCGACGTCCATCTGGGCGCGCCGCTCCTGCGTAGCGCTCATCTCCTTGCCGGCGACGTAGTCGGCAAAGCTCCCGTTGTGTTCACTCATCGGATCCTCCTCAACGCCCACTGTAGAGCAGATTTATGGGATATGCCACATACTGTTGTGGATTGCCTGTCAATGCCTTCCCGCCCCCGGCGCCGAGCGCGCGACCACATCAGGAAGCTGCGAGCGGATGGTACTCGCTCCTCGGGTCGGTTCGGGAGCACCTTCTCCTCGGCGCCACTGCCACGGCGCTGCGCCTTCAGTTCGGATTTCTGTTGCTGCTGGTGAGCCCGCAGCCTGCCCCGCGCTTGTTCGATCTCCCTGTTCTGACGGTGGCGAGAGTCGTCCACGGCTTTGTCGTACCCTCCAAGAAGGAGCACGATCCTGTCGCCATAGACGGCGAAGAACACCCGGATGAGCACCTTGACTGGCTGCACGCTCGGGCCGGACCCGGCTTGCTGCGACTCGGCCTTGATCTGGAGCTCGTCGCGGGTATGTCGTAGCCGGAACTCGTACAGCCCCTTGCCCAAGGTCCTGCCGAACTCGGTGCCGCAGACGCCGGCACCCTCCCGGGCCAGGATGACCTGAAGCCCGTAGACGATGGCGTCGTGCTTGGCCATGTCGTCCGACTCGAGCCTGTTCAGCCAGGTCAACACCGGCATGGTGCCGTTGTCGTCCTCGTAGAACTCGAGGTGGAAATGCTCGGGATTCACACGGCTGCCTTCCGCCTACTGTTGCGCGCCAGAACCGGGCCCATCGCGTCACCGGTTCGTCTACGCGGACAATAGCTGCGGGCGGGGACAGCGCCGGCCCGGCGCCGACGACCGGCGTCGCTTATCTTCAGACCCCCTGGGTGGGCGAACCCTCGTAAGCGGCGACCCGCACCCGGGCGCGGGTATGGCCGATGAGCGACCTGGCGGGCGGCCCGGACCGCGCCAACTGCGTGGCGTACGCCGGCAAGCCGGGTTGGTGACACCCTTGGCCACCCGTCGCCGAAACCATGGCCACTGCTTCCGCGCCCACCCCTGGCACCCTCATCCCGGACACCACAACAAAGGAGACGACGATGAGCCCCGACAACGACGCCGAGCAGGAAGCACGGACGCAACAGCTGGTTCGGTATCGGGACTGGTTGGACGCCACCGCAGGACTCGCCCCCACCACGGTCACCAGCTACACCGCCCACACCGCCGGCTACCTCCGCTGGCTCGCAGAAAAGCACCCCACCACGGCGCTGGCCCAAACCCAGCCGTGCCACGTCGAGGGCTACCTCGCAGCACTCGCCGCCCGCGGCTGCGCCGGCGCGACCCGACGCGTCGCCCTCCACGCACTACGCAGCTTCTACCAGTGGCACCAGCCCGACACCGGAACCCTCAACCCGGCAGCCGTCACCCGACGGCCCCGGTCCCGCCCACCAGCCCGTACACCGAAGCGGAGGCCGACACCCTCCTGACCGCCGCCGCCGCCGGCGCGGACGGGTCGTCACGTACAGGGTTGCGGGCCGGGCTCGAACCCGCCGTGCTCGCCACCCTGCGCTGGGCCGGCCTCCGGGCCAACGAGCTGTGCACCCTGCCGATGGCCGGGGTCGACCTGGACCGGCAACTGCTCACCGTGATCGGCAAAGGCACCAAACAACGAACCATCCCCCAGCCCGATGTCCTCGCCGCCCACCTGGACCACTACCTGCACGTAGTGCGCCCCACCCTGCCCACCTCGCAACTGCTGTTCACCAACCCCCACGGACAACAGGCCGGGCAGCCGGCCAGACCGGGCGGGCCCTGCTCGACCTGTGCCGGCGCCTCGGCGCCACCACCGGGATCGCCGGACCCCACACCGCGCTGCGCTGGCGGCACACCTACGCCTCGCTCTCGTTGGCCCGCGGCGTCGACCTGTACGTGGTCTCTCGACTTCTTGGCCACGCCAGGGTCGAAACGACCCAGCGTTATCTGCACCTGAACACCGGCCAGCTCACCGACGCCATCCGACGCGCCTACCCCCAACCCGACAGCGAAGACCACCACTGACCCCACCCCAGAAGCGAAACACACCGCTCGCCGCCCGACGCCCGGATTCACGCGACAAAGGCCTGGTTGCGTGAATCCCGCCCGCAGCGACAGCCAGGTTCGGTCGTGGGACAGGGACCAGACGCGTGTGACCCGCCCATGACAGTGCAGGGCCCGACGCCGATGCATCTCTGCCGGGCCTTGTCAGGTACGGCGAGGGTCACCGAACACGGAGCCTGCGCACTGAAGTTGCACGAGTCACTGAACGGTGGCCAACGCACCCTGCAGCCGACATCCGAAGGCGCTAGCTCCTTCACTGCCCAAGCAGTTGGCCGACGGAAAACGTGGGCTCAACCCCGCACCGTGGCTTCCGGCAGCATCGTTCTCAAAGCGCCGTGCAACGCCACGCGAGAACAGGGAGGAGCCGGCACCCGACGGTGCCGGCTCCTCCGTGGCTTGACGACGTTGGTGCCCGAAAGGGTTGAGGCCCGGCCCCCAACGGGGACCGGGCCTCAACTTTTGGTTAGAGCTGGACGATACCTTCTAACTCAGAAGGTCTTGTCCGCCGATGCACCGATGTTCCAATCCAGCGGGAAACCACCGGCGTTGTTGGTGGCGAGGTCGGTGACCCCAGAGCTGGCGGTCACGCTGCAACCGTACTGAACGCCCGGTGTCGTACCGGCTGTGCCGATGACCGGGCCACCGGTGAGGGTGATCGTCATCAACAACTTGTCGGAACTGAGCGTCCAGGTGGAGTTGACTCCGTTGGTAACGGTGCCAATCGTCGGCGTCGCGTTCGTGTCCGTCAGCGTGATGCTGGCGGCCGCGTCGGGCGCACTCATCGGCTCGTTGAACGTGAGACGCAGGACGTCACCCGTGTCGACGGTGCCGTTGCTGTTGTTGTCCTGGAAGGCGGCAACGTTGGAAATCGGTGCCCCGTTGACACTCGGTGTCGGGACGGCGCTGATGACCAGCGTGTTGCTGTTCGCCGAGTAGTCACTGAACGTGGCTCCCACAAGGCCCAAGATGTGGACCTTGTAGACATAACTGCCGACCGCCGGAATCGCAGCCAGGTCGATTGTGCCGGTGGTGCTGGTGGCGCTGGCGTACGTGAACGTCACCGCGGGCACCGCCGCACCGAAGACACCGACAACGCCGCCGGTCACCGCGGCCACCCTGTACTCAGCCTTGCCAGCTCCAGCCTGCAAGCCGCCCACTGCTGCGGTGAAGGTCAACCTCGCCGTGTCCAGCGTGCCGTCGAGGTTGGTGTCCACAAGAGCGGCCGCCAGAGCGGTCGGAGCCAACGGCTTGTCAGCGGTGATGTTGTACGTGGTGGCGTGCAGACCGGAAACGGTGGTCGGCAGGTACGCCGTGACCGCGACAGTGTCGCCGCTGCTGAGAGCAGCCATGAACGCGGTTGCGCTCTTTGCCACGCCACCAATTTGGTAGGCGTCGGTGGCATTGAAGAAGTACGTTGCGGTCGCGCTCGAGAACGAGGTGGTAGCAACGGACGTAACGACAGCCACCGAGTTACCGGCAACAGCCTGACCCGGGTTGATGTTGACCTGGCCACCGATACCGAAGTCTCCGGTCGGCACGCCGCTGGCGTTGGTTACCAACTTGTCGACGCCAAGCACAACGGTCGGGTCGAAGAAGACCGGAACGGCCGAGCCAGCGGTGTTCGCAGCACTGGTGGCTACCCGGATGCTGGCCTTGCCGGCGATAACCGGGATGCTTTCGACGTGCGTCACTGCCCCGATCGTCACGCCGTTGACGGCGTAGATCTTGGCCGAGCCGAGTGACGCAACATCGCTCAACGGCGCGGCGCTCGTGAAGTCCGCGTAGTTGAACCCGACGGCCTTGTTGAACGACACCGTGCTACCGGTCATCGTGACGTCGGCCGGACCGGCCAGCACGACGTCGACCGAGGTCAGCGCCGCCGGAACGGTCGCCACGTACTGCACGTACGTGGTGGCGTCCGTGCCGTCGTAGGCGGCCGCGTCAAGCGAGGTCACCGCACTGGGAGTCACGCTAATCGTCTGGTTCGTTGTGGGTTCGAGGTGGGTGGCTTCGGTGGGGTTCGCCGTGGGTGTCGGTCGGGGGTGCCGCGACCGGGGGCTCGCGGGGCCCGCCTGGGTGGGGCCACCATTGGTGACGACAGATCGCCTCAACCAGCGCCCGGTGGGCGATCTGGTCAGCCGGGCCGCGAGACGCGCCTCGCTCGCGCAGGCCACGGAGCCAACTCTGACCAGAACCCGGGCCGGGGATGGCCGCGTCTGCCCCGCGCGCAACAAGGCGCGCCGAGCCCGTATGGGTTGGCGCGCTTTTGGGTGTGGGCTTGTTAGGCCATGGCGGACAGTAGTGCGGCGTGGCTTGCCACTGAACCCGGCAATGGCCGGACGTGGACCACCCCGTCGCAGACGTCGCTCACCTGAGCGACCGCCTGCGTGCTGGCCGACCCCACGATGATCCAGGCGCCCTCGGTGATCTTGGCGGGAGTGCGCGACTCGTCGAGGAACCCCCACGGCAGTCCCGTGTCGTCCTCGCTGTTCAGGTCGACCGGCAGGTCGACTGTGGTGTTGCTCATCGGACCTCCTCGGTCGTTGTGTTTCCATGGTACGGGTTTTCCCGCACCTGGTGTGGACACCTGGTGAGGGCAGTCACCAGTGCCTCGATGTCGGCCGCGGCCAGGGTGACGTGCGGGGTGCGGAAGGTCCCGATCACGTCAATGCCCTCGGCTTCCAGGTCTGCCCTGGTGAACACGACGACCGTCGCAAAGTTGGCCAGTTTGGTCTGGCACAGCGCCGCGACCTCGTCCTCGTCGCGGGCGTAGTACCCGCTGACCCCTGAGCGCCCCCAGTCGGGGTAGCGCCGAGTGAAGCGTGCCGCGTCGACGCGCAGAAGCTCGTCTTCCAGAATGTCGCCGCGTACGACCAGCACAGCGTCGCTGGGCAACGGCGCCTGTCGAACGCGTGGTGATGCA
>Ga0209638_1002925_pt1 | contig 10359 bp, 11 predicted proteins | sample BarGraNGADG00211_FD_184490 | JGI IMG/M metagenome (GOLD analysis project Ga0209638, IMG submission 184490) | Arctic peat soil microbial communities from Barrow, Alaska - Barrow Graham LP Ref core NGADG0002-211 (SPAdes) (version 2) | ecosystem: Environmental > Terrestrial > Soil > Wetlands > Peat... | reverse complement strand
CGGGGCACGCGTGGTCCTCGATATCGAGCAACTCGGCGTCCGTGATGCGGCCCGCCGCGTTCGCGCCCACCGCCTCGAACACATCGCCGACGCTGATGTCGCGGCCCTTGTACTTGCCGGGCAGTATCGAACCGCCGTAGAGGATCACGCCTGGGATGTTGAGCCGCAGCATGGCCATGGCTGCGCCCGGAATCGTCTTGTCGCACGCCACCAGCGCCACCACGCCATCGAACATGTGCCCGCGCACCAGGAGTTCGATGGAATCGGCGATCACCTCGCGGCTCACGAGCGAGGCCTTCATGCCCTCCGTGCCCATGGTGACGCCGTCGCTGATGGCGATGGTGTTGAACTCCATGGGAGTCCCGCCGGCGGCGCGTATGCCCTCCTTCACGTGGACCGCCAACTCCCGCAAGTTATAGTTGCAGGGCATGGTTTCAATCCAGGTGTTGGCCACCCCGATGATGGGCTTCTTGAGGTCCTCGTCGGTGAAGCCGATGCCTTTCAGCATGGCGCGCGCCGGAGCGCGGTCGCGTCCCTGAGTGATGGTATAGCTGTCGAGTTTCATGTTGGATATTCCAGTGTAGCGCCGCTAAATCATCTCGTTCAGAAGTTCCGGCCGCGGGTGCGGGATCACCACTTTGTTCACCAGCATGCCCTTCTTGCCGACCACTTGGGCGCCCGCTTCGACGGCGGCGGCCACCGCCGCAACGTCTCCCGTCAGCGTGACGAATGCCTTGCCGCCCAGCGCCATCGCCAGGCGGATCTCGATCAGTTGGACGTTGGCCGTCTTCACCGCGGCGTCCGCGCCTTCGATCAGCGACGCCACCGAAAACGATTCCACGATGCCCAACGCCTCGAGCGTTTCCACCTTGGACACGCCGCTGAGCGCCGGAAACACCGACTCGTGCAGGTTCGGGATGACGAAGGAATCGATCACCGCAAAGCGCGCCCCGGCGATGCCCGCCGCCACCGACGCCTCCACCGCCGCCACGTCGCCGCGCACCATCACCATGTACTTCCCCGAGCAGATGGAGCGCGAAAGCACCAGTTCGACGTCCGCGGCCTTGAGCATCGCATCGCAGCTTTGAAACCCCGCCGCGATGCTGGTGAGTTCGATCAACCCGATGGAATTCTTCGCCATGGCGCCCCCTACTTTGCTTCGATCTCCACCCACTCCTCCGTCACCGCCCGCACCTTGCCCTCGATACTGGCGTGAACGTGCGCGCCGAGCTTGCCCTCCTCCACGCGCCCCACCGCTTGGCCGGGTTTCACCTTCTGGCCCTGGCGCACCACCGGGATGGCGGCTTGCCCGGCGTGCTGCCGCAGTTTGATGCGCACCGCGGCCGGCCGGCAGTCCACTTCCACGTACGGCGTTTCCTTTTCGTACTCCTCCACCTGCAAGCGGCGGCGCAGTTGCGAGAGCGGCACGCGCCGGTACTCCTTCATGGGGTGCGGTTCCACCGGCTTCTGCTGCACGAATTTCAGGCCGGCGGCGCGTTGGGCGTGCTTGCCGTCGTCGCACGCTTCCTTCGGGTAGAGATCCTCGGGGCACGCGTAGAGCGTGCAGAGGCCGCAGGCGCAGCACAGCTCGGACCACTGGTTCCAGATGTCCGCGCCGGTCGTGCTGAAGGCCAGGCTGCGCATCACCTTATGCGGCTGCACTTCGTAGCCCAGCAGATAGCGCGGGCAGAACTCGGTGCAATAGCTGCACTGGTCGCAGGCCGACTTGCCGATCTGGTTCATCTCCTGTTGCGACCGCGTTTTCCGCGTCATCAGGTAGTGGTCGCGCGGCAGAACGATGAGCCCGCCGGTGGTCTTGGTGAGTACGTCGTCCAGGTCGAAGGTCAGGGTTCCCATCATGAGACCGCTGACGAAGACGCCGAAATCCGGAACGGCGGCCCCGCCAGCCAGCGCGATCAGCTCGCGGAACGTCGTGCCCACCGGCGCCCAGAACGATTTCGGCTCGCGCACCGCGCCGCAGACCGAGAGGAACTTCCGCGTGACGGCCGTGTCCTGTTCAGCGAGGCGCACGTTGTACAGCGTCTCCACGTTATTGACCACGCACCCCACGTTCAGCGGGATGCCCGCGGGCGGAATCAGCCGCCCGGTGGCGGAGTAAACCAATTCGTACTCGTCGCCCGACGGGTAGTAATCGCCCAGCATGACGAACTCGACGCGGTCCGATCGCAGGCTGCCTTTCAGCGCCTCCAGCGACTCCGCGTTCTTCGTCTTGATGCCGAACTTGCCCGCCTGCGCTCCCACCGCCTCCATCATGGATGCCATGCCCGCCAGGATCTCCGCCGGGAAGTGCTTCATCAGTTCCGCGTCCTTATGGATCAGCGGCTCGCACTCGGCCCCGTTGGCGATCATGAATTCGACTTTGGACTGCGCCTTGACATACGTGGGAAACCCAGCCCCGCCGGCGCCCACCACCCCGTATTCGCGCAGTTTGTCGGCAAGCATTAGACCCAGGATAGCTTACCCGGTGGGGCGGGCCTCTGCCTTCCGATTGCTTTCCTTCGCCGCGCCGCGGCGGGGTTACAATGGGGCTGCATGCCGGTAGCCGACCAATTGCACGAAAGGCGCGACGCGATCCTTCGTTTGGCGGCCCGGCACGGTGCGGGCAACGTGGCGGTTTTCGGCTCCGTCGCCCGAGGGGAGGAAACGGCTGCCAGCGATGTCGATCTGCTGGTCGATGTCATTGGTGAACCGAGTCCGTGGTTCCCTGGCGGCCTGGTTGCCGATCTGGAGGAACTGCTCGGACGTCCGGTCCAAGTCGTCATCCGGCGCTCGCTCAGCTCGTTGATTCGGGAATCCGTGCTGACGGAGTCCACCCCATTGTGAAATCGGAACGAGCTTACCTTGAGCACATCCTGTATTGCATCCGCAGGATCATGCAAGACTCATCCGGCGGGAAGGACGCTGTCTTCGCCTCGCCAACGCTGCAAGATGCGATTCTGCGTAACCTCCAGATCCTGTGCGAATCGGCGCAGCGCCTGCCGGAAACGAGTAAGACGAGTCATCCTGAGGTGGACTGGAGGGCGATTTCGGGATTGAGGAATGTCCTGGTACACGATTACTTCGCGACCGACCTGGAAACGATCTGGACTATCGTCCAAAGGGACCTGCCACTCCTGGAGCGCGCCGTGAGCCGTCTGCTGGGCGAACCGGCGTGAAGTGGGGCGGGCCTCCCGGCCTGCCTGTCGTTGTTGACATAGACCTGCGGCGCTACCCTGCGGTACAGTTTTTGAGTATGAAGATTCCGCGGGTCTACCCAATTTTGGATACGGAGTCGCTGGCAGCGCGCGGAATCGGCCTCGAAACGGCCGCCGCGGCTATGCTTGCAGGCGGAGCGGGCATCCTGCAATTCCGTCACAAGGCGCACTGGAGTCGCGGTGTGTTCGAGGCCGCCCGAGGAGTGGCGCGTCTTTGCCGCGATGCCGGCGCACGGTTCGTGGTCAACGACCGCGCCGATTTCGCCATGCTTCTCGAAGCGGGCCTTCATGTGGGACAAGACGACCTGTCGCCGCGGGACGCGCGCATGCTCCTCGGCCCGGGCGCGCTGCTGGGCTTCTCCAGCCACAACGCGGGCCAGATCCGCGCGGCGGCCGGCGAGCCGGTGGACTACGTGGCGCTCGGCCCGATGTTTCCCACCCTCTCCAAACGCAACCCCGGCCCGGTGGCCGGCGTCGGAGCGCTGCGCCGCTGCCGCCCGCTGTGCTCCAAGCCGCTGGTGGCGATCGGCGGCATCACGCGCGGCAACGCGTTGGAGGTTCTGAACGCGGGCGCCGATTCGGTAGCCGTGATCGCCGATCTGCTCCCCGAGGCCGCGACGGCCCGGTCTCTTCGTGAACGGATGGAAGAATGGCAACGACTAGTGACACCGGTTTAGTCAAAGCTCTCGGCCTGGTGGACGCCACCACTCTGGTGATGGGATCGATGATCGGCTCGGGCGTCTTCATCGTCGCGGCCGATATTTCGCGCCAGGTGCGGTCGCCGGGCCTGCTGATGCTCACGTGGTTCGCCACCGCGGCGCTCACCCTGGTGGCCGCGCTCAGCTACGGCGAGCTGGCGGCCGCCATGCCGCACGCGGGCGGGCAGTACGTTTACCTGCGCGAGGCCTTCGGCCCGCTCTGGGGCTTCCTGTTCGGCTGGACCATGTTCCTGGTGATTCAAACCGGCACCATCGCCGCCGTGGCCGTGGCGTTCGCCAAGTATTCCGGCGTCTTCTTCCCGTGGATCTCGGCCAAGAACTACCTGATCGGCAGTGGCCGCGTCGGGCTGACCACCCAGCAACTGCTGGCCATCGCGCTCATCGTTTTTCTTACCTGGTCGAACACGCGGGGCATTCGCACCGGGGCCCGGGTGCAGAACGTCTTCACGTTCGCCAAGGTGGCCGCGCTGCTCGGGCTGATAGGGTTCGGTTTCCTGCTGGGCCGCAACCACGCGGCCGTGAGCGATAATTTCGACAATTTCTGGCGCGGCGCGGGCTGGAACCTCGACACGCTTCGCCTGGCCGGGGTGGCCATGGTGGGCGCGCTGTTCTCCTCGGACGCCTGGAACAATGTAACCTTCACGGCGGGCGAGGTGCGCAACCCGCGGCGCAACCTGCCGCTCTCGCTGGCCCTGGGCGTGGCCGTCGTTTCGGCGCTATACATTGCGGCCAACCTGGCTTACCTGAACGTGCTGACGTTGCACGAGATCCAGACCGCCGCCGAAGACCGCGTCGCCACCGCCGCCGCGTTCAAGATGTTCGGTCCCGTGGCGGTGCAGTTGATGGCGGCCGCCATCATGATCTCCACCTTCGGCTGCAACAACGGGATCATCCTTTCCGGCGCACGCGTGTACTACGCCATGGCGAAGGACAAGCTCTTCTTCCGCAAAGCCGGCGAGCTCGATCCGGTCCACCACGCGCCGCGCTTCTCGCTCACGGCGCAGTGCGGCTGGGCGGTCCTGCTGACCCTCACCGGCAGTTACAGCGATTTGCTCGATTACGTCATTTTCGCGGTGCTGCTCTTCTATATGCTGACCATCGCCGGCCTGTTCGTGCTGCGCCGCACGCGTCCGGACATGGACCGCCCCTACAGAGCATTCGGATACCCCGCGCTGCCGGCGGCCTACATCCTGGTGGCGGGCGTGATCGACGTTCTGTTGTTGATCTACAAACCGGGCTACGCCTGGCCGGGCCTGATCATCGTGCTGCTGGGCGTGCCGGTGTACTTCGTATGGAGCAGAAGAGCGGTTTAGAAACAGTTTCGGCCACCCCCCGCGCTCTCCGCGCGCTCAAGGCCGCCCCCAGTGTCCGATCGCAGGATTCCGCATTCTTCCGTTGACTTTTTGGCCCACCGTCGGTTATACTTTTCAATCCGCACGTAGCGCCCCTGGAAAGTCATGCAACCTTTGGCGCGTGATCTGCGTCATTTAGGTCTGGCTGTTGAGGTTTGCGCCGAGAGAGAAATGAATAAGACCATGAAACACGGACCCAAGCCGAAATTCACCGGCTACCGCAAGATACTCGAGAAGAAGGCGGAGGAAGTCCGTCGCAGTATGTCCGCACAGAAGGCCGCCCAGGTGGTAGCCCGGCTGGATTGCCCCTCCGACGAGGGCGACCTGAGCCAGCAGCATCACGAGGAATGGATTTTTCTTAACCGGAACACGATCGACATGAAGTTGTTGCGCGAAATCGGGGACGCCCTGCACCGCATCGAGATTGGGGCTTACGCAACCTGCATGGAATGCGACGAGCCGATTTCCCAAAAGAGGTTGGAGGCCGTCCCGTGGGCGCGTTATTGCGTCACCTGCCAGGAAGCCATCGCCAACCGCGTCGCGACGGGCGAATACGCCAACGAGTTCCAGGAAACCCGATGAAGCTGGCGGACCTCCGCAAGCTTGCCATCCGCCGGCAGTTCCGAATTCGGTTTGCGTTGCGCAATGGGATGGAGTGCGTCGTCGACGAGCACGGAGTGGCGCGGGTTCCCGCCCTGAAGGGTGTTCCGGATTTCGACCTGGAGATGGAACTGGCGCCGGCGAGCGAGTTCGTTCTCGAACCTGCCGTTTCCGGCAAGGACTCTCCCAAGCCTCGGACCGTGCGCCGCGACGGCCTCGCGGCCATGACGTCCGCCGCCCCGTCTGCGCACGACGACGAATAGGCGGCAAGTCCGGGCAAGCTAAAGCATGCCCCACCCATGACATGCTCGGCCTTTGGGTGGGGCATGCTTTAGCTTGCCATTTCTCTTCGCGAGCAGCGCCACTATGCACATCTTTTGTTCGCCAGCCCCTTGATTTTCCCTTTTTGTTCGCCCACAATAGGGCCAGGAGGCGCCCCATGGCATTGACCAGGCGGCAGAAGCAGGTGCTCGATTTCATCTCCGGTTTTCTAGACGAGAACGGCTTCAGTCCCAGCTTTGAGGAGATCGCGGGCGGGCTGAAGCTGGCTTCGCTGGCCACCGTGCACAAGCACATCTCGGTGCTCCAATCCAAGAGCTATCTGACGCGCGGTTTCAATCGGAGCCGCTCGCTGGAGCTGTCTCCGAAGTACTTGCAGGAGCAGCGGCGGCCCAAGCCGGCGCCGGAGATTCCGCTGTTAGGGCGCATCGCGGCCGGCGCGCCGGTGGAGGCGATGGAGCAGCGCGAGACGCTCAATTTCGCGGACTTCGCGGGTAACGGCGATACCTACGCGCTCGAAGTGCGCGGCGATTCGATGATCGACGATCACATCTGCGACGGCGATCTCATTCTGCTGGAACGCGATACCGAGGCGTTGGACGGCGACATCGTAGTCGCGCTGGTAGCCGGTTTCGAGACCACGTTGAAGAGGTTCTACCGGGAATCCGGAGACATGGTTCGCCTTCAGCCGGCCAATGCCGCGTTAAAACCCATCTTGGTTCCCGCGCAGGACGTGCAAATTCAGGGCCGGCTGCTGGCTGTGCTCCGGAAATATCGCTAAGACGTTAGGCGAGAGCGGCGGATAGGCGCGCCCGAAGTTCCCGCTCGGCGCGAATCCAGTCTTCTTCAGGGGAACCGCCTTGGCCGCCGCGGGCTTCCCAATATAAGTAGGCCAAGCTTGCGATCTCGTCGTGGGAGGGAGCGCTGGCCGGCGTGGGTTCCGAGGCCAAGGCGCGCGGGCTGGCGTCCAGGCTCGGCGTCTCCACCGGCGTCACGGAACGCGGCCGTGCGATTCTCTTACGGGGTGGGGCGGAGGCAGCGGTCGATACAACGATATCTTTCCCGGAAATTCTCTTACTTGCCATTCGTTTGAATTCTCCCTGAAGTGTTGTTTCTCTTCTATTTTAGCCGATCCGGCATGAAGGTCCTATTAATAATTTGTATGCGGCGCATGAACGAAGCTGCATTGCCGGCGGGCGCGCGGCCGCTGGAGTTCTTCGCACACCGAGGGGGGAACAAGGACCCGATCATAGAGCGCCGGCAGCACTTCAATCTTGCCAATCGGAATCGGGTACTCGATCGGTCCCGTAACTTAAGTGTAGCGGCCGACTCGGCGGTCTTGGCAGCACTCCCGTTGAGCGTACTCCGTCCGTAAAGCAAGACCGATCTCACCGCCGAGGCGCCGAGAAAAGCTAATGTGGAAACTCTCCGCGCCCTCTGCCGACTCGGCGCGCGCATCGGGGAATGCGATTGGCCGCGAAAAACGCGCAGGGCGTCTTTGGCGAGTCTTTCTCACCCATGAGGTTCGCCCGCGGAGGAAGCGGAGAACGCGGAGAAGTCGGGAAAACTCGGCATCTCGGCGACTCGGCGGTGGATTCATTGTGGCGCTACGGACGGATTAGGGCGTTGAGCGGCATCTCTCACCGCCGAGGCGCCGAGGCGCCGAGACGCCGAGAAAAGCTAATGTGGAAACTCTCCGCGCCCTCTGCCGACTCGGCGCGCCCATCAGGGAATGCGGTTGGACGCGAAAAACGCGCAGGGCGTCTTTGGCGAGTCTCTCTCACCCATGAGGTTCGCCCGCGGAGGAAGCAGAGAACGCGGAGAAGTCAGGAAAACTCGGCGTCTCGGCGACTCGGCGGTGGATTCATTGTGGCGCTACGAACGGATTAGGGCGTTGAGCGGCATCCCGGCGGCGCGTGGTGTATAGTTAGGTTAAGTTGCGAAAGAGCGCGGTTATAGCGGTCGCATTTGCGCTGGGGGCGTCGACGCTTTCCGCGGCCGTGAAGGTCATAGCCGTGGACGTGGACGGGGTGGTTCATCCCGTCACCGCCGAGATCGTCGGAAGCGCCATCGCGCGCGCCAAACAGGAAAACGCTTCGCTCGTCATCGTGCGCCTGAACACTCCGGGTGGACTGATGGACGCGATGCGCGAAACCATCCAGGAAATCGTTTCCTCTCCGATTCCCGTAGCGACTTACGTCGTTCCCAGCGGCGGACGGGCCGCCTCGGCGGGCTTCTTCCTTCTGGAATCCGGCGACATCGCGGCCATGGCGCCGGGCACCAACACCGGCGCGGCCCATCCCGTGGCCGAGTTCGGCGATATGGACGCCGTCATGAAGCAGAAGGTGGAGAACGACGCCGCCGCTTCCCTGCGCAGCATCTGTTCCAAGCGCGGGCGCAACAGCGCGCTGGCCGAAACGGCGGTGCGCGAGAGCAAGTCCTTCACGGAACGCGAGGCGCTGGACCAGCATTTGATCGATCTGGTGGCGCCCAACGAACCGGCGCTGCTGGCGGCGCTCGACGGCCGCACGGTGACGCGCTTCGATGGCAGTTCGCAGACGCTGCATACGGCCGGCGCGGTAGTCGAGGTCTACGAGAAGACATTGCGCCAGAAGATCGTCGCCGCCATCGCCGATCCGAACATCGCGCTGATCCTGCTGGTGATCGGCGCATTATGCATTTATGTAGAGTTCACGTCGCCGGGGCTGATCGCCCCGGGAGTCGCGGGAGCCATTCTCGTGTTGCTGGGGCTTTCCGCCATATCCATCCTGCCCATCAACTGGCTGGGCGCGGCGCTGCTGCTGCTGGCCTTCACGCTGTTTGCGCTGGAGGCCAAGTTCACCTCGCATGGGGTGCTGGCGGCGGGCGGCGCGGTGTCCATGGTACTGGGCGCCGTCATGCTGATCGACAGCCCGCTCCCGGAACTGCGCATTCACTGGAGCACGGCCATTGCGCTGACCGTCCCGTTTGCCGCCATCACCGTGCTGCTGCTTTCGCTGGCGTTGCGCGCGCGGCGCGCCAAAGTGGAGACCGGAAGCGAGGGCATGATCGGCCAGACGGGCACGGCCATCACGGAGCTGACGCCGGCGGGCAAGGTTCTCGTCCATGGTGAATACTGGGACGCAGTGTCCCTCAAGCCGGCCGCGGTTGGCGCAAGCATCCGAGTCACGGCCATCGATAAGTTGAAGCTCACGGTAGAACCCGTTCCGGATCAAAAAGGAGGCTGAAGTGGAGTCAGGCACGCTCATCCTGGTAGTAGTAGCCATCGTAGTGATCTACCTGCTGAACTCGATTAAGATTCTGCGGGAGTACGAGCGCGGCGTCATCTTCCGGCTCGGCCGCGTGCTGGATCAGCCCAAAGGCCCCGGCATCATCCTGGTGTTCGCGCCACTCGACCGCATCGTCCGGGTTTCTCTTCGGATCGACGCTCAGGAGGTGCCATCGCAGGATGTGGTGACGCGGGACAATGTCACCGTAAAGGTCAACGCCGTGATCTATTCCCGGGTGATCGATCCGCGGCTGGCCGTCCTGGAGGTTACGAACTTCTTCTATGCCACCTCGCAGTTGGCCCAGACGACGCTGCGCAGCGTGCTCGGCGAAGTGGATCTCGACACCTTGCTCAGCCAGCGCGAGAAGCTCAACGTGCGGCTGCAGTCCACGCTGGATCAGCACACCGCGGCATGGGGCGTGAAGGTGACCATGGTGGAAGTGAAGCAGGTGGACCTTGCCGAACAGATGGTTCGGGTAATCGCCCGGCAAGCGGAGGCGGAACGCGAACGGCGCGCCAAGATCATCCACGCCGAAGGCGAGTACACGGCCGCGGAGAAACTGGCCATGGCGGCGGAAGTGATCCAGAAGCAGCCGGCGGCGCTTCAATTGCGATATCTCCAGACGCTGGTGGAGATCGGGGCCGAAAAGAACACCACCATCGTATTCCCCTTGCCGCTCGATATACTTTCTTCTTTGGGCCGCGCGCTGGATCGCGTGGCGGGCGGCGGCAATCCATAAACCATGAAGAACAACGAGACCGGCGAATACGAACTGGTGGTGGGCAACCCGCAACTGCTGAGCGGCTTTTTCATCGTCGTCCTGCTGTTTGGGGTAGCCTTCGCCATGGGATACGTGGTGGGGCAGAACTCACCGCGCTCGGCCAAGACGCAGGCGGATACGGCGGCCCCGGTCTCTCCCCAGGTC
>Ga0209638_1002924_pt1 | contig 10360 bp, 11 predicted proteins | sample BarGraNGADG00211_FD_184490 | JGI IMG/M metagenome (GOLD analysis project Ga0209638, IMG submission 184490) | Arctic peat soil microbial communities from Barrow, Alaska - Barrow Graham LP Ref core NGADG0002-211 (SPAdes) (version 2) | ecosystem: Environmental > Terrestrial > Soil > Wetlands > Peat... | reverse complement strand
GCAAATGGGATATCTATATGCCATAAACAGGTCAATAATGATACAAAAAGCAATAGTTATAGCCTAAAAAGGCAGTAAAATTATTTTTGCAACAGAACCTCCCATTTGCGATGTTTTTCACTGGTTTTGTAAAATAGCTAGATTTTTTGCAACAGAACCGTAAAAACTGCAGCATAGAGGCAGAAAAAAATAATTAACTTTTACATCTAAGATGCGAGCCAACTTGAATTTCGCAAGAAAGTTTCCGGAGGAGTAAAAATAAGAAACGAAAATTCCGGAGAAATTTGATTTTCCATAAAGTGAATTCCCAAAAAGGATACTCAGCCTTTATGGAACTAATTCTGTTCGAAGCTCTTTACTTTATATTTTTGAAAGATTCCCTTACCTGGACGGATTGCCTTTATGGAACTAATTCTGTTCGAAACTCTTTACTTTGAGAAATCAAGGGGCACCTTTTTGCTCATTACCTTCAGCTTTTTGATTACTAAAATGGTTGCTTGAGATTCTTTGTAAATCTTGTCTTCATAATAACTTATGATCTCATCAACCGGAGCCGCAAGAGAATAAATCTTCATTGGTCGCCCTTTTCCAGGCTTTTTTTCCGAGCGCACACTAACCCAGGACTGATTGCGCATTAACCTCATCGCAAGACTGACTTCGGGTTGCCTTAATCCAGTACTTATCTCAATATCCTGGGATGAAGCTTCGTTTACATTCATAAGATATGCCATGGTTGTAGCTACATTTCTTGACATCCCGAGGTTCTTTAACGTTTCAATAAATATGTGGTCGTTTTCGTCCAACACTTTTACTTCATAATTTTTCATGATAACCCCTTTGATAAATCTAGTTTATTGAATAGTTCGTCAGCTAAAAAATATCATAGCAACTATTATTTAGATATTTCAAATGATGCTTTTATAATTATCCTTTAAAGATGACACAACTTATAAACGTTTCTATAAATGTTTATACAGTATATATATTCAACACGATAACCTGTGACGTTTTGATATTTTGAAAATAATAAAAAGTGTTTTTTCGTAATAAACAGATTAATCCCGTTTGAGATTTAATAAGCAAATTTTTGGAAGTTAATTTCTGTAATTGTTGTCTATTGATTGTGTTTTCAGTTTAGGATGGATTGGCAATTGCACTTTTGTGACAAGTCACAATCAACATCAATAGACTTATTTTGCTACGCTGAATACTTACTCTATTTTTACTAAGATTGCAGGGCCGAGTCACACCGCTTCGTGCGAAGAATAATGGTCCCCGATTTCAACCTGCCTGTTCCGCGGGACCAGACTTCCAGAATGACTGGCTGCCGCAAAAAAGCTGATCTGGTATTTTAAATATTTCTCGATATTTTTCAACCTCTTTTTCTTGTACAAAACCTATTTATGCAATGCGCGGTATTAGTCATTGCTGCATATAAAAACACATCAGTGATAGTTTATGCACACTACAATCCTTCACATCCTCAACACAACAAAAACCCGCGTTCAGACTATCGGGCTGCATACACGCCCTGAAGCCCTGCAGATGCAGTTTGAGAAAAGAGATTTTCTCTCTGCTGTTGCAGATGCAAAGGCCGATGGGAGGGTACCTGTAATTGCGGAAATCAAGCCCGCATCTCCGGGGAAGGCTTTCAGGGAGATCCCGCCTGCAGCAGCTGCAGAACTTGCATGGGAAATGGAAGAGGCTGGAGCTGTTGCAATTTCCGTTCTGACCGAGCCGGGGGTTTTTAGGGGTTCACTTGAAAACCTGGACACGGTCAGGAAAAATGTATGTCTGCCTGTCCTCAGGAAAGATTTCATCATTGACAGAGTGCAGTTTGAGGAAGCAGAAAGCGATCTCGTGCTTCTCATTGCGGGCATCCTGGAAAAAGAGCTCGGCGACTTTGTCGAGCTTGCTTTTCAAAAGGGATTTGAGCCGATCGTTGAAGTCCATAACAGAAAAGAGCTTGAGCTTGCGCTGGAAACAGCTGCAAGGGTTATCGGGATTAACAACCGGAACTTTGAGACACTCAATATCGACCTGGGTATTACGGAAGAACTTGCACCTGTTGTCCGGGAGTACGACCTTGACCACGGGACCAAGCATCTCATTATAAGTGAGAGTGGGATGAACAGCGCAGAGGATGTCAGGCGAGTGATCCAAGCAGGAGCAGATGCTGTGCTGATAGGGTCTGCGCTTATGGAAAGTGACTCTGTTTTTGAAAAAACTGAAGAATTCGTCCAGAGCTTTTGCTGGCGTTAATAACTGTTTTTGCGGACTTTTCTGAGTTTTCAGCCTGTTGAATAAAGGTTGAAAAATCCACCTCTACTTCAAAATTGAATTTTGCTTCATAAACATCACAAAATCATGAGATCAGGAATCATGAGATCAGAAATCATGAGATCAGAAATCATGAGATCAGAAATCATGATATCAGAAATCGCGAGACCAGAAAACACGATATCAGAAATTACGTTGCCAGATTAAATCGAGAGACAGGGGAGTGATCGAATTGACAGGGACTAATGTTTCAGAATCTCAGACAAAGGATTCGTATTTGAATGAACTTGCAGGTTCGAAAACCGGCAAGATTGCTCAGGTAAAAGGAAAGTATGGCAAATACGGAGGACAGTACGTACCTGAAGTCCTCATGCCGGCCTTAGAAGAACTGGAAAAGGGATACGAACGGTACAAAAACGACCCAGAATTCCTTGCAGAGCTTGACAATTACCTGCGGGATTTTGCAGGCAGGGAGACACCCCTCTATTTTGCGCGGAACCTGAGCAAAAAGTACGGGTCAAAAATATACCTCAAACGGGAAGACCTCGTGCACGGAGGAGCCCACAAGTTAAACAATGCCATGGGGCAGGCCTTGCTTGCAAAATACATGGGGAAGACCAGGCTGATTGCAGAAACCGGTGCAGGACAACACGGAACTGCAACTGCCATGGCAGGGGCAAATCTCGGATTTGAAACCATTGTGTACATGGGTGCCAAAGATGTCAAACGCCAGCAGATGAATGCATACCGGATGGAACTCATGGGCACTGAGGTAAAAGCCGTACACACAGGCTCAAAAACCCTCAAGGACGCAATCAATGAGGCATTCAGGGACTGGGTTACGAATATAGGAAATACTCATTACCTGATAGGTTCGGTAGTGGGGCCTCATCCATACCCGGTAATAGTCAGGGATTTCCAGAGCGTTATCGGACGCGAGGTAAAAGGGCAAATCCTTGAAAAAGAAGGACGCATGCCTTATTCAATTATTGCCTGCGCCGGCGGCGGGAGCAATGCAATGGGGATTTTCCATCCCTTTATCGAAGACAGAGAGGTCAAACTCATTGCCGTCGAAGCCGGGGGAAAAGCCCTGAAATGTACGGAAAAAGCAGCCCTTCATTCGGCCTGTCTTTGCGCAGGGGAAGAAGGAATCCTGCACGGAGCGCGGACAAAGGTGCTGCAGGATAAAAACGGACAGATCCTTGAATCAGAATCCGTTTCTGCAGGGCTTGACTACTCAGGAGTAGGGCCTGAACTGGCTTACCTGTCCGAATGCGGGAGAGTTACAGCCCGTTACGCTACTGATGATGAAGCCGTTGAGGCTTTTCACGAACTGAGCCGGCTTGAAGGAATCATTCCCGCCCTTGAATCTTCTCACGCCCTTGCCTACCTGAAAAAGGCTTCCGAAGCAGGGGAACTGGGGGACATAGTGGTTGTAAACCTCTCAGGAAGAGGGGACAAAGACCTGGAAACTGTCCTGAGCCTGAAGAGAGGGATCTGAGATGAGAAGGCAAAAAATCACAGAAAAATTCGGCGAACTTAGGGAAAGGAAGGAGGGAGCCCTGATCTGCTACGTAATGGCAGGAGACCCCTCTGCAGAGGCAACCAGCCAAATTGTAAAAGCTCTGGCAAATGGAGGCGCTGATATCATCGAACTCGGTTTCCCGTTTTCAGACCCTGTAGCCGATGGCCCAACCATCCAGGTAGCAGGCCAGAGAGCACTTGCAGCCGGCATGGATATCCAGCGTTATTTTGAGCTTGTCAGAGGCCTTGATGTGCAGATTCCTCTTGTGTGCATGACCTATTACAACCCTGTATTCAAGTACGGCGTGGAAAAGTTTGTAGAAGGAGCTTCAGAGGCTGGAATTGGTGGACTTATCATACCCGATATCCCGGTCGAAGAAGCAGTTGACCTGAAAAGCAGCTGCGATCAACATGGACTTGATCTGATCTTCCTGGTTGCACCTACAACAACCGATGAAAGGATCCGGAAGATCCTGCAAAGAGGCTCAGGTTTCCTGTATCTTGTCTCAAGACTTGGGGTCACAGGAACCAGAGAAGATGTTTCGTCTTCTACTAAAGACCTGCTTTTCAGAGTGGAAACCAAACTTCCGAAGGCTGTGGGATTCGGGATATCCACGGGAAGGCAAGCTAAAGAAGTTATAACAGCCGGAGCAGACGCGGTAATTGTTGGCTCGGCTTTTGTCAGGATTATCGAAGAAGGAAAAGACGTAAACGAGAAGCTGGAAGCCCTTGCAAGAGAACTCAAATCCTTCATACTGAAAGCCAGTTAAAGGTAGAAAGACAGGATATTCAAAAACGCTAACATCAGCAAGAATTTTGAACCAAACAACAAAGGGTGAATAGGGAGTTTAAAAGGAGGCAGGGAAAATGCGGAAATATATTAAAAAGCTGGAAGAAGGCCGTGATTTAAGTTCCGAAGAAGCTGAAGCGGCAATAGGAATAATTCTGAGTACTGCCGAAGACGACGAAATAGGGGCATTTCTGCTTGCTCTGAGGGCAAAAGGTGAAAGACCCGAAGAAATCGCAGGCTTTGTGAGGGGTATGAAGAAAGCCGCTAACACGATCAAGCCCAGAATAGCTTTCAGGCTTGTGGATACCTGCGGGACAGGGGGAGATGGACATAATACTATCAATGTTTCAACAGCAGCAGCAATAGTGACTGCTGCAGCAGGCGTTCCCGTAGCCAAACACGGAAACAGGGCTGTCACCTCAATGTCAGGAAGTTCGGATGTGCTTGAAGCCCTGGGAATCAAAGTTGACCTGGCCCCGGAACATGTCAAAAAGACAATAGAAGAGATTGGGATAGGATTCATGTTTGCTCCGGTCTTTCATCCGGCTATGAAGCGGGTCGCGGGAATCAGAAAAAAACTTGGGGTCCGCACGGTCTTCAATATCCTGGGTCCCCTGACCAACCCTGCAGGCGCTAAAGGGCAGGTAATAGGAGTTTTTGATAAAAGACTCTGCGAACCAATAGCCTGTGCTCTTGCGGAACTTGGAACCGAACAGGCCCTGGTAGTGCATGGAGACGGGATGGATGAGATCTCAAACACAGGTGAAACCTATGTTGCGGAATTAAAGAATGGCAAGGTTTCAACCTATACTCTTACCCCTGAGTCCCTGGGAATGCTGAGAGCAAATCCCGAAGATATTGTCGGAGGTTATCCCAAAGAAAACGCCAGAGACCTTCTGCGTATCTTTAAGGGCCAGAAAGGCCCCAAAAGGGATCTTATTGTCATGAATGCAGCTGCAGCTCTTTATGTGAGCGGGATAGTAGGTTCTATCAGGCAGGCAATCCCTATTGCCGAAGATGCTATTGACAGCGGAAAGGTTATGGTTAAATTCAACCAGTTCCGGAATTTTACATCTGGACTTTACGGGCAGAATAATGGGGAAGCTCTTAAGAGAAAAAGGATTCTTGAATCTCGCAGAACTAGAACTTCCATATTAAGCCCGGCACCGGGAGAAAGGGCATGAAATCGAAGCCTAAAACCAGGATAAAAATCTGCGGGATTCGCAGTCCTGAGGAAATAGAACTTGCAGCCCTCTATGGAGCCGATGCTGTTGGCTTTATAACAGAAGTCCCTGTTGAGAGTCCGAGAAAGCTTGACTCTGAAACTGCTGCTTCTCTCGTCTCTGAAGTCCCGAGATGTCTGGATTCAGTACTTGTTATCATGCCGGTAAATTCTTCCAGGGCTCTGGAGCTTATTGAAAAAGTCAGACCCGATATTGTACAAATCCATTCCTTGCTGCCTCTTTCCGAACTCGAGATAATAAAGGAAAAAACGGATATTCCTATTATAATGACTCTTTCCATACCTGCACAGGATGAAGTTTCAGGAGAAATTGCAGAAAATTCTATCCTTGTTTTTGATCTTCTAGAACGGGTAAGCATGCTGGAAGAAGCATCCGTTGTAGACTCTATCCTGCTCGATACAGGTAAAGCGGGAAAACCGGGGGGTACTGGCTGTGTGCACGATTGGACTCTGAGCATACGAATTGCTCAGGAAACCAGGCTTCCTCTTATCCTTGCAGGCGGACTCAAGCCTGAAAATGTACAGGAAGCAATCAGGGCTGTTTCCCCTTATGCTGTAGACACGGCCTCAGGGGTAGAGGCCTGCGGAAAAAAAGATGCTGTGAAAATCAAAAGCTTTATTGAAGAAGTGAGGTGTGCCAATGCTTTCCTTTGATCTTGGAAAAGAAGAATTCGAAGAGCTTGCATCGGGAATAAAGCAGCCAGGCCTTATCCAGCTCCTTGCAAGAGTTGATACAAGCTCTCCTGCGTGTTCTCCTCTTGAGCTTTACCGCGCCCTGCGGGCCTCAGGGACTTCAGGATACTCTTACCTGCTGGAATCCGTGGAAAAACAGGCAAGTAAGGCAAGATACTCGTTTGTTGGAAACGACCCTGATGCAGTGCTCAAAATAAGTGACCGAAAAATTTCCCTTGAACTCTTGAACCCGAAAGCCTCCGCCCTTTTTGAGGTAATCCGGTCGAAAATCGAGGAGAGCTGCGGGTCTGAAATCGTGAAAACAGAGAATCTGGAGAGAGAAGATGCTGAATTGAAAAACCGACAGTTTATGGCTGCAATTCCTCAGGGAAAAGATTCATTCGATGCACTTCGCCTGGCCTTTCCTACTGCAAACGGAATGGAACTCCTGAATGCGAAACGTTTTGATAGGCAGACTTTCCTGGGTGGGGCTATCGGTTATACAGCTTATGATGCAATTTACGACAGCTGGCTTGGGGTTGAAAAGGGCTTTGAGTCTGAAATTCCTGAACTTCAGTACCTCTTAATCTCAAAAACTATTGTGTTCGATCATTTGACTGATGAGATCTACATAGCTGTGAATATCCAGGTAAATCCGGGTTCAGATGCCGGAAATCTGTATGAAAAAGCCCTTCTGGAGGCAGAAAGACTTTGCTTCACACTCAAGGAGGCTGCCTTGTATGGGGATTCAATAGAAACAGTAGTTTCCTGCGCATCAACAGCTTCAGGCTCACCTGTTTCGGTCTGTGATACTGACAGGCAGAAGTTCGAGGCTTCTGTACTCCAGGCAAAAGAGCACATTTTTGCAGGGGATATCTTCCAGGCAGTTCTTTCCAGGAAATGCGAGTTCGGCCTTGAACAGTCCCCGTTTGAACTTTATATACAGCTTCGGGCAATAAATCCGAGCCCTTACATGTATCTATTCGAGTTTGGAGACCTGGCGATTGTCGGTGCAAGCCCTGAAACTTTGCTGACTGTACATAAAAGGACTGTAATCACAAACCCAATTGCAGGCACCTGTCCACGCGGAAAATCCGATGTAGAGGATGAAGCCCTGGCTTCTCATATGCTCAACGACGAAAAGGAAAGAGCTGAACATGTGATGCTTGTTGACCTGGGGAGAAATGATGTACGGATGGTTTCTGAAAGCGGCTCAGTAAAGGTTTCCGGATTCATGGAAGTCCTGAAGTATTCCCATGTCCAGCATATAGAAAGCACTGTTTCAGGAACTTTAAGACCTGAATGCGACCAGTTCGATGCTTTCAGGGCAGTATTTCCGGCAGGAACTCTCTCAGGAGCTCCGAAAATCCGTGCCATGGAGATTATTTCCGAACTTGAAACCTCGCCAAGGGGAATTTACGGCGGAGGAGTCGGATATTACAGTTGGAACGGAGATGCAGATTTTGCAATTGTGATCCGTACTGTGCTTGTAAAGGGCAAAAAAGCTTCAGTGCAGGCAGGGGCAGGAATTGTCGCTGATTCCGATCCAGGATACGAGTTTAGGGAAACTGAACGCAAGATGGCAGCAATGCTTGCGGCTATCGGCGGAGAACTTTGAGATTAGTATACGTAGTAAATCTGAGATGTGTAGTAAACCTGAGATGAGATATATGAAGAAAAATTTAGAGAGGGGCATTTTAGAGGAGATAGATCCAGGAAACAGAATTCTCATAAAAGAAAAGACAGGAGAAAACAAAAAAGAAAAGTCAGGAGAAAAACCAGAAGGAATGATTCGGAAAGAAGTAAGATTGGGAGGTATTTTAAAGTGAAAGTGGTTTTCATAAATAACAAGGACTCTTTTGTATGGAATCTCGTAGACTACATTTCTTACTTTGAAAAAGATACCCTGGTCCTTCCTAATACGGTTTCCTTAGAAGAACTCAGAGCAATAAAACCTGATGCTCTGATTATTTCTCCAGGACCTGGAAGCCCTTCTGACCCCAAGGATATAGGCAATTGCCTTGAGATAATCAGGGAAATGGGCAGGGAAATTCCTCTTCTGGGAGTCTGCCTTGGACACCAGGCAATTAACGTGGCATTCGGTGGGCTGGTCAGGAGAAGCAAAGTAGGGCCGGTACATGGAAAAAGCTCGAAGATTATGCATACGGAATCGGCATTGTTTACAGCACTTAAAGATCAATTTGAGGCAGGAAGATATCATTCCCTTGAAATTGGCGAGCCTGCACCTGGAATAAAGGTTACTGCGCGGGCAGAAGACGGGAGCATCATGGCAGTCGAGCATGTGCAGTACCCGATTTACGGCCTGCAGTTCCATCCCGAATCCGTACTTACTCCAGATGGATTGAAAATAATTGAAAATTTCCTGGAGGTTTCCAGGAATTATAAAAGAAGACAAACTGCTGTTTAAGCAGTCATAATTTTAGACATTTGTCGTTTTAAATAGCCATGATTTTAACATTTATAACTTATTTTTTAGGCTTATTTTTTCTTTCCAGACGCCTCAGACTCAGGTTTTCCTTCTTCAATTTCGCCCCCCCCTTCCTCAAAGAATTCTTCTTCTGTGAATTCCTCATTGGGCCTGCCCGCATAACCTGCAGGCTGGAGATTCTGAAGTTCTGCGAATTCGCCTACTGTCTGTGCAATGATTTGAGGATATTTTTCGATCTGTTCCCTTGGAATGAAACCTGCTGCTTCGGAAGATTTTATGATTTTTTCCCTGGCATCTTTTGCTGCTTTGCTTAAGTCTTCAAGCTTTTGCTTGTCTGCGATATAGCTCATTTCTTCAAGTGCCAGAGTCGTCCAGAGGGTTACAACCTCCATCTTCTTTGTAACAGCACCTGACCCTATAATCTCAAGGGTATCTATAGCACTTTTTGCAGCTTCAAGCATCTGAAATTGTGCAGCTCCTTTTCCGATTTCCTGCACAGCTTTTGAAAAGGACCAGAGTGCATCTGAGAATTTTTTTTCTAGCGAAGGTTCTGCAAGAGTTTTAAGAACATCTAAAGCCATGGACGCAACATCCTCACTCTTTTTCTGGACAGCTTTGTTGCCTATATTCCGGAGTGAGATTACGACTCTCTTTAAGTCCTTCTCGAAATTTGCCTCGAGCAACTCTTCCCCGAATTCCTTGAGGTATTCAATATTTTGCAGTGCATCATAGTCGTTTTGTTCTCTTATTGCTTTCTCTCCAGCTTCTCCAAGTTCAATAGCTTTTTGTTCGTTCAGTGAGAACATAATAAAACCCCTTTTCAGTAGAATCCTGTAAAAAAATGCTTGATTTCTAAATTTAATTATTTATATAGGTTTACTATGATATTAGTCTTACTGCGTTTTGAAAATTTATTGGTAACTCCAGGACTGCTATTCTAAAAAAGTTTTTAGAATCTCGAATATTAAATAAAAAGCTCTTAAAAGGTACAATAGAATAGGATCACTAATTAAAAAAGGAAAAAATGAATCTAAAAGTTGGGAGGATATCTTAAATTTTTCATGTATTGTTTGCCTATACTTGTTTAAAAATTATAAAAATCATTTTATAATGTTATGGTATATAAATAAGATAAATTAAGTAAATTTATGTGGGAAAAAATTTAGGTATTTTGTTGGTTCTTATTATATAAATATCTTCTCTTTTTAATTGGGTTATTTTTTGTGAATACTGGCTTTTCGAAGACACGGTGACACATGGAGGCTTTGCGCTCAGACAATTCCACTACATGGAGGCGATAAGCCACTTAGGAATAACAAATATATAATTTCAAGTATTTCTGTTACCATATATAATGCTGGTTGAAAACTATTACAAACGATAAGGAATCTAATTTGATGCT
>Ga0209638_1002920_pt1 | contig 10367 bp, 9 predicted proteins | sample BarGraNGADG00211_FD_184490 | JGI IMG/M metagenome (GOLD analysis project Ga0209638, IMG submission 184490) | Arctic peat soil microbial communities from Barrow, Alaska - Barrow Graham LP Ref core NGADG0002-211 (SPAdes) (version 2) | ecosystem: Environmental > Terrestrial > Soil > Wetlands > Peat... | reverse complement strand
GTGAAGATGACGGGCGGCAGCCGTACGCTGCGGCCGATCCGGTACCCGCCGTACCGCCCCCGTACGGACACCACCGGAATGTCCGCGTCGCGCAGGATCTCCACGTACCGTCGAACCGCGCGCTCAGTCACACCCAGCCGATCGGCGAGCTCGCTCGCGGTCACCCCGGGGCGACTCTGGATCACATCCAACGCGACGAGGGCGCGTGCGGTAGGGCTGTCGGCCACACGAACAGCCTATTCAGAATACGGAAGTACAACGTCCGGATAGGCCATTACGGTCCTCGTATGAGCGAATTCATCCAGCAGGATCTCAGCGGCTCACGCTTCGACCAGGTGCTCCTGTCGGGTGCTGACTTCCATGAGGTGCGGCTCAACGACGCGCGCTTCCGCGACGTCGATCTGCGCGGCCTGGACGTTCGTGGCGCCGTGATGAGCGGCAAGCTCCGCGGCGTGGAGTTCTGGGACGTCGAGCTGTCGGGCGAGATCGGCCGGCTGGTCGTCAACGGCATCGACGTCGGCCCGTACGTCGCCGCGGAGCTCGACCGCCTGATGCCCGAGCGCATCCTGATGAGGCCGACCGACCCGGATGGTTTCCGTACGGGTTTCGCCACCATCGAGAGGCTCTGGGACGGCACCGTCGAACGCGCCCGTACGTTCCCGCCCGACGCGCTCCACCGCCGCGTGGACGGCGAGTGGTCGTTCATCCAGACGCTGCGCCACCTCGGCTTCGCGACGGCCCGCTGGATGGGGATGGCGCTCGGCGACCCGAGCCCCTGGCACCCGTTCGACCTCCCCTGGGACGAGGCGCCCGGCTGGGACGGTGTCCCGTGGGACAAGGAGATTCAGCCGAGCCTGGACGAGGTGCTGGCGGTACGGGCGGAGCGCCGGGCGCTCATCCTTCGCGTGCTCGACGGACTCACGCAGGAAGAGCTCGACCGCGTCGTCTCGCCGATCACCAACGGCCATCCGCCCGAGACCGTACCGGTCGCTCAGTGCCTGCGTGTCGTGCTCAACGAGGAGTGGGAGCACCGGCTGTACGCCGAGCGCGACCTCACCGTGATCGAGGAGGAGAACTGATGGACATCGTGCTGCTGGGCGGGTTATGGCTCCCGCATCAGGAATGGGACCAGGTAGTGGCGGTGCTTGCCGAGCTCGGCCACCGGGGCGTGCCCGTGCTGCTGCCCGGGCAGGGCGACGGCAACCGTACGGCGACGTTGGAGGATCAGGTCGCGGCCGTCCTGCTGGCCGTGGACGAATCTGAGGGGAAGCCCCTTGTCGTGGGCCACTCCGCCGCGTCCGCCCTGGCGTGGATCGCTGCCGATGCCCGGTCGCAGCAGGTGGCCGGCGTCGTACTCATCGGCGGCTTCCCGACGCCCGACGGCGCCACGTACGCCGACTTCTTCCCCGTCGTCGACGGCGTCATGGCGTTCCCCGGCTGGGAGCCGTTCGAGGGGCCGGACATCGCGGATCTCGACCAGGCGACCCGCGAGCGCCTGGCCGCCGAGATGATCCCGGTCCCTGAAGGCGTCAGCCGCGGGGTTGTACAGCTCGAGGACAACCGCCGGTACGAGGTGCCGGTGACGCTCATCTGTCCCGAGTTCTCGCCGGCGCAGGCGCGGGAGTGGATGGACGCCGGCCAGGTACCCGAGCTGCCGTTGGCGAAGCGGCTGGAGCTCGTCGACATCGGCTCCGGCCACTGGCCGATGGTCACGCAGCCCCGCGTTCTCGCCGAGCTGCTGGCGGCGGCCGCTACCCGCTGACATCACGCAACGCGGTGCGCGCCAGGAGGTGGTGCCGTTCCGGGAGGCTGCGCGTGAGGTCGGCGGCGGCGAACGCTCATCAGCCCTCAGCCGAGCCGAGTTCGAACGTCAGTGTCGTCGCCTCGGGACGTACCGCGTACCGCGGGTCCGTCCCGGGGCCACACGAGGCGGTCCCGATCCCTGCATGGGCCGCGTCCAACGTAAGCCACCAGACGTCGGAGGCAGGAAGCTCCTCGACGTGGGCCGCGGCGTTCAGTTGTTGAGGCGTCCAGCGGCAGAGGCTGAAGCCCAGCCCGTCCCCACCCGACCGCACCCGCAGCCGACCACCCGGCCCGTCGAGCAGCAAGTCGCGGGTCCCCCCGCGGTGCCCCGACTCCTGCGGCCTGATCTGCGGCCCCCAGAGCTCCCCGACGCCCGCGGCGAACGTGCCGAGCCACACGCCCTCGTCCATGTCAGGGTAGTTCTCGGTGGGCCCGAGGCCGGTCCAGGTGACGCGCGCGGCATCCCAGGCCGACGCCGGCAGCGGCACCGTGAGCCCGATCCGCGGCAGGTTAGGCCAGTCGCCGGCGAAATCGAAGAACGCCGTCACCGTAAGCCCTGCACCGCCGGGCACCCAGTCGAGCGTCGTCGTTAGCCGCCGCTGCCGCGACGGGACGCCACTCACCCACACCCGGTGGCCGTCGCGGTCGTCCGCGAGCCGGTGCTCCAGCAGTCCCAGACGCGCGTCGGCCCAGGCGCCCGCGTCCGAAGGACGCCCCCCACGGTCGTTGTCCGTGGGTGCGCGGAAGAGCGTCGGCCGTAGCCCGGACACGATCTTGAGGGCCCTGGAAGCCGTGGAGTCCGACGCCGCAGCGCCCGGCCCCATCGGCTCCGAGACCGACACCGAGGACGCCCCGCGCAGGAACTGCCGGACGCTGACCACGCGGCGTCCCAACTCGTCGGCCTCGCCGACCCCGGGCGGCAGCGCCGTCCCATCGGCGGCCACCGACCGGGGACGCCTCGGCGCGATCCCGGGCACGGCTGGGTCGAGCACCCAGGCGGTCAGCGCGTCGGGCGCGCTCACCCCCGGACGCACCACCACGGACGCTCCCGGCGCCAGTTCAGCCAAGGCGAGCTCTTCGTGTGCCTCGCCGCGAACGCCAGCAGACCACGCGATGACAAGCCCGGACGCCGCCGCGTGCCGCAGGCGCGACGTCACGACGATCTCCCCGGACTCCCCCGGCACGGCGACCACCGGCGCCACCGCGTTCGCCCAGGCGACCAGCCCGGCCGAGGGCTCGGAGTCCGCCGACACCAGCCCGTCGCAGACGAAGGTGCCGTCGTGGACGGCCTCGCCGAAGTCGCCGCCATACCCCAGCCCCAGACTCCCATCGAGCAGCACCCGATCCAGGGCATGGTCGCGCCACTCCCACACGCACCCGCCGGCGTGCCGGGGGTGCGCCATCGCCTCCACATACCCACTGAGCCCTCCCGGACCCGTCCCCATCGCGTGGGCGTACTCGCACAGGAAGTAGGGCAGCGTCCGGATGCGTGCGGCGTCCTCGGCCGACACCCGTGCCGCCGCATGCCCCGCGGCCGCCACCGGGCCGAACGCCTCGTCCAGCACCAGCGCCACCTCGTCCACGGTCGGGTACATACGGGAGTAGACGTCGGTGTAGGCGGCCTCGTGGTCGCCTTCGTAGTGAATCGGACGCGACGGGTCGCGGCGCCGCGTCCAGTCGGCCATCGCCGCCAGGTTGTCCCCGGTGTATGCCTCGTTGCCGAGGCTAAAGGCGATCACCGAGGAGTGGTTCTTGTCCCGCTCGACGGTGCGCCGCATGCGGTCGAGCAATGCGTCGCGCCAGCGTGGGTCGGTCGAGGGGCAGTCGACCCAGCCGTCCACCCCGAAGCCGTGCGACTCGTAGTCGTTCTCGAGCATCACGTAGAACCCGAGCTCGTCACACAGGTCGAGCAGCCGCGGATGCGGCGGATAGTGCGACGTCCGGATCGCGTTGACGTTGAACGACTTCATCAGGGCCAGGTCGGCGCGGGCCCAGTCCTCGTCGAACACGCGTCCGCGGGTGCGGTGCACCTCGTGCCGGTTGACGCCCCACCACGTCACCGGACGCCCGTTCACCAGCCAGCACCCGTCCACGATCTGGGTGCGCCGGAACCCGACCCGCAGTGACACCGTCTCGGACGCCGTCGCCACCGTCGCGTCGTACAGCCGCGGCGACTCCGCGCTCCACGGCTCGACCGCCCCGGCGTCCAAGGTCAGGACGCCGGCGTCCGGCTCGAGCGTCGCGTCCAGTCCGAGCTCAGGGACGCTGACCCGCACCGCAGCACCAGGCGCGACCACCTCGACCCGGACGCTGCCACGGCCCGTCGCCGGGTCGTAGTCGGCGTCCAGCCACACGTCGTCGATGCCCCCCGCGGGACGCCACAGCAGCTCGACCTCGCGGAACAACCCGGGCAGCCACCACTGGTCCTGGTCCTCCAAGTACGACCCCGGCGACCACTGCCGCACGGTGATCTCGACCTCATTGGTCCCCGCCCGGACGGCCCCGGTCACATCGAATTCCCTGGTCAGCCGCGATCCGCGCGTCATCCCGATGGGGACGTCGTTCACGACGACACGAGCCTCAGACTCGGCGCCCAGCAGGCGCAGCAGGATGCGACCGGAGGCGTCCGACCAGGAATCGGGTAGCAAGAACCCCCGCCGATAGACCCCTGTCGGGTTGGCGTCGGGCACGTGCGGCGGATCGACGGGGAACGGGTATTGCACGTTGGTGTACGCGGGCCGCCCCCATGCTCCGTCCCCGACGAGCACCCAATGCGACGGGACGGCCATGCGACTAGACCGCCGCGACTCGCCGACCATCAGCTCGAAGTCCCACTCTCCGCACAGGTCGAGGTGAGGGGCGTCCGAGGTGAGGTGGGCGCGGGGGGCACGACGCGTCCGGCGCAGGGCGCGTAGGCGTCAGCGTCTAACGCGCCGCCTCCAAGCTGGATCGCGGACACGCATCTCTCCTTGTCAGAACCGTCAGGCCTTCGTCGCTCCGAGCGTCAGCCCAGCCACGAAATGGCGTTGCAGCAGCAGGTAGATCACGAGGGTCGGGATGATCGTGATCGTCGCACCGGCAGCGATGAGGTTGTAGTTGCTCAAGAAGTCGCCCTGGAGGTTCTTGATGCCGGTCGTCACGGGCAGGCGGTCGCCGCTCTGGATGAACAGCAGGGGCCAGAAGAAGTCGTTGTAGATGAAGATGACCTCGAGCGTGCCCATCGCGGCGAGAGCGGGACGGCACAGCGGCATGATGATCTCGGCGTATTGCCGCCACACAGACGCCCCGTCCACCAGAGCCGCCTCGGTGAGCTCCTTGGGCAGTGCCTTCATGTAGTTGCTCAGCACGAAGGTGCAGAAGCCGATCTGGAAGGCCGTGTTAGTCATGATGACCGAGTAGTACGTGTTCAGCAGGTTGCCGGAGTCGGAGACTGCCAGCGGCAGCGGCGTGAACTTGTACATCTCGTAGAGCGGCGCGGCCAGCACCTGCGGCGGCAACAGGTTGCCCGCAGTGAACATGATGAGCAGCGTCACGTTGAACCGCCAGCTGAACCGGCTCACCGCGAATGCCATCAGCGACGCGAAGAAGAGGGTCAGCAGCACCGTCGGGATGGTGATGATCGCGGAGTTGACGAGGTACTTCCCCATGCCGGCCTGGTTCCAGGCGGTGAAGAAGTTGTCCAGGCTGTAGCGGCCGCCGAAGCTGAAGTAGCCGTATTTGTTGGTATCGGCGAACGGACGCAGGGCCGTGTACAGCGACCACAGCAGCGGAATCAGCCACATCACCGACATGGCCAGCAGGAACACGTGCGTTCCGTAGTGGGGGCGCCCTATCTTCTTCGGGGACGCTGTGGACGCCGGCTTCCTCTTCGGTTGGATGATCTGGGTCGTCATGTCAGTCCTCCGATCCGAAGACGCGGCTGAGGTAGATGGTGATGGGCACCAGTGAGACGACCAGCAGCATCACGGCCAGCGCCGAGCCGATGCCGATCACCTGCCCCTCGCCGACGAGGTTCTGGACAACCAGGGCACCTATCAGCTCGAGGCCGTTCGTACCGCGGTTGATGATGTAGACGATGTCGAAGGCTCGCAGGGCCTCAATGACCGTGATGACGACGACCACGATGTTGATGGGCTTCATCGCCGGGAAGACGACGCGGAAGAACGTCTGGCTCGCCGACGCCCCGTCCACCGCGGCAGCCTCGCGCAGTGAGGGGTCGACGCCCTTCAGGCCGGCCAAGTACAAGACCATGATGTAACCGGCGTGCCGCCAGGTCGCGGCGACCAGGGCGGCCCAGAGGTTCACCGAGGAGTTGCCGAACCAGTCGATGGCTGCGGATGTGTTGGCGATGCCCGCGATGTTGTTGATGAAGCCTTCGTTGCGGGCGTACATGAGCTGCCAGATGATGCCGATCAGCGGCAGCGACAGCATGACGGGGACGAAGAAGATGCTCTGATAGATGCGCGACCCACGGATCTTCTGGTCGAGCAGCACGGCGAGCAGCAGGCCGAGCGGGGTCGCCACGCAGGCCAAGAACAGCAGCCAGATGATGTTGTGGGCGACGGCGGGCCAGAACGGCGGGTAGTCGTTGACGATGAACTGGTAGTTGGTCAGGCCGGCCGACCTCAGGTCGGACAGTCGCAGCCCGTTCCACCTCGTGAACGACAGCAGGATCGACAGGACCATCGGCGACCAGATCAGGACGAACTGGATCAACGTCGGGACACCCGCCATGACCCCGAGGGTGACTTTGTCAGACGCCGTGAGCACATGGCTGCGGCGGTTCCCCCGCGCGCGCTGAACGCGCGCGGGGGGAGCGGCAATCGTGGTCATGAGCTGGCCGCCTACTGGGCCTACTGGCTCGCGTACAGCGACTTGGCCTGCGCCTCAAGGTTGGCCGTGTCGACCGTCCCGTCCTTCACGAAGGCCTGCAACGCGGGGATCATCACGGTGGACGCCATGGCCGGCAGGGCGTCCCGGTCGAAGAACTGGCTGATGGACTTGGCGCCGGCGATCGTGTCGGCGCACTTCTTGTTCAGCGGGGTGAGCTTCGACAGGTCCGCACCCTTGACCACCGGAAGGTTCGAGGAGTCGATCGAGTAGTACGTGTCCTCGGCAGTCGCCGTCCCGAGGAACTTCATCAGGTCCATGGCGCCGGCATTGCCCGCGGCCTTGCTCGACAGCATGATGCCGTCGATCGGGGCCTCTACGGCGTCCTGGCCCTCGACAGCCATCGCCGGGAACGGGAAGAAGTCGATGTCGGCCAGCACGGTGGCGTCCGTGAACTGCTGGGTGACGAAGGAGCCGAGCAGGTACATGCCGGACTTGCTCTGGCCCAGCGTCTGCGCCGCCTCCTGCCAGGTCGCGCCAAGCGCGTTCGGATCCTGGAACGGCAGCAGCGCCTTCCAGTTGTCGAAGACGTCCTTGACCTTCTGCTGGTCCCACGACTCTTTGTGAGCGCACAGGTCCATGTGGAACTGGTAGCCGTTGAGCCGCATGTCCAGGTAGTCGAACGTGCCCATCGCCGGCCAGCCGTCCTTGTCGGCGAAGGCGATCGGGATGAGGCCGTCGGCCTTCATCTTGGTGCAGAGGGTCTTGAGCGCGTCGAACGTCGTAGGGACGGTGTAGCCCTTGGCTGCCCAGACGCTCTTGCGGAAGAAGAAGCCCCAGGGGTAGTTGTACATCGGCATCAGGTACTTCTTGCCGTCGTCGCCGGTGGACGCCTTCGCGAGACCGTCGCTGAAGTTGCTGCCGACCGCGGCCCAGGCGTCATCCATGGGGCTCGCGAGGCCCTTGGCGGCGTAGTAGCGCATCCGGTAGCCGGCGAACCAGGTGAACGCCATGTCCGGGCTGCCCTGGAGGTAGCTGTTGATGTTGTTCTGGAAGTCGTTGTGAGGGACCGTGTTGACCTTCACCGTGTTGCTCGACTTCTTGGCGTAGGCGTCGAAGACGGCCTGGTAGGCGCGCTTGGGAACGTCGTCCGAGGCGCCCGAGCCGAACGTGATGGTCTGCCCACCCACGGTGGCCGCGCTACCGCTCGCGGCCGGTGCGGTGGTGCCGGTGCAGGCCGCGAGGCCCGCGAGGGTGACGCCCCCAGTGAGTGCGAACATCGAGCGGCGTGAGAGCTGACTCGGGAAGAAACCCGTAGCCGACAAGCGATCAGTCATGGAACCTCCGTGTTCCTAGTGCCAATGGCCGAGACCATATGTATGCGTCGGAACAAGTGTCAACCACTTGGTGGAAATTGTGATCGAAGTGGATCATGATCGTTTTGCGGCCCGGTCATCCGAAGGGCATCATCGACGGCGTCAGGCCGCAGAGGGGGGCGAGATCATGGCGAAGAGCTCCGAGGACGTCGGTTACGCGACCGGACGCGCGACCAAGGCTGACATCGTGGACGCCGCCTTCCACGTCTTCGCCGAGTCCGGCTACGGCGGCACCTCGGTGCGCGAGATCGCCCGCCGGGCGGGCATCAACCATGCGACCCTGCTGCACCACTTCCCCAAGAAGTCGCTGCTGCTCCAGTCCGTTCTCGAGCACCGCGACGAGCTCCAACACATCGAGCCGACCACCCTCGACGAGACGCTCGCCCTGCTGCTGGGCCTCGCTGTCCGTAACGAGGAGACCCCAGGCCTGACCAGGCTCTTCACGCTGTTGGCCGCCGAGTCCGCTGATCCGGGCCACCCCGCCCGCGCCTACTTCCGCGAACGGCTCGCTCGGCTTCGCCACCAGATCGCCCACCACATCGAACTGGCCCAGGCCACAGGTCAGGTGCCCGCCGGCGTCGACCCGCAGGTCGCCGCCACCGACATCGTCGCCCTCTGGGAGGGGCTCCAGCTCCAGGCGCCGCTCAGCGCCGACCCGGTCGCGGTCTCGGGACACCTCGCGGCGATTTTCGCCACCCTCGCCGGCCACCCGATCGAGCCGATGTTCCTGCCCTGATCAGGCCGATCGGCGACTGCCTGTCACTCTTCTGGGAGGAATCTGCCAACCGATGCCTCGGCAGGGGTGGAATCGGCAGGTCGGTCGGGTTGCTTGGCAGATTCGTCCCGCGTCTCGCCGAACAGGAGCCACTCACCGAGCGCCACGGCGGCGGCGAAGACGGTCTTCTCGTACGGCAGGTCAGGCCCCAGGTGTTCGAACACCTCGGCGGACACCGCTCCGATCAGGGACGTCCACGCGGTCACACCCCTCGTCACGAGGTCGCTGTCGAGGCCTTCGGCTCCGCTCGCGCCGGCGAAGTCCGCGAGATCCGGCTGGTCGGCGATGTGGAGGGGCGCCGGAGTGTGCGGGGCCTCCCGGCCGAGGGCGGCGAGTAGGTCCGTGACGCGTTGGCCAGCCCGGTTGGTGTCCTCGCCACGGGCGTGGAAGTCGGGGACAGGTGAGCCGTACAGCAGGGCGTACTCGTGGGGATGCACCCGCGCCCAGTCTCGGAAGGACGTCGCGATCGCGCGCCACCGCCCGCGCAGGTCAGACCTCGGCACCGCCTTTTCGACGCCCTCGACGTGGTCGCCCAGATCGTCGTAGGCGTCGACGATGAGCAGCGTCAGCAGCTCGTCACGCCCGCTGATGTAGCGGAACAACGCCGACGGGGCCATGTCCATGTCCCGGGCGACCGCCCGTACCGAGAGACCAGCCGCGCCCGTACGAGCCAGCTCCCGCTTGGCGGCGGCGAGCAGAGCGGCGGTGACTTCGGTGCGGCGGCGCTCGCGGGCGCCCATCGTGCCGGTCATGGGAGCACACTATCCCAAGTGCGAACAGTGTTCTTGAATTCGGCGCCGGGCCGTGCTTCACTGATGTGCGAACAGTGTTCTCGGTTATCGGAGGAGGAGCTATGAAGGCAGTCGTCGTGGGAGCGGGCGGGATCGGCCAGTGGACCGCGCACCAGATCGGGCTGGCAGGCGGTGACGTCGTGCTGGCGTCCAGGTCGGGCCGCGGGATCGGACCGGGCGTGAATCCGACGCCGAACCCGCGCGTGACCACCGCCCAGGTCGACGCCACTGACGCGAAAGCGCTGGCCGAGCTCGCCACCGGGGCGGACGTCCTCGTCAACGCCGTCAATCCGCCGTACACCGACTGGGACGAGAAGTGGCCGCCGATGGCCGCAGGTTTCCTCGAGGCGGCCGAACGTTCGGGTGCGGCGCTGCTGACCATCGGGAACCTGTACCCGTATGGCCACCCCACTACTCCGATGATCGAGTCGACCACCCCGGAAGCGCCGAACGGGCACAAGGGTCGCATCCGGGCGAAGATGTGGCACGACGCGGAAGACGCGCACTCTGCGGGCAGGATCCGGGCCGTCGAGCTGCGGGCTGCCGACTACTTCGGGCCGGGAGTGAGTGCGGGGATGAGCTACCTCAACCAGTACGCGATCAAGCCCGCGATCGCCGGGAAGACCGCTCACCACATCATGGGGGTTGTCGATGTGCCCCCACTCCTGGACGTACGTGCCTGACATCGGGCGTCTCGCGGCGGCAATCGCAGCCTCCGACCCGGCCGGCGACGCGTGGGGGAGGCTGTGGCACGTACCGACCACGCCGCCGAAGTCGCTCACCGACGTGGCT
>Ga0209638_1002918_pt1 | contig 10371 bp, 10 predicted proteins | sample BarGraNGADG00211_FD_184490 | JGI IMG/M metagenome (GOLD analysis project Ga0209638, IMG submission 184490) | Arctic peat soil microbial communities from Barrow, Alaska - Barrow Graham LP Ref core NGADG0002-211 (SPAdes) (version 2) | ecosystem: Environmental > Terrestrial > Soil > Wetlands > Peat... | reverse complement strand
TCACCTGTTGCAATTGTCGGTTGAAATTACCCGGTATGCTGCCGAAAAAATAGAAACAAAACGCAACAGACTTCTCCCTACTGACGAAGATTTACATCCGAATACCCGTTTTATTGACAATTCATTTGTTGCACAACTTTCTAAAAATGCTCAATTTAATAATCATCTTTCTGTCCATAAACTATCATGGGTCAATTATCCCGACATAATCAAAGAACTTTTTGAAGAACTTGTTGCAACTGAATTTTATCCGGAGTATATGAATTCCCCTTCAACCGATTATGTTGCTGATAAAGATATTTGGCGTAAAATCTACAAAAAAGTAATTTTGCAGAACGAAGAACTGGAAGATTCTATTCAGGATCAGAGCATTTACTGGACAGATGATATTGAAATGGTGGTCAGCTTTATTATCAAAACCATTAAACGTTTCGATTTGTCAAACGGTGCAGAACAGGATTTATTACCCATGTTCAAGGATCAGGAAGATGCGGAATTTGCGCGTAAACTCATTCAAAGCGTTTTGACCAAAAGTGTTGATTTGCGGGAAATGATTGATGTAAATACTAAAAACTGGGAACTGGACCGAATTGCGTTTATGGACATTATCATTATGGAAGTGGCTTTGGCTGAATTGCTTGATTTCCCAACCATTCCTGTAAATGTTACGCTGAATGAATATATCGAAATTGCTAAAACTTACAGCACCGAAAAAAGCGGAACTTTTATCAACGGAGTACTCGATAATATAGTAGGACAGCTTAAAAAAGAAAATAAGTTGATTAAAGTGGTGATGTTTAGCAATAATAAAAAATAATAAACTAATTTTGCAAGTATAAATTTTAAAAAGGGAAAAATATGAATTTAGTAAGTATTTTATTACAAGCAACAACTCCTGCAGCAGGTGGCGCCAGCAGTTACACAGGAATTTTGATGATGGTATTGATCTTTGTGGTTTTCTATTTCTTCATGATTCGTCCACAATCCAAACGCCAGAAAGAAATTAAAAAACAACGTGAAGCCATGAAAACTGGCGATTCAGTTGTAACTTCGGGTGGAATTTATGGAAAAGTAAAAGACATTAAAGAAACCACCGTTATTGTGGAAATAGCCGATAATGTTCGCATTAAAGTAGACAAAAACTCAGTTTTTGCCACAGCTGAAGATCTTCAAAGTCAGGCAAAATAAACCGATTTTATGGCTGAAAATAACGGCATAAAGTTTCTCGGGTATAACATGCAAAAGCTTAAATCATTCTTTTTATCAAAAGATATTTTAAGCTTTTTGCTTTTTCTTGTCATTTCCGGAGGATTTTGGTATGTTCATGCTTTGGGCAAAGAGCGGGAGAGAAGTATTAACGTGCCGGTTCGGTATGTCGGAATCCCCTTGAATGTAGCTATAACTAATTCTCCTCCTTCCGAAATTTCATTGAATATTAAGGATCAGGGTATACGTCTTTTTGGGTACTCAAGTGAGCAAGAGTCACCATTGACTATCGATGTTAGTGGACATTTTTCTCAAAAAGGTCAAATTCTTATTCCCGCTGACCAATTGAAAAACAGAATTATACGTTATTTGAAACCAACCACTACAATATTAGAAATTCATCCTGTTTCAATTTTAATTCAATACGAAAAATTGAATGTAAAGACCTTACCCATTGAACTTTATTCTAAAATTGAATTGGTTCATCAATATATGTTGAGTGATAAAATAAGGCTTGAACCCAATAAAGTAACCGTCTTTGGTCCCAAACATGTGCTTGATACCTTAAAAACAATTCGTACAGAATGGCTTGTTTTGAAAAATTTAAATGATACAGGTTTTTATCATTGTAAATTAAAACCCATAAAATCCGTTCGTTTTTCATCTCAAGAAACAAAAGTCAGTATTTTTGTTGAACAATTTACTGAACGAAAAGTACAGATTCCAGTAACCGTATTGAATTGTCCTGATAATCTGGCTGTCCGTACATTTCCTGTCTTAGTTAACGCTACTTATATCGTCGGATTAAGTCAATTCGAAAGATTAAATCCAACCGATATTCAAATTTATTTGGACTATAATGAACTGAAATCGAATAATCTAAGCAAGTATATTTTAAAAATAAAAAATAATTCAACACATATTTCCAATATCAGAATTTCACCACTCGAAGTTGAATTTATTTTGGAACAGAAATAAGATCTATGAAAAATATACAAATGGTCGACTTACGAAGTCAATATGAGAAGATAAAAGATGAAGTGAATGCCGGGATTCAAGAAGTTATTGATACAACTACATTTATAAAAGGCGGTAAAGTAAATGATTTTCAACGAAATTTGGAATCGTATTTAAATGTAAAACATGTAATTCCGGTAGGAAATGGCACTGATGCGTTGCAAATTGCCCTTATGGCATTGGGACTTAAACCCGGCGACGAGGTTATTACTCCTACATTTACTTTTATCGCTACTGCTGAAGTAGTTGCATTACTTGGCTTAACGCCTGTAGTGGTGGATGTTGATTTCGATACATTCAATATTTCAGTGGAATCAGTAAAAAAAGCCATAACCCCCAAAACAAAAGCCATAGTACCGGTTCATCTGTTTGGTCAGAATGCCGATATGGAGGCGATTCTGACATTGGCTAAAGAACATAATTTATATGTGATTGAGGATGCCTGTCAGTCGATAAGTTCAGTTTATACTTTTTCGGATGGAAGTAAGGTTCAGTCGGGTTGTATGGGCGATATCGGCTGTACTTCTTTTTTCCCTTCTAAAAATCTTGGTTGTTTTGGAGATGGTGGTGCTATTTTTACCAATAATGATGAACTTGCTGCCAAGATGCGCGCCATTGCCAACCACGGCATGGTGGTTCGTTATCATCACGACCTGATAGGTGTAAATTCCCGTCTTGACAGTATTCAGGCTGCTGTGCTGGAAGTAAAACTGAAACATTTGGATGAATATAATACCGCTCGGAATTCAACTGCTGACTTTTACGATAAAGTTTTCTTCAAAATCGATAAATTAATTATTCCGGCTCGTTCTACTAAATCAACTCATGTTTTTCATCAATATACCTTGAAATTAAATGGTGTAAACCGTTCTGAATTACAAAAATATCTTGCCGATAAAGGTATTCCCGCCATGATTTATTATCCGGTTCCGTTGCATTTACAGAAAGCATATCAGGATTCACGCTATAAAGCCGGAGATTTTCCGGTTGCTGAGAAATTGTGCGAATGTGTTCTTTCATTGCCTATGCATACTGAATTATCGGAAGAACAGCTGGAGTATATAACTAAAAACGTATTGGAGTTTATTGAATAGATGTTGAGTTGGTGATTTGTTTATTTGCTTATTTATTTGAATGCTAATTAATCACCAACTAACCAACTAACCGAATCACCAACTAACCAAATAAACAATGGATAAATACTTTGCACACGAAACTGCTGTAATTGATGACGGTTGTGAAATAGGAAGCGGAACAAAAATATGGCATTTCTCGCACATAATGACTGGTTGTATCATTGGCAAATCTTGCAATATTGGACAAAATGTAGTGATTTCACCTGCTGTGATATTGGGAAGAAATGTGAAGATACAAAACAATGTTTCGGTTTATACAGGAGTGATTTGCGAAGATGATGTTTTTCTCGGTCCTTCGATGGTTTTCACCAATGTGATTAATCCACGCAGCCACGTCAGCCGAAAAAATGAATATGTCGAAACAATAGTTCGCAAAGGAGCCAGTATTGGAGCCAATGCAACGATAGTTTGTGGAAACGAAATTGGTGAATATGCAATGATTGGTGCAGGTGCCGTAATAATCAAACCGGTAAAATCTTTTGCCTTGGTAGTTGGTAATCCTGCACGACAAATCGGTTGGGTAAGTGAGAATGGACAAAAATTACAGTTTGATGGTGATGGAAATGCTATTTGTCCTGAAACAGGGCAGAAGTATGAGTTGAAAGATGGAAGCGTTTCTAAAATTTCCAATTAATCAATTTCCAATTTCCAATTAAATGAACGTTTAGCAATATTATGGAAAGAGAAAATATAATTGTCGATAAAACATTCCAATTTGCAATAGATATAATTGATTTTACTGAATCTCTGAATGAATTAAGAAAATTCTCACTTAGTAATCAGTTGTTTAGATCAGGAACTTCAATCGGTGCAAATGTGTCAGAAGCTCAACATGCTGAAAGTGAAGCGGATTTTATTCATAAAATTAAAATTGCAGCCAAAGAAAGTGAAGAAACAGAATTCTGGTTGAAACTATGCAAATATTCTTCTCATTATCCCACAAATGATAAACTTCTGTCTGACAACAAAGTAATACAAAAAATACTAACTAAAATAATCCATACTACTAAAAACAAATAATTGGAAATTGGTAATTGGAAATTAAAAATTGATCTATGATAAAATTTGCAGTAATAGGGCAGGGGCACATTGGAAAACGCCATGCTGAAATGATTCGTCTGAATCCTGATTCGGAATTAGTGGCTGTGTGCGATGTATTGTCCAAAGAGCAACTTGGTTTAACTGATATAAAAGAAGCATACTTTTCGAATATTGACGATTTATTGGCTGCTGATTTGGATATTGATGTCATCAATATTTGTACTCCCAATGGATTTCATGCTGAGTATGCCATTAAAGCTTTACAGGTTAAAAAGCATGTTGTGTTGGAGAAACCGATTGCATTGACCAAAAATGATGCTGAAGATATTTTGTTTAAATCGCTCGAAATGTCTCGACACGTATTTTGTGTTATGCAAAATCGTTACTCTCCGCCTTCTGTTTGGTTGAAAGAACTGGTTGACAATAATACACTTGGCGATATTTTCATGGTAAAATTGGATTGTTATTGGAATCGGGATAATCGTTATTATAAAAAAGGAAATTGGCACGGAGACGCTAAGTTAGATGGTGGAACTTTGTTCACACAGTTTTCGCACTTCATCGATATTATGTATTGGCTTTTTGGTGATGTTCAGAATATTCGTGGAAACTTTGCCGATTTTAGTCATAAAGAACTGACTGATTTTGAAGATACCGGCGTGGTCACTTTTGACTTTGTAAATGGAGGAATGGGTTCCCTAAATTATTCAACATCTGTTTGGGACGCGAATTTGGAAAGTAGTATCACCATTATTGGGTCAAAGGGAACCGTGAAGGTTGCCGGTCAATATATGAACGATGTAACTTATTGCCATATAAAAGACTACGTGATGCCCGAATTATCACCTTCCAATCCGCCAAACGATTACGGTTTGTACAAAGGTTCGGCTCAGAATCATCATTATGTGATTGAAAATGTGATTGAAAAACTATCCGATAAAGGAACTATCACCACTAATGTACTCGAAGGATTGAAAGTGGTGGATATAATTGAACGTATTTATGCGGTACGCGATACTCAATGGAAAAAATAATTGACCCCTAACCCCTAAAGGGGAAATGATTATATTATAATTTTTTTTTCAATAACGAATATAAATTTAAAAATATCAAATAAGACTTATTCCCCTTTAGGGGTTAGGGGTCAATTATAATTATGATACAACGAATTCAAACAATCTATTTACTGGCAATTGTAATTCTTTCAGGAATCACCATTTTTTCTCCGATAGCCGATTTAATAAATAAAGTCGATAATCAGATTTATTTGATTGATTTTAAAGGAATTTTGCTGATTAAACCAACCGGAAATATTGTTGAATCAGCAATTTGGGGATTAACTTCCGTTTCGGCAGTAGTTCCAATTATTGCTTTGATTACTATTTTTTCCTTTAAAAATAGAGTAAAACAAATCCGTCTTTCGGTTATCAATATGATATTTATGATATGTTTTTATTTTTTCTTAGTATTGTATTTATGGCCTGCTTGCATCCGTTTACATACTGACTGGCATTTGCGAATTGTGTCAGTATTCCCGCTTGTAAATCTGATTTTGAGCTATTTAGCTATTGGTGCAATTGGAAAAGACGAAAAACTGGTAAAATCATTGGATAGATTACGCTAAAGAAACTGAACAATAACAATTTAAAACGCCTTAATTCTGAGGCGATTTTTGTTTCAATCGTTTTGTTGAACAAAGGTTTGTTTTCAACTGTTTATTGTTGAAATTAAACAATCGGAAAGATGAGAGCGAATCTATCTATACTAATCACTGCCGTGTTACTTGTTTTCACTCAAAGTGCATGCAGTCAACAAACTAAGAAAATGAAACTTAATCCATTGACTCCGCAAGAACAGGCGGTTATTCTGCATAAAGCTACTGAAAGTCCTTTTACGGGCGAATACGAAAATAGCTGGGACAAAGGAACGTATGTTTGCAAGCAATGCGACGCGCCTTTATACCGTTCCGAAAGTAAGTTTGACGCACATTGCGGTTGGCCCAGCTTTGATGATGAAATAAAAGGCGCCGTCAAACGAATTCCGGATGCAGATGGAAAACGAACCGAAATTGTGTGTGCAAATTGCGGTGCACATTTAGGACATGTGTTTTTAAATGAAGGTTTTACACCCAAAAATACACGTTATTGTGTCAATTCTATTTCAATGAAATTTATTCCCGATAAAGTTATGAATACTGGTAAAAAAAATCAGGAAACCGCTTATTTTGCGTCAGGTTGTTTCTGGGGTACTCAATACTATTTGATGAAAGCTCCCGGAGTCATCTCAACGACTGTGGGTTACATGGGCGGTCACACTAAAAACCCTACTTATAAAGAAGTTTGCACCGGTGAGACAGGTCATGTGGAAACTACAGAAGTGGTTTTTGACAAAACCAAAACATCGTATGATGCATTGGTAAAACTGTATTATGAAACACACGATTTTACGCAGGTTGGCGGACAAGGACCCGATGTCGGCGATCAGTACCGTTCAGTGATTTTCTATTCATCTGAAGATCAGCATAAAATAGCCGAAAAATATGTCGGTATTTTGAGTGCAAAGGGCTATAAAGTGGCGACTATTTTACGTCCGGCACCTGAATTCTGGAAAGCTGAAGATTATCATCAGGAATATTACGAAAAGAAACACGGAACACCGTATTGCCACATTTACAGGAAAATTTTCTAATTCTACCCCTAACCCCTGAAGGGGAATTAAATTAGTTTAGTCTATTATCTAATTGTATCGTCCTGAAATTTGTTTACATTTTTTTTTAGATGTACAAAATGAACTGTAGTAGATTAGTTCCCCTTTAGGGGTTAGGGGTCACTTTATACCCTTCTTTTTCAAGTAGTTTAATCAATCCTTTTTTGCCACCCAAATGCATGGCACCGACTGCTACAAAGCAGGAAGATTCTTTAAATAAACCGGGTAATTTAGTCATCCAATCTGCGTTTCGGTTATCAACTAATTTGGCATATTCTTCATCGGTCATGTCAGTAATATTGCCTTTCCTTTTCGATAAATCAATTAATTTTTCAATCTTTCCGACTTTGTACAGCTTGTTTAACTGAATCATTTCATTCAAAATACTGTCTTTTTTCTGAACAGTTTCCACTAAAATATCGGCTTGTCTTTCCAGATTGTTGTTGTTGAATAAAATTGCAATTTGCTGATCTACAGTTTCTAATCCGATAATTTTTTTGCCTTTTTCGGTTGCAACCAACTGAAAATAAGAATCGGATTGACTTTCATCTTTGAATCCGGTGAGTTTTTTGTAAATTTCCATTTCGTACATGGTCAGAATAAGCGAAGGATTCATGATAGAAACGTCTTTTAAACCGAATTTCAACACTGATTTTAATTCATTATCAACCAGTTTATACTCATCATCGTTCAATAAATCGTTTATTTTTACGTGATTAGGCATAATGGCAGCTTGTTGAATTTTAGCTGTGGCATCAATATTATTTATCACCATTTCACCCACAATCACATCACAATTATTAAAAGCTTTGAATAATCCCGGTACACTATCCAAAAACTGAATGGAGATGAGATGATGTGTTCCAAATAAATAGGAAGGATGCTTCAATCCGTTACCGGTCACTTTCCAGAGTAATTGAGCTTGAGTAGCAGTTAAACTCAGCGACAACAAAAATAAAATCAGAATATTTTTCTTCATGGGTTTATTGAATAACTATTTCGGACAAAGAGACACAAAAGAATGCTGCAAAAATTTTATTTCTTAAATCGTTGAATCAAATTATACGCTTTATAAATTCCTAATTCACCGGCTTTGCTTAAATCAGTTAATCCCTTAATATCTTCACCAATAAATAAATAAGTCAGTCCACGATTGAAATAAGCTTCGGCAAAATCGGCATCAATTTCAATACATTTTGTGTAATTTGAGATGGCGATACGGAAATCTTTTTGTGTACATAAAATATTGGCTTTGTTGTAGTAAGCAAATGAAAAGTCCGGATTGAGTTCATTTACTTTGTCATAATCGCGCATAATTATTTCTGCATCGAAAATGGACTGATTTTCTGAAACATTTTTTTTATTCTTACTTATATCATCAACGGTCATTTTGGTTGACACATCGAATGAGTTTTTCGAGTAATCCACTAATTTATACCGAATATTAGCCCTGCAAAAATAAGCCAACATAAAGTTCGGACGTAAATAGATTGCTTTATTCAAATCTTCGATAGCACTATTAAAATCCTGAACCATAGCAAATTCCAAAGATCGGTTGAAATATATGTCCGCATTTTCAGAATCAGTTGATAATTTTGAAGAAATAGTATTGATTGCTTCAAAATGACTGTTAATCAACTCGGCTGTCAGAGGTAATTCGTTATTAGTAATTTTTAAAATAGAGCTCAACTTCTTTTCTTTATTGTATTCTTCCAGTGTAGGATAGTATAAATTTGTGTGTCGAATCTCATCGGACTTTGCATAATAAGTCAATACAAAATTTCGTTCATTTACGACGTCGGTATATTTGTCTTGCACTGCTCCACGCGTAGCATCGGTATATTTTGCTTCAGTTTCAGTATCGTCAATATTCTGCGCAGCAAATCGGTTGAATAATTCAGTTTTACGACTAGTTGTACTTTTTTGAACATTTGTCGCTAACTTATTGGTAGCCTGAATTGTTTCTTTGTTTTTATGATTAATATAATCTTTATTCTTTTCAATATTGCCGGCTAATTGTTGGTATAGAAATGCTGATTTTTGATTACCAAGAGCGGATTCAGATTGAGCAATTCCCATATAAGCAGGAATAAAATACTTAAATTTAGCAATAATTTTTTTGTAATCTTTGATGGCAGATTTGTAATCCTTTATTGAATATTCAACCATAGCTTTTTGCAATAAAGCTTCATTATTTGTTGAATCTAATTTTAAAACGGTAGTTAAATCTGTTAATGCATTATTGTAATCGCCCAAATTTGCTCGCAGTAAACCGCGATTGTAATAAACCAATGCATTGTTTTTTTCCATTTTTACGGCAGTATTATAATCGCTAAGTGCTTGATTATAATTCTTTTTCTCAACATTCAAAATGCCACGATTAATGTAATCGCCCACATAATTTGAATTTCGTTTGATAGCTTCTGTATAATCTTTTAAAGCTCCATCTTTATTGTTTCGTTGCATACGCAAAATCGCTCTGGCACTCCATGCCAAACAATTTGTAGTGTCTTTTTGAATAAAAAGATTGAATGTATTTTCTGCCCCGATGGTGTCTTTTAATTCCAATTGCAATCTGCCTTTTTCGTAAAGCAAATTGGTGGTTTTTGGACTCAATCTCAGATAAGTTTCACAATCAGTCATTGCTTCCTGATAATCTTTACTTGCATCACGAGCATCCATTCGACTCATCAATAAATAAAGACTATTCGGACTGAATTCCAACGCTTTACTAAAATCTTCAATGGCTTCTTTGTAAAAATTCATTTTTCTTCGGGCAAACCCACGTGCATAATAGGCTTGAGGTATGAATGGATTTATTTCGATAGCTTTTGTGCAATCCTCGTCGGCACTTTGATAGTCGCCAAGTTGAATTTTTGCAATAGCACGGTCTAAATAGGGTTCAGCCAGATAGGGCTTAATTTTAATAACCTGATTAAAGTATTGAATGGAAAGGACATAATCTTCGAAATACAAGGCATTTTGGCCAATAGTAAGAATGCGTTCGGTATTCCATTGTGCCAGGACGAAAACCTGACTTAGAAGACAAATCGATAGGAAGATTATTTTTTTCAAGTCTTTAAAATTAGCTGTAAGTTATTCAAAAGCATTCACTTCGCAACCTGAGTTTGCATTAAATGAACTCGGCACATCAAATTGTTCGGTTGAAGAATATCCCAACTCTTTGTCGGCCAATACTTTTTTCATATATAAAGCCCATATTGGCAACGCCATGGTTGCACCTTGTCCTTCGGCAATATTATCA
>Ga0209638_1002916_pt1 | contig 10377 bp, 5 predicted proteins | sample BarGraNGADG00211_FD_184490 | JGI IMG/M metagenome (GOLD analysis project Ga0209638, IMG submission 184490) | Arctic peat soil microbial communities from Barrow, Alaska - Barrow Graham LP Ref core NGADG0002-211 (SPAdes) (version 2) | ecosystem: Environmental > Terrestrial > Soil > Wetlands > Peat... | reverse complement strand
GTCAGTGTGCTGTCAGTCGCGAGCACTCGCTGCCCGTCCTTGAAGCTGCGCATATCATCGAATGGTCTGACACGCATACCAACGACGTCACCAACGGTATCCTCCTGCGTGCCGACATCCACAAGTTGTTCGACGCCGGCTACGTCACCATCGACCCTGACGGCTACCGGTTTGTGGTCAGCAAGCGCCTCAAAGAAGACTACGACAATGGCAAGGAGTACTACCAGCTCCACGGCTTGCGCATTCTGTTGCCCGAGGATCCGAACGCGTGGCCGAACATGGAACGGATCAAGAGCCACAATTCCGAGCGGTTTGCCGAATAGCTCGAGGTCGGGTGTGTGCCCAACCAAGCGCATGTGATGATGTCGTTTCACAGGACTCTTGAAAGTGTTTACCTTTTGGGTTAACATAATATAGACGACGGAGGGCAAGTGTGATCATCCTGTTTGCAAATAGCAAACTGCAGAAAGAGTTTTCGGACGACAGAAAGTTGATACAGGCACGGGGAGAGCGTCAGGCGAAGTTGATTCGACGACGCTTGTCTGAACTGAAGGCTGCCAATACGTTGGCTGACATGTGGAAGCTGCCGGCTGCTCGTTGCCACGAACTGACGGGGAACCTGAAAGGCATGGTCTCTTTGGACTTGGACTACCCATATCGTCTGCTTGTCAGTGTCAGTGGTGAGAGTGTTCAACATCGGTCGGATGGAGGTCTTGTACACGACAGCGTGACGGCAGTCATCATCGAGAGGGTGGGGGACACACATGACTAGCAAGAGAAGACTCTACGAATACAAGGGAGAAGTTGCTTCGGCGCCTGGTGACACGCTCAAGGAGACACTCGATGCTCTGAGGATGACCCAGAGCGATCTATCTCGTCGTACTGGTCTGACGCCGAAGACAATCAGTGGCATCATCAATGGCAAGGAACCTCTTAGCCAACAGACTGCACTGCAACTCGAAACAGTCCTCGGCGTTCCTGCATCGCTCTGGAATAACCTTGAGCGGCAGTACCAGGAGTACAGAGCTCGCAATGTTCAGGTTGAGGAGATGCATGCCCAGAAGAACTGGCTGCACAAATTCCCGATGCGTCAGTTGCTTGATTGGAAATGGGTCGAGCGCTGTGCAGACGTTGGACAGCAGGTGCTGGCGTTGCTGCGGTTCTTTGGCTGTTCCAGCCCCGAACAGTGCGACACATACCTCCAACGTTCCGCTGTTCAATACAGGGCGTCGGCGGCGTTTAGTGCGGATGACTACGCTCTGAGCACCTGGCTGCGCCAGGGGGAGCGTGTGGCGCAGGAATTGGACTGTTCTCCGTATGATAGTGATGCCTTCCGGCAAGCATTGCAGGAGACCAGACGGCTGACGACCGAGGCACCGGCGACCTTTGTGCCAAAGCTGCAGCAACTGTGTGAGGATGCTGGCGTTGCCGTTGCTTTTGTGCATGAGCTGCCAGGCATACGGGCCAGCGGAGCGGCGAGATGGCTCACGCCGAACAAAGCACTCATTCAGCTAGATCTGCGCTACAAGTCCGACGATCAGCTTTGGTTCAGCTTTTTTCATGAAGCTGGTCACATTCTCCTCCATGGCAAGCGCCAGTTCTTCGTAGAGGGACTGGATGGCACAGCGGACAACCTCGAGCATGCAGCAGACGCATTTGCGAGTGACGTGCTTATTCCAGCTCCTGCATATCGTGACTTCGTTCAGAAAGCAGTCTTCACATCATCAGCCATCCTTACTTTTGCTGGCAAGCAAAGGATCGCTCCTGGCATTGTCGTGGGCCGACTGCAACACGAGCACCATGTTCCGTTCAACGCTCTCAATGGTTTGAAGCGAAAGATCGTCTGGGCTGATACCTAGATGACTCCGTTTGACAATGTACCGTCAATATCGGGCGAGACCGATAATACGATGGCAGAGAGTTTCCGCAACTCATTACGGCAATGCTTCCAGGGAGTAGCAAGGCCGTAACGCATACCCCATACTCGCTGCTTGCCATTCTCTGCCTCTGCGAGGGTCACCGCTGTGTCTGCCGTCGCTCCGCGCTTGTCTGCCTTAGTGTTGGCCCCACGGTTCCTTCAGTGCTTCAATGCGTGTCGCGCGGGATAGCACTCTGTTGCTCCGAGGCCAGGCGACGGGCTGGACATCCCGTGAGTACCGGATGTGGAAGGGGTTCTCAGTCGGAGTCCGAGACAAGATTGCCTTGGCTTCGGGCATATTTCCGGAAGCGGCCTCGATCCAAACGTCTTCGATGGTCTCAGGCACAGCCCCGAACATGTCATACACGCTCTTCAGGCGTTGTGAGATGACAGCGTGGACGTGGTCCTCGATGGAGTCGCGGTAGCGCAGGTTGAGCATGTAGACCTCGTCAAATCGTTGTCCTGAGCGCTGGACACGTCCTTTTCGCTGTTCGAGACGTGTCGGATTCCAGGGTAGGTCGAGGTTGATGACGCACCCCAGGGATTGCAGGTTGAGTCCTTCGCTGGCGGCGTCCGTGCCTACCAGCAGCCTGAGTTCGCGGTGCAAGACCATCATTCGGAGTTCCTCGCGGCTACAGGGTTTGGCATGACCGCCAACCAGAAGCGCAGAGCGATTCGAACCTGCATAAAGCCCTACCGGTTCCTGTGCCAGCCCAGGAAGCCCTGAGAGTTGTCGGGCAACCCATGCTGCAGAGTCGTAGTACTCGGAGAAGATGACGCAGCCCCGGTCCAGCCAACCTTGATACAGCAGATAGCCACGAATGACATCAAACTTCGGGTCCTGGTGCACATTCTTAAGCAGGTCGGCAAAGGAACGCAAATGGCCTTCCTCCTCGGGCGTCAGGTTCCTATGATTGCGTGCAGGAGACTGGGCTGTCTGCTCAAGGTCCGGGTCATCATCCCCCACAAGGGTGGCGTCATTCAAGAGGCGAGCCGCTGTGCGAATGCCAGCATCGACCGAGCTGCCCGCCCGCCGCAGCAGGATGGTCAGGAGGAAGCTGCTGTGATCCTCGTGTTTGCTTAGCAGTTTGGTGAACTCCTGGGCTTCACGATACGCGGCCGTCTGGGCAGAGGTCATGGAAGGGATGGCATTGCCCGTGTGTTCGGCATCTTCGTCCTCTCCGAACAGATGCATGTGGATGGGCTCTAGGCAGGGACGGCCGGTACTCGGATCAATGGTCTGCTCGAGCTGGGTGCGCTCGCGCCGCACGATATGGAGCACATAGGGGTTGGTCGATTCCAGTCCATCAAGCGTGACTTGATCGTGGAGACGATCACGTTCTGGCTGGTCCAGGCCACTGTAGAGTTGCTGCAGCGCCATCGAGTCCTCCGGAAGGTTGAAATGGTCGCGCAAGCTGCCCCAGACAGCTCCTTCGGTGCGCGAAGGAACTGGGTCCCTGAGCCAGAGCCAGGCATCTTGTGCTCCCATGTCCTTTTGTTTGGGGTGTCCCAGGACAATGTCGAGACCATCCTCAGCCTGGCGGCGCCACTGGCTGCCCGGGGTGCCCAGGATAGCGCCGCCCTGTGGACCACGACCCAGGATCGCGAGCAGGTCCCAAGCCTCGATGGGATCCATCTGGACGGGAGTAGCTGTCAACATGAGCATGCTGTGGGTGCACTGTGCCAGCTGTTCAAGTGCCCGCATGAGATTCGTTTTCTCTCCGGCAGTTCTGCGCCCGTTGACGAGGGTGCGCCGTCGGCGCGCCTTGTGTGCTTCGTCGACGATAATGCAAGAATAGTGCAACCCGTACAGACATTCAACCCTGGAGGAGTGCTGGATGAACAGTCCCTGTGAGACTAGGGCTACCTGACGAGGACAAGCATCCAACCCGAGGTCGGGGCCGTACTGTGTCCCGTCATCATCGATCCAACGGTTGCCATTCCACAGTGCCGACGGCATGTCCAGACGGTCGTGCAACTCTCCCTGCCACTGCGTGAGAAGCGTGGGAGGGACAATGGCAAGAACCGGCTCTCCCTTCTGGAGGCACATGACCTGGGCAGCGATGGCGGCCGATGCCGTCTTGCCGAGGCCGACGCCATCGGCTAGAACCAGGCGTGCGCCGGAGGGTGCTTGGTGATCCCGGCACGCGTGATTGATGAACCAGCGTTGGTGTGCCCACAGGCCGTCCTCCTGATAGGTGATGGGCAAGGTGTCGACGATTGGCGCAGGGCCAGCTTTGTCCGTATCGCGCCATTCATGGATGGTCGAAATGACCACGCGATTGCTTACGCGGCCGATATCTTGCACGATGACGTCGGGGAGCTCCTCAGCGTCAGGATCGTTCCATAGGGGATCGAACTCGCCATGGAACCATGTCGCTGCATCCAAGCTGTCATCACTCCATAGGATCTCGTAGTTGGAGGTCCATCCGTTGCGCGTTTCATTGAGGCTGCCTACGAAACAGGTAGCATTGCCTGCTGCATCGGTCACGAGGCCGGCCTTGGCATGGGCAAAGCCGCAAATGGAATCTGGCAGCACGCGCACTTCGAGCTGCCCACGTACTAGCAACTGATACAGGGTTTGCAGGTCCTGCAATTCATCACCTGAGAGCTCACGTCCGGCAATTTGGTTCCATTCCTCGCGGATGCCGGCAAGCCGAGCAGCGCGCGCGGTGCGCACCTCCGCCGCCGCGAGGTGGTCATTGCACAGGACCCGCATGTGGCCTGATGAAACAGCAAGGTCACGCGCGATGAGCGGCAGGATGGAGGACGAGAAATACCCGGCGATGCGATCATACGTCACGGCGTGTTGCAGCAATGGCGCCAGCACCCTGTCATACAGTTGTCCGTCCCGCGCGGACGTCCGACGGATCACAGTCAGTAGCCTCGCTCGTTGAGCATGGCATCAAGCAGCTGCTGAGCAGCCTGGAGGTCGCTCAGCCACGTTCCGCTCCGGAGCCGACCCTCCTGCGCTACTACGTATTGGGCGAGCTTGACAAGCTGCTGCTTGTGTGTTTCATAACTGATGACATCGTCCTGCAATTCGTGCAGCCCCTTGCCAGCGCCTTCCTTGGAAGTCGTTGCGACAGCACGCAACAGGGCAAACAGAGGGTCGGCCGTAGCGGCGTCGTCGCCATGCCGCTTGGGCCACTCGGAGGGAGCTCGGACGCGGGCCTCGTTGGGCCGAGTGCTGGCCAGATAGTGCTGGTAGGTGGGGACGTTGAATGCTTTGGACAGCGCTTCATACGCGTTCAGGCTCCCAGATCCAGCCATTTCCAGTTCCAGGCCTTTGACGTAGAGGCGCTCCCGCTGGGTCAACTGCCGCCAGAGGCTGCGCTCCATGCCACGGGGCACCAGCTGGTCGTACGTGACGGCCTCAGCCCGCTTCAGCAATCCCTTGACGTTGTCCAGGTCACTGATGCGGTCATACTGGGTCAAGACTTGCAGCGTGGCCGCATAGGCGGCCAGCGCATAGTCTGGGTCGCCGAAGCAGGGTTCGTCCGGGTCGTCCAGTGCCTGCATGCTGTCCAGCTGTTCTGTGACGCGCTGCTTGACCTGCTGGTACACTTCATCGGTGAACGCCGTGGCGTGTCCCGTCCGGCGGGCGAGCGTCATGCAGACCGTGCCTTTCACGTAGGTACCGGACTTGAGCCCGAGGGCATCGGTCTCAGTAGCGATGTTCCACGCCGACAGCACTTGCAAACCGGTATCCATGAGGATACGGGCCAGGTCCGCCCACACAGCAGCGTCGCGGTGTGTGAACATAATGACCTGGCGACCGTTGGGCGGCATGTGGTTGGCCAGACGGCGGTAGATGGCGACCATGCTGTCCCGGAACGGTGCTTCGTCGGGTGCGCCCTTCACAGCAAGGGGGCGCTTGCTGTCGGCACCCCAGTTGGGGAACAGGCGCGGCAGCTCGGTACGGTCCCAGGCAAGGAAGAACTCAGAAAGTTCATCGTAGTTGACCTGGTCGGCATACGGCGGGTCGGTGATCCAGAGATCGCGGTCGACATTGGTGTCACGGGCGTCGGCGACCCGGACGGTCGTTCCTAACTGCGAGCCCATGGGTGTGGGGTGCCAGACAATCTCTTCGCGGAGAGCGAGCACTGACCGACTACCATACGTCCACAGTGTGTTAAGAGCCTGGTTGTAGAACGTGTTCTCCATCTTGTCGTAACTCTCGTGCCATCTTGACAGTCGAGAATTCCAGTCGGCGCATCTGCCCGACATGAGCAAGCCCAGCGCTCCCAGTTTGGTGTCGGTTCCTGCCAGCTTGCGGCCCTCTTCGGCGATGGTTCCCAGCAGAAGCAGCTGACGCGGCGTAAACAGCTGATGCCAATATTGCCAGCCCCGCTCCTTCTTGGGCTCGTCCGTCTTCTCGCCGGTGGCGATCAGTTGGGTTGGTACAATGCCATGCCTCTGCCACCGTGCCCAGTGTTCTCTGAGTAGTTTCCAGGCCTTCTCCTCTCGCCCTAGGTCGGCGACGGTTGGTGCATTGTATCGGCGCGTATGAGTTGTCTTCCCTTGGGTGTCGGTGCTGCTGTCGTCCCAGGCGATGCAGTAGAGCCGATCCTGAAAAACGTCCTCCAGACGCGGCCGGATGTCCCCTGCTTCCCACAGGCGCAGGGGACCTTTTGAGGAGCGCAGGCCCTCGATGGACGTCGTCTTATGGCAGTGGGGGCAGACAAACTTGCTGTCCTGCACGGTCGCCGTGCCCTCGGCCTGCTTGCGCTGCCGCTCCGTCGAGTGCTCCACGATGTCGATGTCGTACCTCATGCCGCGTTCGCGTAGCAGGGCAACGGTTCCCTGCTTGGTGCTGATGATCCACGAGGGTGCCATTGGCACGCGCCATCCACATTCGGGACAGACGGTCTCGGTGCAATAGATGTAGTACTGGGCTTCCCAACCTTCTTCGTTACGATCGATGCCCCACGCGTCGACCTTGTTGCGCACTGTATCGTACAGGTGGTCGGGGAAAGCATCGATCACTGTGCGTTCCTTGCCCGTCGCACTGCTGAGCGTGATGGAACCCCAGGTGAGCAGTGCGGCCACGGGGTTCAGGTCGGCGCCGTAGGCGTCGCACCCTATGCGGGCTGCCTCGAAGGGGATGGAACCTCCGCCGCAGAAACAGTCACCCACCTGGGGTCGGTGGCCAAACCGCTTGACGCCCAGTTGGTCGACCAATTCCCGCAGGGACGAGGCCTGGGTGTGCAGCTGTCCGTTGACTAGTTGCCAATCATAGTCTGTTGTTCCGTCCAACTCCTCGGGGCGGCAGCAGTAGTCCAGCTTCTGACGGTACGGCAGGCTGCGAAACGCTGCAGCCTGCAATTCGGCGCGGTCGTCCCGCGAGATGGGCCGGATCGTGCCGTCGGGCAACAGCCAGCGCTTGCGTTCCTTCTGCGACAAGCACTCTAGCATCTTGGAGGGGGGGATTGTTTTGTTCTTGCGCTGCAACAGGCCTGTTTCGTCCATGCGCAGCAGGTGTAGCAACACCTTGCGATCCATCTGCGGCTTGTCGGTCGCCGGCAGCAGCAGACCCAGGACAAGCGCGCGTACCAGGATGAGCGGCTTGCGTCCCCACCACTTGCCAAATCGCGTCAGCGTCTGACCAGCACCGGCCTTCCGCTCCTTGTATGCCTCGGCCGACAGCTGCGCGACCGGGAACTGGACCTCGATCAGGCTCTTACTTGTTACCTTTTCCATGATGCTCTTCCTCCGCTCCATCCATCTGATTGCCAAAAAGGGCTTTGTCGCTTGTGGCGGAGACTGGCTCCTCACACAAGGCGTATGCCATTGCCCGGCGCCACCAGCGTTTATTGTCCTCAGGGCCGCGGCTGGTTGCGTTCGTCATCGTGTACAGCCACCACCGTTCCTCGTGAGTCAGGGCCTGCCAGTTGTGCAAGGCACGCCGGGCAGACCCGACGTCATTGCCGTCAACGGCCCACACCAGCAGGACGAGTTCTTTACCCAGCAGCCGTTCGACAGGTGTCCGTCCAGCGCGCCACCGTCCCGCTGGTTTACCGTCTGTCTTTAGTCGCGCGTTGAAGGCCCGAGCGACGGTCGGAGCAACGTGAGTCCACAGCGCCGGGTCCAGAGTTGCCTTCAGGTCACCATAGGGGAGTGGCAGCGACGCAAGCTCCTCTTTGTTCCAGGCAAACCGTTCGTAAATGCGGACAATATCCTTGGCTCCCTTGGAGGGGACGTCAACCACGAAATGGTGTTCTGTATCGTCGGGGTCGAACCCAAAGCCAATGTTGGAGTTCTTTGTGGTCACTTGGTCTCCTTGGTGCCCTGCTGCAAGTGTCCAGCGAGGGCACCCTGGTCGATGCCGACTTTGGTGGCCCAGTCCTGCGCGTCGCGGCCCGTGGCAAATCGGATTACCCGTGCCTTTAGCGTCGCGCTGCCGTCATTGATCTTGCCAGGAGCCACGGGGTCCTGTTCCAGCAGTTCGGTCAGATTCTGCAGACGATCGAGCAGAGCTGCTGCGGCAATCGAAGTATCGTGGCCGCATTGCATGTCAATGTAGTGCTGTGGGTCAACCTCGGCGTGCAGGGAGATGCCAGCGAGCGATGCGTGTGTAGCAGCTAGGTTCTGCAGGAAGGTGACTACGGCGGCACGCCCGGTTGGCAGGCTGAGGATCTCTCGTGTGATAGGAAGCACACCTGGCTTGACGGGATCGATGGGGGCATCATGCTGCACGGGCAGTGCGCCTGTATGAACAACGTCCTTCCCGACACGTATAAGATACTGGACAGTCCGCACATCTGAACCGATGTTAACCGCGGTGCCAGCATACGTCTTGCCGCCGTACTGCGGATCCGATCCGTCGATCGTGTACCAGATGTCCAGCCCGGCCGTAGGGCCTTCAAATGTAAGCTTGTGGTCAGTAATGCTTGGCACGGTCACAATGTCGGCCAGCCATTCCTTGGGGGCGCCAGGCTCGCAGGTTCCCCTGGAGTCGAGGCAGCGGATGAACAGGCGAGGTTCCTCGGTTTGGTAGCCGGTCAGCTGCTTTGCTGAGAGAGTCACGGGGTCACTCATGTCTGCTGATGTTGATACTTGGACGGTATCGCCGTTTGAGGGCTCGAATGACAACCAGGAGGATGGGTTGTTGGCAGCCCGTGGACGAAGCTCTTTGACGACGACCGTTGCCAAAGCGTCAAACGGCCCTCTCTCCACCATGTCGTCATCTACATGCCATACCCCCTGCTTCAGGCAGACCTGCTTGAGTTGTTCCAGCGCCATAGGCACGTACCATGGCCAGCTGGTAGAGCTGGCTGCTCGTTCGACGACATCTTTCCATTGCATACGCTTCTGGGTGAACAGACGCTCCTCACAGCGCTCGCGCAGCGACGTATCCTCCGGCCTGATCTCCGGGTAGAACTTGTTTTCCTGCTTGAGCGCTTCCATCACCTGATCCTCGCCACGCTGTCGGACCCTTTCTGCGGCGTCAGTCACCAACTTCCGCTTGCCATCCAGGTCTTCGACTTTCCAGTCGAACTTGAGTGTCGTGCTACCGAGGCTGCGCTGCGTTGTGTCTCCGGTGGCCTTGGGAGCAGGGTAGTACAATGTGTCGAACAGCTCACCGATTGCAGCAAGCACCGCCATCGTATCGCGGTCCTGCCACTGGTCTGCTTGCTGGTATTCGTTCTGGCTGTGACGCACGCCGTCCTGGTCAAGCTTGTCCAGCACATTGCGGTCAGCCCTGGCATACTTGACCTTCTGCAGCAGGTCAGCGAACTTACCCTTGCTGCCCACCAGGAAAGCCGCCTGGTTAGGAAACGTACTTCCCGCAAACATGTGCTGGACCGTGCTTTCGGCAGCCAGCGGCTGGTCGTCAATGCAAATTGCCAGTACGCGCTTGGTCCGCTGCGCCTGAAACTGCTCTGACGTGGGGAAGAGCGAGAGCTCTTGGTAACAGGTGCGGATCTGGGGTTCGAAGAGTTGGCTAAGGCGTCTGTCCACTTCCTTCTCGGCTTCCTGGGAGCCAATCCCTTCAGCATAGCGCTGACGCAGCCGTGCAAGATTCTCATTCTCGTCGATGTACAGTGACCCATCACGTGCGTTGCGGTGGACGTACCACGCTGTTTGCTCGTACTGATCCAGGGCGTTACGGACGTCCCCGTACTCGATGCCTGGCCGGGCAAGGAAGCCAAACAACTCGTCCTGTCGCAAACCCAGAACGCCATTTGCGACCGAGGAAAGAGAACTGAACAGGAGCAGGCGCGCCAGGTCCATGAGAGCTGGTACCTTTAGCGAGACACTCAGTTTCTCTGCAGCCGAATTGCCGTTCCCGTAGACATCATGAGCTGTTGCTGCCTTCAACGTCGGTTTGATCTCATCAACAATGCCAGCGGTCCTGGCATCTCCCAAGTCGATATCATAGGGGTGGATGAGTATCTGGCCGGCATGTGTCTTCTGCTGCTCCCACAGACGGCGGACAACGGCACGCATCAGCC
>Ga0209638_1002915_pt1 | contig 10378 bp, 6 predicted proteins | sample BarGraNGADG00211_FD_184490 | JGI IMG/M metagenome (GOLD analysis project Ga0209638, IMG submission 184490) | Arctic peat soil microbial communities from Barrow, Alaska - Barrow Graham LP Ref core NGADG0002-211 (SPAdes) (version 2) | ecosystem: Environmental > Terrestrial > Soil > Wetlands > Peat... | reverse complement strand
AGGCTTTCCGTCGGAATACACCATCAAAATGGCGGTGGCGACCTCGCTGGCAACAATCTGTTTTACATCGATGTCTTCAGTGCGAGCGCACCACAGACGCGGTGCCGTCCTGTGGTCTATCGTGCGCCAGCTTGCACCCGGCATTCTGCTAGGTTCTTTGCTGGGTGCCCAAATCGCGGTGGCGCTGCCGGGCAAGGCGCTCAATGTGCTATTTGCCCTGTTTGTGGCTTTTTCTGCCACCCAGATGCTGCTCGAGCGCAAGCCAAAACCCAGTCGCGTCCCCCCAAGGGGTTGGGTCATGTTTGCCGTGGGTGGCGTGATTGGCCTGCTCTCGGCACTGGTAGGCGCCGGTGGCGCATTTATTTCTGTTCCTTTTATGACCTGGTGCAATGTCAAAATCCACAACGCAGTTGGCACCTCAGCAGCACTTGGTTTTCCGCTCGCACTGGCGGGCACGCTGGGCTATATTTGGGCCGGAAGGGATTTGCCACCGATGCCCCCTGGTGCTGTGGGTTATCTCTACCTGCCGGGTTTGCTCATCATCTCGATTGCCAGCATGAGCACCGCCCCGCTGGGCGCACGCACCGCACATGGCATGGATATCGGGCCTTTGAAAAAAGTTTTTGCCATTGTTCTGTATATATTGGCGGGTTATTTTTTGCTGCGATAAACCACACCAATTGCAAGATTTTCATCAGCACTTTCTTATTACCTGAATTTTTATTCTATGAAAATAGTCCTCATTGGTCAGCAGGCTTTTGGCAAAGCGACACTCGAAGCATTCCTGGAACGCGGCGACGAGGTCGTCGGCGTGTTTTGCAAGCCCGAAAAGCCTGACGAGAAACCTGATCCATTGCGCCTGGCCGCGCAGGCGCATGGTCTCAAAGTATTCCAGTTTTCTAGCCTTAAAAGTTCCGAAGCCGAGCAGGCCATGCGTGGCTTGCATGCCGATCTGGGCGTGATGGCCTATGTGCTGCAGTTTGTGCCGCAATCGCTAACGAGCATTCCCAGCCACGGCACCATTCAGTTCCACCCTTCGCTGCTGCCCAAGTACCGTGGTCCGTCGTCAATCAACTGGTCCATTGCACGCGGCGACAGCGCAACCGGACTCACTATTTTTCGTCCTACCGACGGTCTTGATGAAGGTCCCATCATTCTTCAGAAAACCTGCCCGATCGGTCCCGATGACACTTTGGGCGATGTTTATTTCAACTGCCTTTTCCCGCAAGGCGTCGCGGCTTTGCTGGAGGCGGCCGATCAGGTGGTTGCAGGAACGCAGCAGGAACTCGCACAGGACGAATCACACGCCAGTTACAAAGGCTGGTTTCTGGTCGATGAATCGAAGATCAACTGGGCCAACCATGTGGGTCACGTTTATGACCTCATCCGCGCCTGCAACCCGACACCCGGTGCCTGGACCACTCTGAGCGGTAAACGGGTCTGGTTGTTTGACTGCCGCAAACACCTGGTGCGAAAGTTTGGCGATGTCAAAGGCAAGCCGGGCGAAATCTCCAAAATCACCGACACCTCCATCTTCATCAACGCGCATGGCGGCCAGATTGAAGCGTTCAAGCTCAAGCCCGAAGGCGGGAAAAAAATGAACGCTGCCGAATTTGCGCGCAGCCAGGGTTTGGATCCAAACGCCAGCGCCCACGTCTTGACTTGACTTAACCATTTTCTAGGTGAATACCCTAGGATGGGTCTTGAATTTTTACAAACTTGACCGCAATCAAGAGCTTTTTCAGGCGCTGGTCTGATGATCCAAAAAGCCAAGCACTCGCGAACAACGAGGACTTGTTAATTTCAAGAGACAGCGCGATGAAATTTCTATAATTGAAATTCAAATTACGTACTTTAACGGAGAAACAATATGTCAAACGAGAGTTCCGCTCAAACGGATCTAGCGATACAAAAGCTGGGTCCAATCGCCGGCAACCGGTGGATGCAACTGGTTGCCGGTGTTGTGGCCATGGTAGTTATATCAAACTTCCAATATGCTTTCACTCTTTTTACGCCTGGGTTGAAGCAACAGTTCGCGGGGGTGCCATATTCCCAGATTGCGCTCATCTTTTCCCTGTTTATTCTGTTTGAAACCTGGCCGGTTCCACTGGCAGGGTACTTCATCGACAAGTTCGGCATCCGCAATCTGATGCTCGTAGGTGCGGTTCTGATTCTTCTGGGTTGGGTGCTTGGCGGCTTGTACGCAACAACCGTTTTTCACTTGTACGTGTTTTACGGCGCTTTCGCCGGTACGGGCTGCGGCATCATCTACATCGCCACGGTCGCCAATGCCGTCAAATGGTTTCCTGATAAACGGGGCTTGGCGGCCGGCGTAACGGCGGCCGGATTCGGCGGCGGGTCGGCGCTTACGCTGATCCCCATCAGCGGTTCGATTGCCACCATGGGTTGGGCCGGTGCCATGACTGCATGGGGTGTCGGCCAGGGTCTGGTGGCCATCGCCATGGCGCTGATATTGCACCACCCGCCCGAAGGCTGGCTGCCCAAAAATTGGGTGCAGCCCAAGGCAGTGGCGCAAACGAAACTGAACTTTACCTCAATGCAGATGCTGTCGCAGAAAGAGTTTTACATTCTGTACTTCATGTTCCTCATGGTCTGCACCGGCGGGCTGATGACGACCGGCAACATGTCGCAAATCGCCAAGTCGCTTGGCGTGCTTGACGCCAAGGTATGGGGTATCGCCATTGTTCCGTTTGTGGCAACCCTAGCGGGCGTCACCAATGCGTTCGCGCGCATCATGTGGGGCTCGATTTCTGACAAGTTCGGCCGCGAGTACACCATGGCCTTTGCCTTTGCGCTTGAAGGCGTGCTCATCTTCATGATGACGCAAATTTCTGGCAATCCAATCGCATTCATGGTAATAATGCCCTTTGTGTTCCTTGCCTGGGGCGAAATCTATGCCTTGTTCTCGGCCATCACGGGCGATGTCTTTGGTTCGAAAAACGCCTCCGGCAACTACGGCATCCTGTACACGGCCAAAGGTCTGTCCTCGATCATGGCCGGTTGGGGTGCAGCGGCGGTGGCAGCAGCCTACGCCGGATCGTTCTCGGTGCCCTACTACATATCCAGCGCGTTCGATATCCTAGCGGCGATCCTGGCCCTGTACATCCTGAGGCCCATCATCAGGAAGAGAATCGCCGGGGAAAAGTAATCATCGGTGTTCTGCGGTAGTGCGGTGTCTCACAATGGGGCACCCACTCGAAGTGACAAAAAGGCTGCCTTGAGCAGCCTTTTTTTATGTCTTGCGGGACAGACCGAAGTTACAAACCGAAAAACTTGTGGGACAGACCGTAGTACGCGAAGCGGCAAGCTCTGTCCCCAACCGGAAACGGGATGTTGGATGTCGCAAGCTCTGTCCCCAACTGATTAGATGCCCGTGGGATCAGATTTTCCCGTGCTGTTTGAGTCGGCTCAGTGTTTCAGCCGACAAATTCAGATAAGCGGCCAACTCCTTCTTGGGAATGCGATCAAAGAGTTCGGGGTGTTTACGCATGAAGCGGTGCACCCGTCCGGGGGCATCAAGCAGGTGCAAAGTAATAGTGTGGGCCATGATTTCGCTCATGCCGAGCATCACGTCATATTCGAACGTTTTCTTGATGTCAGGATGGCTTTCGATGAAGGCAATCCATTGCGGCATCGGTAATTTGGCAACCCGCGCTTTGGTCACACAAACAATGCTGTACGGAGTGGGCGTTTTCAGACACCAGGCCGCGTAGCTGGTTTCCATATCACGCTCGGCAGAAAAGCGCAGGATCATCTCCTTGGCCACGCCGTTGGTCACGACGCGCTTCAAAAGCCCGTCCAGTATGAAATACTGCTCCATTTCATGCACGCCCTGATTGAGCAGAAAGTCCCCCTTGTGACAATCGAGCACGTCCAGATGGGGCTCAAGTTCGGCGAACTCGTCCTCATTCATCCCTTTGAGCAATATGTTCTGCCTAAGCTGGACGCGAATGATGTTTTTTTCCGGGTGATTTTCAACGAGCGACATAGGGGCGTGCGAATAGAGAAAAAATTGCTCACAAGGGCTGGGCTATTGTCTCGAAAATTGACCGCGGTCAATGGTGAAAGCTGCCTCGGTTCCTATGATACGCCTTGACGGTTTGGGAGACCCATTTGTCCACCCGCCAAGGCGACGTAGAAGTGAAGTGGCTTTGACTCAAGTGAACGATTTTTTGGCGAGTTCGCCACGGCTTGCTGCCGCTTCGTAAACCCTTTTTGAAGTTATACAAAGACAACTATTTCATCATGACAAACGAAACTCAATCACCCGCCCTGACCGACGGCTTCCATCTCCTCATCGATGCCCTGAAACTCAACGGCATCGACACCATCTTCGGTCTGCCCGGCATTCCCATCACCGACCTCACGCGCATGGCGCAAGGCGAAGGCCTGCGTGTCATTTCATTCCGTCACGAGCAGCATGCCGGCAACGCCGCCGCCGCCGCCGGCTTCCTGACCCAAAAGCCCGGCATCTGTCTGACCGTCTCGGCACCCGGCTTTTTAAACGGCCTGACCTCACTGGCCAATGCGACCACCAATTGCTTTCCGATGATCCTGATCAGCGGCTCCAGCGAGCGCGAGATTGTCGATCTGCAGCAGGGCGATTACGAAGAGATGGATCAGCTCGCCATCGCCAAACCGCTGTGCAAAGCGGCTTTTCGCGTGCTCCACGCGCAGGACATCGGCGTTGGCATTGCGCGTGCCATCCGTGCCGCCCTGTCAGGCCGGCCGGGCGGCGTCTATCTTGACCTCCCCGCCAAATTGTTCGGCCAAACCATGGACGCCGAAGCCGGCAAAAAATCGCTGATCAAGGTGGTCGATGCGGCCCCGCGCCAGATCCCGGCACCCGATTCAGTCCAGCGCGCCCTCGCCTTGCTCAAGGGCGCCAAGCGCCCGCTTATTCTGCTGGGCAAGGGTGCCGCTTACGCCCAGGCCGACGCCGACATTCGCGCTCTGGTCGAGAGAACGGGCATCCCCTACCTCCCGATGTCCATGGCCAAGGGCTTGTTGCCTGACACTCACGAGCAATCGGCATCGGCCGCGCGTTCTTATGTGCTGGCCGAGGCCGATGTCGTGATGCTGGTCGGTGCCCGCCTGAACTGGCTGTTGTCGCACGGCAAGGGCAAGACCTGGGGTGCGCCCAACGCCAAACAATTCATCCAGATCGACATCGCGCCGACCGAAATCGACAGCAATGTGGCGATCGCCGCTCCGCTGATCGGCGACATCGGTTCCTGCGTGTCGGCGCTGTTGGCAGGCATGGGCTCCAACTGGGTCAAAGCGCCGGCCGATTGGACCGGCGCGATCGCCGATCGCAAGGACAAAAACCAGGCAAAGATGGCGATCACACTGGCTCTGAACCCGTCGCCGATGAACTACCACAGCGCATTGAGTGCGATTCGTGACATCGTCAAGGCCCACCCGGACGCCATGCTGGTCAACGAAGGCGCCAACACGCTCGACTTCACCCGCAGCATCGTTGACATGTACCAGCCGCGCAAGCGCCTGGACGTCGGCACCTGGGGCATCATGGGCATTGGCATGGGCTTTTCCGTCGCCGCAGCGGTGATCACCGGCAAGCCGGTCATCGCGATTGAGGGTGACAGTGCCTTCGGCTTCAGCGGCATGGAAGTCGAGACCATCTGCCGCTACAACCTGCCGGTCTGCGTGGTGGTCTTCAACAACAACGGAATCTATAAGGGCACTGACGTCAACGCATCAGGTGGAACCGACGTCGCACCAACCGTGTTCGTCAAGGGGGCGCGCTACGACAAGATCATGGAAGCTTTCGGTGGTGTCGGCGTGCACGTGACCACCCCGGCCGAGCTGACCAAGGCCATGAACGAAGCCATTGCCTCGGGCAAGCCGACGCTGATCAATGCCGTCATCGATGAAACCGCCGGCACCGAGAGCGGACGCATTACCAGCCTGAACCCCAAAAGCGCCGCAAAAAAATAGTCAACTAAATTTAACCATTAAAAAGGAAATACCCATCATGAACAAACCCCTAAACGGCATCAAAATCATCGACTTCACGCATGTGCAAGCCGGCCCGGCCTGCACACAGATGCTGGCTTGGTTCGGCGCCGACGTCGTCAAGGTCGAGCGCCCCGGTTCCGGCGACGTGACACGCAGCCAGTTGCGTGATATTCCGAATGTGGATGCGCTGTACTTCACGATGTTGAACAGCAACAAGCGCTCCCTGACCCTTGACACCAAACAGCCTGAAGGCAAGGCGGTGCTGGAGAAAATGATCAAGGAATTCGACGTGATGGTCGAGAACTTTGGCCCGGGCGCACTCGACCGCATGGGCTTTACCTGGGAACGCATCCAGGAGCTCAACCCCAAGATGATCCTGGCCTCGGTCAAGGGCTTCAGCGATGGTCATGAATACGAAGATTTGAAGGTCTATGAAAACGTGGCGCAGTGCGCCGGCGGCGCTGCTTCCACCACCGGCTGGTGGAAGGGGGAGCAATCCGGTCCGCTGGTTTCTTCCGCCGCGCTGGGCGACACCAACACCGGCATGCACCTGGCGATCGGCATCCTGACCGCCTATATCGGCCGCCAGCAGACCGGCAAAGGCCAAAAAGTGGCTGTGGCCATGCAGGATGCCGTGCTCAACCTGTGTCGGGTTAAGATGCGCGACCAGTTGCGTCTGGACGCCATGGGCTACCTGGAAGAGTACCCCCAGTACCCGCATGAGATGGAAGCTTTCGCCGACAAGGTGGTGCCGCGCGGCGGCAATGCCGGCGGCGGTGGTCAGCCCGGCTGGATTTTGAAGTGCAAGGGCTGGGAAAAAGATGGCAACGCCTACATCTATTTCACCATCCAGGGGCAAGCCTGGGCACCGATTTGCGACGCTATCGGCAAACCCGAGTGGAAGACTGACCCGCTTTATATGACGCCCAAGGCGCGCCAGCCGCACATCATGGACATCTTCGGCACGATCGAAGAGTGGCTGAAAGACAAAACCAAGTATGAGGCGGTCAATATCCTGCGCAAGTTCGACATTCCCTGTGCCCCGGTGCTCTCCATGAAGGAACTCCTGCATGACAAGTCCCTGCGCGCGAGCGGTTCGATCGTCGAAGTGCCCCACAAGGAACGCGGCAGTTACTGGACCGTGGGCAGCCCGATCAAGTTTTCCGATCTCAAACCCGAGGTGACCGCGTCCCCGCTGCTGGGCGAGCACACCGATGAAGTACTGGCCGAACTCGGCTACAACAAGGAGCAAATTGCCGCCATCCATACTGCCAAGGCGGTTTGAAGACGGTCATTTAGCAAGCTTTGTTTTCAGGGCTCGCAACAACGGCGCCCAATTTGGGCGCCGTTGTTATTTGGGCTCAAAGGCCAGGCCAGAAACAGCTCATGCTGGCAACGATTAAGATTGCAGTCGAACTGACCGCCTGATGTCTTGCACCATGGTTTGAGCCAGTGACGCATAACCGATTGACCTTTCCGACTTAAATTTTTTATGAGCAAAGCATTAGACGGCGTTCGCATCCTCGACTTTACACACGTCCAGTCAGGACCCACCTGCACCCAACTACTAGCCTGGTTTGGCGCTGACGTGATCAAAGTTGAGCGCGCGGGTGAAGGCGACGCCACGCGCGGTCAATTGCGCGACATCCCCGGCGTGGACAGCCTGTACTTCACCATGCTCAACCACAACAAGCGTTCGATTACGCTCGATACCAAAAAACCAAAAGGCAAGGAAGTCCTCGACACCCTGATCAAACAGTGCGACGTACTGGTCGAGAACTTCGCTCCCGGCGCGCTTGACCGCATGGGAATCACCTGGGACCACATCCAGAAGTTGAACCCACGCATGATTGTGGCCTCCGTCAAAGGCTTTGGGCCCGGCCCTTACCAGGACTGCAAGGTCTATGAAAACGTCGCTCAGTGCGCGGGCGGCGCTGCTTCGACCAGCGGTTTTGACGATGGTCCGCCGATGGTGACCGGTGCCCAGATCGGCGACAGCGGCACCGGCTTGCATCTGGCGTTGGGCATCGTCGCGGCACTCTATCAACGCAACAGCACCGGTCGCGGTCAAAAAGTATTGGCACCGATGCAGGACGCCGTGCTCAACTTGTGCCGCGTCAAGCTGCGCGATCAGCAGCGCCTCGATCGCACGCACACTTTGCACGAATACCCGCAGTACCCCGATGGCACGTTTGGTGATGCGGTCCCCCGCGCCGGCAACTCCTCGGGCGGTGGTCAACCCGGCTCGATCCTGAAGTGCAAAGGCTGGGAGACCGATCCGAACGCCTACATTTACTTCATCACGCAAGCGGCAGTCTGGCCGGCGATATGCAAAGTCATTGGCGAAGAAGCCTGGATTACCGATGATGCCTACAGCACACCAGCAGCGCGTCTGCTTCACCTCAAACCGATTTTCGCCAGAATCGAAAAATGGACCATGACCCAGACCAAGTTCGAGGCCATGAACATTCTCAATCAGTACGATATTCCCTGTGGCCCGATCCTGTCGATCAAGGAAATTGCCGAGGAGCCAGCGCTGCGGGCCACCGGCACCATAGTTGAAGTTGATCACCCTACGCGCGGCAAATACCTGACAGTGGGAAACCCCATCAAAATGTCTGACAGCGCCACCGAGGTCAAGCGCGCGCCCTTGCTGGGCGAGCATACCGAAGAAGTTCTGGCGCAACTGGGCTACAGCCCGGAGCAGGTGGCCGCGTTGCGGGCCGAGCGCGTGATCTGACGCCCAGTTCAGTTGATCCACGAGAACAGAATGAACCAGAAAATAATTCCCATCGCTGTGCAACCCGTTTCGAGAGAGCGCAAACGCCAAGCCCCGAAAGGGCGGCGCGTGGATCCGGTGGCCTTGGCCGAAGTGCAATTGCTGCTGGGCACCGAATCACGGCAAGCCGATTTGCTGATTGAGCATCTGCACAAAATTCAGGATCATTTTGGTCATTTGTCGGCGGCCCACCTGGCAGCCTTGGCGCAAGAGATGCGCTTGGCGCAAACCGAGGTGTATGAAGTTGCCACCTTCTACCATCACTTTGATGTGGTCAAGGAAGGCGAAGCCGCTCCGGCTGCTCTGACGGTTCGCGTCTGCGACAGTTTGTCGTGCGAAATGGCGGGTGCGCGCGAATTGCTGGCCAAACTTCCCAAGCTACTGGGCAAAGAGGTACGCGTCATCAGCGCACCCTGCGTCGGCCGCTGTGAGCAGGCACCGGTGGTCGTGGTCGGACAGAACCCGGTGGCCAACGCAAGCGCGGAGGCGGTTGCGCTCAAGGTCGCAGCACAACAGGTACGGCACGTTCCATCGGGTTTTATCGACTATGCCAGCTACCAGGCCGGCGGTGGTTATGTCCTGCTCAAAGACTGCATGAACAGCAAACGCGACCTTGAATCCGTCATCCAGACTCTGGAAGATTCCGGCCTGCGGGGTCTGGGCGGCGCCGGTTTTCCGTCCGGGCGCAAATGGCGCATCGTCCGCGCTGAAGCGGCACCGCGTCTGATGGCGGTCAATATCGACGAAGGCGAGCCCGGCACTTTCAAGGACCGGGTCTATCTGGAGCGTGACCCGCATCGTTTCCTCGAGGGCATGCTGATCGCGGCGTGGGCGGTCGGCATCAGCCAGATCTATATTTACCTGCGTGACGAGTACCACGGTTGCCGGGCAATGCTTGAAGCCGAGCTGGCAGAGCTCAAACGTTCACCGCCGGTGGCCGGATTGCCGGAGATTATTTTGCGACGCGGCGCCGGGGCCTACGTCTGTGGTGAAGAGTCGGCCATGATCGAATCGATTGAAGGCAAACGCGGACTGCCCAGGCTGCGTCCGCCTTACGTTGCGCAAGTCGGTCTGTTCGGTCGGCCGACGCTGGAGCACAATTTTGAAACGCTGTTCTGGGTGCGCGAGATTCTGGAAAAAGGCGCTGCCTGGTTCAGCTCGCACGGCAAGAATGGCCGCAAAGGCTTGCGCTCATTTTCAGTCTCGGGTCGCGTCAAGCATCCGGGCGTCAAACTGGCCCCGGCCGGCATCACGATTCAAGAGCTGATTGATGAACATTGCGGTGGCATGTTGGAAGGTCACACTTTCTACGCCTACTTGCCCGGTGGTGCTTCGGGCGGTATCTTGCCCGCCGCCATGAACCATATTCCTCTGGATTTTGACACCTTGCAGTCCTACGGTTGTTTTATCGGTTCCGCCGCCGTGATGGTGTTGTCAGATCAGGACAGCGCAGTCGGCGCGGCGCGCAATCTGACGCGATTTTTCCAACACGAATCTTGCGGGCAATGCACGCCGTGCCGCAGCGGCACCGCCAAAGCCGCCAGTTTGATTAAACAACCCAAGTGGGATAAGGCGCTACTGGCGGAGCTCTCCAGCGTG
>Ga0209638_1002914_pt1 | contig 10379 bp, 10 predicted proteins | sample BarGraNGADG00211_FD_184490 | JGI IMG/M metagenome (GOLD analysis project Ga0209638, IMG submission 184490) | Arctic peat soil microbial communities from Barrow, Alaska - Barrow Graham LP Ref core NGADG0002-211 (SPAdes) (version 2) | ecosystem: Environmental > Terrestrial > Soil > Wetlands > Peat... | reverse complement strand
TCGTGAAGGCCACGATCTGCCCGACCGACAGATTCCCCTGGACGGATTGGATCCCGCCGGCCCAGATGACGATGACCATGCCGATATTCACGCACATCGTCAGGACGGGCGACATGGTCGAGACGACTTGCAGCACGCGCACCGATTGGCCGGTGTAGGCCTCGTTGGCCTTCTCGAACCGTTCGCCTTCGAAATCGGCCCGAACGAAGGACTTGACCAGCCGCGCCCCGGCGATGTTCTCCTGCAGGACGGTGTTGAGCCCGTCTAACTTCTGCTGCACGGACCGGAAGAGCGGCTCCATCCGGATGACGAAAAACACGATGATCACGGATGTGACCAGCAGAAGCGGCAGCAGGACCAGGGCCAGGCTGGGGCTGGTGCTGACCATCAGGATGAGGCTCCCGATCATCAGAAGCGGGGCGCGCGTTCCGATTCGGAGCGAAATCAGCACCACGCGCTGGATGGCGCTCGCGTCGCTGGTCAGGCGGACCATCAACTGGCCGGTCTTCTGCTCATCGAGATTGGCGAAGGAAAAGGTCTGGATCTTCGTGAAAAGCGCATCGCGTAGATCGCGGGCCACGCACTCCCCGACCTGGACGGAGAGGATGTTGTTGCCGACGGCGAACAGCGTGCTCAAAAGCGAGATGCCGAGCATCAGCAGCGCTGTCTGGATGACAACTCCCTGGTCATGCCGCCCGATCCCCTGATCGATGATCCGCTGGACGAGACGGGGGATCGCCAGATCCATGAAGACCAGCGCAGTCAGAAGGACCAGGGCCAGGGCGGCCCGTTTCCAATACGGCCTGACGAAAGCGGCAAGTTTGAAGATCTGATCCATTGTGCGTCACCGGGGTCTTAAGAATGTCCTTGAATACATCCATCAGCCCCGCATTGTCCAGATTTTTGCAAAGAGATACTCCGGGAAGACGGGAATCGCCTCCAGGCCGAACTTCTGACAGGCCGGGGCCGCTCCCCGGCCAGAAGGTGGAATAGCGCCGGAAACGATTCCCATTGACATTCCTCATCATTTCCCGTACTTCTTGGCCGGAAATTTCAGTGAAAAAAGGAGAAAAACGTGAAGGACTACACCCGTATTGCCCGGAAGATCACGATCGTGCTGTTCCTCTCCCAGAGCCTGAGCTCGGCAGGATTCATCGCCGCCTTCACCGTCAACGCCCTCGTTGGCGTTGAGTTGAGCGGTCAGCGGGCCATGGCGGGCGTGCCCGGCGCGGTCTACGTGTTGGGGCAGGCTTTCGGCGCCCTGGTCTGGGGCTTCAGCATGGAACGGATCGGCCGGCGAGGGGGTCTCGCCCTGGGTCAGGTCCTCGGGGTGATCGGATCGGTGATCGCCATGAGCGCGGTGGTCGGCCGTTCCTTGCCGCTCTTCCTAATGGGTCTTGTCCTGGTAGGAATGGCCAGATCGGCCGTCGATCTGGGTCGCTTTGCCGCGGCGGAGGTCCATCTGCCTTCGGAGCGGGGGCGGGCCATCTCCCATGTGGTGCTGGGAAGCACGGTGGGGGCTATTTTCGGACCTCTGCTGGTGGGCCCCACCGGAACGTTGGCACAGTGGGCCGGTTTTTCGGAGTTGGCCGGACCCTACAGCGTAGGCTTTATCGGCTTGATCCTTGCGGCCATACTGATCTTTGCGGGGCTGAGGCCGGACCCACGAGACGTCGGGCGCGAACTCGCCCGCCTATATCCGGAATCAGTCCCCCGGCAGGGGACCCGCTCCCTTGCAGAGATTATCCGACAACCGGGGGTGATCGTGGCGATGGGCAGCGTGGTCTTTGCCCAGATGGTGATGATGGTGCCGATGTCCATCACCTCCGTCCACATGAAGACCCTTCACCACCCCTTGAGCGCGGTGTCGATGGTGATCTCCGCCCATACCCTGGGAATGTTCGCCTTCTCCATCATCTCCGGGCGAATGACCGACCGGTGGGGGCGCGGGCAGGTGATCATCCTGGGAGCGGTTGTGATGATCGTCTCCTGCCTGATGGCCGCCCCTTCAACCGGCCTTGTGGCTCTGATGGTCGCACTCTTTCTGCTGGGGCTTGGCTGGAACTTCGCCTACGTGGCAGGGTCCACCCTGCTGGCCGACCAGCTTTCGCCCGGAGAGAGGGCCAAGACCCAGGGTTTCAACGACCTGCTGCTGAACCTGACCTCGGCTGCAAGCCAGGTCGTCAGTGGTGTGGTGTATGCCGTCGGTGGCTACGGGGTCATGGCTCTGGCAGCGGCGGCGGCATCGCTGGCGCCGTTGGCCCTGGCCATATGGTGGCAGGCGGCCGGTCGGCGGATCACCTCACCCCCACAGCGATAGAGAGAGACGCTGATCAGCGCATCTTGACAAGGGGGGGAAGTTTTCCGGCAAGGCCCACATGGCCGTTCTTGACAATCATCACGCCGCTGACGCCGTCGATGGAAACCATTTGATTCAGAGCCGGCTCCACATCGCAGACGGCCTTGACGAGATTGCCGGCCAGGGTCGCCGCGGCATCTGCCAGGGCGGCATCCTTGGCAACCACGGTGGCCAGATCGCATTGGCCCAGGCTCAGGGAGTGGCCCATTTTTCCCGAAGATGAACAGATGGAGATAGGGGTATCGCACGCCTGCAATGAAAACGCCAGTCGGCCGATTTGCCCCGACTCGCCCGGATAGAGACCGATGATCACGGGTTCGACGGTTTGCAGATAGATGTCGCCCCCGTTATCCACAATCACCTCTTCGGCGCCGGCCCGAAGGGCGGCCTCGACCGCAAGCTGGGCCATGGCCCCGGCGACGGCAGCCATCGGTCCGACGCCCACCTTACTTGCGGCGCGGGCCATCCGCCGCGCAACTTCGGGTGCATCGGCTTTGACCGCAACGGGCTCAAGCGAATGTTGAAAAAGGGGGTGCCGCCGGATATACTCCTCAAGAATCGCCCGTTGCCGGACGATCTCCTGCGTGACGGCTTCAAACGGTTCACAGCAGATTCGCAAAACCGCTTCTTTGTGGATGAACGTTCTGTAAACCCGTTTGCGGTTCATGGGCTTCCGAGCGGACTTTGCGAAATGGAATCAGAACGCCGATGTGCACGCGCCAAAGGGACAGATGCGGATGCATGCCAGACACTCGATGCATTCGGATTCGTTGTAGGCAACCTTGCGGGTGGCGCGGTCTTCAATTTTCAGCGCCCCCGAGGGGCAGTACGGGACGCAGTAGCCGCACTGGGCGCAGCGTTCCTCGTCGCGCACGACCCCCTTCCCGGAATAATTGACCGTGACGTTGAAAGTCTTTACAAAATCGATTGCGCGCTGGATCGCTTCTTCCGTGCCCGTGACGTCCAGCACAAGGTATCCTTCTTCTTCCGGCGTGACCTTTGCTCGAAAGACATTGACGATGAGATGATAATCTTTAACCAGGTGGTAAATGATCGGCTTGTCGCATTCACATTTGGGAAAGTAGAACATCAGTTTTTTGGTCACGGAATCGTCGTTCATCGGGTCTTCCCCCTCTTTACAAGCGGCTTCATTTTTGCGTCTTTACGCAGAGGGGCAATCGGAGCGGCAAGCTGGAAATCTCCCCGTCGGATTTCATCCGCCAGCAGATTCGCAACCTCCAACGCCTTAGGGTAGGAAGACAACGAGCCGACTTCTATCGTCTCGCCGTCGACCTGGATCTGGCCGGTGCGCAATTGCTCGTAGCTGACGTGACCGATCACGTTGCCCGTATTTTGTGGATAATCGACGCCGTAATCAACCACCGGGGCCAAAATGTCCCGGTCGCGAACGCAGGTCCGTCTCAGGACCTCTTCATTGAGGATCGGAATGGGAATTCCGATCCCCAGCGCAAGCGAAACCCCATAGCCGCTGAAGCTGACGCCCCGCACGAACTCCTTCTTCATCTGCTTCATGTCACCGGTCAGTGCCAGCGTTCCCGCTCCGCCCATCGGCAAACCGTCCGGCGTTCTGGCGCCGCCGCCGGCATGTTGCGTTCCCTCCGCGTACACATGTCCGTGGGCTCCGGCCAGCCAGACGCGCGTGCCTACGCCGATGGTTTCATAGAAGGGGTCGTTGAGCAGAGGCGACAGCTGGCCCGCGGAACAGTAGTTTGCGTTTTTCTGATCGGGTTCGAGTCTGCCCATGTAGGTGAATATCGTTCGGTCGGAACGGTTAATCGCCACATTATAGTTCTGATAGCAGTTTCGCGGATTGACCATGATCGCCTGATTCAGGTCCTGGATGGAGAAGTAGGTGCGGATCTCCCTCAGTGGATAACAGTCCGTGCCGTAGGAAAGGGCGAAGAGCTGAAGCGTTTTCCCCGCCACGAGATCCTCCATCACGTGACCGCCGCCATACCGGAACTCACCGGGCGGATACATGTTGGCCGGGTCTCCGTGGCGAAGCTGTGTGCACCCCAGGTAGACATCCACGGCGGCGAGGCCCGTGTAAACCAGAACATCGGCGACCCATGCCTCGGACATCCGAATCTTCGGCTTGGAATGTCCGAAGTTCAAAAAGCAGCCTGACGAACACATCGGGCCGAATGTGGCCGTTGTGACGACATCCACTTCTTTGGCCGCGGCCTTGAGCCCCTTTTTGTCCACGTAATCCATGATCTCATCGGCCGTCAACACAACGGCTTTCCCGGATTCGATGCGATCGTTGATCTGTTCATAGGTTTTCATGATTTCATTTCCTATCGGAGATCAGCTACGTTCAAGCAATTCAATCCGAACATTTTCAGGGCCGCGGATAAAGGAGATCTTGAGGCCGGGCCGCTTCATGAAGGGCTCTACCACAAATTCCACTCCCCGCCGCTTCAACTCGGCAGCCGTCTCATCCAGATTGTCCACCCGAAACCCGAAGTGGTCGAGGCCGATGTAACGCCCGGCGGGACCGGCCGGGAGGTTTTCCTCGGGGCCGACCGGAAAAATGAAGATGAGCAGGCCATTCATCTCCACGTCGATCCTGGGTTTGCCGTCAGCCTCCACGCCTTCGATGATTTTTGCATCGAACATTTTGTGGAAATACTGGGCGACCGCCTTCGGATCTCTGCTCAGGATATGAACATGTTCAAAGTGATAGATTGGCTTCATGGGTTCTCCTTTGATGATTGAATTTTGGGACGGCCAGAATGTACGAAATGCGAGGCGGGATGTCAAGCAATACCGAAAAACATGGCAAAATAGATTTGACACCCCTCTCGATATTATCTATGGTTACCGCGAATCGATTTGAAAGGCTTGTACGCATGAACATCATTGTTTCCGGATCACTGGCATATGACCGAATTATGGATTTCCCGGGATATTTCTCCGATCACATCCTGCCTGACAAAATTCATGCTATAAACGTCTGTTTCCAGGTAACCGGCATGAAGGAAAAATACGGCGGCACGGCGGGCAATATTGCCTATGCGCTCACGCTGATGGGCGAAAAACCCGTCATCTCCGCCACGATCGGCCATGATTATCAAAGGTACTTCGAATGGCTGACGAAAAACGGGATCTCTACGGAAAACATCAAAATCATCGATGAAGAATTCACGGCTGGAGCCTATATCACCACCGACCGGGCCGACAACCAGATCACCGGATTCAACCCCGGGGCCATGAAATATTCTTCTGCATTGGACTTCAACAAGCTCCCGCCCAAAGAAACCATTGTGATCGTCTCTCCCGGAAATCTTGAAGACATGATAAATTACCCGCACGCCTGCAAAGCCAAGGGAATCGATTACATATTTGACCCCGGGCAATCTCTGCCCATGTGGGAGGCAAAAGAACTGGTCCGGGCCATAGAGGGGTGCAGGATCCTCATCGTCAATGATTACGAGTTGAACCTGATCATCAGCAAGACCGGATTGAACAAGGAAGCCTTACTGGGGCTGGCCGGGACGATCATCACCACCCTCGGAGAGTTGGGTTCGCAGGTTTCCATGCCGGACAGTGAAATCGGCATTTTCCCCGTCAAGGCAAAAAAAGTAGAGGACCCGACAGGCGCCGGCGATTCCTACAGGGGCGGCCTGATCAGCGGTCTTGTTCAGGGCAAGGATATTGAGCAATGCGCCCGAATGGGCAGTGTATGCGCTTCCTTTGCCGTCGAGTGCTACGGCACTCAGGAATACCGTTTCACCTCGGATGAATTCCGCGAGAGGCTGAACGGGTGACCTCAAAAACTTTCATCGGCCAGATGCTGATGCATGTTTCTTACAATCTCGGTGGCCTCCTTCATGATCCTGTCGATCAGATCCTGAACCTTGGGCAGGTCTTTCACCCGTTGCGCGCATTCCCCCCCCGCCATCATCGCCTTTTTCCGATCACCCGTGCAGACGGCCTTAATGCCTTCTCTTTCATACGCGATCAATTCCGGCGGAACGGTGGACCAGTCATCGGGAATGCCTGTGAACACGCCGGGAGACTTCACGACCGTATTCTGCAGATGGATCACGCTGGAGGGGGTTTTCAACCATCGGGCAGGCCCCACAACGCCGCGGGCCACCAGGGTTCCCCTGTCCTCGGTTGAGACCACCTGCTCCTTCCACAACGGATGGAAGTCACTCTCTTCGGTGGCCAAAAATCTTGTCCCCATTTGAACACCGGCCGCACCCATCGCAATGGCCGCAGCCAGGGTCTTGCCGTCACAGAATCCGCCTGCCCCCACCACGGGGAAATCCGGATCGGCAATCGCATCGATCACGGCAGGCAGTAAAACCATCGAGTGGAGCGGCTCCCAGGCAATGTGAAAACCGCCTTCATGCCCGGAAGCAACGATGCAGTCCACCCCCGCTTTCTTGCATCGCAGCGCGCCCTTGACCGAGGGGACGACGTGCAGCCAGGTAAATCCGGCGGACTTGATCTTGTCGCGCCAGGGGACGGGGTCGCCGGCCGAGGTGAAGATCACCTTGAAATGATCTTTCATTCCGGGATTATCCTCTCGGACTCGGATGGCCGTGTCGATCAGGATTTGCGATTTGTCGAGCAGTTCCGCCGACACCATCACGTTAATCCCGAAAACACCACCTTTTTCTTTGGTCAGGCGGTAGGTCCGTTTCAGCACCTTTTCGAGCACCTGGGCCATATCATCATCCATCGAGGCCTCTGCGCTCTCGACGAATGCGTTGTATATCCACGGCTGCCCCTCCTTGTCGAAAAGTCCGCTGGTTGAAAGCAGTCCGAGCGCCCCGGCATTGGCCGCGGCGACACAAAGGTTATTGTTGCTGAACGGACCCATGCCGGCCTGGATGATCGGGTGTTTGATTCCGAGTAATTCGGTAAGTCTGGTTTTCAGCATTTTCATCTCCCTGTCTGTATTGGTGGTTAAAGGTTTGTTTTTTAATTGAACGTCTTGCCTTCGGCGGCAAGTTTGACCAAGAGCGGCGCGGGTTTCCAGAACTTCCCGTGACGGCCCCCGGCGTATTTCTCCATCGCCGCGACCACATGGGGCAGCCCCACCGTATCGGCATAGAACATCGGGCCGCCGCGGTGCATCGGGAAGCCGTAACCGGTAAGATAGATAATGTCCACGTCCGAAGCCCGCTGCGCGATACCCTCTGCGAGGATGTAGGCGGCCTCGTTGACCAGTGCATAGACCAGGCGCTCGACAATCTCCGGATCGCTGATTTCGCGCCGCTCCACGCCGATCTCCCGGGAGTGGTTGATGATCATGTCGTTCACCAACTGCGACGGATAGGGCTTGCGGTCGCCCGGCTTGTAGTCGTACCAGCCGGCGCCGGTCTTTTGTCCGAAGCGGCCCCGCTCGCACAACAGATCGGCGGTCTTCGAGTAGATCACGTCCGGACGTTCGGCGTAGCGGCGCTTGCGGATGTACCAGCCCACGTCGTTGCCGGCAAGGTCACCCATCCGGAACGGGCCCATGGCAAATCCGAAATTTTCCATCGCCCTGTCCACCTGCTCCGGCAGGCAGCCTTCCTCAAGCAGGAAACCGGCCTGACGACCATACTGCTCGATCATACGGTTGCCGATAAAGCCGTCGCATACGCCGGAAACCACGCCGATCTTCTTGATTTTCTTGGCGAGCGACATGGTGGTGGCGAGGACGTCCTTGCCGGTTTTTGCGCCGCGCACGATCTCCAGGAGCCTCATCACATTGGCCGGGCTGAAGAAGTGCGTGCCAATCACATCCTGCGGACGCTTGGTGAAGCCTGCGATTCTGTTGATGTCGAGGGTGGAGGTGTTGGAGGCGAGGATGGCGCCGGGCTTCATCACCTCGTCGAGCTTCCGGAACACCTTCTCCTTGATGCCCATCTCCTCGAACACCGCTTCGATGACGATGTCCGCGTTTTTGATATCGTCGTAGGACAAAGTGCCCCGGATCAGCCCCACGCGCTGATCGAATTTCTCCTGTGTGAGGCGTCCCTTTTTCAGCGAATTCTCGTAGTTCTTGCGCACCGTCGCCAGGCCCTTGTCCAGCGCCTCCTGATTCACCTCCAAAACCGTAACCGGGATGCCGGCGTTGGCAAAGTTCATGGCGATGCCGCCGCCCATGGTGCCGGCGCCGATGACCGCGGCCGATTTGATCGGGCGCTTCGGCGTCTCTTCGGGCACGTCGGGAATCTTGGCGGCCGCGCGCTCGCCGAAGAAATAGTGGCGCAGGGCCTTGCTCTCCGTGGTCTGCACCAGCGCGAGGAAATTATCCCGCTCCACCTTCATCCCCTCCTCGAAGGTCATGGTGACGGCGGCCTCTACGCAGTCGACGCATTTGAGCGGCGCGGGGAAGTGCTTCGCTGCGGCGCCGACGGTATCGCGGGCGACCTTGAAGAAGGCCTCGCGGTTGGGGAAGTCGATTCGGATGTCGCGCACCTTCGGGAGCGGCCTCTTTTCGGCGATCTCCCCGGCAAAGGCGATAGCGCCGGCCATCAGGTCACCCTCGATCATCCGGTCGAAGAGCTTCGTGCCGGCGAACTTCTCCGAAGGTGTCGGATTGCCGGTAACGATCATGTTGAGCGCGGTTTCGACGCCGACCATACGCGGCAGGCGCTGGGTGCCGCCCGCACCGGGCAGGAGGCCGAGCTTCACTTCCGGGAGCGCGATCTGCGCGCCCGGCGCCGCCACACGGTAATGGCAGCCCAGGGCGAGCTCCAGGCCACCGCCCATGGCAACCGAGTGGATCGCGGCTACCACCGGCTTGTCCGCGGCCTCGATTGCCGCGATGACCGAATGCAGGTTCGGTTCTGCAAAGGTTTTGGGCGTGTTGAATTCCTTGATGTCGGCGCCGCCGGAGAATGCCTTTCCCGCGCCGGTGATCACGACCGCCTTGACGGCGCTGTCGGCGATGGCTTTTTTCAGCCCGTCGAAGATGCCGCTGCGGGTCGCATGGCCGAGGCCGTTGACCGGCGGGTTGTCCATGGTGATGACGGCGATGCCTTGCTTCACTTCATATCTTGCGCTCATAAAAACCTCCTGAAAAAAATGTTCGATGCCCCGGACTTGAGTCGAACAGACCGGTTTCCCCAGACTTTTCCTGGCGCACCCATAACTTTCTTCTGTGCGCGGAAGTATAGGAAGAACGGCCTCGTTAGTCAATGAAATAATCTGGCGTGTGGTCGTCGTGCAGGTACGGCGGAGAGTCCTTGATGCCGCGAAGCGGGAAGGTCTTGATCGGGCCGTCGGCCGACGCCTTGCGACCGACCTCAAGCTAAAGCCGGAGCTGTTTCATGGTCTCGCGCATGAACGCGGGGAGATCGGCCGGTTGCCGGGACGTGACCAGATTGGCGTCGACAACCACCTCCCGGTCCTCATAGAGCGCGCCGGCCTCTTTCAGTTCATCAGCCACCGACCTGTAGCAGGTGGCGCGTCGCCCCTGCAAAAGGCCGGCGCTGATCAAGATCTGCGGCCCGTGGCAGATGGCGGCAACCGGTTTGCTGCGAGCAAAAAAGCTCCGGGCGATCTCCAGCGCCTTCGGCTCTTTTCTTACCAACGCCGGCGCCGCCCCCCCGGGCAGGATCAGGATTGCATAGTCGTCAGGGTTGACCTCGTCAAGGGTTTTATCCACGGCCACTTCGTAGCCGTGCTTGCCCTTGATGGCCCCGCGGCTCAGGGAGACCACTTCCACTTCGATGCCCGCCTCCTTCAGGCGGTAGTAGGGAACCAGCAACTCGGAGTCCTCAAAATTGTCCGCACTTATAATCAAGGCTTTCATATTTCCTCCGGAAAGGAACGCAAATTTTGCTTCTCGCTCCTTAATTCCGTCGTTTTACCGTCGAAGTGTTCGTTGTCCTTCTCCGCTTCGGTGCGGGTATGGTGGACAACGCCGTCCCGATGATTCGGCGGCGCATAGAGCGTATAGAGTTTCAGCGGAACACTGCCGGTATTGATGATGTTGTGATTCGTCCCGGCAGGGACAAGCACGGCGAAGCCCGCGCTGATCACCGTGTGA
>Ga0209638_1002912_pt1 | contig 10383 bp, 9 predicted proteins | sample BarGraNGADG00211_FD_184490 | JGI IMG/M metagenome (GOLD analysis project Ga0209638, IMG submission 184490) | Arctic peat soil microbial communities from Barrow, Alaska - Barrow Graham LP Ref core NGADG0002-211 (SPAdes) (version 2) | ecosystem: Environmental > Terrestrial > Soil > Wetlands > Peat... | reverse complement strand
ACTATGGTAGGTATTCCATGAATGCTTGCGTGAGTGGGGAAGGTTTCTGCGAGAGACGGAAAGCGGACGCTGTGTTAGCAGCGCCCGCCTGGTAAGGAGTTCACGAAGACTTGTCGGCCATATGCTAAGGAGGAGGACCGCCGGCGTTGGGCAGGCCCGGCGCCGCCTGCGAAGGCTGTCCCGACTGATCTGTTACGGGCTGCTGCTGCTGGGGCTTCGGCGAGATGAACGGGTAATCGCCGAGGTCCACTTTGCTGCCGCGCTTCTTCACGGATATGACCTTCGGAAGCCTGTATGCCGCGAAAGTGCTGCTCCACTCGGCCAGCGTATATTGGCCATCGGACATTGCCTTTGGAAGCACGCACTCATAGACCTTGCCGTCGTTGTCGGCATACTTGAACCGCATGAACACGAGGCCGTGCTTGTCTTTCTCCGGCTTCGCGGGGGATTCCAGAGTTAGCTGGTCAAATGTCAGCTTATCGGAAATGGCTGGTCCTGAAGCTGCCGTGTGTGTTTGGGAAGTAGGTCCCGTTGACATAGGGGGCGCCGTGGACGTATCGCTGTTGCCACAACCGCTCATGGTAATCGCCGCCGCAAGCAGTAGGAGGCAAAACACAAGCACAATAGCGCGCTTGGGGTCAGTTGAAGTTCGCAAGGCCATTCTCCTCCGCGGGTTCTGTCGGCGAGTGTTATCGCCATCACGTGCAATTATACTCCACACGACCTTCCTAGCACAACAGTTCAGCAGGCAACAGGCAATAGGCAGTAGGCAATAGTGAAGGGAAGGGATTCGCAAGGGCAGAGCCACGATCAGGGGCGCAAGCCCTGCGTTGCCAGTGCGTGTGGGGCGTGGTAGAATTGGGCTTGAGGGAGTGTGCTAGGTGCTTGATCCTGTCCATTGGCCCAATTGGCTGCATATCGCCCGGCTGCTAGGCACGTTCGTGATAACTGTCGTGCTTGGCATCCACGCGTATGATCGGCATGTGCAGGAGGCGGTGGAAGCCGTGTCGCCGAGGAAATGGATGTACTGGATGTACGCGATGGTTTTTCTCTTGGCCAGCGTCGGCAACTTCACCCAACTTTGCATCACCCTCGTTTTCCAGAGCTACGAGAAGGCCACATTCCATCTGGGGTACTCAACGCTCCTGTTGGTGCTGTCATACGTGGCTCTGCTAGCAGGGGTCAGCCGAAGGACCTACCGATAACTATCCGTAACTACAACTCCTGCACGCAAGACTGAACTCTCTCGTCTACTGGATGCGCCTTGCGCCACGATATCGCTGTGCATAGTAGTCGGAGTTCAGCGCATCTACGGTGACGCCTCTGCCTCGGCTAGCCGCGTGAACGAAGTTCCCATTGCCGACGTATATCCCGACGTGGGAGATTCCGCGCCTGTAGGTCTGGAAGAACACCAGATCCCCGGCTTTCAGCTCGCTTCTGGAGACAGCGGTTCCTCTACCGGCCTGGGCTGCAGAGGAGTGGGGAAGGGAGATTCCATACTTCGCGTAGACGTAGCGAGTGAACCCGGAGCAATCAAAACCACCTCGGCTTGTTCCGCCACGCACATAATGCGTTCCGCGGCAAGCCATGGCGATCCTAATGACAGAGTTGTCCCTTCTGTCGGGTTCGGGGGGCGTTGACTTGGCGACTGCCGCCGGTTTTGCAGAGCCCGTCCCTGGGGCTAGCAGCGGTCTGTAGACGAATCCACAAGTGCCACTGGGCAGGGCTACCTTAGCCCACTGGCCTTGCCTCGCAAGGACCTTCATGGATGCGCCTGTGGAAAGTAATGCGATGCGGTGCGCATCGGAACTCGGAGCAGACCTCAAAGACGCGCTGTCCCCGTTTACGTGAACAGCGTAAGTTGTCTGATGAGCTGCCTTGGCAACGTGCTTTACCGATGCGACTCGGGCGTGCGTCTTGGTCTTCTGGCCGGGCAACCGGATAGCCTTGCCAAGGCCAAGAATGGAGGTCTCTCGAAGGTGATTCGCATTCATCAGCTTAGCGACCGTCGTATGATGCCGGTGCGCTATTGCCGATAGGGTATCGCCTTGCTTGATCTTGTAGGTAGCGGTAGCAGCGGTAGTTGGGAATGAAGATGAAATAAGTGCAATTGCAAAAAGTAGCCCACTAATCCCGCTCAGCCCTCGTCTCCTCAATAACATCACATCCTTTCAGAAAGTGCAGGCGAAGCAAGGACGGTTGCCAGCCCTTGTCACCGCCCGCCATGTTATCGGGAATCCGGCAGGCTGTCAACCCCCCCATGGTGAGAATTGTGAGGATTGTTTCGACATGTTGCCGACCAAACTTCGACTTGAATATTGAGAAGCCTTACCGTATAATGGTGTTGTGAGTACGCGGGCGGATTTGGCGCCAAAGCGCAAAACAGGTATATTTACCAGGTTGGCTTTGGGAACTATAGCTCGCTTACCTGACGTACAGTAACATAGAACAGAGATGGAGGCCCGTGGTGGAGTTTGCGGACACCATAACAGAGGTCGCGAGGGACGGAGACAGGCGTGAGTTCGATACACTTGTGGAGAGATACCACAAGCAGGCTTACAACATCGCCTACAGGATGGCCGGCAATCATGCTGACGCGGAAGACCTGACTCAGGAAGCATTTATCCGTGCATTCAGGTTCTTTGGTCAGTATCGCAGGGAACTGCCTTTTGATAGCTGGCTGTATAAGATCATGTCCAACGTCTTTATCGACCGGCTGAGGCGGAGGCCGAAGGCGAATATCCGATCTTTGGATGCGCCCGTGGTGACCCAGGAGGGCGAAGCTCAGTTCGATGTGGCCGATCCGTGCGATGGACCGGAGGATGTTGTCCTGTCCAGGGAAATGGATGTCCGCATCCAGGCCGCGCTTGAGACGCTGCCTGAGGCGTTTCGGATCACGGTGATCTATGCCGACATCGAAGGGCTCTCCTACGAAGAGATCGCCGATGTAACGCGGACGAACATTGGGACGGTAAGGTCGCGGTTGCATCGAGGCAGACGATTGCTGAGAGACAAGCTCAAGAAATATGCAGATCAGTTACTGTAGGGCAGGTGTACTAACATGAATTGTCGTCACGTAGTAAACTCAAGTTCCGCCTATGTTGATGGAGAACTGGCCGGCGCGGAGATGCTGGAAATACGAAGGCATCTTTCGAACTGCCGGGAGTGCTCCGAAGAGTACGAGTTCGTCCGAGTGACGAAACGGGCGGTTGCGAGGTTGAGGACGGTTGCTCCTCCCGAGCACCTTGCAGCTTCGATTGTGGCTAGACTGGATGAGGTGAGCATTCCGCCGTTCCAGCGGGCGTTGAATGGCTTGTTCAGGTTTACCGCGAGGAAGCTCAGCCCGGTTGCCGCAGCGCTTGCGGTGTCATGTGTTGCGCTGGCGATACTCACCGCGGGCGGGCAGGATCGGCTGCTGGACGAAAGACTAGATATCGTGGCGTCGGCTCCGCTGAGCGTGCATGTGGAGAGCGCGTCGCTTCAGCCACAGATTCCGGATACCCCGATCACCTATTCCTCCTCCAAGCCTCTGGTGGTCGCGGATCATGCCGGTGGAGCATTCCAGTTGGCTGATATGTCCATTCACTAACTAGTCCGCACTATTCGAGAGGAACAAACGTTAGGCGCCTTACTATGCGCCAGCCAAACCCTGTAACACCGGGTCAGAGGATTTGTCTGGCGCATTGTCATATCACCTGCATTATTCACGAAGAGCGTGAATAATGCTCTCAGAGTCTCGGATTATGCGTTTCGGCATAATCCGAGCTACCACGGAACTGATGCGGAAATGGTTCCGTCCAAGACTCGAAAGGATTGCCTGCTTCTAACGTCTAATAGTAAGCAGGCTCCACTCTAACAGTCGGGAGGATACGACATACAATGCGATCAACATGGAAAGCAATGGCAAAGAACCCCAGCATAGTGCTGCTCTGCGTGCTCAGCGTCGCGTTGGGTTTCTCGCTGGCGGCGAACTTCTACCAGCACGGTGCGGGCGCGGCAATAGCTGCTCCCACAAGAGATCTCAGCCAGTCCAACTGGCGAACGGCATTCGAGGACATATCGGAGAGATTGGCCCCGAGCGTTGTGTTCATTACGAGTGAAAAGGACGTTACTTACCAATACTCAGACCAGTTTGGCGGGCAGGATGATCTCTTCGGGTGGCCATTTGGCAACCGGGGCAGGCGCGCCCAGCCTCAGCCCAGGACACAGGTGCAGAAGGCCGCGGGTACGGGATTCATCGTCAGGTCTGATGGCTATGTCTTGACCAACAATCACGTCGTTGCGGGTGCGGACAGGGTCGAGGTGAAACTGGCGGACGGCCGCAAGTTCAAGGGCAAAGTCCTTCTCGATCCTCGCACCGATCTTGCAGTCATCAAGATCGAGGCGACGGGCCTGCCGGCGGTAAGCTTTGCGGATTCGGACAAGGTAAGAGTCGGCCAGTGGACGATGGCGATTGGCAACCCGTTCGAACTGAGAAACACTGTGACTGTCGGCGTCGTGAGCGCACTGCGGCGTGAGAGGGACCCGGGCTTTGACCTTGCCGGCTATCCTGAGGCGATACAGACGGATGCAGCGATCAACCCAGGCAACTCTGGTGGTCCGCTGGTCGATCTGGACGGCAAGGTCATAGGCGTGAACTTCGCCATCATCTCATCTACGCAACAGAGTGCGGGGATCGGCTTCGCGATTCCCTCCAATACGGCGCGTTACGTGGTGGATCAGCTTATCAGCAAGGGCAAGGTGGTTCGGGGATACCTCGGAGTCGAGACGGATGACCTCACCCCCGCCATCTCACAGGTCTACGGAGTCACGAAGGGTGCTCTTGTCAAGTCGGTCACCGCCGGTGACGCGGCTGATAAGGCGGGTGTGAAGGCGTCTGACGTCATTACTAAGATCGACGGCAAGGACGTTGGAGACGCGCTGGCGCTGCGACAGGCGATCGGGGCTATTGCCCCCGGCACCACGGTGAAACTCACCGTTATGCGCGACAACACCGAAAAGGTGATCCCGGTGAAGCTTACTGAGGCGCCATCGGGCGTTCAGGACTCATCCCAGCCCGCGACGGGTGAAAAGCTGGGCCTGGCGGTCCAGTCGATAACCCCGAGCCTGGCCAAACAGTTGGGCTACAGGGCTTCGCTGAAGGGCGTGGTGGTCACGTCGGTCACTGGCGGCGGAGCTGCCGACAGGGCCGGCATGCGGGAAGACGATGTGATCACGAAGATCAACACGACACCGATCGTTGATGCTGCTTCCTACAATGCGGCGGTGAATGGTCTCAAGAGCGGCGACCCAGCGATTCTGGTGGTTACGCGTGAGGGGAGCACTGTGATACTCGAGGTTCCGGTGGACTGACCCGCATCGGGGCTAAGTCCTTTGGAGTGTTGTGATGATGCCTCCAGGTAAGTTGCCTGGGGGCATTATTCTTGTGGTATGGTCGGAGTCTGCCGACGCACAGTGCCTATGGCCTGCGGTTGGCTTGCGCGGCAAGAGGGCAAGGGAGTGGTTCCTGCTTCCTGCTATGGGGCGGCTAGCGGAGCCTATGTGGCGTGATAACGGAAAGTGGTGACGATCTCGGTGACGCTCACGTACCTTTTCTCGGGGAGGTCTTCTATGGCGTCCAGGATCGTGTCCGGCGCTTCGTTCTCTTCGGCGCAGCGAAGGATCTCCGATCGGGAGCACGGAAACATGATGTCCTCCAGATATGCCCCTAGTTGCCCGATAGTCCTGGGATTTGTGTACGTAACCATGGCGGTCCTCCTTCAGTGACTGCAAATCCGGGGAAGTCTTAGACCATTACTCTGTCAGAATACCCACTGCACTGACTTTGTAACTCTCAAAATCTCCGTTTCATACAATCGCCAAACGTTGCGTGACTAGTATGATTACGTGTCTTATCGCCTGGCTGTTCCTTATTCTACTGCTCTCTCTTCAGCAATCTCATGCTGTTTGCGATTACGAGCAGCGCGCTGCCCTCATGACCGAGCACACCCGTAGCCAGATTGACCCATTTCAGCAGCGCGCCCGCAACCAGGACAACAACAACAATGAGCGCGACGGAGATATTCTGCTTTATGATTCGCCTTGTCCTGTGGCTGAGGGAGACCGCGTAAGGCAGCATAGAAATGTCATCAGCCATCAGCGCCACATCCGCGGCCTCGATTGCCGCCGCGCTGCCCGCCCCACCCATAGCGACGCCAATATGGGCTGCGGCAAGAGCCGGAGCGTCGTTGATTCCATCGCCCGTCATCATTACCTTGCCTCGGCCTCGCGCGAGGTCCCGAATGATCGCCAGTTTGTCTTCCGGGAGCAGTTCCGCGTGTTCCTCGTCGAGCCCGAGGATGCGCGCGACGCTGCGGGCGCTCTGCATCGTGTCTCCGGTGAGCATTACGGTTCGCCTGATGCCTACGCTCTTGAGCAGGGAGATTGCGGCTGCGCTGTTCTCCTTGACTGTGTCCTGAGCGCCAATCGCGCCCCACAGCATGTTGGAATCCGCCAGGTAAACGACGCTGCAGCCTCTGGTGACGAGTTCGGCCATCGCCGTCGTGCCAGGCACCTCGATGCCGCGTTCCACCATGAGAGCAGCGCTGCCGATGTAGAATGCATCTCCGTCAACGACCGCGCGAGCCCCCCGGCCTGGGAACGCCTCGAAGAATGAGACATGAAGCGCGGGTACGCCGGCTTGCCTTGCGTGGTCAATGATGGCGTCCGCGAGTGGGTGTTCGGATCGGCTCTCGATGGCGGCGGCTACGGAGAGAATCTGCTCCTCGGTGTGGGAGTTGAACGGCACGATCCCGCATACCGAAAGCCGGCCCTTGGTGAGAGTGCCGGTCTTGTCGAACGCCGCAATCGAGACATCGGCGAGCATCTCCAGATGGGTGCCGCCCTTGATCAGAATGCCCGACCTGGCAGCATTGCCGATGGCCGCGACAATCGCCACCGGTGTAGATATGACCAGCGCGCAGGGGCAGGATACGACCAGAAGCGTGAGGGCGCGTTCTATCCAGGCCTTGTGGTCTCCTCCGAATATGATCGGTCCCACGACGGCGGTGGCTATCGCCAGCCCGATGACGCAGGGCGTGTAGTAACGCCCAAACCTCTCGCTGAACCTCTGAGAAGGGGCTTTCTGCGCCTGGGCTTCCTCGACTGCGTGGATTATCCTCGCGAGGGTGTTATCGTCTGATGTGCTCGTCGTGCGAATCTCCAGCGAGCCGCGTGCATTGATCGATCCCGCGTAGACGCTGTCGCCGGGCGATTTGTCCTTCGGCACGGACTCGCCGGTTATAGGCGCCTCGTTGACGGCGGACTCTCCCTCCGTGACGGTCCCGTCCACTGGAATCTTTTCTCCTGGTTTGACCAGGACGATGTCACCGACTTCCACGCGTTCAAGATCGACCTTTTCGATACGTCCATTTCGCTTGACCGAGGCGCTCTTAGGAGATGCCTCAATAAGGGAGCTGATGGACCGGCGAGTCTTATCAACCGTATATGCCTCCAGCGCGGAGCCGAGCGAGAACAGAAACATTACTGCCGCGGCGTCCGCGTATTCCCGCAGCGCAATCGCTCCAATTGCTGCTACAGTGACGAGCAGGTTAGTGTCGAGAGACAGCCCTCGCAGGCTCAGCAGCCCCGATCTGGCCGTGAAAATCCCGCCTGTGGCGGCTGACAAGAGAAGCAGAGTTGTTACAGCCCCTGAGTCACCGGCGAGCATCCAAATGATGCCTGCGAGCGCGAGAAGCACGCCCGATGCAGCAGTGAGCACCAGGCGCAGGTTGCGGCGAGTCCGGGCCTTGGGCGAGGGCGCGGCTGGGGCTCTGCCGGACTCTGTGTCGTAACCCATGTGGCCAATCCTATCTTCAATGGCCTTGAGCGCGGTTACGTGCGGCTCCCACTCGACTGTGAGTACTGATGTCGCGTAGTTGAGTGAAACCCACGCGATTCCCTTCATTCGTCGGATAGCGCTTTCGAGTTTGTTGGCGCAGTCAGGGCAGTCGAGGCCGATGACCCTGAGAACCCCGTGTTTGTAGCGATCGGCAACGTTGACGCCAAGCAGCCGCGCGCGTTCCTTGATTTCCTCGAAGGTGAGGAGGTCCCTGTCGTAGGAGATCTCTATGGTGCGGCGGTCGGAGTTGATCGAGGCGCTGCGCATCCCGTTGAGGCTCAGCAGCATCTGGCGAAGGCGGTCGATGCATTGCTCACAGTCCTCGAAATAGTCCGGCCAGACGACCGGAATGTCCAGCGTCTGCGTTTCCATGTCTCTACTCCCACTGCATTGTACGGAGAGGATCAGGGGCTAGTTCCATTGGCTGGCCCGGACTATGCGCTGCCCGCACAGTCGGGCCAGGAGAGCATTATTCACGCTCCTCGTGAATAATGCAGGCTAAAAGCCAAAGAGGCGGGTTGCATTGTCTCGCAGGATCGCCTGCTGTTCGTCTTGGGTGAGGCCGGCCTCTTCATAGAGTCCCACACAGAATGCCGGGTCAAACAAGCCCGCGTCGGTGCCGAATAGCACCCGCTCCTTGCCCACTGCATCCACAGTAGTCCTGACCTTGCCGGGCTCGGCGTTGCTATTGCAGAACTCTGTATAGGCATTCGGGGTATTTTTGATCACACCGTTGGCTTCCGGCCAGGCGTCTGCCCCGCCATGGCCCATAATGAAATTCATCTGCGGGAATCTTTGTGCCAGTTTGCCCACCTTCGTAGGCTCGCCGCGCCCCCACGTGTGCAGGAGCATGGTCGGGCGTCTGTCGGCGAATCGGGCGATGAGGTCGAACATGGATGGGGCGTCGATGGACACTCTGGCATAACCCGTGTGGAACTTCACCCCCACGAAGTTCGGGAGATTGAGATAGCGGTCAATGTCACCCATCGACTTCTCGGTGTAGCTGGGATTGATCGTGACGTAGCCGTAGAGGTCGTCAGTTCCCTCGATCTCCCTCGCCAGTTCCGCGTTGCCCTCCACGAAGTCGTTCACTATGGCCTTCGTATGCGAGAGGATGGTTTTTGATATTCCCCATCTGTTCGCGAGTTCGCGGACGCATTTACCGTCGGGGTTTCTCATCGGGAATGGCCATGGGCCAAGGTGACCGTGGATATCGATGATAGGGCCAGAGAGTCTCTGAGACGCATAGGCGCTGTCATCTGAACTCAGGGCAAGTGTCTTTCCGAGCTTGGTCAACTGCGCTGATATGACCCTTTGGATATTGCCGGAGAGCACCTTGCCTTTGTCAACGTCCGAGAGTTCCGAGCCGAGGATCATATTGACCGCCGGCCGGATGCAGGAGTCCGGGCAGTTTGCACCGAGGACGAGGTTGTCTATCCCGACCATCTCAGCGGCGATCTCGACAACGCCGGGAGTGATGAACTGCCCAGTGGAAACCAGGGTGTTGGGTCGAGTGGCTGCCGCAGAGAAAGTCTCGCCCTGCGTTCCATAGCCGGAGCCCAGGAGGATCATCGGATTGCTCGTGTGCTTGGCCATTGCGACCGCGCGAGAGGCCGTACCGGCGATCTTTGCGGATAGCATCAGGGGCACTTGGTGCTCGTCACAGGCAGCGATGATCCTGGCGAAGTGCGCCGAATCGACCGGCCATCCCTGCAGTTCGGGGAAGACCCGCAAGGCGACGAAGCCTAACTTGGCGACTCGCGCGATCTCATCCTCAATCCTGTAACCTGCGCGTGGATCGACACTCGCGACCGGGAGCAGAGCCTCGTTTGACTGCGCAGCCCGCAGAGTGTCGTCGTTGCCCTCACGCGCGTCGTAAGCTCTAGCCTTGATCGAGTACGCCATCACGTGTGAAACGCCTTGGCGACCTTCCGCCCTCAGAAGGGCCTGAAGTGAGACGTCAGGCCCTCCCGCAGCGCTGAATCCAAAGAAGGCATCACAATCGATTATCTGCATATCACTTCGCGTATGCTTTTGCGACCTTGCTGATAGCGGTCACGATGTCGTCGGTGTCCTGCTCGGTGAAGCTCTCGTTGCACGGAACGATCAGCAGCCTGCGGAGAATCTCCAGCGTGTTGGGGCAATCCTCTTCTTTGTAGGTCAGATCCTTGCCGTAGTGAGGGCAACTGAACGGGCACTGGCTCTTGCCGTAGGTCGCTTTGTCCTGCAGGATCTGGCACATGTAGATCGGCTGGCCGATGTAGCCGTGGCCGACGCCGATTCCTTCTGCCGACACTGCGGCCGCGAACTCCTTGGGGCTGATTGTGAGAGCCTGCTCATCGATCATGAAAGGATACTGCCACCAGGAGTGATCGCAGCCCTCACGGACCTTTGGTATGACCATGCCTGGGACTCCGGCGAGTCTCTCGGATATGGCTGCTGCGGCTGCTCTGCGTCTTTCGACCACGCCCTCGACCTTGTCAACCTGTGCGCTTGCAACAGCG
>Ga0209638_1002911_pt1 | contig 10388 bp, 10 predicted proteins | sample BarGraNGADG00211_FD_184490 | JGI IMG/M metagenome (GOLD analysis project Ga0209638, IMG submission 184490) | Arctic peat soil microbial communities from Barrow, Alaska - Barrow Graham LP Ref core NGADG0002-211 (SPAdes) (version 2) | ecosystem: Environmental > Terrestrial > Soil > Wetlands > Peat... | reverse complement strand
CGCCATGATGATAAAAAAACCGCGTTTCATGGGCCGTCGGTATGCGGTTGCGGCATTGAGGCGATGGGTTCTATGAGGTGTCTCCAAAGGGTACCGGGTTATAGCACGGCACCGAGGTGTCAAAATCAGCACCTTCATCCTTCACAACACCCGTATGCCGCGCCCGATCCAAGCCACCATCCATACCGAAGCCCTGCGCCACAACCTGGCGCGTGCCCGTCTGGCCGCGCCCGACGCCAAAGTCTGGGCGATTGTCAAGGCCAATGCCTATGGTCATGGCATTGAGCGCGTGTTTGAAGGTCTGCGCGGTGCCGACGGCTTTGCCCTGCTTGACATCGAAGAGGCCCAGCGCGTGCGGGCCTTGGGCTGGCGCGGCGCTATCCTTTTGCTCGAGGGTGCGTTTGAGCCGCGCGACCTCGAACTGTGCTCGCGCCTGGAGTTGTGGCACACGGTGCACTGCAACGAGCAGATTGACATGCTGGCCAGCCACAAAACCAAGGTGGCGCAGCGGGTCTTCCTCAAAATGAACTCGGGCATGAACCGGCTGGGTTTTACGCCGCAACGTTATCGCGCTGCCTGGACCCGCCTGAACGCCCTGCCCCAGGTGGATGAGATCTCCCTGATGACGCATTTCAGCGACGCCGATGGTGCGCGCGGCGTGGCTGAGCAAATGGCAGTTTTTGCTGCAACCACGCGCGACCTGCCGGGCGAGCGCACGCTCTCCAACAGCGCCGCCACCTTGCGCCACAACCTGACAGCGGCCGCCGCCAGCAATGCACCTGAGCTTCAAGTCGCCTGCGACTGGGTGCGCCCGGGCATTGCCATTTACGGCAGCGCGCCCGACTTTCCCGAGCATCGCGCCAGCGACTGGGGCTTGCAGCCGAGCATGACACTGGCCGCCAAGATTATTGCGACGCAAGACCTGGTGGCGGGCGCGACGGTCGGCTACGGTTCAACTTTCAAAGCAGAAAAACCGATGCGCATTGGCGTCGTGGCCTGCGGCTACGCCGACGGCTACCCGCGCCTGTGCCTGACCGGCACACCGGTCTTGGTGAACGGCGTGCGCACGCGCACTTTGGGGCGCGTCAGCATGGACCTGCTGGCAGTCGATCTGACAGCGGTTGCCGACGCTGGCTTTGGCAGTGAAGTGACGCTGTGGGGCCGCGCTACCAACGGTGCCACGCTCGACATTGACGCAGTGGCGCAAGCGGCCGGCACGGTCGGCTACGATTTGATGTGCGCGCTGGCAGCCCGCGTGCCGGTCGTCGTTCAGGATTAAGCCAAACCAGCGCATTGGAGTACAGTCATTTCTTTGCCGGGAGTTCAGGTGGAATTTAAAGACTATTACAAAATCATGGGCCTGCAGCGCAGCGCCACGCAGGACGAAATCAAGCGTGCGCACCGCCAGTTGGCGCGCAAGTTCCACCCTGACGTGAGCAAGGTGGCCAACGCCGAAGCACGCTTCAAGGAAGTCGGCGAGGCTTATGAAGTGCTCAAAGACCCGGAGAAACGCGCCGCTTACGATCAGCTCGGTGCCAACTGGAAGGGCGGCCAGGAGTTTCGGCCGCCGCCCGACTGGGGCGCTGGTTTTGAATCGCCGGGCCGGGGCTCTGCCGAGGGCGATGCAAGCGACCACAGCGACTTTTTTGAGTCGCTGTTTCGCCGTGGCTTTGACGAAAGCCGAGGTGCTCATTCAGGCGAGCGCGCGTTCCACGCCCACGGGCAGGATCATCACGCCAAAATCCAGATCGATCTGGAAGACGCTTACCACGGCGCCCAACGCACGCTCAACCTGCGCCTGCCCGAAGTCGATGCCCAGGGGCACGTGCTATTGCGCGAGCACAGCATCGAGTTCACCATTCCCAAAGGCGTGCGCGCCGGCCAGCACATCCGCTTGGCGGGCCAGGGCGGCGCCGGCACCGGGCAGGGCCAGCCGGGTGACCTCTACCTCGAAGTCGAGTTTCGCGCGCACGCGCACTACCGCATTGACAAGCACGACGTCTATCTTGATCTGCCAGTGGCGCCCTGGGAGGCCGCACTGGGCGCGCAAATCGAAGTGCCAACGCCGAGCGGCCGGATGGAGCTGAAAATTCCGGCGGGCTCCGTCTCCGGTGCCAAGTTGCGGCTCAAGGGCCGTGGCATTCCGGCTAAAGCGCCAGGTGACTTTTATTTTGTGCTGCAAATTGCCGTGCCGCCAGCATCCACCGAAACGGAGCAAGCCGCCTATCGGGCGCTAGCGGAAAAATTCAAATCCTTCAACCCACGCACCAAACTGGGAGCATTGGCATGAGTACCACGACCCGTTTCCTGGATGGCTCCATGCCGCAATCACAAGCCGAGCTGAGCCTGATCGAAGTTTGCCGTTGTTGCGCGGTGCAAACCGACTTCATTGTGGCGTTGGTCGAAGAAGGCATCATCGCGCCAGTCGTTGGCAGCGAGGCTGCAAGCTGGCGTTTTGCCGACGCCCAGGTGCACCACGTCACGCTGGCCTGGCGCCTGCAACGCGACCTTGGCGTCAATCTGGCGGGGGCTGCGCTGGCGCTGCAACTGCTCGACGAAATCGAAACACTGCGCGCGCAAATTACCGCCAGCGCCTAAGGCAGCATTAGCCGCTTGAATGACGCACGGATAAGTTTGATGAATCTGTCAAAACCAGGTCTTTTGCAACACACTCGGGTCTTCTGCAATAGCCTGCAATAGAGGGTTTCATGTCACATCAAGCCGACTTTCTCATCATTGGCGCTGGCATCGCTGCGGCCTCGGTCGCTTACTGGCTCGCTCCGCACGGCCGCGTCATCGTGCTTGAGCGCGAGTCGCAGCCGGGCTACCACTCGACCGGCCGTTCCGCTGCGCTCTTCATGGAAAGTTATGGCACGCCGCAGGTGCGCGCGCTGACCATGGCCAGTCGCACGTTCATGCAGACACCACCGGCTGGGTTCAGCGAGCCTCCTTTGTTGCACCGGCGCGGCGCCCTGATCGTGGCCGAGCCGGGGCAAGAGGTGCTGCTGGCCCAAAAATGGGCCAGCATGCGCGCCCTGATTCCCAACAGCGAGTTGCTCGACAGCGCCGCCACCTGCGCCCTGATTCCGGCGCTGCGCCCGGAGAAAGTGCTGGGTGCGGTGTTTGAGCCCGATGCCGCCGACATCGATGTCGATGCGCTGCACCAGGGTTATCTGCGTGGCTTGCGCCGTGCCGACGGCTTGCTGGTCTGTAACGCCGAGGTTAGCGCCCTGGCCTATGCCAACGGCCGTTGGCAGGCGCAAACGGCGCTCGGCACTTACGAAGCGCCCGTGGTTTTGAACGCGGCAGGCGCCTGGGCCGACGTGGTGGCCAAGCTGGCTGGTGTGCAGCCGATTGGTTTGCAGCCAAAGCGTCGCTCGGCGTTTCTGTTCAAGCCGCCAGAAGGACTGGCAACGGCGCACTGGCCGATGGCCATCGGCATGAGCGAGGACTGGTATTTCAAGCCCGATGCCGGCTTGCTGCTGGGCTCGCCGGCCAATGCCGACCCGGTCGAATCGCAAGACGTGCAGCCCGAGGAAATGGATGTGGCGCTGGGCATCTACCGGATCGAGGAGATGACCACGCTGCTGATTCGTCGTCCCACGCGAACCTGGGCCGGCCTGCGCTCGTTTGTGGCCGATGGCGAACTGGTGGGCGGCTTCACCAGCGACCAGCCCGGCTTTTTCTGGGTTGCGGGGCAGGGCGGTTACGGCATCCAGACCTCCCCCGCGATGGGCGAGGCCTGTGCCGCGCTGGTGCGTGGCCTGCCCATGCCGGAGCGCATTGCCGCCTTCGGCCTGACCCCCGACCAGCTCGGTGCGCAGCGGCTGGAGCGTTGCGCCGCAGTGGCTTGAGCCATCTTCATTTGCCTCTTTGCTCCGGCGTTTTTAAACCATTCTCCTGACTGCCGACACTGCTCTCACATGATGCGAGAATCATGACAAATGGATCGCAGTAAACAATTGAAATTTAGATGGATAGCAATTCCCGCCCTGCTGTTCCTTACGTTCTTTATTTGGACTACCGACAAAGTTACGCTCCAGGGCGAACGCACCATCTATACCGTGAATTGTCTCAACGGTAGCTGGGATGGCAATCGCTGTAGTGGCGAAATCGCCGCCGGACCCCGGTTTCGGTATCGGGCGTTGATGGCGCGCGATGAGGTCTTGTTCTGGGTTCTGGGCGCACAGGAGCCTTCTTCAAAACTCACTGGTTGCAAGATTGAAGATGGACGCCACTGGACCTGCCCTGAAAGCGCTGAGGCACCCAAGTCCTTGACATTGGCTTTGCTACACGGTGACCCCGTTCGCAATCCTGCCTGGTCGACCCGCCCTTTTCATTCAACTTCGAAAGTGGGCTGGTTTCTTCTGGACTTCGGGTTCAAGTTTGCACAGGTGATTAATTAATCATTGCTTCAGCGGCATACCCTTGAAGCCGTGAAATTCACACCCTCCACTCAATCAAGCCAGACGAATCTGGAGGTCTCCACGCTGCCACGGTCATTGCGCGAGATTTTGGGTGCTTGCATTCTCTCAGCCGTCGCGCTGCAATCCACCCCCATTTGCGCTGCTGAGCTTTCATCGGCCGGCAAGGGATCACAGATTCTTGATACTTGCAAAATCAATTTGACCAAAGACGTTGTCCGCACTTTTTGGCGTGACGCAGAGGGCACTCCTTTAGGTGCGTTCACCCGAGTCTTGAACAGTTTGAGTCTTCACGGGGAGAGGCTGGTTTGCGCCAGCAATGCAGGAATCTATGGAAAAGATCTTCTTCCAATTGGGTTGTATGTTGAAAATGGGAAGGTTTTGCGACGGCTGAACACAAGAAAAGAAGGTTTTGGCAATTTTTACCTGCAACCGAACGGCGTGTTCTGGTTGTCCGGCCATGGAGCAAGCATATCAACCACAGATGAAGTTCAGAGTCACTGGGAACAAATAGGGCCGGTTATCCAGTACGCCACTCAATCCGGTCCCATTTTGTTTCTTGCTGATCAAATCAACGCTGCCTTTACGCCAGGTTCGGACAATCGATTGGTCAGAAATGCCGTTTGCCTGAAATCCAGCATCGAAGTAGTGCTGGCCAAAAGCCGATTCCCAATCAATTTTTATGACTTTGCAAGCGTCTTGAGGGATGAAGTCGGATGCCACGATGGTCTTTACCTGGACGGTTCGGTGTCAGAGCTTTACCCTTTTGAGGGAAGATCAATTAGAACCGAATTTGGTCCAATGATCGGCGTAGTTGAACCGAGCCACAAAAATTGATCCTAGTACTCAGACACAGAAATATCGAAACATGAAAGCGCGTCTTCGCACCCATGCCGTCGTTGCAAATCCTCGCCATAGCCACAGCTATGTCTGCGGTTTGCGCCTAGGCCTGAGCGCGAATCCATCACTTTCATTTTGTTCCGATACCTCTGTGTCTGAATACTAGGGATGCTCTGCATAACTCGCGCCGCGCCCAGCGTGTCGGAAGATACCCTGGTTAAACACCGTTGCACCGCGAGCATTGGCGTGGTTGTGTTCATCGAGCGCGAAGGAAGTCAGGATGACTTTATGCGGTTGGCTGATACTGCGATGTACCAAGCCAAGAACGTCGGCAGCAATGTGTCTAAAGCAGTCCCAGCCATCGAACTCTGGGAGCATCAGTGGCGCAGCGGCTCAAGCCATGTCGCTGAGTTTTTTGCCAAAGGCTTCCACCTGAGCCCAGTCGGTGAAATCGATCACTGCTGTGGGGTCGGTCGGGCCCTGCGTCATGAGCATGATGAAGCGGATCATCAAACGGTCAAAAAAACGGTAGCGCGGGTAGTCGAGCTTGCCGGCAAAAACTTCCAGCAGCTTGGGCTTCCAGCTGATCTGGCGCAGAAATTTGATCAGGTAAGGGTTGGTCTCGGGCCGGTTCTTTTCTGGCTTGCGCGCCACGATATTGACCGTGAAAAAAGCATTGGGCTTGCTCTCCAGCAGCGCCTGGTGGCGGGCAATAAACTGTGCCACCTGCGGCTGGTGCTTGCCGTAGCGGATGCTGGCGCCGATGACGATTTTGTCGAAGCTGCCCAAGTCCAGCGCATCGGCCTGGGCGATGGGCACCACGCTGACGGCGTGCCCCTGCTGCACCATGACCTGGCGCAAGCGCTCGCAAATGCGCGGCGTGTGGCCGTCGGTGGTGGAATAGGCGACAAGAATGCTGCTCATCGGGTGATCCTGATGACTCGTTTTCTACACCACGCCGGCCTGTCGCAAGGCGGTTATTTGAGCCACTTCCAACCCCAATTCGGCGAGCACTTCATCGCTGTGCTGGCCCAGGGCCGGTGGCGCGCGGCGCAGCACTGGCGGTGTTGCCAGCAGGCGCAGCGGGCTGGCGACCGTGGCGATGGGTGGCGCAGCAGTGGGCGCATTCGGCGCCGCCGCCAGTGGCTGCTCGACCCTCAAACCACGGGCCTTGACCTGGGTATCGGCAAAGGCCTGCGCGATGTCGTTAATGGGTCCACAGGGCACCGCTTTGTCCTCGAGCAGGGCGATCCACTCTGCCGTGCTGCGCTGGCAAATGACGGCTTGCAGTATTGCAGTTAGTTCTTCCCGGTTTTTGACGCGCAGGGCGTTGTTGGTAAAGCGCGCATCGGCCGCCCACTCGGGGTGCCCTGCCGCCGCGCAGAAGCGGGCAAACTGGCCGTCGTTGCCAATCGCCAGCAGCATGGCACCGTCGTCAGTGGTGAAGTCCTGATACGGCACCAGGCTCGGGTGGCTGTTGCCCAGGCGTTGCGGCACCGCGCCGGTGTTCAGGAAACCCGCCCCCTGGTTGGCCAGCAGCGCCATGCCCACATCGAGCAGCGCCATGTCGATGTGCTGGCCCGAGCCGCTGCGGTGGCGCACTTCCAGCGCGGCCAAAATCGCACTACAGGCATAGACACCGGTAAAGAGGTCAACCACCGCCACGCCGACGCGCTGCGGACCCGCGCCGGAAGTGCCGTCAGGGCGCCCGGTGATGCTCATCAGGCCGGTTGTTGCCTGCACCATCAGGTCGTAACCGGCGCGCTCGGCGTAGGGGCCGTCCTGGCCAAAACCAGTGACCGAGCAGTAAATCAGGCGCGGATTGAGCGCTTTCAAACTCTCGTAGTCCAGCCCATATTGCTTCAGACCCCCGACCTTGAAGTTCTCCACCAGAATGTCGCTTTGCGCCGCCAGTTGGCGAATCAGCGCCTGGCCTTCAGGCTTGGCGATGTCGATGGTGATGGAGCGCTTGTTGCGGTTGCAGGTGCTGAAATAAGTGGCTTGGTCAGTCTCCTGGCCCTGTGCGTCCTTGAAGAACGGCGGCCCCCAGTGGCGCGTGTCGTCACCTACCACCGGGCGCTCGACCTTGATCACATCCGCGCCCAGATCCGCCAGCATCTGGGTACACCAGGGGCCGGCCAAGACACGCGCCAGGTCAAGCACCTTGAGATGGTCGAGCGCGCCGGGCGGCGTGGCGGTGGTCTGAAGGTTTGTCGGGGTCATGGTGGTGATTGCTTTAGTTCAACTTAACGTGAAAAAACGTTGTCATTGCGAACGAAGTGAAGCAATCCATGACCCCGGAATGCATGGATTGCCGCGCTACGCTCGCAATGACGCTAATTCGCAAACGCCGCAATCCCGGTCTGCGCCCGGCCCAGGATCAGGGCGTGGATGTCGTGCGTGCCTTCGTAGGTGTTGACCACTTCGAGGTTCACCAGGTGGCGCGCCACGCCAAACTCGTCGCTGATGCCGTTGCCGCCCATCATGTCGCGCGCCAGACGCGCGATGTCGAGCGATTTGCCGCAACTGTTGCGTTTGATGATCGAGGTGATCTCGACCGAGGCCGTGCCTTCGTCTTTCATGCGTCCCAGGCGCAGGCAGCCTTGCAGACCCAGGGCAATTTCGGTTTGCATGTCAGCGAGTTTTTTCTGGATCAGTTGATTGGCTGCCAAGGGCCGGCCAAACTGTTTGCGATCCATCACATAGCGGTGCGCGCGCAGCCAGCAGTCTTCGGCGGCACCAAGTGTGCCCCAGGCAATGCCGTAGCGGGCCGAGTCCAGGCAAGTGAACGGGCCTTTCAAACCGCGGATATCGGGGAAAGCATTTTCTTCCGGGCAAAAGACGCCGTCCATCACGATCTCGCCGGTGATGCTGGCGCGCAGGCCAACCTTGCCATGAATTGCCGGAGCGCTCAAGCCCTTCGCGCCTCTGTCCAGCACAAAGCCGCGGATCGCTCCGACCTTGCCGGCTTCGGACACCTCTTTGGCCCAGACCACAAATACGTCGGCAATCGGGCTGTTGGAGATCCACATCTTGCTGCCGCTGAGCTTGTAGCCGCCCGCCACCTTGTGCGCGCGCGTGGTCATGGAGCCGGGGTCGGAGCCGTGGTCGGGCTCGGTCAGGCCAAAGCAGCCGATCCACTCACCGGTGGCCAGCTTGGGCAGGTATTTTTGCTTCTGCGCCTCGGTGCCAAAATCAAAAATAGGCAACATCACGAGCGAGCTTTGCACGCTCATCATGGAGCGGTAGCCGCTGTCAACGCGCTCGACTTCGCGCGCGATCAGACCGTAAGCGACATAGCTCAGACCCGGGCCGCCGTAAGCCTCGGGAATAGTGGGGCCGAGCAGGCCAAGCTCGCCCATTTCGCGAAAGATGGAGGCATCGGTTTTTTCCTGACGAAAAGCTTCCAGCACGCGCGGCTGCAGCTTGTCTTGGCAGTAGGCGGCGGCGGCATCGCGCACCATGCGTTCGTCGTCGCTGAGTTGGCTGTTCAGCAAAAAGGGGTCTTGCCAATTGAATGCGGCGTGGGCCATTCGGGGTCTCCGGTAAAAAAAAGTTGGTAAAAGCTGCAACGGCAGCACAGGCCCGATGGTAGCCCATGGCAAAACCTGAGCGCACTGAAGAGCGGCCCAACCTTTTGATGCGGATGCGTCAGTTCCGCAACGGTGCCACGGTTGCGCCCTGAATGCCGTGTCGTTTGAGCGCAGCCGCTACAAAGCCTGAGGACTTCATATCTTCCACAAACGAACACAGGGTGTCGGCGGCAGCTTGGCCACGACTCTTGGGCGTGCCCAGCGCCTGCTGGATGACCATGAATCGCCCCGGCAGCAAACGCAGGCCAGGGATGCGCTGGGCATCGGCTTGGAGCTGCTGCTTCACACCGGCGGCCACTTCGAGGTTCTGCTCGATGAAGGTATCGACGGTGGCAGGTGAGCTTGGCGCGCGCACGATTTGCGCCGCTTTCAGTTCGCGGCTCAGGTACAGGTCGTAGGCGCTGCCGGCTCCCACCGCCACACGCACACCGCTCTGATCCACCTCTTCATTGCGTTGCAAGGGCGAAGCATCGCGAACCAGGTAGCCGCCCTCAATCAGCACATAAGGCGCGGTGAACGAGATCTCCTGGCCGCGCAGCGGATCGATCGCAAAAAAGCCGATGTCAGCCTGTTCATTCTTCAGCGCCGCCACTGACTTGCTAGCCGTCTGAGTCACCACAAGTTCCAGTTCAACGCCCAGGCGCTTGGCAAACTCATGGGCCAGGTCAATCGACACGCCCACGGGCTGGCCGCTGACCGGGTCCTGGTTGGCAAGAATCGGATTGCCGAGGTTGATCGATGCCCGTAGCCGACCGGTCGGCGCGAAAGATTTAACCAGAGAAGAATCCATTGTTATCACTCCAAAGAAAAGATGATTTATCCGAAATCGTCGATTAGAAATTCGTCTCAAAACCATGACCGATTATTCGACTCACGATAGCATCGTCCGCTCTAAGGACGCTTTGCATCCCTAATGGACGTTCTCGGTGAATAGTAACTTCAAGCGGCCCGGCTGGAGCTCGCTCAAAATCACTGCCGCCAGCACCAGCGCACCACCGAGTGCGGCGCGGCTGCTGAGCAGCTCGCCAATCCAGAGCCAGGCGGCCAGCGCGGCAAAGACCGGCTCCATGGCAAAAACAATGGCCGCCTTGTCGGCTGACACCCGGCGTTGCCCCAGCGCTTGCAAAAACAGCATCGCCGCCGTGGCGATGACGCCCAGGTAGGCCAGGGTGGCCCAATGCGGTGCCGCTCTGGCCAGCAGGTTCGAAGGTTTGGCCTCGAGCAGCGCCGCGCCAATCAGCCAGGCGCAGGCCAGTAGCGCCATGAAGGCGATCTGGGTGGCGGCCAGTTGGCGCAGGTCATGCCGGGCGGCGCGCCCCGAGAGCACGATGGTATAGAAGGCATAGGCCAACGCACAAACCATGGTCGCCAGATCGCCCTTTAAATTGGCGCCGCCTTCCCACGACATCAGACCAATGCCGGCACAGGCCAGCACGGCACACAGCAGCACGCGCGGCGACAGGCGCGCGCCCAGCGCCGCGCCGATCAAGGGCACCATCAACACATTGAGACTGGTGAGAAAGGCGCTGCG
>Ga0209638_1002909_pt1 | contig 10392 bp, 10 predicted proteins | sample BarGraNGADG00211_FD_184490 | JGI IMG/M metagenome (GOLD analysis project Ga0209638, IMG submission 184490) | Arctic peat soil microbial communities from Barrow, Alaska - Barrow Graham LP Ref core NGADG0002-211 (SPAdes) (version 2) | ecosystem: Environmental > Terrestrial > Soil > Wetlands > Peat... | reverse complement strand
TCGTATTGCCGACAACGCTCTCACGCCAGTTGTTCCGTACGGTCGTGACGCCTGCGCCGGTCGGGTACCGGGCGTCGGAGACGTCGACCAGCAGGATCGCGATGCCGCGGCTTCCGGACTGAGGGATGACGTCGACGTTCTGCGGCGTCGTCGAACCACCGCCCCAGGTGTAGCCCGTACGGAAGTTGCCGACGGGCCCGCTGAGCCAATGGGCGGGGCTCTCGGCCGGGATCGCCCACGTGTCGACCGTGGTGACGTCGAGCGTGCCGACCTTCGTCGCGGTGGCGCGATGGATGACGTCGATCGTGTGCAACCCCGGCTGGTACCCGACGAGCAGCATGACCTCGTTCGGCGCGGAGAGATCGTCGCGGGAGAACGAGAACTGGCCGCCGGCGTCACCGTCGGTGATCGTGAAGTCGAGGTCGTCCATCGTGTAGCCGGTGGTGCCGAGATCGACAGCGATGCGCTGGTAGGAGCCGATGAAGGGCTTCGGATCGGGAAGAGTGAGGGTCACCGGGAACGGCGGGACGTACGGCAGGGTCGGGTCCCACCACGTGAGGCCGGCATGGTCGACGGTGATCAACGACTTCGTGGCGAGCCGCCAGGTCGCGATGGGCGAATCCGCCGGGCCGAGGACGAAGAGGTGCTTGACCACCTTCGTCGTCGTCGCGAGCGACTCGACCGTACCGGCCAGAGCGTGACCGGGGACCAGCAACGTCTTGGCCGGTGTGTACGAGGTGAGGTCCTGGGGTGCCGTGAGGCCGGTCCCCTCGGTGGTGAAGGTCGCGTCCCCGGGTGCGATCGACAACCACCTGCCGGTGACCGACTCGACGACGTGGATCCGCGCCCCGTCGTCGGAGTACGCGACGCCGCCGACGTCCCCGAGCCCCGTACCCACGACGGTCTCGGTCCCGGAGTGCACGTCCAGCGTCACGAGCTTGCCGGTCGCCGCATCGACGAACGCGAGGGTTGACGAGGTGAGCGCGAGCTGCCCGGGGATGCCAGTACCGGTGTGGACCTTGGTGAGCTTGGGCTTCTTGCGTACGGGCACGGCGATGATCGTGTACGTGCCGGCGCCGGTGTCGAGGTCGGCGACGTACGCGGTCCGGCCGGAGGCGTCGAGCACGACGCCGACAGGGTTCGAGAAGCCCTTGGCGAGGACGCTGGTCGAACGGGTCGCGAGCGACAGCACGAGCAGGTCAGTGCCCGACGTCACCAGCAGCGATGTGGGCTTGGGCCGACGAGTCACGGGCTTCGTCGTCGTGTGCGCGGCTGTCCGGGCAGCGACGCCCTGGATCGCAAGGTTGAGTCGGTCGGTGATGGCGGCCATGGCGTACTCCTAGTCGAGGATGTGCGAGGACACCCCTCAAGAGCCACGGGCGGGGGTTCTGATACGTACGCGATCAGCGTGTACAGGCAGGCAGGGGCGGAACTGAGGTCAGATCCAGCTCCCGCAGCCCCGCCGACCCGCCCTTCGCATTGGCCATCTCGGACGTCGCGAGCAGTCCGCCGCTGACGATCGCGGAGCCCCACTCGATGGTCAGCGGCGCGTACTGGCCGGTCTCGACATCGAGGATCCAGTAGCGCTCGCCAGACAGTGCCACCGCATATCGTCCCCAGACGGCGAGCTGCTCGACCCGATCGCCCGGGAGCCGATAGTCGCGCGAAGTCGGCCACCCCTGACGAGCGATGGTCAGCCGCGGGGAAGTTGGACTCGCCCAGGCCGCAGTGTCCCCGTCCGATGCCGTGTAGATCCCGTCACCGAGGCCTGACAGAACGGCCGCAACCTCGACCTGAGAAAGTGTGTCCGCGTCGATCGCCGTGATCTTCCCCGGGGAATTGCCGAAGGCCTGAGCCAGGACCACGCAGTCGTTCCACCTCAGGAACGACAAGGTGCTCGCCGTGTTCATCAGCTCGACGTGGCCGCCAGTCGCGAGGTTTACGGCCAGCGCCGTCCAATCCTTGATGTTCGGATCCGAGATCACCGATACGAATAGCGTCCCGTTATGCAAGAGGATGTACGGCAAGGCCTGCGAGTCGTCCCCACCACGTAACGGAACCTGGAAAGGCTCGCCTCCGAGTCGTCGAGCGTGAGTCTTGGTCATGCCGACGTCGTCCTGCGTGAGGACAACCATCCATTCGCCATCGATCACCGCCTGCCAGACCGTTTCCGGCGCGACGAACTCGAAGACCACGCGAGGCTCCGACCCCGGTTCCGTGAGGACCACAGTCGACCCTGACCCCACATACAACGCCCTTCCGGTCGTCGCGTCACGCGCCAGCAGACTGACTTCGTTGGCGGGCTTGAGGGTCGTGGGCTTCAGCGCCGCCTGCCACGACGCGGGCAGCTCCTGCAGACCGCAGCCGGCCGTGCGTCGGTACAGGTGAGGCGGTCGGCGTCCACGGTTCGGGCTCTACGGCCTGCTGGGTGCATGCGCCGAGCAGGGCGCCGCCACACAGGCGGCCGGTACGACCAAGCGACCAGGGCGGCTTCGTACCTTGCGCCGGCTGGCAAGCGAGTCCATGGGGGGTGTGCCTCCTTGCCCCCAGACACTACGAGGCCCGGCCCCCCGAAGGGGACCGGGCCTCGAAAGAAGTGCTTACTGGATTCAGACTCCGAGCGTCTTGCCGGCCGAGCGGAGCTCGGTGGCGGCCTCGATGACGCGGTTGGCGAGACCCTTCTCGCCCTCCTTGCCCCAGGCGCGCGGGTCGTACTGCTTCTTGTTGCCGACGTCGCCGTCGATCTTCAGCACGCCGGCGTAGTTCGTGAGCATCCAGCCGACGACCGGACGCGTGAACGCATACTGGGTGTCGGTGTCGATGTTCATCTTCACGACGCCGTAGTCGACCGCGTCCGAGATCTCCTGGGCGCTCGAGCCGGAGCCGCCGTGGAAGACGAGGGAGAACGGCTTGTCGAGGCCGTACTTCGCGCCGACCGCGTCCTGGATCTCCTTGAGCACCGCGGGACGCAGCTTGACCGCACCCGGCTTGTACACACCGTGCACGTTGCCGAAGGTGAGCGCGGTGATGTAGCGGCCGTTCTCGCCGAGGCCGAGGGCCTCGATGGTGGCCAGGCCGTCCTCGACCGTCGAGTACAGCTTCTCGTTGATCTCGTTGGCGACGCCGTCCTCTTCGCCACCGACGACGCCGACCTCGATCTCGAGGATCTGGTGGGCCTTGTTCGTGAGCTCGAGCAGCTCCTGCGCGATCGAGAGGTTCTCGGTGCGTGGCACAGCCGAGCCGTCCCACATGTGCGACTGGAAGAGCGGGTTCTGGCCGTTCTTCACGCGCTCGATGGAGATGTCGATGAGCGGCCGTACGTAGTTCGGCAGCTTGTCCTTGGGGCAGTGGTCGGTGTGGACGGCGATGTTCACGGGGTAGTTCTTGGCGACGACGTGCGCGTACTCGGCGAGTGCCACCGCGCCCGCGACCATGTTCTTGATCGTCGGGCCGGATGCGTACTCCGCGCCACCGGTCGACACCTGGATGATCCCGTCGCTGCCCGCTTCGGCGAATCCGGCGAGGGCGGCGTTGAGGGTCTGCGAGCTCGTGATGTTGATGGCCGGGAAGGCGTACGAATTCGCCTTGGCCGCATCGAGCATCGCGGCGTACACCTCAGGGGTTGCAATGGGCATGTCAGCTCCTGTGTTCGTTGGACCTGGTCAGTCTTTCACGGCCACTCCCGCCTCGGGGCGTCGGGGCGTTGAGGAGAGAGTCAGTTGCCGAGTTTCGACGTGTCGATCCACTGACTGCCGCGCGAATAGGCGCGGATGGCAGAGTCGAGAGTGCCGGGCAGGGTGTCGAGGAACGTGATCGGTACGGACGCCGTGACGCCGGTTGTGTCCCGCAGCGTGAGCCGCGGTTGGCCGCCGAGTCCGCGGCGTACGGTCGCAATGCCGGCCACATCCGGCCAGGCCACGGTCTTCCCGGCGACCTCGATGCCTTGCGGGTCGACCCTGATCGCGTACCCCTGCGTCGCATTGATCCTGTCGAGCGCGCGTCGGGCGGCGACGTAAAGGATGATCGCGATCACCAGCCAGACGCCGGAGAACCCAAGGCCGAGGACGAACAGCCAGATCGTCGACGCGGTGTCCAGCTGGTCACGCAGCCAGAACCACAGGGCCACCAGCAGTACGACGCCGATGCCGAGCCAGATCAAGCGCGACCGTACGAGCCCCTGGTAATGCGCCACCCGCTCCGCCGCGGGTAGCGGGTTGTAGCCGACCACCAGCTCCTGCGCCATGGGGTCATGGTATCCAGATGGTCGGTGCAGCTCAGTGCGTACGTGCCTGGGCGGCCAGTTCCTGGCTGCGGTCGCGGCAGGCTTCGAGGGCGGCGATGAACGCGGCCTTGACGCCGTGGTCGTCGAGGGTACGAAGCGCGGCCGCCGTCGTACCGCCCGGAGAGGTGACGTTCTCGCGGAGCACCGCGGGGTGGGTGCCGGAGTCGCGGAGGAGCTTGGCCGATCCGTACAGGGTCTGCGTCGCGAGGCTGGTCGCGATGTCGCGGGGCAGCCCGAGCAGGACGCCGGCGTCGATCATGGCTTCGGCGATGTACATGACGTAGGCGGGGCCTGACCCGGAGACGGCCGTGACGGCATCGAGGTACTTCTCGGGCACCGTGACGACCCGGCCGACTGCGGCGAGGAGGTCGGAGGTACGGGTGAGGTGCTCGGCGGTCGCGGACGTGCCGCCTGACACGGCCGACATGCCCTCGCCGACGGACGCGGGCGTGTTCGGCATCACGCGCACGACCGGCGTACCAGCAGGAACGTGCGCCTCGAGGACGGCGAGCTCGACGCCTGCCGCGAGCGAGACCACGAGCGCGCCGGGCGCCAAGGCCGCGGAGATGCCGTCGAGCGCGGCCGCGACGTCGTACGGCTTGACGATGACGACGACCGTGTCCGCCCCGGCGACGGCCTCGGTGTTGTCGCTGACGACCTTGACCCCGTACTTCTCGGTGATCTCGCGCTGCCGCTCGCGACGGAGATCGGTGCCGATGATCTCGTCGGGCGAGATCCCGCTCGCCAGCAGACCAGCGAGGAGGTTCTCACCCATCATCCCGACGCCCAGCAGTGCGATCGTCATCGCGCGATCCCGCCCGCGAGGATCTCGGCGATCTGGATCGCGTTGAGCGCCGCGCCCTTGCGGAGGTTGTCGTTCGAGACGAACAGGACGAGGCCCTTGCCGTCCGGTACGGACTGGTCGACGCGGATACGGCCCACGTACGACGGGTCCTTGCCGGCTGCACAGCGGGGGTTGGGTACGTCCGCGAGCTCGACGCCTGGTGCGGCGCTCAGCAGCTCGACCGCACGCTCGGGCGTGATCGGCGAGGCGAACTCAGCGTGGATCGCGAGCGAGTGGCCGGAGTAGACCGGCACGCGCACGCACGTCCCGGCTACGGCGAGATCGGGGATGTGGAGGATCTTGCGCGACTCGTGACGGAGCTTCTGCTCCTCGTCGGTCTCGCCGGTGCCGTCGTCGACGAGCTTCCCGGCGTAGGCGATGACGTTGTAGGCGATCGGCAGCACGTACGGGGTCGGGTCGCCGAGCGGGACCGCGTCGCCGTCGATCGCGAGCCCCGACGCGTCACCGGCCGCGGCGATCTGGTCGGTGAGGGCTGCGACACCCTTGACGCCCGAGCCGGAGACGGCCTGGTACGTGGCGACGACCAGCCGGGTCAGCGTCGCCTCGTCGTGCAGCGGCTTGAGGACCGGCATCGCGGCCATCGTCGTACAGTTCGGGTTCGCGATGATGCCCTTGGGCGGGTTGAGCGTGTCCCCGGGGTTCACCTCGGAGACCACGAGCGGTACGTCGGGGTCCTTGCGCCAGGCGGACGAGTTGTCGACGACGATGGCGCCGGCCTCGGCAACCTTCGGGGCGTAGATGGTCGACATCGTCGCGCCGGCGGAGAAGATCGCGATGTCGATGCCGGTGAAGTCGGCGGTCTCGGTGTCCTCGACCACGTACTCCTTGCCGCCGCACGTCACCGTCCTCCCGGCCGAGCGGGCCGAGGAGAAGACCCGCAACTCGTCGTACGGGAACTTCCTCTCCGCGAGCAGGGTGAGCATGACTCGACCGACCTGGCCAGTGGCCCCGAAGACTCCAACGCGCATGGCGCATAGCCTAACGGGGCTCGCTCTGCGGCTTCGCAGGTTTCCGCGGTGGCGGTCCGGCCCTTACAGCCAGGTCAGGTACGGCTTGAGGAGGGCGTAGCCGACGAACGACGCGATGTCGAGGATCGTGTGCGCGATGACAAGGGGCATCACGCGCCCGAACCGTTTGTACAACCACCCGAACGCGAGGGCCATGATGAAGTTGCCCACGGCGCCGCCGAAGCCCTGGTAGAGGTGGTACGAGCCGCGGACCAGGGCCGAGACGACGATCCCCACCCATGGCTTCTGGCCGAGGTCGGCGAAGCGCGTCAGCACGTACCCGAGCATCGTCACCTCCTCGACGATGCCGTTCATTGCGGCGAGGCCGACCAGTACCGGTACGGTCCACCAGTTCGCGGCGAGATTGGCGGGCTCGACGTTCGTGTTGAGGCCCAGGGCGCGGGCGCCGAGGTAGAGGCCGAGGCCCGGGATGCCGATGCCCGCCGCGATGCCGAAGCCCCACGCGAGGTCGAACTTCGGGCGCTGCAGGTCGAACCCGATGAGCCGCCGGGCGTGCCCGTAGGTGAGGTGCAGCAGGTACAGGACGAGCAGGACCTGTACGAGGGGGAAGACGATGTACGTGACCTGGTACGCGAGGTCGAGCCAGGGCCGGTCCGGTACGGCGGAGGAGTTGATCGTGGTCGTCTGCTGGTTGAGCGGCTGGTTCGGCCGCGTGAACTCCTCGATGATCGACAGCAGCGAGTACACCGCTGACCTGCCCAGCCCCAGGAACAGCACGATGAGCATTTCGAGGCCGTACCGGGGCTTCGGATCCACGGGAGTGAGTCTGCCCCATAGGTCAAGCGGGACGTGGCGCCTGGGTACGCTCACCGCCCCGATGTCACACCGCGTACGCGACGTCACACCGCTTGTAGCCGGTGTGACGTCGAACAGGCGGTGTGACGTCGCGGGGAACCACGCCAACCTGAACCGGCCGACTGGCACCGCACCGCTCCGGACAACGACCACACCGGCACCGTGTCGATCTACGTCAAAGACAGCTGATGGCTCCCGGCAGCGAGTTCAGGGCTAGTACGTGAGGGTCGCGGCGTTGGAGTTGCACGATCCACCGCTCAGCACAGTCAGGCGCCGACACCTCGGCGGCCTCGCCGGTGGGAAGCCTCTTCTCCCAGGCCGCCACGGCTTGCGCGTTCTCGTCGCGTCCCATGACCCACGTGGTGACGGCGTAGTCGCCTGCCGGCACCTGCGGCAGCTCAGCCTGACGGCCCCCGTACCGCTCTCGACGCGCAGCGCACCGTCGACGGTCACGGTGTTCACCGTGTCCCGCTGCCAGGCGCCGCTCGGTACGGTCGGGATCTCCTCCAGGTCGTACACCTGCAGCTCCACACCGACCTGCTGTCCCCAGTCGGCACTCGATCGCAGCTGGATCGCGGGTTCGACCTCCGACCACGCCGCGGGCTCCCTGAGCCCCTTCGTGATCGAGATCCACTGCTCGTCGACAGGCACCGTCGCCGTGTAGCTCCGCATGTCGCACATCGTGCCATGCCGGTCGGCCCCGGCTGGGATGCGGGTGACAATCTGCTCACGATTGTCGCCGTTCAGCAGCGCTACTGCGGTGAGCAGGAAAGAATCGCGACCATGCGGAACAGCCTGGTCGTCGTCACCCTCGCTCTCGCGCTAGGGGCGTGCGCTACCACGTCGCCACCCGTCGCGAGCCAAGCGACCTCGGCAGCCGCGTCGACGACGGCCGCGCAGGCCACGACATCCGCGCCCACGAGCGCGGCGACCTCCTCGAGCGCCAAGACCTCGGCAACCTCGTCGTTCGACACGTTGCCGGCGGGCTACTCGTACGCCTACCTCTACAAGCTGATCAAGATCGCCGGACGATGGTCCGTCGTGCTCGACCCCGTGACGATGTGCATGTACCCGAGCACCGACCCCAACTGCAAGGACCTCACCGAGCCGCCGCCGAACGACTACGAGCTGCGCAACCTCAACACCAAGACCTACACGGTTCCTCTGGCGTCAGGCACGACACTGAGCGTGGTCGGAGCGAGTGGTCAGCCGGACGACTACGTGACCGTGCCCATGGCGGAGAAGTCGTGGCCCACCGCTTCGACAGCGGGAGAGCTCATCGTCACCTACTCGACCAACGCGGCCAGCGAGGTCTCCGCGATCAAGGAGTGGTGGCACCCGTGATGGGGTGTCAGCTGGTGGGGGCCCCCGCCAGCTGTCCGAGGTGGGTGCGGGTGAACGACAACGCGTCGGCCAGGGCATGCTCGCGAGCGCCGCGGGAACCGATCGAGCGGGTGTTGACCTCCAGCACGACGTGTCCGTCGAAGCCGGCGTCCACCAGGTGCGAGAGCACCTCGTCCGCGCGTTGCTCTCCCTGACCTGGGAGCAGGTGCTCGTCGATGGCCGAGCCGGAGCCGTCCGTGAGGTGGAGGTGGCGGAGCCGACTGCCCCACGCCTTCGCGAGATCGAGTGACTGCACCTTCGCCGTCGAGGCGTGGCTCAGGTCGAGCGTCAGGTACTCGTAGTCGAGGTCGGACGGGTCCCAACTGGGCAGGTACGCCTTGAAGTTACGCACCGGCGTACGCCACGGGTACATGTTCTCGACGCAGAACCGGATGCCGGTGTCGTCGTTGAGCCGCCTGATCCCGGCCTCGAAGCCCGATGCGTACGTGCCCTGCCAGCGGAAGGGCGGGTGGACGACGACGGTGTCGGCGCCGAGCCGCGTGGCCGCCTCGGCCGATCGGGCGAGCTTCTCCCACGGGTCGTCGCCCCACGTGCGCTGCGTGATGAGGAGGCACGGCGCGTGGACGGCGAGGACCGGTACGGCGTGGAAGTCGCGCAGCTTCTCGACCGCGTCGATGTCGGCGGCGACGGGATCGATGCCGACCATGAGCTCGACGCCGTCGTACCCCAAGGCCGCAGCCAGCTCAAACCCACTCGCCGTGGTCTCCGGGTAGACCGAGGAGGTCGACAGCAGCACCTTGGCGGGGCTGGAGGTAATCGGTACAGCGGACACCCTGTCAGCGTAGCCGCCGGTCTTGACAATCGGTCCGTACGAGCCGGCTGGGCTAGCGGCACGGTGGTGGCGACGAGAGGCCGGGACGCTAGCGAGGGGGGCCGATTTCGTCGTGGCCGGTCGGTCCACAAGAATGGGGGCATGCACGTCGATCATGTCGTCTACGCCGTCGGACCAGCTGGGCTCGCCGCCGAGGCGAAAAGGTTCGAGGAGGCACTCGGCGTCAAGTCCCGCGACGGCGGGATCCATCCAAGGTTCGGCACCATCATGCGGCTCATCCCGCTCACCGATGACCGCTACCTGGAGATCGTCGAGGTGCTCGATCACCCGGCGGCCGACAAGGCGCCGTACGGTCAGGCCGTCCGTGCGCGATCCGAGCTGGGTGGTGGCTGGCTGGGCTGGGTCGTGTCCGTCGACGACCTCACGCCGTTCGAGGCGCGGCTCGACCGTCCGGCCGTGGCAGGGCTTCGGCACTTCCCCGACGGGCGTGCGCTCGAGTGGCGCCAGATCGGCGTGAAGGGCCTCATCGCCGACCCGCAGCTCCCGTACTTCATCACGTGGTTGTCCGAGCCTGACGTCCGTCCGAGCGCGCTCAAGGGCACGGTGGCTCTCAAGAACATCGAGATCGCCGGCAAGCGGCAGCGTGTCGAGGACTGGCTTGGCGAGTCCGTACCGTCTGTGTTCGACGGCATCGGCATCGACTTCTCCTCCCCCAACGGCTACCCGGGCGTGCAGTCCGTGACGTTCGTGACCGATACAGGCGAGGTACGCATCTGACCCGCTGCTGACGCGGCGTGTGGGCCCCTCCGGGCCGAACAGAGCGTCCCGACGAGAACTGTCGGCGGGGCGTGAGAGAGTCACGGCCATGGCAAAGCAGGCGCGGGCGACGTATCGGTGCACCGAGTGTGGCTGGACGTCGGTGCGCTGGGTCGGCCGTTGTGGCGAGTGCCAGACCTGGGGCAGCATCGTCGAGGCAGACGCGCCACGACTTCAGCAGGTCGCAGCGACCGCGCCCGTGAGCCGTGCCGTACCGATCGGCGAGGTCGACGAGCGGGCGGCCTATCGCATGCTCACCGGGGTGGGCGAGCTGGATCGAGTGCTCGGTGGCGGGCTGGTGCCGGGTGCCGTCGCCCTTCTCGCCGGCGAGCCCGGAGTCGGCAAGTCCACGCTGCTGCTGGAGGTGGCGGCGAGATGGGCCCGAGAGGGCCGTCGCACGCTGTATGTGACGGGCGAGGAGTCTCCCGCG
>Ga0209638_1002907_pt1 | contig 10402 bp, 10 predicted proteins | sample BarGraNGADG00211_FD_184490 | JGI IMG/M metagenome (GOLD analysis project Ga0209638, IMG submission 184490) | Arctic peat soil microbial communities from Barrow, Alaska - Barrow Graham LP Ref core NGADG0002-211 (SPAdes) (version 2) | ecosystem: Environmental > Terrestrial > Soil > Wetlands > Peat... | reverse complement strand
GAGAAATCCCGAGTCGAAGGCGGCCGCCAAATGAGCATCGAGAGCTCGAGGGCGCCGGAAAGAAGCGATTTCATCCGCGAGATCGTCGCCGCCGACCTGCGGGACGGAAAGCACTCGGGCGTAGTCACGCGCTTCCCGCCCGAGCCGAACGGCTACCTGCACATCGGGCACGCCAAGTCGATCGCGCTCAACTTCGGCATCGCGAACGAGTTCGGCGGCCGCTGCCATCTGCGCTTCGACGACACGAACCCGATCAAGGAGGAGCAGGAGTACATCGACTCGATCCAGGCGGATATACGCTGGTTGGGCTTCGACTGGGGCGAGCACCTCTACTTCGCCTCTGACTACTTCGAGCAGCTGCACGAGTGGGCGGTCTGTCTCATCCAGGCGGGCAAGGCCTACGTGGACGACCTCTCGGCGGAGGAGATACGCGAGCACCGCGGCACGTTCACCGAGCCCGGCCGCGACAGCCCCTGGCGCGACCGGCCGGTCGAGGAGAGCCTCGATCTGTTCGAGCGGATGCGTAGAGGCGAGTTTCCCGACGGGACGCGCGTCCTGCGCGCCAGGATCGACATGGCTTCGCCCAACATCAACCTGCGCGACCCGGTGCTGTACCGAGTCCTTCACGCCGAGCATCCGCGTACCGGCGACAAGTGGTGTATCTACCCGATGTACGACTTCGCGCACGGCCAGTCCGATGCGATCGAGGGCGTCACGCACTCCATCTGCACGCTCGAGTTCGAGGATCACCGTCCCCTCTACGACTGGCTGATCGAGAACCTTCCCGTGCCCTCGCGCCCGCGTCAGATCGAGTTCGCGCGGCTCAACTTCACCTACACCGTCCTCTCCAAGCGCTTCCTGCTGCGTCTGGTCGAGGAGGGGCACGTGCGTGGCTGGGACGACCCGCGCATGCCCACGCTCTCGGGCCTGCGCCGGCGTGGCTTCCCCGCCGAGGGAATTCGCGACCTCGTGGATATGGTCGGGGTGGGGAAGGCAAACAGCGTCGTCGAGGTGGAGATGCTCGAGCACGCGGTGCGCGACGTCCTCAACCGAACCGCACTACGCCGCTTCGCCGTCTTGCGCCCGCTCAAGCTGGTGATCGAAAACTACCCCGAAGGCGAGACCGAGGAGATGGACGCGGTCAACAACCCGGAGGACGCCGCCGGCGGAAGTCGCAAGCTGCCCTTCACGCGCGAGCTGTGGATCGAGCGCGAGGACTTCATGGAGGATCCGCCGAAGAAGTTCTTCCGCCTCGCCCCGGGCCGCGAGGTGCGCCTGCGCTACGCCTACTTCGTCACCTGCACCGAGGTCGTGAAGGACGCAAACGGAGAGATCGTCGAGCTGCGCTGCACGTACGACCCGGCCACTCGCGGCGGAGACTCGCCCGACGGCCGCCGGCCCAAGGCGACGCTGCACTGGATCTCGGCCGAACACGCCGTCCCGGCGGAGGTGCGGCTTTACGACCACCTCTTCAGTCGCCCCGACCCCGGCGCCGAGGGCGACCTGTTCGACGACTTGAACCCCGCGTCCGAAGAAGTGATCTCCGGCTGCCTGGTGGAGCCGGCGCTCGCCGAGGTGCCGGTAGGGGAGACCGTGCAGTTTGAGCGGCTGGGCTACTTCTGTCCGGACCTCGATTCGGCGGCTGGTCACTCCGTCTTCAACCGCACGCTTACCCTCAGGGACACCTGGGCCAGGGTTCAGGCGCAGGGCCGGCAAGAAGCCTGAGCAATCGCCCCAGAGCGCGCGACTACGATACCCACATGACGGTGAAAGTCCGCTTCGCTCCCTCGCCGACCGGCTTCCTCCACATCGGCGGCGTTCGCACCGCGCTTTTCAACTGGCTCTTCGCCCGGCACCTCGGCGGCGAGTTCCACCTGCGGATCGAGAACACCGACACCGGCCGCGAGGTCGCCGAGGCGACCGACCAGATCAAGGAGTCGCTCAGCTGGCTCGGCCTCGACTGGGACGGAGAGGTCACCTTCCAGCTCGACCGCATGGAGCGCTGCCAGGTCGAGGCGCGGCGCCTGCTCGCGGAGGGCAAGGCCTATGAGGACGAGGGCGCGATTCGCATCCGCATGCCCGACGAGGGCGTGACCGGCTGGTACGACGCGGTGCGTGGCCGCGTCGAGGTTCCGAGCGAGGAGCTCGAAGACCTGATCATCCTGCGCTCGGATGGGCGCCCGACCTACAACTTCGCCTCGCCGCTCGAGGACTGGCTGGACGGGATCACGCACGTCATCCGCGGCGACGACCACGTCTCCAACACGCCCAAGCAGATCCGCGTGCTGGAGGCGCTCGGCGCCGAGGTTCCCGTCTACGCCCACGTCGGAAACGTGCTCGGGCTCGACGGCAAGAAGCTCTCGAAGCGCCACGGCGCGGTCGGCGTGGACGAGTTCCGGCGCGAGGGCTACCTGCCCGAGGCGCTGGTCAACTATCTGGCTCTGCTCGGCTGGAGCTACGACGACAAGACGACAATCATGTCGCGCGAGGAACTTACCTCCCGCTTCACGATCGAGCGCGTCGCCGGCAGCCCGGCGACCTTCGACTACGAGAAGCTGGAGTGGATGAACGGCGTCTACTTGCGAGAGGTTGGAGAAGACGCCTACGCTGCCGCGCTCACGAACTTCCTCGGCGAGCAGGGCCTCGACTGGGACAGCGATCTCGTGCGGCGCACGGTGCCGCTCGTCCAGGTGAAGCTCGTCAAGCTCGATCGCTACCCCGAATATGCAGGCTTTTTCTTCCGCGACGTAGCGCCCGACCCGAAACTTCTCGATCGCCGTGTCCTCGTGGCGGCGGAGGAAGCGCTGAGCAAGCTCGAGCCGTTCGAGACGCAGGCGATCGAGCAGGCGCTGCGCTCGCTCGCCGAGTCGCTCGAGCTGAAGCCGGGCAAGGCCTTCCAGCCGATCCGCGCCGCGATCACCGGCACGAACGTCTCGCCAAGCCTGTTCGAGTCGATCGAGCTGCTCGGGCGCGAGAAGACGCTCGCGCGGCTCCGGGCCGCCGCCGCGCTCGCGAAAGATTGAGCGAGAATCCGGGCGGGAAGGTTAAAAGCCTATCCCGCCAGGCTTCCACGCCCGATACGGCCGCTCCGCGGCGCCAGGAACCACCCGAGCCGCTCACCGCACTACCAGTGCGCTTTCCCGACTCGTGCGGCCCCTGGCATCCACGTATCGACCGCCTCGACCGCGGCATCCTGACGGGGTAGGCTCTGAGCCGATGCGCGCGATGATTCTCGAATCCCAGCGCCAACCGTTGCGCTTGGTTGACATCCCGGAGCCGGTTCCCGGGCCGGAGCAGATCTTGATCAAGGTCAGCACCTGCGGCGTCTGCCGCACCGACCTGCACATCGTCGACGGCGACCTGCCCGAGCCGAAGTTGCCGCTAGTTCCCGGGCATCAGATCGTCGGTACGGTCGCCGCGCTCGGCCCCGGCGCCGAGGGCTTCGAGCCGGGCGATCGCGTGGGCGTTCCCTGGCTCGGCTGGACGGACGGCGAGTGCCGTTACTGCAAGAGCGGTCGTGAGAACCTCTGCGACAACGCCCGTTTCACCGGCTACGACCTCGACGGCGGCTACGCGGAATACGCAGTGGCCGACCACCGCTACTGCTTCCCGATCCCGCAGGCCTTTCCCGATCTGCAGGCCGCGCCGCTTCTCTGCGCCGGGCTGATCGGCTACCGCTCGCTGCGCCTGGTCGGAGATCCCGAGCGCCTCGGCCTGTACGGCTTCGGCGCCTCGGCGCACATCGTCTGCCAAGTCGCCAAGTTTCAGGGCAGGAAGGTGTTCGCCTTCACCAAGCCCGGCGACGAGGAGGGCCAGGCCTTTGCGCGCCGGCTGGGCGCCGACTGGGCCGGCGGCTCCGACCAGCGCCCGCCCGAGCAGCTCGACGCCGCCATCGTCTTTGCGCCGGTGGGGGCGCTGATGATCGAGGCGCTGCGGGCGACCGCCAAGGGCGGCAAGGTCGTAAGCGCCGGCATCCACATGTCCGAGATCCCCGCCTTTCCCTACGCCGAGCTGTGGGGCGAGCGCTCGCTCTCCTCGGTCGCCAACCTGACGCGCGAAGACGGGCGCGAGTTTCTCGAGCTGGCGCCGAGGGTGCCCGTTCACACCGAGGTGACCGGATACTCGCTCGAGCAGGCGAACGAGGCGCTCGACGACCTGCGCAGCGGTCGGCTTGTAGGCGCAGCGGTGTTGCGAGTCGCCTGAGCGACCGGCGCGAAGTCACTCTTTAGGCACAGCTCGGCCTTGACGGCGAGCACTTTCTCTGACCGGTGTCTGACACCGGGGGGGAAGTTGACGCTGAAAAGCTACCCCTTCGACACAACTTCGCCTTGACAACCAACGCCCGCTCTGACCGGTGTCTGACACCCTGGCTGGCTTCGTTTATCGCAGTGGCTCCTCCGGTCATAACGACTCCGGGATCTACCGGTAGAGTCCAAGCTGAATGAAGAAAGCGCTTCGCAACCCCGACTCCTTCGAAGCCAGGCTGGCCCAATTCCTCTACGACCGCTTCGAGGAGGCCCGCGCGGTCAGGGTGGGGGAGAAGGAGACCTCCGATCAGGCGGCGATTGTCAAGCGCTATGCCTATCTCTTCACGCAACCTCAGCTCGAGGCGCTGGCCGAGTACGAGCGCCAGGCCGAGGTGCGTCAGGTCTCGGCAAACGAGCTCGAGCGGCTCTACCGCCTGCGCAAGACGTGCGAAGGCGGGATCGTGGCCGCCGCGCTGGCAGCGCGAGAAGACGCGCTCGAGAACGATATTCTGGCCGCGCGCGTCGCCTGGAAGGGCGAGGAGATGCCGCTCAGAACGGCTCAGGCGCGCCTGGCGGTACTCGATTCCTACGCCGAGCGCGACGAGCTGGGGGAGCTCCAGGCCGAGGCATCGGCGAGCTTCAACGCCGAGCGCCTGGAGCTGATCGCGGCCGCGGAGAAGCTCGAGGCCGAGATCTCCGGTCAGCCCGACCCGATCAGGCGCAGCGAAGAGGAGAAGGGCATCTCGCTGCACGAGCTCGAGCAGGCGCTGGCGAAGGTCTCCGCGCAGCTCGACGAGCGCTGGGGCGAGCTGCGCGAGCGCTGGTTCGACCGCCTGCTGGGAGAGGGGCGCGAAGATCTTCCGCGCCAGCACCACATGGCCTACATGCGCCGCCTCTCGCCGCTCGCCGGCACCTACACGCGTGAGCGCGCAACCGAGATCTGCCTCGACACGCTCTCACAACTCGGCTTCGACCTGGCTGCGATGCGCAACATCCGCCTCGATCTCGACGATCGGCCGCAGAAATCGCCGCGCGCCTGCGTGATCGCCTCCGATCCACCCCAGCTGGTGCATCTGATCACGCGCGCCCAGGGCGGCCTGCACGACTACGAGGCTTTCCTGCACGAGGCCGGGCATGCCCTGCACTACGGCGGCTGCGATCCCTCGCTGCCCTACGCCTTCCGCGGTCTCTCGCGCGACCACGCCCTGACCGAGATCTACTCCTACATCACGGCCAAGATCGTGAACGAGCCGGGCTGGCACGAGCGCTACTTCTCGCTGTCTGCCGAGACGGCGCGCGAGAACGCCGAGGCCGGTCTCTTCCTCGAGATCCTGCTCTTCCGCCGCTACGTCGCCAAGCTCCAGTTCGAGCTGGAGTTCTGGCAGCGCTTTGCCGGCGACGGCGGGACAGGGGAGGGCTACGCCGAGCGGCAGCTGGCGGCGACGGGTGTTCGCTATCGCCCCGACTGGTACCTCTCCGATATGGACTCCGGCTTCTACTCGGCCGACTACCTGCGCGCCTGGATTCGTTCGGCGCAGCTCCGCGCCTCGCTGCTGAAAGACGTGGGCGAAGACTGGTGGCGCAGCGCCGACACGGGCGAGTTCCTGCACTCGCTGTTCAGGGAGGGCACGCGACCGTCGAACGAGGAGATCGCGGACAGGCTCGGTTTCAAGCCGCTCGACTGCACCCCGCTTTTGGCCGAGCTGGGCGCGTAGCCGCGCCGCGCGCTTTCACTGCCCTGCGGATACCTCGAACGGGACTTGCGCGCCGGCGACCTCGCCCTACGATGCGAGTCGACCCCTCGTAGTTGCGGCGGCATGCATCGAATAGGCTCACATCTGCAGGCACACGCCCTTCGCTCGCTTCTTCTCGCCTGCGGGCTTGCGGCGCTCGTCCTGTTCTCGGCGGTAGCGGTTGCCGCAGCTTGTCGGAACGGCGCGCCCTCGCGCCCGGGCAAGGCGCCCAGCTCGGTACCGGTCTCGCCCGGCAATGCAGGTTCAGCGCCGCGCACGACCGCGCCCAAGCCGGCGCCCGGCGCCAAGGCGTGTCCCGCCTCGACTCGCTACAACCCGAAGACCGGCCGCTGCGAGCGGTATCGCTTTTAGTAGCGAGGCTCAGGGCTTGCTCGGCGCGCTCGAGCGCGTGGCGGCCTGAACCGACTCCGTGAGCCGCTTCAGCGTGTCGATCACCTGCTCCAGCGGTTGAGTCAGGCTCTCTATCACGGCGTTCTGCGCGGGCTCGAAGCGCAGCCAGGTCTCGTGCAGGGCGCTTCTTCCCTCGGGCGTCAGCTCGACCAGGAAGGACCGTCCGTCGGCGGGGTTGCGCGTCTTCGAGATGTGACCGCGGGCGACCAGCCGGTTGAGATAGGAGGAGACGGTCGTGGCCGGCAGGCCGGCCAGCTCGGCGATCACGTTTGGGGTGACCGGCTGATGATCGAACACCGCGCTGTAGAAGCCGAACTCGTCGGCCTGTAAGGGCGCGCCCTCGAGCGCCTCGTCGAGCAGCTCGCCGACGCTGTGCATCAGCGTCCAGGTCTCGAACAAGACGGAGGTCGATCTGTCGTCGGCTTTTCCTTTAGTTCCCATTTAGGTGGGGAAGATACGATCTCGCAGTAACCAGTACGACTTCGTACTATATTCAAAGGGGTCTCGCCTCGCGTGGATGAGAACTTCCCCGCGCCACTTGACGTACTATTACGTTAGCGCTAACGTAACAGTACGTTATGGGTCCCGACAGGGGCTCGGGCAGCGAGAGGAGAGAAGTGGCCAGAGTCTTCAAGCGCGGCGAGCTGAAGCAGGCGATAGTCGCCGTGCTCGCGGCGCTCGGCGAGGCGCACGGCTACGCGATCATGGCCGAGCTGAAGGAAAGGGTGGGAGGTCGCTGGCGACCCAGCCCAGGCGCGATCTATCCGGCGCTGCTCTCGCTCGAGGATCTCGGGCTGGTGGACTCGGTGGACGGGGAGGGGACGAAGGTCTACTCGCTGACCGAGGAAGGCCGCCGTGTCGCAGAGGCGACAAGCGGAGCCTGGGCTGCGCTGGCGAAACGAGCCGCCGATGCGCCTTCGCGCACCAGCGTCGGCTCGATCATCGACGACTTCGCCACGTCTTTCGCAGAGCGGCGAAGGCTGGTCGACGGCAAGCAGCAGAAGGCCGTGGAGCGTGCGCTCTCGCGGGCAGCAAAAGAGATCATGCAGACACTAGAAAAAGGAGAGAAAAGTGGATGAGTTCGGCGAGCTCGCAATGCGCGAGCGGGAGGCACGCAGGATCGTGCGCAGGCAGTGGTTCTGGCTGCACTTCGTGGTCTGGGCGACGATCCAGGTGTTTCTGGTGATCGTCTGGGCGATCACGAGTGCCTCCTTCCCATGGTTCATCTTCCCGCTGTTCGGCTGGGGCATCTTCGTCGCCGGGCACGCGGCCTACGCCTTCATCGTGCGCGACCCCGAGGAGATCATGGTCGAGCGCGAGCGAAAGACAGCCAACAAAGACTGAGCCGAGAGAGCAAACGGTAGGAGGGACGAGAAGTGGGCTCAGCGCTCGAGACAGTCGGGCTGTGGCTGGCGGACCTGCTCCGCGGCGAGCTTGCGCGCCTCGGTGAGCTCGGCCTGCGCTATCTGACCTGGCTCCTGGGCCTGAACCGAGAGCTGTTGGGCGCGCTCTTCGACCCGCTCGCTCTCTGGCTGGTTCTGCTCTCGCTACTGACGCTGCGCGTCCTGGTCACCCGGCCGCCGCGCCTTCGCACGCGCCGACCGATTGGAGGAGCCAGATGAACGCCGAAGTGCATCCGCCGACCTTTTTCGAGACGGTGCTGCATCCCTACGTCGAGCGCCGCACCTACCTCGCGCTCCTCTATGCGCTGCTCGGACTGCCGCTTGGCGTCTTCTACCTCGTCTTCGTCGTGACGGGGCTCTCGCTCGGGTTGGGGCTGCTGGTCACGCTGGCCGGCATTCCCGTGCTGGTGCTCACGCTGGCCGGTTGCCGCGCTCTGGCGCAGCTGGAGCGGACGCTCGCGGTGTCGCTGCTGGGTGCGTCGATGCCTCGCGTGGAAAGCGAGCGCGAGCGGGGATCGCTCTGGCGCCGGCTCGTCTCGCAGCTCCGCTCGGGCGTGGTCTGGCGCGAGCTGACCTTCCTGCTGATCCGCTTCGCGACGGGTGTGGCCGGCTTCTCGATCGCCGTCTCGGTGGTGGTCGGCGGCTTCTACTACGGTCTCGTCCAGCCCTTTGTCGTGGCCTTCTTCCCGAGCGCCGGCCCCCAATTCGGCAGCTGGTCGGTGAACAGCGTGGGCAGGGCCCTGCTGCTGGTTCCGCCCGGGCTCGTTCTGCTGCTCGTCACGCCCGCGATCATCAACGCTCAGGGACGGCTGGAGCGTGCGCTCGCGACTCACTTCCTGGCCCGAATTCCGCGCACGGAGCTCCGCCGCGCGATCGCCGGCTCGCTCGCCCGCGGCGAGACCGATGCCTTCGGCCTGATGGCCGATCTCGAGCTCTACTTCGGCCCAGGGCCGCACCTGACGCCTGTGAAGCTCGAGGCGAACCTGCTCGCGATGGTGGATCTCGACCTCGTGTTCGTGGAGCGGAACGGCGGGCGCGATCGCTACGGCCTGAGCGCGAAGGGGCAGCAGGCGCTCGCGCGCGGATAGCCGTTTGCGGGATCTCTCTGGGGGTAATAGGCACCTCTTCAGCGCGTCACTGGTGCGCGAAGTGGCGAGGTGGACAGTGGCGCTCGATTTTTCAGCCAACGAGGCCAAGGAGAGATCAATGAAACGCCTGTTGAGATCACGACCGACACCGGCGATGGTCGTAGCCTGTATCGCACTCGCCGTCGCCCTGGGCGGAACCAGCTACGCCGCCGTCGCCCTGCCGAGGAACAGCGTTGGCACCAAGCAGATCAAGAACAAGGCCGTGACGGGCGAGAAGGTGAGAAATCACGCGCTAGGTGCGATCAAGCTGAAGAGCGGTGTGCTGCCCGACATGTCGGACTACTACACCAAGGCCGAATCGACCGCCCGCTACCTGCGCGGCACGATCACCAGGGTCGCCTCCAACTCCGTGCCGGCTCTCGCCTCCGCGGACGTCAAGGTCAACTGCCCCGACGGGTACCAGGCGACCGGCGGCGGCGTGGATTCCCACGATCCCAACGTCTTGTACGTCACCAGCTCAAGTCCGCTCTACGCGGGCGACACCCGGCTGCGTGACACCACCGAGGGGGATCATGTTGCGGCCGTGGGCTGGTACGCGTCCGCCTACAACAGCAGCGGCACCGCCGTATTCCCGCTCAAGGTCGCCGTCATCTGCTCGCCCATCGGCGGAACGGTGGCACCCTAGGGACTGACCGAGAGACGGCGCCTTCGCTTCTGTGGTGGAGGCGCCGGTCGCTCGGCGTTCGAGCGGTTCCAGGAGTACGTCAGGAGTCGGCCGGCGGATTCGGCGCCGGAAACGTGCTCAGCCAGCGCCGGGCCGCGTCGATCGAGAAGAAGACGCCGATCTCGATCTCCAGCTCGGGGTCCAGCTCGACGTAGGTCTGCTCCATCCTCGCAACTCCGAAATCGGCCGTCGCCCGCATCACGAGCGCCACGCGAGCGTGGTCCAGCTTGATCGCGTCCTTGGCGTAGAGGGCGATCCGCTCATGCACGTCCGCGGGCGAAAGATTGCTCCAGTCGAGCTGGGTGTAGTCGACCAGGACGCGCAAGCCAGGCCGGTAACGCGGATCCGAGAGGGCCTCCTGCACCCAGGCATTCAGTCCCTCGACCGTCGCGACGCCTTGGGCGGTAACGCCGGCGTCTTCGGGATCACCGCCCCAAGTGATCTCGTACTCCATAAGGCAAAACTACTCCTTTGGGCCAGAAATGCCGCCGAAAGTCAGTGATACTCGACTGCCGGCCGAGACGGGCACGGGCAGGTAGGCACCGTTTGAACGTCGGCGGCAATCTCTAGAAGGCGAAGCGCACTACGTAGGTGGCCGAGTTGTTGACGAGATTCGTCTCGCCGGAAACCGGGGCCACCTTGACCTCGATCGGAATCATGTTTGCGAACTCGGTCAGAGAAAACGGAGCCTTGAAAACCACGACCTGCTTGGCTCCACGACGAATCTGTCCGATCGTCAGACTTCTTCGGATCGGCTGCGGTTTCTGTTTGATAAGGAGCGTGACCTTTACGTTGT
>Ga0209638_1002903_pt1 | contig 10406 bp, 11 predicted proteins | sample BarGraNGADG00211_FD_184490 | JGI IMG/M metagenome (GOLD analysis project Ga0209638, IMG submission 184490) | Arctic peat soil microbial communities from Barrow, Alaska - Barrow Graham LP Ref core NGADG0002-211 (SPAdes) (version 2) | ecosystem: Environmental > Terrestrial > Soil > Wetlands > Peat... | reverse complement strand
AAAAATATTTCAACAAAAAAAAAAGAGCCTGAGAATTTAAAATATTAGTAATGAGCACTAGCGTATATCAAATTAATAAAGGCATTAATAAGCCTATAGAATTTAAAGGATTGAAGGCACAGTATATCTGGTATCTCGGTGCGGGACTGGTGGCTTTACTTATTTTGTTTGCCATCATATACATCGCAGGTGTCAATGTATTTATTTGCCTTGCTGTGATTCTAACTCTCGGTTCTGCCTTATTTATGTATGTCTATAAATTAAGCAGAACATACGGACAATATGGACTGATGAAAAAAGTGGCAAGAAAAGGAGTGCCTGCATGTATTAAAAACTATTCACATAACGCTTTAAAAAAGCTGTTACAACATGACTAAAGAGTTAACAAACATATTACCCATTTACGGTGTTGAACATGATGCTATCCTTTCAAAGCAAGGTGATATAACAATTGCTTTCAAAGTTGATCTGCCGGAAATATTTACACTCAGCGACCAGGAATATGAAGCGTTTCATCATGGATGGATAAAAGCTATTAAAGTATTACCAAAGCATTCTGTAATGCATAAACAGGATTGGTTTACTGAAAATAAACATGTCGCAAATTTTACCGGGGAAGATCAAAGTTTTTTATCCAGAAGCAGTGAGCGATTTTTTAATGAACGGCCTTATCTGGATCATCACTGTTATATTATGCTTACAAAAAAGCCTGCTAACAGGAAAACATCTACGTCATTATTCTCAAATCTTTTGAAAAGAACAATTGTGCCGGAAGAAACTCTACAGCCAAAACATTATCATGACTTTTTAAACCATACCGGGCAGTTTGAAAGAATACTAGCCGATAGCGGATTTATGCAATTAAAAAGATTGAAAAATGATGAACTCATTTTGCTGATTGAAAATTACCTGAACCTCCAAACTCCAGGTGAAGATTTTGTTTTACGAGACATTGAATTTGAAAATAAATTACAGATAGGTGAATATCATTTACAGCTATATACAATGGCTGATGCAGAAAACATTCCTGCAATGTGCGGTTCCAGAATCAACTATGATAAATATTCAACAGATCGCACAAAATTCAGTGTTGGCTTTGCTTCACCGATAGGACAACTGCTTTCATGTAATCATATTTATAACCAGTATATTTTTATTGATGATGTTCAAAAGACTCTGCAAAAGCTGGAAAGCAAAAGATTAAGGCTTCAATCTTTATCTGCTTACAGTCGTGAAAATGCAATCGCCAAAGAGGCAACAGATAATTTTTTAAACGAAGCTATCGGAGAACAACGATTACCTGTTAAAGCACATTTTAATTTAGTAGTATGGACAGATAATACAGAAAAATTAAAAGAGTTAAGAAATCTTTGTTCATCGGCATTGACCCAAATGGATGCAACACCGAAAATGGAAACCGAAGGTGCACCACAAATTTTTTGGGCAGGAATACCAGGCAACGAAGCTGACTTTCCGGTTAATGATTGCTTTGATACATTCTCACCACAAGCGTGCTGCTTTCTGAACCTTGAAACTAATTACCGCTCTTCTATCAGTCCTGTGGGTATAAGGATGGGTGACCGGCTGACAGGGCATCCCGTGCAAGTGGATATTTCTGATGAGCCTATGGAAAAAGGAATCTGTACCAACCGGAACAAGTTCATCCTGGGGCCTTCGGGCAGCGGTAAATCTTTTTTCACTAATCACATGGTCCGCAGTTATTATGAGCAGGGAACGCATATTGTGCTTGTGGATGTAGGCCATTCCTATCGCGGACTGTGTGAATTGGTGAAGGGATATTATTTCACATATAGTGAAACAAAGCCAATTAAGTTTAATCCTTTTTATATCGGCGAAGGTGATGTTCTGGATACAGAGAAAAAGGAAAGTATTAAAACACTTTTACTCGCTCTCTGGAAGAAAGACAATGAAACCTATAATCGTTCAGAGTATGTGGCATTATCAAATGCATTGCAACTGTATTTTGAGAAGCTGGATAAAGTTTCAGATCTGTTTCCCTGCTTTAATACTTTCTATGACTTTTTAAGAGATGAATTTGTGGAAGTGCTTAAAGCCGATAAAGTGAAAGACAAAGATTTTGATGTAAGTAATTTTCTCTATGTACTTCGACCTTATTACAAAGGTGGTGAATTTGATTATCTCTTAAATGCAACTGAAAATCTGGACCTGTTACATCAGCGCTTTATTGTTTTTGAACTGGACAATATTAAAGATCATCCTATTTTATTTCCTGTTGTAACGATCATTATCATGGAAGTTTTTATTTCCAAAATGAGAAAGCTGAAAGGTATTCGTAAAATGATTTTAATCGAAGAAGCCTGGAAAGCAATTGCCAAAGAAGGGATGGCAGAATACATAAAATATTTATTCAAGACAGTGAGGAAATTTTTCGGTGAAGCCATTGTTGTAACACAGGATGTAGAAGATATTATCTCTTCTCCTGTCGTAAAGCAGGCCATCATTAATAACAGTGATTGTAAAATATTACTTGACCAAAGTAAGTATCAAAATAAGTTTGATCAGATACAGGAACTGCTTGGACTGACAGAAAAAGAAAAAGCCCTTGTTTTATCTATGAATAAAGCAAACGATCCTGCTAAAAAATATAAAGAAGTTTTTATCAGTCTCGGTGGTATGCTCTCAAAAGTATATAGAACTGAAGTATCACCGGAAGAATACCTGGCTTATACTACAGAGGAAAAAGAAAAAGTAAAAGTGCAACAGGCGGCTGAAAGATTTGAAGGGGATATTGAAAAAGGAATTAAATCTCTTACACAACAATTAATAATCACATGAAAAAAGTTTTTGTCTTTTATTTATTTCTGTCTTTGATATCCTGTAATACTATTACAGATCAGAACCCCGAAGGAGTTTATGTATGTAAGTTTGAACATGAGTTTGCAAAAACTGAAGACACCTTATTGCTGAAAAGGATAAATAAAAATTATTTCACAATAATCAGGCATTCGGGTGTGACCAGTAAGGCTAATAGTAAGAAGCAAATTATTTCAGAAGTATGGAAACTTGACTATGATAATAACAAAAATGTATTTACGGAAATGAAGACAGGAAAGGTGCTTATTTGGAATGCTGATAAACAGATATTGATTTTTGGAAACAGGGAATATGTTAGAAGTAATTATTGAAAAAGAAATTGTGAGTTATGAAAAAAATATTATTGATAAGTATTGTAATAATTATAAGTGTTGCTCCGGGAAATAATTTACGTGCGCAAACGGGTATTCTTGAAATCATTAAAGCCGGGATTATAAAAATCATCAAAGCTGTTGATCTGAAAATACAGCGCCTGCAAAATAATACGATCTGGCTGCAGAATGCACAGAAGGTGTTGGAAAACAAAATGTCCGAACTGAAGCTTACACAAATCGGTGACTGGGTGCAAAAACAAAAGACACTCTATGCAGATTATTTTGATGAACTGTGGAAAGTAAAAAATACAATAACCACTTATCAAAGAGTACGAGAGATCATTCAAAAGCAGATTCAACTTGTTAATGAATATTCAAAGGCATTTGCTCTCTCCAGGCAGGATAAAAATTTTACTGCAGATGAAATAAATTATATGCATGAAGTGTATAGCGGAATACTTGACGAGAGCGTAAAAAACCTTGAACAGATACAACTTGTTATAAGTGCTTTCGTCACACAGATGAGTGATGGCAAACGGCTGGAAATAATCAATAAGGCTTCGGATAATATTGAACAGAATATTTCTGATCTGAGACAGTTCAACCAGGAAAATATTAAAACCAGTTTGCAAAGAGCCAAAGAAAAAAATGATATAGATGTTGTAAAGAAACTATATGGATTACCGGATTGATCAGGGTATTTAAATTGTGAAAATGAAAATGTGAAGAATGAAAATATTATTAATTATACTCGTTTTTTTAATAAGTATTAAGCAAAGTAATGCGCAAACTTATGATGAATGGTTTCGTCAAAAAAAGACACAGAAAAAATATTTGCTGCAACAGATTGCTGCCTTGAAAGTTTATATTGGTTATGCAGAGAAAGGCTATTCTATAGCCTCCAAAGGACTAAACACTATTCAGGATATCAAACATGGTGATTTTAATCTGCATAATAATTTTTTTAATTCACTGACTTCTGTCAATCCCCGCGTAAAACAATATTCGAAAGTGGCGGCTATAATTGCCATGCAAATCTCCATTGCGAAGCATGTACATAATACAATAATAGATTGCGGGAAGGCAAAACAATTAACGGATAAAGAATTAGAATACCTGCAACAGGTCTTTAATAATCTTCTGGATGATTGCGCTAAAAATTTAGATGAACTCATTGGTCTGATCACTGATAGTGAACAGCAAATGAAAGATGACGAGCGAATAAAAAGAATAGATAAACTGTATGCTGATATGCAGGATAAACAGGTGTTCTCACAATCTTTTGGAAATGCTGCAAAAGGACTTTCTATGCAAAGAAGAAATGATGCATACGATATTGAAATTGAAAGAAAATTAAACGGTTTAAAATAAATATATGAAAGCAAAATTTTATTCATGGTTAATAGCTGTAGTAATGATGAATAGTTTTCATCCTGTGTTTTCCCAATCCCAGGAAGCGCAGCAATTAATACTGAATGTAGAAAAGCTCGCACAGTTAAAACAGATCTTAAAAGATCTGTATAAAGGATATGAAGTAGTCAGCAAAGGCTATAATACGATCAAAGATATTTCGCAAGGAAATTTCAATCTGCATAAGGCATTTCTTGACGGGCTTATGGAAGTTAGTCCTGCTGTAAAAAAATACAAGCGTGTGGTTGATATTATCACATCACAGGGGATGCTTGTAAAAGAGTACAAAAATGCGTTTAGCCGTTTCAAGAAAAGTAACCTCTTTAACGGTAAAGAAATTGATTACATGAGTGGCGTTTACACAAACTTATTTGATAAGAGTTTGCAAAGCCTTGATGAGTTATTGATGGTAATAACTGCTAACAAACTCCGAATGAGTGATGATGAAAGGTTTGCAGCGATTGACAGAATTTTTGCAGACATGGAAGATAAACTTTCCTTTCTCCGAAACTTTAACCGCAGTACGACGGTACTCGCAATGCAAAGGGGAAAGGAAACAATTGATACGAAAGTTTCACAACAATTGTATGGTGTTCATTAATGAATTGTAAAAAACTTGAAGAATGAAAAAGTATGTATGGGTTACGCTATGCGTAACAGTGGGAATGATTATTCCAAATATAGCATGGGCGCAGGGCGGCTTTGCAGATGAAGTTAAAAGTCTTCATACAGTCCTTGAAAAACTCTATGATGAAATGCTGCCGCTGTGCAGTAAGCTCATTGGTGTGGGAAGAGGCATTGCCGGTTTTGCTGCCACATGGTATATCGCCAGCCGGGTATGGAGGCATATCGCCAATGCAGAACCGATAGATTTTTATCCGCTCTTCCGTCCATTTGTTTTGGGATTTGCAGTGCTTATTTTCCCTTCAATTATTGCAATGATCAATGGTGTGATGCAACCTACTGTTACCGGTACAGCTTCTATGGTGGAAGATTCGGATAAAGCCATTGCTGTTCTCCTGCAGAAAAAAGAAGAAGCTATTAAGAAAACAACCGTATGGCAAATGTATGTTGGAGAAAATGGCAGCGGGGACAGAGATAAATGGTATAAGTATACCAATCCTAATGATGATCCTTCAGATGAAGGATTCTTTGAAGGCATCGGCAATGACATCAAGTTTGCGATGGCGAAAGCTTCTTACAATTTCCGCAATTCCATCAAGCAATGGATGAGTGAGGTGTTAAGGGTTTTTTATGAAGCAGCATCTCTTTGCATCGATACGATCAGAACTTTCTATTTAATTGTGCTTGCAATTCTTGGGCCACTGGTATTTGGTATTGCAGTCTTTGATGGTTTTCAGCATTCGTTAACCGTATGGATTGCACGTTATATCAATATTTTTTTATGGCTTCCTGTTGCTAATATATTCGGCTCCATCATTGGGAAGATCCAGGAGAATATGCTCAAAGTGGATATTGCCCAGGTACAGGATTATGGAGATACTTTTTTTTCATCAACGGATACCGCTTACCTGATCTTCATGATCATTGGCATTGTGGGCTATTTCACTGTGCCTTCAGTAGCCAATTACATAGTTCATGCAGGAGGTGGAAACACACTGCTGTATAAAGTCACAAGCCTTACCACCAGTTCAAGCCGGACTGTGATGAACACTGTTTCATCGGGTGCAGGAATGGCAGCTGATGCATTTGGAAATGCTGCAGGAAGGATGTCGCAAAGCATGTCTTCTTCCGGCAATACATCCGGTTACTTCAATGAAGGGGGCAACCAAAAAAACGACAGTTACATGAAGGATAAATTATCTGGTAAATCTTAAGATATGTTCAAACAAATGAAAAATATTGATGCTGCTTTCAGGCATATAAAAACATTTTCGATTCTGCTTTTAACAGGTTGCTTTTTCCTGTGTGGTTATGTGTTGTACAAAAGCTATGAGCTGTCTGCAAGAGTACAGGACAAAATTTATATACTGGCCGGAGATAAAGCATTAGAAGCATATTCATCAGGAAGAAAAGATAATGTACCGGTAGAAGCAAAAGATCATGTCACCATGTTTCATCAATATTTTTTTACACTGGACCCCGATGATAAAGTGATTGATGCAAATCTTACCAAAGCCTTGTATTTGTCGGATGGCTCTGCTAAAAAGCAGTATGATAATTTAAAAGAAACAGGATACTATTCCAATATTATATCCGGTAACATCAGCCAAAAAATAAATATTGATAGTGTGGTAATTGATACAAAAGCGCAGCCATATTATTTTAAATGTTATGGTACCATTCGCATCATACGGCCTAACAGCATTGTAACACGGAGCTTGGTTACTGAAGGCTTTTTGAGAAATGTAGCAAGGTCAGATCATAACCCTCATGGCTTCCTGATCGAGCGCTGGTCAACACTTGAAAACAAAGATCTAAAAACAGAAAACAGATGAAACTTTTTAAAAGAAATACTATTCAGACAAAATCAGTTCTCAGTGATAAGGCTGCAGGATGGATTGCAAATGGAATATTGAAAGCGCAAAAAAAGTTTGCAAATGTTTTAGGAAAAATATCTGCTTCATGGAAGACAAAACAGCAATTGATTTTTCTTTACCTGGTTTGCATTGTGCTTGGCGGATTAAGTGTAGTAGCCATTATAAAACCATTTAATAAAAATGCGCCAAACAGTTTAAACAAACCTTCTGCTATTAAAACTCCAAGAAATATTTATTCAAATGAAGATCAACATTCGGTAAGGATTACTGAAAATGAAATCCGGCAGGTCCATGTTTTTAAACATACACTGGATAGCCTTTCCAAAACTGATGATGGAAAAATAAAGGTAAATAAGTTATTAAACAAAAGACCTGGTTTAATAGATAGTCTGGAGATGGTTGAACAATTATATTATTCACAAAAAAAATAAATGTATGAAAAGTAAATCAGCGCAATTCCTGCGCAAAAGAAAATTTTATTTGGTATTGCCCTTACTGGCATTGCCATTTGTTACACTTGCTTTTTGGGCTATGGGAGGTGGTAAAGAAAAAATCGAAGACATGAAAACTTCTGCCGGACTGAATCTGCAATTACCCGATGCGAAATTAAAGGACGATAAAAATTTTGACAAGCTCAGTTTTTATAATCAGGCAGATAAAGATTCTTTAAAGCGAATAGAAACTTTGAGGAATGATCCAAATTATAAACCTGAACCGGATACAGGTATGAATGTTCTGCAAATGATTACTAAATCATCGGATAATTCAGGGTATACACCTGAAAAAAATAGTCTCATAACATCCCCTTTCAGTAACAACAGAGGAGTGGATGCAAATGAGAAAAAGATATATAAAAAAATCAATGAACTGAACCAACAGATCAATACCCCTAATGAAACTAAATCTTTCTCTCAAAATAATTCAGGGCAACCGAATAATAATTTGAATGAACAATTTACAAAACAGGTAGATAAGCTGCAGAACATGATGCAAACTATGAATGATAAACAGGAAAGCGATCCTGAAATGGAGCAGCTTGGAGGTATGCTTGATAAGATACTGGACATCCAGCATCCTGACAGGGTTAATCAAATCAAAGAAAAATCAATAAAGAATAGGCAACAGGTTTTTTCTGTGCAGTCATTTTTGAAGACTGATAATATCTCTTTACTGCAATCCGGGCGAAAAGCAAATGATACAGTTATTAAAAGAAAGCCGGTTCATAATAATTTTTATGATCTCAATCTCAATAATACTTTGACAAATGAAGTAACAGAAGAACATGCAATAGAAGCGGTGATACATCAAACACAAACTGTAATGTCAGGTTCAACTGTGAAACTCCGGCTGATCGGTGACATTTATATTAATGGGATATTAATTCCCAAAGGAAATTTTATTTATGGAACTGCCTCTTTGGAAAATGAAAGGCTATCTATTAATATTAATGCAATCCGGTATCAAAATAATTTACTGCCCGTGGCACTTGAAGTATATGACCTGGATGGACTTTCAGGCATTCATATTCCGGGTTCCATATCAAGAGATGTAGCCAAACAATCCACAGAACAAAGTTTGCAGAATATAGAATTAACGACGCTTGATCCATCACTCGCTGTACAGGCAGCAAATACAGGCATCCAGGCCGCTAAAAGTCTTCTTGCTAAAAAAGTAAAACTTATAAAAGTAACCCTGAAAGCAGGATACAAGATTTTATTAAAAGACAATAACAAAAACAATAATTAACTCAACTAAAAAAAATGATTATGAAATGGTATCGTGTAACAGCAATTGTATTAATGATTAGTATTTCTCTGAAAATTGCAGCGCAGACAGGAAATACATTCTCTAAATCTTCTTATATAGAATCGTATAAATTAGAAGTTACTTATAACAAAACAACCAACCTTGTTTTTCCTTCTGCAATAACAAGTGTTGACAGAGGCAGTTCTGATATTTTAGTGCAAAAGGCAGCAGGCGTAGAAAATATATTAAGAGTTAAAGCAGATGTAAAGGATTTTGCTGAAACCAGTTTAAGCATAATTACTGCCGACGGAAAACTTTATTCTTTTGTTGTTGATTATTCTAAACAACCTTCTTACCTGAACATCAATGTTGCTAAAATCTCACAACAGGATTCTGCGATAAATCATCCTATGGTTAATAAAGAACAGCTCATTTATTCGGAGCCTGTAATGGATAAATCAGCTCTTGCAATGTATTCAGATTCGGTTATCTCTAAAAAATCAAATATTCATTCTATTCATACAGCGAATTCAAAAGTATTAATTGCATTGAACGGGATTTACATACATGAGGACATACTCTTTTGCAGGCTGTCTTTTAAAAATAATTCAAGTATCAATTATGACATTGATCAATTACATTTTTATATCTGTAATAAGAAAAAAGCAAAAAGAACTGCTTCTCAGGAAATAGAAATAAAGCCATTATTCATAACAGGAGATACTGCAATGATCCGGGCAGTATCCAAACAACCCTGGGTTGTGGCCCTCCCAAAATTTACAATACCGGATGGCAAATATTTGTCCATTGAGATCATGGAAAAGAATGGCGGAAGAAATTTATTCCTGAAAGTAAAGAACAGGATTATCATAAAAGCAAAAAGTATTTAATAGCGCTATATTAATTAATAATGCGAATACAAAAAGATTATATAGCCGCCACTTGTTTCTTTCTTGAGAGCCGGTTAACGCAGGGCAATCAATGGTTGGCATATGATACCCGTGATCATTTCACGAAGGAAAAGAATATGTACTGTTTTGCATCCAAAGAGGCAGCGGAAATATTTATTATAAAGAAAAAAGTTGATGAAGCCTTTTACCAGGTTGTTCCAATAGAGCCAATACTAAATATTATGGATAGCTGGTTCTCTATTACTTGTATGGATGAATTACATGCTCCAGATATTCACATTAATACGCCACAGGTCCTGACCAATTATGAAAGAGAACAATTACAAAAAAATAATTATTTAACAACAAAAACAAATGTTATGAACGAACAAAATTTTGAGTATTTGAAAGACAACATCAAATACATGGGTTTCGGAGAGAAACTAAATGAACAACTTGAAAACAACCTTAAACAGGGGAAAGATGATTTTCAACTTGACTTCAAAGCAGAGATTAATAAAAAACCATTTGATGCTACGCTGCATTTCCGTAAATCAGATAGCAGCGAAATGTATTTCTTTAACAGCTATGATGCTTCTTTGCAAAAAGGTAATGGTGAAAAAGCAGATCAAACTTTTTACCTGAATAAAGGAAAAGGGATCACTGCTAAAGAAGCCTATAACCTGTTA
>Ga0209638_1002902_pt1 | contig 10406 bp, 10 predicted proteins | sample BarGraNGADG00211_FD_184490 | JGI IMG/M metagenome (GOLD analysis project Ga0209638, IMG submission 184490) | Arctic peat soil microbial communities from Barrow, Alaska - Barrow Graham LP Ref core NGADG0002-211 (SPAdes) (version 2) | ecosystem: Environmental > Terrestrial > Soil > Wetlands > Peat... | reverse complement strand
GGTTGTGCTGGCCGACGAGTTCGCCGGCGTCGCTAGCATCGGGGACTTGTTCATCTTTTTGGGCCGCTAACACCCTGAGACGTCCGCGCTGCCTCGGCAGGCTGGGTTCGCCCATCTCGCAGCCTGTCGACAGCAGCGGCGGCGGCCATTCGACGCCTAAGGTGTCGTTCGTGCGAGTGGAATCCGGCGTCGACCCACTGGCCCTGCGTGACGCCCGTATCCGCATGGGCCTGACCCAACACGAATTGGCCCGCCTCATCGACGTCGCCGGGGGCGAGCGGATCTCACGGTGGGAGCTGGGCAGTTCCGCTCCACGGCCCGAAATGCTCCTCCGCCTCGCACAGGCACTCCCTGCCCCCCCGTTGACATCTCACTGGCCTACTGGTTCGCTCTAGAAACTATAGTTTCAGAGTTTAGGTGATTGACGAGGAACTGAAGACCCAACAGGCACAAAGGTGTACCGGGGCAGGAACAACTTCGTCGCGCTCGACCGTCATCCCCCGGCCGAAACCCGTACGCGCCGACGTGCACAACGCCTTAGGCGAGGAGAACCTCTCGTGAGCCAAGCGACGACTACTCGGCTGTGGCACTGCCAAGCACACATGCCGTCGGTGCAACGTGAAGAACTGGTGATCGACCGAGGCGACGGAGCATACGTCTGGGACGAGGGCGGCCGCCGTTATTTCGACTCTTCGGCGAGCCTGTGGTTCTGTAACGTCGGACACGGACGAGCCGAGATTGGCGCGGTGGTGTCTCGACAGATGGCCCAGCTGGAGTGCTTCAACGTGTTTGGCCGCTTCGCGACCCGTCCTACGCTGGACCTTGCGGAACGCCTCGCCGCGATGTTGCCACTCGATGACCCTCGAATCTTCTTCACCAGCGGCGGAAGCGATGGCATCGACGCCGCTGCCAAGATTGTTCGGCGGTACTGGTCCGCAGTAGGTCACCCAGCAAAGAAGCGGATCGTGACACGCGAACTCGCCTATCACGGCCTGCACGCATTTGGCACAAGCATGACCGGCCTTGAGTCCAATCGGGAGGGCATTGGCCGGTTCATCTCGGAGACTGAGACGGTGCCGCACAACGACATCGGTGCGTTGCGGCGCGTGTTCGAAGATCGCGGCGACGAGATCGCTGCCTTCTTCGCCGAGCCGGTGATGGGTACGGGTGGCGTGTACCCGCCGGAACCGGGGTACTTCGAACAGGTAGAGCAACTGTGTCGCCAACACGATGTGCTCTTCGTGGCCGACGAGGTTATCACCGGCTTCGGCCGACTCGGAGATTGGTTCGGATCGCAGCGGCTGTCATTGCAACCAGACATAATGGTGATGGCCAAGGGAATCACCTCGGGCTACATGCCGCTCGGCGCAGTCGCTGTCGGTGCCCGGGTGGCCGAGCCGTTCTGGCGCGAGACTGATGCGGTCACATTGCGCCATGGAATGACGTACTCAGGTCATGCCGCGGCCTGCGCCGCGGCGCTGGAGAACCTGGACATCATCCAGCGTGAGCAACTTCTCGACGCGGTTGGGAAACTCTCGGTAGTGCTGGACGCCGAGGTGCAGCGCCTGGCGGTGTCACCGCTGGTTATGGAAGTTCGCTCCGGCGTTGGCTTGATGGCAGGCGTCCAGCTGACGGGCTTAGAGCTCGCCGAGCAGTCTTCCCGCCGGCTTCTGGATCGTGGGTACATCGTGCGGGTTATCACCAACGGCACTCTGCAATTCTCGCCACCGTTTGTCGCGACAGAGGCCGACATCCGCGAGTGTGTTGGCGCGGTCCGCGAGGTGCTCGCCGAACTGGCCGCTGAGGAACGGGTAGGAGCGTTCTGACATGACCATCCAGAGCGAGCCAGCACCCGCGTCTACGCAGGAGTCTGCGCTGATCGCCCCCGACGCCGACCTCGAGGCGCTGGCCGAGGTCGCCCGCGACGTGGACGCGGCCGGGGATGTCGACGACTACGCCGCGATGTCCGAGGCCAACCGGCATGTACAACACGAAGAAGTACCCGAACCCGCCGCAGAACTGGCACGACTTCTTCGACACCACCAAGTTCCCCGGCAAGCGCGCCCTGCGTAACGCCGCCGAGGGCGGTGGCTACGAGGCCGCCCTGCTCGCCGACGGCGTCCCGAGGGAGAAGCTGTACCCGCTGGACTACGACCGGGCCACCAAGAAGCTGAACACCATCAGGAAGAACCTGGTGTTCTGGGACACGGGCGCGCAGAGCCAGCAGATGTGGTCTATCTCGGCGCGGCCCGCAAGGTGGTCATCGAGTTCCCAAGGACAGCGTCCCCGCGGGCCCCGACGTCGAGTTCCAGAGCGAGAGCTGACACCCCCGGCCCGTAACGTGGTTGTCTGTGGGACCTCGGTCGTGAATTGGATCCCACAGGCACGCCGCCCACGACCGCGACGGCGGCACGGCATATGGTCAAGCGCTCCGGCAGCGCCACACGAAAACCAGTCAACCGACGAGCACTAAGGGATGGAGCACCTGATGACCTTGCAGACGGAAGCCCCTGTGATCAACGGCGTGCAGCAGCGCCGTTTCCTCAGGACCGCCGTTCCCGGGCCCAAGTCCCAAGAGCTGCACGCGCAGCGCCAGAACGCCATCTCCAACGGTCTGGGCATCACGCTCCCGGTGTTCATCGAGCGGGCGGCCGGCGGCATCCTGGTGGACGTTGACGGAAACCAGCTCATTGACCTCGCCTGCGGGATCGCGGTGACCACGGTCGGCGCCAGCCATCCCGAGGTCACCCGCCGGATCGCCGATCAGGCCGCGCTGTTCACCCACACCTGCTTCATGGTCACCGAGTACGAGGGCGCCCTGCGGGTCGCCGAGAAGCTCAACGAGCTGACCCCTGGTGACTTCGCCAAGAAGACCGCGCTGTTCACCACCGGCGCGGAGGCCGTGGAGAACGCCGTCAAGCTCGCCCGATCCGCCACCGGCCGCCCGGCTGTCGTGGTGTTCGACCACGCCTACCACGGCCGCACGCTGCTGACGATGACCATGACGGCCAAGAACGTGCCGTACAAGTCCACCTTCGGCCCGTTCGCCCCTGAGGTGTACCGCACTGCCATGCCCTATCCATACCGGTGGCCGGGCGGCGCCGATGCCGCCGCCAAGCAGGCCCTGCAGCTCCTGAAGGACCTCGTCCTTGTCCAACTCGGCGCCTCGCACGTGGCGGCCATCATCATCGAGCCGATCCAGGGGGAGGGTGGCTTCATCGTGCCGCCGCCCGGGTTCCTGAAATCGGTGCAGGCTTTCTCCCGTGAGCAAGGCATTGTCTTCATCGCCGACGAGATCCAGTGCGGCATCGCCCGCACCGGCGCCATGTTCGCCTCAGAGCACGAGGGCATCGAGCCGGACCTCATCCTGACCGCCAAAGGCATCGGTGGCGGAATGCCGCTGTCGGCGGTCACCGGTCGCGCCGAACTCATGGACGCTGCCCCGGTTGGTGGCCTCGGTGGTACCTACGCGGGTAACCCGATCTCCTGTGCTGCCTCCCTCGGGGTGTTCGCGGCCATCGAGAAGGACGGCCTGGTGGAGCGGGCACGTGAGATCGAAGCCCTGGTGGTGCCACGCCTGCAGGAGATTGCCAATGAGCACGGCCTGATCGGCGAGGTCCGCGGCCGCGGCGCCATGTTGGCCATGGAGTTCGTCAAGCCCGGAGGCACCGAGCCGGCCCCCGAGCTGGCCAAGCTGGTTTCGGCACACTGCAATCGGGAGGGTGTGCTCACTCTGGTCTGCGGCACCTACGGCAACGTCATCCGTCTGCTGCCGCCGCTGGTCATCTCCGATGAGCTGCTGCACGATGCGCTCAACGTCCTCGAGCATAGCGTCTCGGTCGCCGCCGAACACGCCCGGACGGAGGCGTGGTGACGAGCCCGACGATGGGATTCGCCCCCGTTTCCGCGGGTGCCGTCAGCTACGACGTTCGCACCGGTGAGGCGCTCGGGCTGGTGCCCGACTCCGACCCAGCCGAGGTGACCCTTACCCCTGGATCGGGCCGCTGCCGCTGCTCGAGCGGTGGCCGCCGCGGACGCCCGTGTCCGTCAGGGTCGACACGGGGTCGGTGCTGAACTTGAAGGTCTCGGCCTTCCACGGCTGCAGGCCCCAGCGCCGCCAGATCCGGGCCACCGTCGCGAAGCTGATGCCCAGGTGGTTGGCCAGCAGCCGCGCCGACCAGTGCGTCACCCCGAGCTTGGCCGGTGGCGGCTCCAGGGTCACAGAGATGATCGAAGTCTCGTCGTGCACCGCCGGGCGCCCCGACCGCGGCAGGTCATCGAGGGCCTCGACGCCACCCTCGCGGTACCGCCCACGCCACAACCGCACCGTTGGCAGACTCACTCCCACCAATCGGCCGATCTCGGTGTTGCTGTGCCCCTCCGCGGCCAACAACAGGATCCGGGCTCGCTGCGCCAATCCCGCCGAAATCGACGACGCCCGCGTCCACTCACCCAAGACCTTCTCGTCCCCGACCTGCAACACCAACGGCTCTATTCGCGACATGAGCCATTTTCTCAAACCACGACTAGAAAGTCACTTCCGACACGCGACACTAGCCGGGCACTCCTCCGGCGGTCGTGGCTCCGCTGGGACTCGCACGCCGTTGTGGAGAGGCGAGTCCATGGTGATGGTGCTGATCCCTAGTCCATCGCGATGCCGATGTACTTGGTCTCGAGGAACTCGTCGATGCCGTTTGGGCCGCCTTCGCGGCCCAGGCCGGAGGACTTCACGCCGCCGAATGGTGCGGCGGGGTTCGACACGACACCCTGGTTGAGTCCGACCATCCCGCACTCGAGAGCCTCTGCCACGCGCAGGGCACGCTTGAGGTCGTTGGTGTACACGAAGCTCGCTAGACCGTACTCGGTGGTGTTCGCCGCTGCGACGACTTCGTCCTCGGTGATGAACGAGCTGATTGGTGCTACCGGGCCGAAGATCTCCTCTTGGCGCATCCGGGCTGACTCCGGGACATCGGTGAGAACGGTCGGGAGGTAGAAGTAGCCGTCTCCCTCGACAGCCTTGCCTCCGGTCAGCAGCTGTGCCCCGCGTGCAACCGCGTCATCGACGAGGGACTGCACCTTGTCGCGCGCGACTTCGTCGATCAGCGGCCCAACCCGGATGCCGTCCTCGACGCCACGGCCGACGGGGAGCTCGCTCATTCGCTGTGCGAGACGCTTGCCGAACTCGTCGAGGACGTCGGCGTGAACATAGAGACGGTTGGCTGCGGTGCAGGCCTCACCGGAGTTGCGCATCTTGGCCGCGAGTGCGCCCTCAACGGCGGCGTCGAGGTCGGCGTCAGGGAAGACGATGAAGGCGGCGTTGCCGCCCAGCTCCATCGACGTTCGCAGGACCTTGTCGGCGCACTGCTCGAGCAGACGGCGACCCACCGCTGTGGACCCGGTGAAGGACAGCTTGCGCGCCAGCCCGGACCGGATCTGCGGCTCCATCACCTCACCGGACCGCGTCGTGGTCACCACGTTGACGACGCCGTCGGGCACTCCGGCCTCACGCAGGATGTCAGCCAGGGCGAGCATCGATAGTGGGGTCAAAGCTGCTGGCTTGATGACGCTGGTGCAACCAGCGGCGATGGCGGGGCCGATCTTGCGGGTGCCCATCGCCATCGGGAAGTTCCACGGTGTGATCAGCAGACATGGACCAACCGGCTGCCGGGTCACCAGGAAGCGGGCGCCGCCGGCCGGTGCGACTTGGTAGCCGCCGTTGATGCGGACGGCTTCCTCAGCGAAATGGCGGAAGAACTCTGCCGCGTAGGCGATCTCACCCCGGGACTCGGCCAAGGGTTTGCCCATCTCAAGGGTCATCAGTAGCGCGAGGTCGTCGATTCGCTCGTGCAGGAGCCGGAAAGCCACCATCAGCATGTCCGCCCGCTGCCGTGGTGGGATCGCCGCGAACGCGGGCTGTGCGCTCGTCGCCGCCTTCAGTGCTTTCATTCCGTCTTCGGCGGAGGCATCTGCCACTGAGCAGAGCGCTCGTCCCGTGGATGGGTCCACGACTTCGAAGGTCCCGCCACCGATGGCGTCGACCCAGGCCCCGCCGATGAACAACTGCTTGGGCACGGCGTTCACTACGTGCTGTTCGGCTGCGAGGTCGATCATCATGTGCTCCTTAGCGGTCGGGGACAACGAAGCCTCGGGGCCGACCCATGAGGGTTCGGCCTGGGGCTGACAGTCGCGGCTGTGCAATGTAGGGTATCTAGGAATCTGATTGTTGACAATCTACCAAGGAGGGCAAGTGGCCGAGCTTTCATCCCTGTTGAAGCAGGCAACCGGCGTGCTGGCGGCTCGCGGAGAGGGTGTCCACCTCTTCGACGAGGACGGCCGCCGTTATCTCGACTTCACCGCCGGCATTGGCGTGACCAGCACCGGGCACTGCCATCCGAAGGTCGTCGAAGCGGCGCAGCGTCAGGTGGCCACGCTCATCCACGGGCAGTACACGACTGTCATGCATCGCCCGTTGCTGGAGCTCGTCGACCGTCTCGGCGACGTGCTCCCGCCAGGGCTGGACCGCACGTTCTTCGCAAACTCAGGGTCTGAGGCGGTCGAGGCTGCGCTGCGCCTGAGCCGTCAGGCCACAGCGCGCCCCAATGTCGTGGTCTTCCATGGCGGATTCCACGGGCGTACCGTCGCCGCCGCGTCGATGACCACCTCCGGCACCAAGTTCCGTTCCGGCTTCGGCCCGATCATGGGTGGCGTCGTGATCGCCCCGTTCCCGAATGCCGCCCATTACGGCTGGAGCGAGCAGGAGGCCACCGATTTCGCCCTGCGCGAGCTCGACTACCTCCTTCAAACCGTGTCACCGCCGAACGAGACCGCGGCCTTCTTCGTCGAGCCGGTGCTCGGCGAGGGGGGTTACGTGCCAGCCAACACCCGCTTCCTCGAGGGCCTGCGCGAGCGCGCCGACAGACACGGCATCCTGTTGGTTCTGGATGAGGTCCAGACAGGTTGCGGCCGCACCGGCAAGTTCTGGGGCGGTGACCACTTTGGCGTCAGGCCGGATGTGTTGATCACGGCCAAGGGCCTCGCGTCCGGCTTCCCGCTGTCGGCCATTGCCGCGCCTGCCGCCATCATGGACAAGGGATGGCCCGGTTCCCAGGGCGGAACCTATGGCGCTAACGCCGTCGCATGTGCTGCGGCGATCGCGACCCTGGAGGTGATCCAGGAGGAGAAACTGGTGGAGAACTCCGCCGAGCGCGGGCAGCAGCTCCGCTTGGCGCTTGAGATGGTGGCCGCACGGCACAAGCAGATCACCGACGTCCGCGGCTTGGGGCTCATGCTGGGCAACGAGTTCCGTGACGCGGACGGCAACCCTGACGGCACCACGGCATCTGCTGTTCAGCAGGAGGCCGCCAAGCGTGGACTCCTGCTCCTTACCTGCGGAGCCTGGGGCCAGGTGGTCCGCTTCATCCCGGCCCTTGTCGTCAAGGCGGACCAGGTCGACGAGGCCGCAGCGATCTGGGAGGCGTCTGTGGCGGCGGTCGCCTGACCGGCGCGCCGACCAGGGAGCGAAGGGTGGCCGACCCAGATCTTCGGGTGGCCACCCTTCGCCGTTCGAGACGAACTTAGTGCTTGGACCGTTGCTGCTTGGTTGCGCTCGGGAACTTGGGGGCTAGCCGCGCCACCGCATCGTCCATGTGGGCGATGATTAGCCGATCCACCTTCTCCGCATCGCCGTCGCCGATGGCGTCGGCGATCCCCTTGTGCTCGGGGACACGAACGTCGGACAGCGGGTAGGTGCCCTCCAGGGCCAGGACGCACATCCGGGTCTCGGTGAGCAGGGTCTGGTGCATCCGGATCAGGCGTGGGCTCTCAGACAGGCCAACCAGCACCTCGTGGAAGTCCAGGTCGGCCCGGCCGATTCCGGCGGCGTCCTGCTCGTCGGCGGCGTACGCCATACGGTCGATAACTGAGGTGAGGCGAGCTCGCGCCGCCAGGCGGTCGCGAAGGAGCACTTGTGCGGCCGCCGCGCGCTCTACGGCGGTGCGTGCGACGTAGATGTCGCGAACATCATCCTCGGTGAGCTCGATGACGAAGATGCCACGGTTGCGGATCGAGAGCAGCAGGCCTTCCTGGGTCAGCCGCTGCATGGCCTCGCGCAATGGTCCGCGACTGACACCGAGCTCACGGGCCAGCTCTGCCTCGGCCAGCTGGGTGCCAGGGGCGAGCTCGCCATGACTGATGGCTTGGCGCAGCTTGCGCGCGATGATGCTGGGTGTGGACTCGCGGTCCACCGGATCGAGAAAGCTAGCCGATGCCATGTCGTCCTTCCGGGTTCCGCGAGGCTCGAGCTGCCCCGCCATCGCCATTGTCAACTGTGGATTGTCTACACCACGTTCGGGTGTGTTGGTCGGAGGTCCGGGCTTGCTTGGCTTGGGTGCCGTGCGGTTCGGACCGATCGGTGGGCGGCGGACTCAGACATGAGCTCCGGTCCGAAAGAGCGATCCGAGTCCTGGCAGGACGGTGTTTCCGCCGGCGATCCGAAGGCCCTCCCATATGGTCACCTGGTTGGCGGTGAGTACCGGCTTGCCGGCTGCATCCTCGAGGTAGTCCAGCCATGCCAGGGAGTGCATCGCCGTGTCCGGCACGAGGATGGCCTGGGCTGAGTCGCGGTCAGCGCCGCGCACCATCTCGACAACCTGTTCTCGCCCCAGCGTGCCGACCTCAGCGGCGGTGTAGATGCCGTGGCTGCCCAGGTGGACGACCTCCACGCCGCCGCGGGAGAGAAACTGCACGAAATGCTCGGCCATCTCGATGGTCACAGGGATGTCTGCGTATGGCGTACGGGTGAAGAACAATGAGACCCCCGGCGGGGTCCAGCGCCACATCTCCCGATCCAGGGCTATGTCACAGGGCACGACCACGCCGACGCCGATCTGCCGCGCCGGCCCCTCGACGACGGGCGCGATGAGCTGGGGATGCGACATGGAGTCCTCCGGGCCACGGTGGTGTGTTGTGCATTACGATGCAGCATCGATGGATTGTTGACAATCCGACGGCCAAAATCTACCTTCGTGAGGGTGGATAGCCCATCTCCACGTTGTCGTGACTCCCGGAGGCACAGGTGCAGCAGAACAATGAGCGGCCCGTCCTGGCTGTGCTGTGCGCTGGGAACTCCCGTCCACCGCAGATGGGACCGATCGAGCATCGCATGACGGTGCGGTACACCGACGTGGCCGGGCTGCCCCAAGCGATCGAAGGAGCGGACGCGCTGTTCCTCTGGGACTTCTTCTCCACAGCCGTGCGAGACGTGTGGGACCGGGCGGATCGGCTTCGCTGGATCCACGTCGCCGCCGCGGGTGTGGACAAACTGCTGTTCGACGAGCTCACCGCGTCGCCGGTCACGGTCACGAACGCCCGCGGTGTGTTCGACCGCCCCATGGCCGAGTTCGTGCTGATGAGCATCCTGGCTCACGCCAAGGACGCCCATCGCAGCCACGACCTTCAGCTCTCACGTGAATGGCAGCACCGTGAGACGGCCACAGTGGCCGGCGGCACCGCACTGGTGGTCGGGACGGGCGCCATCGGCCGGGAGACCGCACGGCTGCTGCGGGCGGTCGGTCTCCACGTGCTCGTCGCCGGCCGCACGGCCCGCGACGACGACCCTGACTTCGGCAGTGTCGTGGACAGCTCCAACCTGGCCGACCATGTCGGCTGGGCTGACTACCTCGTCATCGTCGCCCCACTCACCGACCAGACGCGCGGCTTGGTCAACGCGGGGGTGTTCCGCGCGATGAAGCCGACGGCTTACCTGGTCAACGTTGGCCGTGGCCCGTGCGTCGTCGAGGCAGACCTGTTGGCGGCGCTCGGGGAAGGGCAGATCGCGGGGGCCGCGCTCGATGTCTTCGAGACCGAGCCGCTGCCGCCGGAGCACCCGTTGTGGTCCGCTCGGGGGGTCACCGTCTCTCCGCACCTCTCCGGCGACGCCGTGGGTTGGCTCGACACCCTTGCGCGACAGTTCGTGGCCAACGCCGAGCGGTTCCTTGACGGCCAGCCGCTGGTCAACGTGGTGGACAAGCAGCTCGGATTCGTCGCGCCTGCACCCGTGCACGGAGGCACGCGATGACCAGCCTCACCCGTCTCAGCGCCCAAGAGCTCACCGCCGCTACGCGGATGGGTCGCTCGCGCAATGGGCCCCGGCTGACGCCGAGCTCGCGGGCCAGCTCGGCCGCGGTCAACTGGGTGCCGGGCGCGAGCTCACCATGGCCGATGGCCTCGCGCAACTTGCGCGCGATGATGCTCGGTGTGGACTCGCGGTCCACAGGACTGAGAAAGCTCCTCGATGCCATGTAGTTTCTCCGAAAGGGGGTTTCCACTTAGGTACTCTTGGTTGCTGGCCGGCAGGGGATTTCGGGGTTCGGGCGACGCCGGGCCACAGCATCTCGTGGTCACCCGCT
>Ga0209638_1002900_pt1 | contig 10417 bp, 9 predicted proteins | sample BarGraNGADG00211_FD_184490 | JGI IMG/M metagenome (GOLD analysis project Ga0209638, IMG submission 184490) | Arctic peat soil microbial communities from Barrow, Alaska - Barrow Graham LP Ref core NGADG0002-211 (SPAdes) (version 2) | ecosystem: Environmental > Terrestrial > Soil > Wetlands > Peat... | reverse complement strand
GGCGCAGGCGTTCGGGGTGCACGTCCTGCCTTGAGCAAGCGAAGGAGGCGACCTGCGCCGAAGCGTGAACGCCGGCGTCGGTGCGCCCCGCGACGCTGAGGCGCACGGGCTCGCGCAGGATCATCGCCAGGGCTTCGCCGAGCACGCCCTCCACAGTGCGCAGCCCCGGCTGGCGGGCCCACCGCTTCAACTGCAACAGGGCACCCAAGGCACTCACCCGCATCCAGAAGATGGAAGCGAACATCGCCGCCGGTCTGCCCAATCTGGTCGCAGCGGAGGCGAAGGCGGTCAAGGCCGGTCATGCCCACCGGGCCGACCATCTGAAGAGGCGGATCGCCCGTCTCGAGAGCGCCGCCTACAAGAAGCGCCTGGACAAGATGGCAGCCAAGGCCAAGGCCAAGGCCAAGGCCGGATGCAAGGTCGCTGCGGCGGCGGTCTAGTCCACTGGAGCGAGCATCCCGGCGCAGCGGGTCGGTCGGGCGAGTGCCCCGACGGCCGGCTGTTGCGCATCCGGGGGCGGTGTGAGGCGGTGGCCCTGTTCGGCCCAGTGCCGTTGTGTCAACCTTGCGTAGTCCCTACGGAAACGAGCGTACGGCGTCCGCTCATTCGTGAGTTGCGTGACCGATCTCCTAGTGGATCCACTGAGGGCGGGAACGGGAGTCAGCCCGGCCGGGAGTCAGCCCCCGGGGAGGTCGTCGACCAGCGAATGGGCCAGCCGGGTGAATCCGGTGGCCAGCTGGGTGGAGGGACCCGACCTGGCCGCGTCGGCAGCCTGCTCGGCGTAGCGCCGGGCCACGACCACCGAATCGGCGATGGCCCCTGATCCGGCCACGATCGACCGGGCCTTGTCCCGCTCGGGCTGGCCCAGTGGCTGACCCAGCAGCGGCCGGAGCTCGGGTCCCACCTCGGGGTTGTCGAGGGCCAGGAGGACCGGGAGGGTGTAGATGCCCTCGGCCAGATCCTGCCCGGCGGGCTTGCCCAACTCGGCCTCGGTGCCGATGACGTCGAGGATGTCGTCACGGACCTGGAAGATCATCCCGAAGGAGCGCCCGAAGGAGGTGAACGCCTCCACCTGGTCCCGGGACAGTCCTCCGGTCAACGCCCCGATCCGGCACGAGGTGGCCATGAGGGAGGCGGTCTTGCCGGAGATGGCCGTCGAGTACTGGTCCTGGCTCCTGGTCACCTGAAAGGCGGCGTGCACCTCGGCGACCTGTCCCTGGCAGAGCTCGCCCAGGGTGGCGGCGAGGAGACCGGCGATCTCGGTGCCGAGCCCGGCGGCGATCTCGGCGGAGCGGGCCAGCAGGAAATCGCCGGCCACGATGGCGACCAGATTGCCGAACCGGGCGTTCACGCTCTCGACGTTCCGGCGGACCGTGGCCTCGTCCATGACGTCGTCGTGGTAGAGCGACGCCAGGTGCACCAGCTCCACGGCCACCGCTCCCAGCAGGTCCTCACGGGAGGCCGGACCGAGGCCGGATGTGGCTGTGGCCAGGGCAAGGACCGGTCGGAGCCGCTTCCCGCCGGCGGCCAGAAGGTGGGTGGTGACCTCGTCCAGAAAGCCGTCGCCGGTCACCACGGACTCCACGAGCAAGGGCTCGAGGCGTTTCAATTGATCTTCGAGTGCGGGAAGCCCGAGGAGTTCTACGACGTTCACTTCCTACAGACGATAGGCCAGGATGCCGATGATTGAGAAAAGGAAACCAAATCAGGAACTGCGCGGGTGCGGGTCGCACCGGCACCTGTAGACTTCGGGTCAATTGCTGACCGCGGATGGAGGCGGTGGAGTGTTCGAACGATTTACAGACCGGGCTCGACGAGTGCTTGTGCTCGCACAGGAAGAGGCGCGCCTTCTCAACCACAGCTTCATCGGAACCGAGCACATCCTGCTCGGGCTCATCCACGAGGGTGAGGGCGTAGCGGCCAAAGCGCTGGAGTCCCTCGGGGTCTCGTTGGAGGCCGTCCGTGAGAAGGTCGAGGAGACCATCGGTCTGGCCGGCACGGCCCCGACCGGCTCCCCACCCTTCACGCCCCGCGCGAAAAAGGTGCTGGAGCTGTCGCTCCGCGAAGCGCTCCAGCTCGGCCACAGCTACATCGGGACCGAGCACATGCTGCTCGGCCTGGTGCGGGAGGGCGAGGGCGTCGCCGCCCAGGTCCTCCAGAGCCTCGGCGCCGATCTTCCCCGGGTGCGCCAGCAGGTCATCCAGCTGCTCTCGGGCTACCAGGGCAAGGAGTCGGTGGGTGCCGGTGCCCCCGGGCAGCAGTCGACCGACGCCCCCACCGGTTCGCCGGTACTGGACCAGTTCGGACGCAACCTGACCGCCCTGGCCCGCGACCACAAGCTCGATCCGGTGATCGGCCGCGAGAAAGAGATCGAGCGGGTCATGCAGGTGCTGTCGCGGCGCACGAAGAACAACCCGGTCCTGATCGGCGAGCCCGGAGTGGGCAAGACCGCCATCGTGGAGGGCCTGGCCCAGCGCATCGTGGCCGACGACGTCCCCGAGACGCTGACCGGCAAGCAGCTCTACACCCTCGACCTGGGCGCCCTGGTGGCCGGCAGCCGGTACCGGGGCGACTTCGAGGAGCGCCTCAAGAAGGTGCTGAAGGAGATCCGCACCCGAGGCGACATCGTGCTGTTCATCGACGAGCTGCACACGCTGGTCGGTGCAGGTGCTGCGGAGGGTGCCATCGACGCGGCGTCGATCCTCAAGCCGATGCTGGCCCGGGGCGAGCTGCAGACCATCGGGGCCACCACCATCGACGAGTACCGCAAGCACTTGGAGAAGGACGCCGCCCTCGAGCGCCGGTTCCAGCCGATCAAGGTGGAGCAGCCCAACGTGGCCCTCACCATCGAGATCCTCAAGGGACTGCGTGACCGCTACGAGTCCCACCACGCGGTGACCATCACCGACCAGGCCCTGGTGGCCGCGGCCAACCTGGCCGACCGCTACCTGGCCGACCGCTACCTGCCGGACAAGGCGATCGACCTGATCGACGAGGCCGGCAGCCGCCTGCGCATCCGCAGGATGACCACCCCTCCGGCCTACAAGAAGTTGGAGGAGGACATCACCCGCCTCCGGGCGGACAAAGAAGCGGCCATCGAGAAGCAGGCCTTCGACCAGGCCAAGAAGCTCGCCGAGCAGGAGAAGGAACGCCTCGACTCCAAGGAGGCGATGGAGGCCGAGTGGCGCGCCGAGGGCGTCGATCTCTTCGATGTCGTCGACGAGGAAGTCATCGCCGAGGTGCTGGCCAACTGGACGGGCATCCCCGTCTACCGGCTCACTGAGGAGGAGACGGCCAAGCTGCTCCGCATGGAGGACGAGCTCCACAAGCGGGTGATCGGACAGGAGCCGGCCATCGCCGCCCTGGCCCGCTCGATCCGTCGGACGCGTGCCGGTCTCAAGGATCCCAAGCGGCCGAGCGGGTCGTTCATCTTCCTCGGGCCGACGGGTGTGGGCAAGACCGAGCTGGCCAAGACGCTGGCCGAATTCCTCTTCGACGACGAGGACGCCCTGATCCAGCTGGACATGTCCGAGTACATGGAGAAGCACACGGTGAGCCGCCTGGTCGGCTCCCCTCCCGGCTACGTCGGGTACGAAGAGGGTGGTCAGTTGACCGAGGCGGTCCGCCGCAAGCCCTTCTCGGTGGTGCTCTTCGACGAGGTCGAGAAGGCCCACGCCGACGTGTTCAACACCCTCCTCCAGATTCTGGAGGACGGGCGCTTGACCGATGCCCAGGGTCGTTCGGTCGACTTCAAGAACACCGTGCTGATCATGACCTCCAACCTCGGTACCGCCGACCTGCGCAAGTCGTCGGTCGGGTTCGCCAAGACCTCCGAAGCGGTCACCTACGAGCGCATGAAGACCAAGGTCAACGAGGCGCTGAAGGCCCACTTCCGGCCCGAGTTCCTCAATCGCATCGACGAGGTCGTGGTCTTCCACGAGCTCTCCAAGGTCGAAGTGGTCGAGATCGTGGATCTGATGATCCAGCGTGTCTCCAACCAGCTCGAGCTCCAGGGCCTCAGCCTGGTCCTCACCCCGCCGGCCAAGCAGCTGTTGGCCGACAAGGGCTACGACCCTCAGCTGGGTGCCCGGCCTCTGCGCCGTGCCATCCAGCAGATGATCGAGGACCCGCTCTCGGAACGGATCCTGTGGAAGGAGTTCCGGGTCGGTGAGACCATCGTGGTCGACGTGGAGACCATCACGCCGGAGGCCGCCGCGGCCTACGACGTGAAGGGCGCTCCTCCGCTGATCGCCGGTGAGCAGCAGCTGACCTTCACCGCCATCGAGGGCGTCGAGCCCCCGCCGCCGGTGGAGCTGGCCGGAGCCGACTCGTCGGCAGACTGAAGCAACCGGTGCCCGGCCCCCGGGTCCGGGTCGACCGGACCTGATCCGACCTGGTCGGCAACTACTGAGCCTGAACGAGACCATCCCACCGGAATCCCGGTGGGATGGTCCGCGTGACGGGGGATTCCGCGGGAGGCGGGACCGGTCACACCGCTTGGCACACCCAGTCCCTACCATCGGCACCATGGCCAAGACCGCGAAGCGCCACCGCTGCATCGACTGCGGTTCGACCACCGCCCGCTGGGCCGGCCGGTGTCCCACCTGCGGGGAGTGGAACACCCTGGTCGAAGAGGCCCGGCTCGGGCCGCTGGTCCAGGCCGTCGATGCGCTCGACCTGTCGTCGATGCCCCTGCCCCTCTCCTCGGTGGACGTGTCCGAGGCGGCCGCGGTGCCCACCGGAATGGAAGAGTTCGACCGCGTCCTGTCCGGAGGCCTGGTGCCCGGGTCGGTGACCCTCCTCGGGGGTGAGCCCGGCATCGGCAAGTCCACCCTCCTGCTCCAGGTGCTCGCCGCCCGGGCCGCAGCCGGCCACCGGGTGCTGCTGGTGTCCGCAGAGGAGTCCGCCCATCAGGTTCGCCTGCGGGCAGAACGTCTGGGTCCCATCCCGCCCGGCCTGTTGATCCTGCCGGTCACCGACGTGGGCACGGTGATCAATGCCGTGGTCGAGGCCGAGCCCGACCTGGTGGTCATCGACTCGATCCAGGCTGTGTCCATCGGGCCCACCGCCCTCGGGGAGCGACGGGCCACCGGGGTACCGGGCAGCGTCACCCAGGTGCGCGAGTGTGCCGACCAGCTGGTCGGGCTGGCCAAGTCCCGCCAGGTGGCGACCGTGCTGGTCGGCCATGTGACCAAGGATGGATCGCTGGCCGGCCCGAGGGCACTCGAGCACATGGTCGACACCGTGCTCAGTTTCGAGGGCGACCGGCACCACGCCCTCCGGCTCCTCCTGGCGGTGAAGCACCGGTTCGGCCCCACCGGGGAGCTCGGGCTCTTCGAGATGGGTGATCAGGGCCTCAACCGGGTCGATGATCCCGGACGCCTCCTGCTGGGGGACCGCCTCACCGGGGTTCCGGGCGGGGTCGTCCTTCCGGCCGTGCAGGGACGACGGACCCTGATGGTCGAACTCCAGGCCCTGGTCACCCCGATGGGTCAGGCCCAGCCCAAGCGATCGGTGGTGGGCTTGGACAGCGGGAGGCTGGTGATGACGTTGGCCGTGCTGGTCCGCCACGCCGAGCTGCCCGTGCTGGCCACGGACGTCTTCGCCTCGGTGGCCGGCGGGATCCGGGTCATCGAGCCCGCCGCAGACCTGGCCGTGGCCCTGGCGGTGGCCTCGGCGGCCACCGGAGTGGCCCTTCCGGCCGACCTGGCCGCGGTGGGCGAGGTGGGACTGGCCGGCGAGGTCCGTCAGGTGACCAACCTCCCTCGGCGGCTCGAGGAGTCGGCCCGGCTGGGTTTCAACCGGGTGGTGGTCCCGGCCTCGTCGCCCGAGGGTCCGAGCGAGGTCGAGCTGGTCCGGGTGAACACGGTGGCCGAGGCGGTCTCCCGCTTCGGGTGCGCCCCCGGCCTCTGACCCGACCTCTGAACCGACCGTTTCCCTGGTCACCGGCCCAGGCACCGGCCCAGGCACCGGCCGGCACTTCGATGCCGACGCCCCCACCGACCACGGAGCCGACCGGGTCGGCGACAGGTACCATTCCCCTGTGACCGCCCGCCAGAGCTCGCCGCTCAGTGACGCCCTGGCCATGGTGGCGCCGGGGCGTCCCTTGCGGGACGGCCTCGACAGGATCCTGCGGGCCAAACGTGGCGGCCTGGTGGTGGTGGGGGACGGTCCCGGCGTCCTGTCCATCTGCTCGGGTGGCTTCCTGCTCGACGCCGAGTTCAGCCCTCAACGGCTGTCGGAGCTGGCCAAGATGGACGGGGCCATCATCCTGGCTGCGGACGCCTCCCGGATCGCCCGGGCCAACGTCCATCTCATGCCCAAGGCGACCATCCCCACCTCGGAGACCGGAACCCGCCACCGCACCGCCGAGCGGGTGGCCCGGTCGATCGACGTGCCGGTGCTGTCGGTGTCGGCGGCCATGTCGGTGATCGCCGTCTACCGCAACGACCACAAGCACACCGTCCAGCCCACCGGCTGGCTCCACGACCGCACCGACCAGGCGCTGGCCACCATGCAACGGTTTCGGAACCGCTTCGACGTCGCCCTCAACGGGCTCTCCATCCTCGAGGTGGAGGACACCGTGTCGGTGGGCGATGTGGTCGGGGTGGTCCAGGCCGCGGAGATGGTTCTCCGGATCGGCGAGGAGGTCGACGGCTACCTGGTCGAGCTGGGGGACGACGGTCGCCTGGTCGGGCTGCAGTCGGCCGAGCTGGTGGACGGGGTGGCCCCCGTCCTCCACCTGGTGGTGCGCGACTACTGCGGGCGGCTTCCGGCCAAGGCGGACCGCCGCTCGGCGGTGAACCGGGCCATCGAGCAGTTGGCCCACCTCTCGGCGGACGAGCTGGCCGACGCCAGCCGGGTGGCCGACATCCTCGGGCTCCCGGGGGCATTCCATGACGCCGAGTCCGGGGTCGAACCCCGCGGGTACCGGCTGTTGTACCGGCTGCCCCGGTTCTCGGATGCCATCATCGAGCGCATCGTGGACCGCTTCGTGAACCTGCAGCAGATCATGCGGGCATCCCTCAGTGAACTGGAGCAGGTCGAGGGCGTGGGCCAGGCCCGGGCCCACTCGGTCAAGGACGGTCTGACCCGCCTGGCCGAGGCCAGCATCTTCGAGCGTTACCAGTAGGCGCTGCCTGCCGACGGCCCGCTGGCGGTCGGGCGAGGGTGCCCCGGTTTGGGCCCCACTCCCCACCGTGTACCATTGCGTGCTTCGCCTACGCGGTCCCGATGTCGCTCACCAGCCCCGGGACCAGCACGCAACGCCAGGAGGAACGGTGTTCGACATCGGTGACAAGGTCGTCTATCCGCACCACGGCGCGGCAGTAGTCGAACGACGTGAGACCAAAGAGGCTTTCGGGAAGAAGCAGGAGTACCTCGTGCTCCGGCTGGCCTACGGGGATCTGACCCTGATGGTCCCGGCTGACAACACCGACGGCGTCGGTCTGCGGGAAGTGATCAACGACGAAGAGGTGGAAGAGGTGTTCGCGGTGCTCCGGAAGAAGGAGGCCCGTATGCCCACCAACTGGTCCCGTCGGTACAAGAACCATTCGGAGAAGCTCCGTTCCGGGGACATCTACCAGGTGGCCGAAGTGGTCCGGAACCTCTCCATCCGCGATAAGGACAAGGGCCTGTCGGCCGGCGAGAAGCGCATGCTCCAGCGGGCCCGCCAGATCCTGGTGTCCGAGTTGACCTTTGCCCTCGGCGTCGACGAGGAGGCCGCAGAGGTCAGGCTCGACGAGGTGCTGCCCTGACCCGAGGGGGGTCGGTCTGGGCCATCGTGGTGGCCGGCGGTTCGGGACGTCGCTTCGGCGCTCGCAAGCAGTTCCTCAAACTCGGTGATCGTCCGGTGGCGGCCTGGTCGGTCGAGGCCGCCCGGTCCGTGGCCAACGGGGTTGTCGTGGTGGTTCCCGCGGACGCCCCGGGTGGCCCTGGCGATACGCAGGCCGCCGATCACGTCCGAGATCAGGGAACCGACCTGGGAGCGGACGTCACCGTGGTCGGCGGCCCCTCGAGAGCGGACTCGGTGCGAGCCGGCCTGGCCGCCGTCCCCGAGGACGCCGCCATCATCGTGGTCCACGACGCCGCCCGGCCTCTGGCCGGTGCCGACCTGTTCGCTGCCGTGGTCGCCGCAGCCGAGGTGGACGGGACCGACGGGGTGATCCCGGTGCTCCCGGTGTCCGACACGCTCAAGCGCACCTCGAAGGGTGTGGTGCTCTCGACCGTCGACCGCGACGGGCTGGTCACCGTGCAGACCCCCCAGGCCTTCGACGCCCGGGCTCTGCGGGCCGCACACCGGTCCGGGGGCGACGCCACCGATGATGCCGGCCTGCTCGAGGCGGTCGGAGCGACCGTTCGCACCGTGCCCGGTGACCCCCGAAACCTCAAGATCACCCGCCCCGAGGACCTCGATCTGGCCGAGGCGCTGATGCGTGCGGTGCCCCGGTGAGCGCCGTTCCGACCGGTGGCACCGACGGGGCCGGATCGTTGCGGATCGGACAGGGCATCGACGTGCACCGGTTCTCCGACGATCCCGACCGTCCGCTGATCCTGGGAGGCGTGGCCATCACCGGCGACGGGTCCCAGGGCCTCCTCGGGCACAGCGACGCCGACGCCGTGGCCCATGCCATCGCCGACGCCGTCCTCGGTGCGGCCGGATTGGGTGACCTGGGCCGGCATGCGCCCGACGACGATCCCCGATGGGAGGGTGCCGACAGCATGGCCATCCTGGCCCGCGTGGTGGACCTGGCCCTCCGTGCCGGATGGGTGCCGGTCAACGCCGACTGCACGGTGGTGGCCGAGCGGCCCAGGCTGGCCCCCTTCGTGGACGAGATGTCCGCCCGTCTGGCCGGCATCGTCGGTGCGCCGGTGAACGTGAAGGCCACCCGGGCTGAAGGGCTCGGGGCCCTGGGCCGGGCCGAGGGGATCGCCTGTACCGCCGTGGTGCTGCTGGCCCCCGTCACCGGGGACGGCGACCACGAGGTGGCACGGTGACCCCGCCCAAGGGTGGAGGGCGCGGCGCCACCGGCAGCGGCCGGGGTCGGTCGAGCGCCAACAGCGCCCGGGGTAGCGGTGCCAAGCCGGGTGGTGCCGGTCGGGGCGGATCCGGTCGTCCGACGGGCGCGCGCGCCTCGACGGGCCGGGGAAGTACCGGTGCCGGCTCGAGGTCGGGCCAGGGTCGAGGAGCCCCCGATCGCTCGGGCGGGGCCCAGCGTGACCGTCGCCCGACCACCCCGGTGGGGCTGGGCGGCGACCAGGTCGAGGGCCGTCAGGCGGTCCGTGAGCTGCTCATCGCCAACCGGCGGGCGGTCAACTCGTTGGTCATGGCCGACGGCATGGACGCCTCCCCCATCCTCGACGAGATCGAGCAGCTGGCGGCCAAGCGACGGGTGCGGGTGGAGTACGTGTCCCGGCGTCGGATCGACTCACTGGCCCGGACCGACGCCCCTCAGGGCGTGGTGGCCCTGGCCCGGCCCGTCGACGAGACGCCACTCGAGGCCCTGTGTGAACCGAGCCGTCGGGGAAAGGTCCCGTTCCTGCTGGTCCTGGACGGGATCACCGATCCCCACAACGTGGGGGCCGTGTTGCGCAGCGCCGAGTGCGCCGGGGTGACCGGGGTGGTCTTCCCGCGGCACCGGTCGGCCCATCTGTCGCCGACGGTGGCCAAGGTCGCCGCCGGGGCGATCGAGTACCTGCCCATGGCACTGGTGGCCGGCATCCCGACTGCACTCCAGAAGCTCTCCTCCCTCGGAGTGTGGACGGTGGGTCTGGTCGGGGAGGCCCGCCAGTCCCTCTACGAACTACCACTGGGCGACCAGCCGGTGGCCCTGGTGCTCGGATCGGAGGGCAGTGGCCTGGCCGATCTGACCCGGAAGCGGTGCGACGTGCTGGGAGCCATCCCCCAGCACGGTTCGCTGTCCTCGCTCAACGTGTCCACCGCCGGTGCCATCGCCTGCTTCGACGTGGCCCGGCAGCGGGCCGAACGGGTCAGCTGACCGCGTCGACGGCCACCCACCACCGGTCGACCACTCGGCCGGCGGTCTCCGTGGCCGCGTCGTCGGGGGTCGGACGGGGCCATGCGTCGTCCTCGCTTCGCTCCTCGTCCACCGCCGGCGTTGTCCGCTGGACGAGGCGAGCGCGGAGCCGGTGGGAACCGCCGCGGATGGGGTAGAACCGGAGGTGGCGACGACTCGACCGGAGGAGCCGGAGATGACCGAACCAGCCGATGTGATCGTGGTGGGCCTCGGCCCGGGCAGTGAGGACGTGGCCGGGCGGTTGGCCGAGGCCGGTCTCGACGTGGTGGGTATCGACGGCGGCCTGGTGGGCGGTGAGTGCCCCTACTGGGGGTGCATCCCCTCCAAGATGATGATCCGCGCCTCCGACCTCCTGGCCGAGGCCCGGCGCATCGAAGGGA
>Ga0209638_1002898_pt1 | contig 10423 bp, 10 predicted proteins | sample BarGraNGADG00211_FD_184490 | JGI IMG/M metagenome (GOLD analysis project Ga0209638, IMG submission 184490) | Arctic peat soil microbial communities from Barrow, Alaska - Barrow Graham LP Ref core NGADG0002-211 (SPAdes) (version 2) | ecosystem: Environmental > Terrestrial > Soil > Wetlands > Peat... | reverse complement strand
AGCCGGCCATGCAAGCCTGGAGCGCGCAGATCGGGTCGATCTCGGTCACCCATACGCGAGCGTGCTGCCCGGCGAGCGACTCGGCCGAACCCTTGCCCACGTCGCCGTAGCCGCAGACCAGGGCGATTTTGCCGGAGATCATCACGTCGGTCGCGCGCTTGATGCCGTCCACCAGCGACTCGCGGCAACCGTAGATGTTATCGAACTTGCTCTTGGTCACAGAGTCGTTCACATTGATCGCCGGGAAGAGCAGTTCGCCCTTCTCGAGCATCTGGTACAGCCTGTGAACGCCCGTGGTGGTTTCCTCGGAGACTCCGCGGAGGTTCTCGACTATCTTATGGAAGAAAGACGGGTTCTCCGTGAGGGACTTGCGGATGGTGTCGTTGACGATGGCCAGTTCCTTGTTGTCTGTCGGCTCGTCGATGATCGCCGCGTTCTCTTCGGCGCGGTAACCTCGGTGGACCAGAAGCGTGGCATCGCCGCCGTCGTCAACGATCAGGGTCGGCCCTTCGCCGTCCGGCCAGGTCATGGCTTTCTTTGTGAAGCTCCAGTATTCCTCGAGCGTTTCGCCCTTGAACGCGAAGACGGGGATCCCCCGGTCGGCAATCGCGGCGGCGGCGTGGTCCTGCGTCGAGAATATGTTGCAACTCGCCCAGCGGACGTCAGCGCCCAACTCCACGAGGGTCTCGATGAGCACGGCGGTCTGAATGGTCATGTGCAGCGAGCCCATGACCCGCGCGCCCGCCAGAGGCTTTGCCGGGCCGTATTTCTCCCTTGTCGCCATTAGCCCGGGCATTTCCTTTTCGGCTATAGCAATCTCCTTGCGGCCGAAATCAGCCAGGCTGATATCCTTCACGTAGTAGTCACGCATAGTCGAGGTCACGAGAGGTTCTCCTTTGCCGGTCCGCGCATTCTTACCACCCACGGAATCACTAACCTATACTATACCGCAACTGCCAGCCTTTGCCAATGCCGCCATTGCCGATGCAATCAGGTGCGGGCATTGACCAGCGGCGGCGCTCCTTGACACAACACTGTGGCTTGCGGTTTAATCATGATCGTCCGTCGATCTGCTCGGGGTCGTAGGCTTCGCGCGATGTTTCGCGATGGTCCCGCGCAACCTGCAGGGCGGACTTGCAGTGGTGAGGAAATACCGCGACGGGAGCACCAACGCGATAGCGCTTACCAAGACTCGCGAACTCGCCGCAAAGCGAATCAAGGAAACCGACGAACTCCTGAAGAAGTTTGATGAGGAGACCTTCGAGCTGCTTTGATTTTGGATGTGTGGAGAGCGATCGGTGGCGAGCTGATGGCTGACTGCTGATAGCTGATGGCTATGATGACCCAAGACCGTCAAAACGAATACCGCGAAGACAAGACTGATGCTATCCCCAGCATCAGTCTTCTTGGCGTCAAAGTCCACAGCCTGGATATGGCGACGACGCTCGCGGCCATTCGCGGCTTTATTGCGAGCGGCAAGCCCCATATCATCGTGACCGCGGACGCATCCGGCATCGCGCGGGCGCAGACGGACGAGGATTTCCGCAACCTTGTCAACGAAGCCGACCTGGTCACTCCGGATGGGGTCGGGGTCATTTGGGGCGCGGCGAAGTTGGGAACCCCACTGATAGAGCGTGTCAGCGGAGTCGAGATCGCCGAGCAGATGTGCCGATTGTCGGCGGAGGACGGTTTCCCGATCTACTTCCTCGGCGCCGCGCCCGGCGTAGCCGCGCTTGCAGCCGAGAAGATGAGCCAGAAGTATCCCGGCCTCAAGATCGCCGCCACACACGACGGCTATTTCGACCCCTCCGAAGATGCGGCAGTAGCCGCCGGGGTCAAAGCGTCCGGCGCGCAGGCGCTGCTGGTTGCCATGGGAATTCCTCGGCAGGAGAAGTTCATCCGTGATAACATGGACAAGCTCGGCGTATGCGTCGCAATGGGCGTCGGGGGCTCGTTCGACGTGTTCTCCGGCAAAGTCAAACGCGCGCCAAAGCTGATACAGCAGTGCGGAATCGAGTGGCTTTACCGGTTCCTCCAGGACCCCAAGAACAAGTTGTCCAAGATTCGACTGGTCCGCCAGTTCCGGGCCATGGTGCGGAGGGAGAAAAGGCAAATCGCGGAGTCGCGGAGATAGCGGAAACGCAGTACGGAGAGGATGACGGGATTATGAGGACGTTTGTTGCATACGCGTGCTGTGGGCTGATCGCCGGTTCCTTCGTACGGTTTGGGCAGTTGCTGTGTGTGCGCTCGCTGACCCGGGAGCAGCGGCGAGACCGCTCCCTGGTGAGGGCGAAACTTGCCGAGCTTTGGCCTGTTTGGCTGGTTTTCACGGGCGTTGGTGGCGGACTAGGTGGTTACGTCCTGTCACTAATAATGAGCCACCGCTTGTAGAGATTCCCGGCTGAAAGCTGACAGCTACAAGAAAGGATTTTTCGCATGTCGCATGTTCTGATAGTAGGTAGTGTAGCCCTGGATTCCGTCCAGACGCCGTCCGGCAAGGCCGAGCGCGCGCTGGGAGGCGCGGCGACGTATTCATCGGTTGCCGCCAGCTTCTTCTCGCTGGTGCGGATCGTGGGCGTGGTCGGCGAGGACTTCCCACAGGAGCACATCGCGTTCCTGCAGTCTCGCGGGATCGATACGCAGGGCCTGCAGGTCGTGCCGGGCGGCAAGACATTCCACTGGGCAGGCACCTACGAAGGCGACATGAACCAGGCCAACACTCTCGCCACCGAGCTTAACGTCTTTCAGGACTTCCGACCGGAACTCCCCGCCGAGTACAAGTCCTCCGAGTTCGTGTTTCTCGCCAACATCGACCCCGAGCTGCAGCTCAAGGTCCTCGATCAGGTCCCCAATGCCAAGCTCAAGGCGATGGACACGATGAACTTCTGGATTTCGAGCAAGCCCGATGCGCTCAAGGAAGTGATGAAGCGCGTGGATGTTGTGTTCATCAACGATGCCGAGCTTCGGCAGCTTACCGGCACCGTCAACCTCGCCAAAGCTTCAAGAGAAGTCCACGAGCTAGGGCCGAAGTATGTGATCGTCAAGAAAGGCGAGCACGGCGCGGTCATGTACTGCGATGGAGACATGTGCTTCAGCGCGGCATCGTACCCTCTTGAGGAAGTCGCCGACCCCACCGGCGCGGGCGACAGCTTCGCGGGCGGGTTCATGGGCTACGTCGCAAGCACCGGCCATCTGACCCACGCCAACCTGCGCAAAGCCGTGGTCTACGGCAGCACAATGGCCAGCTACAACGTCCAGGACTTCAGCCTCAACAGGTTCAAGCGCCTCACCAAAGCCGAGATTACCACCCGCTACGAAGAATTCAAGCGCATAGTCTTCTTCGAGCCGATGGCATAGCAAGTGGGAGGCGATCTGTGAACGCGGCCATTCTACCGTATCTTGCTTCGCCCACCTCTCACAAGCCATTGGAACTCACTGCGCCCGATCAGCTCAGAGAGGTGAACGGGACAGAGGTGTTCCCGATTGTCGAGGGCATTCCTCTGCTCCAGCCGCCCGGCCAGTTCGCGGAGTGCTACAACGAAACCCTTGAGCTGATCTTTCAGGAGAGGTCCTTCGAGACATTCGCCAGGATCTGGCCACCGAACGGTGATGACGGGGCAACCACCCCGGACCAAGTTCTGCGCGACGAGTACGGTCCCAATGGCATCAGGGAAGCGTTCCAGCGCTACGCTGGGCTGTCTCTTGAGCAGCGGATGAGAGGGTTTGTGCATGTCGCGGCTCCCCAACGCAGCACTGAGCATCCGCTGGTTCAGCAGCGGGCTATCGAAAGTCGCCGGCGGTATGCTGAGCTGAGTTACAGTGAGGGGCATGCCGAGAAGCTGTGGGGGCAGAAAAGCACTTGGGCTTCTTACCTATCTGACTATGCCGCTGCCATGCTCACGGACGGCCCTCAGATCATAGTCGAGCTCGGTACAGGGGCAGGCCTCGGAACCAATGCCCTGATCGAGACAGGCCTCGATTCCGCCAGGCTCATCACTATCGATGTGGACTACGCATGTATCGGCAACGCCCAGGGCCTGGCCAGGGTCTACCGTGTCCAGGAGCGCGTAGATGGCATTGTTGCCAGCTTCTGGTTCCTGCCACTTTCGGATAACAGCATCAATGTGGTCTGCTCGCACTACGGAATCGACGAATCCAGAGAGGCCAGCCGGGTGATTGACGAGATAGCCCGGGTGCTGCATCAGGACGGGCGATTCGTGGCGGTGTGTCGCACTGACGCCGCGTCCAGGCTCGCCCTCCATCTGGAGCCACTTGGCTTTGACAAACAGGAAATGGGCCGATTAGCTCGGATGGCGAACCTTTACGCGGGTACAGACAGCCTTATTGAGACTGCGGAGGGAAAGGGACTCAGACTCGAGAAGCGGCAGACTACTGAGCCCGAATCGGGACATCAGCGCGACCTGCTGGTCTTCAGGAAAGTGAAGCTATGACGAGCAACGCGATCAGGACAGCCCGCGATGCATTCTCCGGCCTTCTCGACCTCGTCTACCCGCCGCACTGCCTTATCTGCCGCGAGGAGGGAGCAAGCTACCTCTGCGCCAAGTGCATCGAGAAGATCGATCCCATCAAACCGCCGTTCTGCCGCAAGTGTGGAGGCCCCACCGAGTCCTTCCACTGCGCGGAATGCCGCGAGCGCGAATATCACTTCGAGTGCTCGCGCAGCGCGGGAATCTTTGAGGATGTCCTGCGGGACGCGGTCCACGCGCTGAAGTACAACAATCACATCGCCATCGCGGAGCCCCTTGCCGACATTATGGCCGAATCGTTCCGCGACACCGGCCTCGCGGGCAAAGCGGACATCGTGATCCCGATTCCCATTCACGTCTCGCGCACCATCCGCCGGGGCTTCAACCAATCCGAGGAACTCGCGCGAGGCTTCTCAAAGCGCGTCCATTTGCCGATGGAGCCAAGCGTGCTCCACAAGGCAAGGAAAACCAAACGCCAGATGGAACTGCCCTTCGACCTGCGGATCAGCAACATCCAGGGGTCGTTCAAGGTAACCCATACGGAGCGGATTCGAGGCAAGCGCGTTCTTCTCATCGACGACGTTTTCACGACCGGCAGCACCCTCGATGAGGCCGCAAAGGTCCTGCTCGCCGCCGGCGCGTCAGTCGTCAATGCCTACACGCTCTCCAAGAGCCTCTAGGAATAGTTGAGAGTCACCAGCGCTCCACCGCGCCTTCCCGAATTCGTAAACACTTAGGCCTGGCCGCCTACGACGAGTTCGGTCACGCGGATATGCGGGCCGCCGTTATCGACATACATCCCCTGGCCGTCCTTGCCGCACATGCCCGGCATCTTCATCTCGAAATCGTTGGAGATCATATCGATATTGGCGAGAGTTTCCAGGGTCATCCCCGCGACGGAGACATCGCGAAGCTGCTCTGCAAGCTCTCCGTTGCGGATCATCACAGCCTCACCCGCGTGGCACGTATACTGCCCGCGCTCGCAGAACACGTAGCCGTACTCCCCGCCCTTGAGGTAGACCCCGAGGTCGATACCCTTCACGAGGTCCTCGAAAGTCGATGTGCCGGGCTCGATGAATGTGTTGCTCATGCGGATGATCGGCCGGTTCGAGTAGTCCTGCGCTCGCGCGCTGCCGTTCGGCTTAGCGCCCATCTTCGCGGCGGTCTCCAGGCTGTGCATGTAACCTTTGAGCACGCCATTTTCGATGATCACTCTGCGCGAGCCGGGAGTGCCCTCGGAATCATATTCAAACGAGCCCCACTTGCCGGGGATCGTGGAATCGTCGATGATTGTGATCAGTTCGGAGGCGATCTTCTCGCCGATCTTGCCGGCGATGATCGAGCCGCCGGCTAGGATATGATCCGCCTCGGCGTTATGGCCGATGGCCTCGTGAGTGAGAAGCCCCGTTATCGAGGGATGGAATATGACCGGGAACTTGCCCGCGGGCGGAGGAGCGGCGGTCAGCAGCGTGAGCGCGAGTTTGGCAGTCTTGACCGCGAACTCCTCGGCCTTGGTCCGCTCAACAAGCTCGAATCCCACCGGCTCGCCTATCCGGCTGCTGGCCTTTTGGAGGATGCTGCCGTCTCTGACAACGATCCGGGTGTGCATGATGGTGCGAATGGATTCCTTCTTGACGAAGGTTCCCTGCGTGTTGCAGATGGTTTCGGTGTCGACGCGGTCCGAGTAGGTGACTACGGAGTTCGCGAGCTTATCGCCGACGATCTTGATCGCCGCCTGCTCATAGCCCTCCAGCGCAGCCATTTTACGCTCGACGCTGACGCTGCGCGGGTCGATCTCGACCTGAGCTTTGGACTCGCGCTCGATGCCCTCGAGTTCTGTCACGACGCCCTCTTCGGAACGCGCCGAAGAGGCTTCAGCCATCGAGACCGCCGCGTCGAGAGCCGCGAAGGCAGAGTCCTTGTCGAAGTCGGAAACAGACGCGAAGCCCCAGGCATGGTCCTTCAGGACGCGAACGCCGAGACCGCGCGAATCGCTGGAGTTCAGCTTGTCCGCGCGGCCGTCCTGGCGAGTAATGCCTGTGTTCTCGCTTTCGAAGACTCTTGCGTCCGCGAACGCCGCGCCGCGCTTCTTCGCCGCATCGCCTATCGATTTGAGTAGATTTCTCATATAGTGCCTCTCTGTAACCGCGAGTCGCTTATATGTTGTTCCTCTGCTTGGCCTCGTCTTCCTTCTGGGCTTCCTGGCGGCTACGGCCGCTTCATCAAGGCGAAGAAGTCGGAAGGGAGGACTGCCACGTAGTCCGGGCCAAGCTTCGTCATTGCCTCCGTGACGACGGTCGGCGAGTTGAACCAGTTGATGAGACAGACGTGCATGAACGCGGGTCTCTGCGTTGGGGTGTTGGCTTTGATCGCGTCAGCAAGGACTTGCGCGCTGCTCTCATTCGGGGCTCCGCTGCCGGGGGCTACGAGCGTTCGTGCGATCGGCACGCCACGGACGTTCATCGCCGCGTTTGCCGGCGTTACGCCGGGCATGGGGCCGTAGTCGGCGAGGACGCCCTCGAGTTGCGGTATGGCGGTTACCCATTTGGTGAAGTCGTCACGTGTAAGCGGAATGCCGCTGGTGTTGCCCAGATGGATTGCGTGAAGTCCTGCCAGCTTCATCCCGTCCGCCGTGAGCTTGACGTAGGAATCGTATACAGCGGCGCCGTTGGCAAGCTGCTTGCCATAGAGCGATGGCACCATCAGCCCAATGCCTCCCGTGGCGCAGACGAATTCGTCACTACTCGTGCTTGTTTTGAAGAGATACTCGAGCACATCTGGCATGAGTTCGGCGGCGGATGGGCTCATCGACCAGGAAAGCGCCACCTTTCCCCGGTTCGGGTCCTCCCACCATTGCTTCGTGCGGAAGTATTGCTGGATGTATTGGAGATTATCGCCGTCGGTGAAGTTGAGGCAAACGTAGACCTTGCTTCGGTCCAGAACCGCCTGCCGTCGCGCGGTCTTGACCTTGTCCAGGCTGAACCGGAAACCGGAGTGGACCGTGAGGTTGAAGCAGCCATCGGTGACGACGATGAACTTCCCCTGTTCGCTCGTGATCTTCTGCAGTTCCGGTTCGCCGATCCTGCCCGCGGGCTTCTCGCCATAGCCTCCCCAACACCCCATGACCGGCGAGTTCGGCTCGGCTTCGCGGAGGAATCGCCAGCACAGGTCCTCATCCGACTTGCTCATCTCCTGGCTGATCCAGAACGGCATGATCTTGTGCGCGACCAGGTAGTCCCGAAGCACAATGTGCGAGGGGCAAGTCAGGGCGATCACGCGATGGTTGGCGCGAGGCCAAAGCTCGCGATATGCCCAGTCATACGCCTCTCTGGCGGTGTTGAGCTTGCCCCGTGCGTCGAACACGACCGGAAGCTTGAGCTTCGCGTTCAGATCCTCCGTCACCGGAACGGCGTCGTTCAGCGCACAGTAGAGCGTCAGGGCATTGAGCTTGTGAAGAGTTTCGGGCTTGTCCGCAAGGTTCGATTCGTATAGGACAGCGCCCTTGACGCTGGTTTTGAACGTGGTGAAGAGCTTGAGGGGATCGCTGACTTCGGTGAATGTGTATCCCTTTGCCTTAATGCCCTCGATCCACTTCGGGATCACTTCCGCGGTGTGCCAGCTTGGGTCCTGGATGATATAGATTCGGGGCTGTTTACGGTTCACGAGCCCCTGCAGGACAGTGCAGGCCAGGCGTACGTCGTCAGGCGACTTAAGCAGGTTCACGGATATGAGGTGCCGTGCCGGAGCGGGCGACTGCGGGAAGACCGAGGCTCGCGCCGCCACGCACAAAGCGAGGGACAATGACAATGACAGAAACACTCTCGTGAACACCGGCGGACCCCCTCTTGGCTCTATAAAGGTACATTGAGTATTCCCTCGCGGGCGAGCTTACTCCTGCAAGACCGGCCACCACGAGATTCTCACGAAGGTGTAGGATATTGACCGCGGCCTGGGGAACATGAGAGAACATGAGACCGGAGGTGGGAGCGTTGGCTTTCAAGATTGTCGTTGACAGGGAAAAATGCCAGGGGATCGGCGCTTGCGTGGGTGCGGCGCCGGATGTTTTTGAGATCGACGCCGAGGGCAAGGCTATAGTCATTAACGCCGAGGGCGCGGACACGGACACCATAGTGCTCGCCGCCGAGGCCTGCCCGCTTGAAGCGATAACGGTTTTCGATGACGAGGGAGAACAGATCTACCCTTAGTGAGTGACTGGCCAGTACCGCGCGGGGGATGAATGTGAAAGCGCCCGGAGTTGGTCTCCGGGCGCTCTTGCCTCGTCCCTCTTTTCCCCTATAAGACTATGCTGCCTTCTTCAACTGGGGTTGTGTTTCTCCGGTCAATTCCTCCATAGTCATACCCATATCTTCGCACGCCGCGCACAGCATGGCCTTGGCGTTTGAAGCCTGAGCCGGGTATTTCGCGATGCCAATGCAGGCCTCAGCTCTGATCCTTTCGGTCTTGCGCCCGCTCTCGATAGCAATGGAGTTCAATACCTCTTCCATACGCTCGCCGACAACTGACGCGCGGCTTGACGTGTGCGGCAGAATGAGCGCGAAACTCGTGTTCCCAAACCGCGCCAGAACATCCATCTTTCGTATATGCTCGCGCATGGACTGCGCGGCGGCGTATAGAATGTTGTCCATCCTCAGCATTCTCAGATACTTGTGCGCATCGTCCGGCAGCTTGACGTCAATCAGCATCAGAACCAACTTGGCGCCCTGCCTGCACGCGCGGCTGATCTCTTCATCGAGGCGCTGCTCGAAGTAGTTCCTGCTGTAGATGCCGGTCGCCGAGTCGATGACACTCACTGCCTCATTGGCGGAACCGCGTATCCTCGGTCGCGTGGAGACGTTGGTCCTCTGCATCTGCGCGTCCCGAATCTCTTCGGTCGTCAGTATCTTCTTAAGCTTCTTTGTTCCGTTTCGCAGTATATGCGAGACATAGTTGCAGCTTATGCCCAGTTGCTTGGCGATCTCGGTCTGGTTGTGGCCCTTGTAGAAGTGCTCACTGATCACCTGCTGCTCTATGTCCTTCATGCGCTGCATCGCGGCTTCCAGGACTATCTTGTCCTCCAGCGGAAGCTGGAATGTGACGATCTTCTCGTCCGAGATCTTCTCGGAGTCACGCTGGCTCGAGGAGGAATCATCCTTGTCGCCTCCGTCCAGCGAGCTAACCTTGAAGACCTCGCGAGTCGTCAGCAGCTCGACCACAGTGCTCTCCGGCATCTGCATCACGTCGCCGATCTCTTTCTCGGTCGGCTGCCTTCCCAACTTCTGTCCGAGCGATTCGATCACCCGGCTCATTCTCTGGTTTAGTTCCTGCAGCCAGGCAGGCTCCTTGATGATCTTGCCCTTGTCCCGCAGGTAATGCTTGATCTGACCGATGATGAAATGGGTGGCATACGTGGAGAACTTGACGCCCTTGTCGGCATCGTATTTGTCCACGGATGCTATTAACCCGATGTAACCTTCCTGGACCAGATCCTCAAGCGGTTCGCACGCGCCCACAAATCTGCGGCCGATGCTCTCCACGAGGTTCGTGTACTGCATGACAATCTGATCCCGTGTCTTATCATCCCTGCTCCTGGCGTAGTCGGCCAGGCGCTCCTGGATTTCCTCTTCGGTCAGCTTCTTGGAGTCTCCCATTCGCATGTGCATTCTCTTTCGCATGCTGACTTACGGGTCCGTCCGACCCGTAATCGGCTGACTGAACTCCGATCGCCCTGATCGGGTTTTGGTTATCCCGGACTATGCATGGAACGCATAATCCAGGCAGATGAGAGCATTATTCACGTTCCTCGTGAACAACGCGGGTTAGTTTATGCTGCTAACCAGCTTGAAGATCGGTCCCATGATCGAGACAGCGATGAAACCTACGAGTCCGCCCATCATAACGATAAGCAGCGGTTCGATGAGCGAAGTCAACGTCTTGAC
>Ga0209638_1002897_pt1 | contig 10424 bp, 9 predicted proteins | sample BarGraNGADG00211_FD_184490 | JGI IMG/M metagenome (GOLD analysis project Ga0209638, IMG submission 184490) | Arctic peat soil microbial communities from Barrow, Alaska - Barrow Graham LP Ref core NGADG0002-211 (SPAdes) (version 2) | ecosystem: Environmental > Terrestrial > Soil > Wetlands > Peat... | reverse complement strand
AAGTATAAGATAAGTTGTGATTGTCCCGGTTCCAAAGCGTTCAAAATGTGGGATTCCGGAGTTGAAATGTGGCATGGGTGATGAGATATGAGACTGAGACAATCACACAGGTTTCTAATACTCGTTAAATACATTCGGGCGCAACGATTTATAACTTTTGGAGTCGTTATAGGTGCCAGTAGACTCGTTTTTTATATTGAATCAAAAACACCCTTCTCATTATCCTGAGGCACTTTAGCCAAACGATCCAATTTTGAAATTCAATATCGATTTTTGACACTTATATAGAGCTTCTCGCGACCTTTTGCAGCTTGAGAAGGAGCACTTTGCAGGGCCGATCAGTTTTATGATCTAGCACTATATTTCCCTCATTGTCTTTTTTAGTACAATAATACAATTTTTTGGGTGACTATTTTCGAATAATAGATAAATGAATAAGAATAGGACTTACGCATTTGAAGTATAAAATCAAGAATGATAGACGTTATGGCTCAAATTAATATTTTAGATATTTAACAGTTTAATGCTACCATTTTTCAGTTCAAATGCGTAAGTCCTATCCTAATTGTTGGATCAAATTTAATTTTAAGACAGGCTCTAAGGAAAGTAAAACCCCGAATAAAGGTGTATTGAGAAATTCACTCAAAAAATGGATCTTCATTTTAGTTACCTCTTCTACTCTATTCTCGCAGACCTGTTATCTTTTGTGATTATCTCAGATGAGCTTTTATCTCTCTCACAACAGGATTCTTCCTGCTTTCTCTGCAAAAACTTTTTAGCGAATTCCACTGTAAGCCCAGTCACACCAAGAATTATTACGGTAGATATTATAGATACTGTAAGAATTTCACTCCATTTTCCTTCAAGCAGGCCAAAAGAGGTTATAAGGCTGACCGCTGCCGGAAGAACGAAAAAAGACAGATTCTCAAGCAAAAAATCACTTATCCTGTCTATCATTTCGAGTTTAATCATTCCTGTATACAGCCCGAAGAAAAGGATGAGCATCCCAATTACATTGCCCGGAATCGGCAAGCCTAATGCTTTCTGAATCAGTTCCCCAAGAAAATAGATACTCAGAATAATTGAGAATTGTTTTAGCAAAACCTGTTTTTCCTCCCCTGATTGGTGTTGAACTACAAAATCTCATTATATATAATTTTTCTGATATCGAAAGATTGTTTATCTGTAGGAATTTACGAGTAAAAGGAAGCCTCAAATTTTTCCAATACAAGTAGAAACTTATTGGAAATTTCATGGATAAAAAACTAATAAACAACTCCGGAAAAAGAAATATGACACAATAGATTCATATTACGCAAAACCCTAATTTCATAGGGTGTTCTGATGAGAGAAAAGCACTTTGTTTACATGGACCATGCAGCCACAACTTTCACAAAACCTGAGGTGGCTGAATCTATGCTACCTTTTTTGAGAGAAAATTTCGGAAACCCTTCTTCCCTCTACTCAATAGGGAGAGAAGGCAAAGAAGCAATAGAGACAGCCCGTGAGCAGCTTGCAAAGGCTCTTGGAGTTAAACCTGGAGAGATATACTTCACTTCAGGAGGAACCGAATCCGATAACTGGGCTGTCAAGGGAACGGCCTTCTCCAGGCGAAAAAAAGGAAAGCATATAATCACTACTCCAATCGAACACCATGCAGTACTTTACCCATGTGAGTATCTGGAATCGCAGGGCTTTGATGTGACCTATCTGCCTGTAGACAGGTACGGACTTGTAGATCCTGCAGAGGTGGAAGCTGCAATCAGGGAGGATACTGTCCTGATCTCGGTCATGTATGCAAATAACGAGATCGGAACCATAGAACCGATTCAAGAGATAGGAGAAATTGCAAAGGAGCACGATGTTCTCTTCCATACCGATGCCGTGCAAATCATAGGTACTGTCCCCCTTGACATGAAACAGAAGCATAAGGATGTAGACATGCTTTCGCTTTCCTCTCATAAATTCTACGGGCCAAAAGGGATTGGAGTTCTCTACCTTAGAGAAGGGACAGAGATTGACAATTACATGCATGGAGGCGGTCAGGAAAGGGGAAAACGAGCAGGGACTGAGAATGTAGCAGGCATAGTAGGGATGGGAAAGGCAATAGAACTTGCAACTTCAAATATTGAAAAGCACAACGATAAAATAAGAAAAATGAGGGATCGCCTTCTGTCCGGAGTTCTTGAAATTCCCAGCTGCAGGTTGAATGGTCATCCTGAAAAGCGCCTTCCAGGAAACCTGAATTTTAGTTTTGAGTACATTGAAGGAGAGTCCTTACTTCTTATGCTCGACCAGATGGGAGTTTGCAGTTCCACAGGCAGCGCCTGTACTTCAGGTTCTCTTGGAACATCGCACGTGCTAAAAGCAATAGGTCTGCCTCCGGAAATAGCTCAGGGGTCCCTTCGCTTGACTCTTGGGGATGCAAACTCCGAAGAAGACATTGATTACGTTCTCGACGTGCTGTCTGAAACTGTTGGAAAGCTGAGGAATATGTCTCCTTTCTATAAACCTGCAACTGCATGTGAGAAATGAGTAGAAAGCACATAAGATCTAGGAAAAGCACATAAGAATATAGGAATCGGGGGAATTTTGTGTATAATAAAAAAGTCATGGACCATTTCATGAACCCAAGAAATGTAGGGGAAATTGAAGATGCTGACGGCATTGGAGAAGCCGGAAACCCACATGGGGACCAGATGAAAATTTTCCTGAAAATTAGGGATGACCGAATTGAGGACGTAAAATTCAAAACTTTCGGTTGTGCAGCGGCAATTGCGTCCAGCAGTATGGCAACAGAGCTGATAAAAGGCAAGACCCTCAAAGAGGCCTGGGAGCTTACAAACGAAGCAGTAGCTGAGGCTCTTGAAGGACTCCCTCCAGGAAAACTAGAGTGTTCAGTCGTCTCCAGGGAAGCTATCCACAGGGCAATCAATGAATATCGCAAAAAGCAGGGGCTTGAAGCCCTTGAAGAGCAGACCTGAAAAGAGAAAAATGAAAATAATCTTTAGCCTCATAGGCTTACTGAATATGAATTACCAGCAATATTCACTCGGTGTGATGGCTGAAGAGTCTCTCATATCTCCTTATCGTAAACTTGATCTGGTATCCTCCGGATGATACTCCATGAAAAAAATAGGGATTATAATTACTGACCCTGAAGATTGGACAGCCAGGGCCCTTATCAATGCAGCGAGGATAAAAGGCTTTTCACCTCTTGTTATTGATCTCAGAACTGCAGAGGTTAAAATAAATTCAACAACTCCCAAATCGACGGTTCATTTTAAAGCAGGAGATCTTTCTCTCCCAGATCTTGATGCCATTATTGTGAGAGATGTAGGTGCAGGGGCTTTCGAAGGAGTTTCTTTCAGGTTTGATATCTTGAGAGAACTGGAAGCTGGAGGAGTTCCGGTTATTAATTCCCCTGAAGCTATCCAGAATGCTGCAAACAAGTATCATGCTTCTTATCTCCTGGCGGAAGCCCGCCTTTCTGCACCCGAAACCGTAGCCGTGCAGAATATGGAAGCTGCCCTCAGGGTAATATCAAGGTTTAGAGATTCTGTCATAAAACCTGTTTTCGGGTATAAGGGAAAGGATATTGCAAGGATCAAGGATGGGGAAATTCGGTTTTCAGATAGAAAAGCCGAATCTGTATCCCTTGAATCTTCTCTTGAAAGACTACTTCAAGAAAGGGGGATGCTTTATATCCAGGAGTTTATAGAAAACCCTGGAAGGGATATTCGAGTCTTCGTTGTTGGTGGCACTGCTATAGGTGCAATTTACCGGAAAGCTGCAGCAGGCTCATGGGTAAATAATCTAAGTCAGGGAGGTAGTGCAGACCGCTGTGTCCTAACCAATGAGCAAAAAGAGCTTGCAGAAAAAGCTTCCCTTGCAATAGGCACAACATTCGCAGGTGTCGACATTATAGAAGGATTTACAGAGTGTCTTAACAAAGTAAATAACAAAGATGACGGCATAAAGGAAAGCGTTCCTAGAATTCTTGAAGTCAATGGAACACCTTCAGGAAAAGGGATTTATGATGCATGGGGGATAAATCCTGCAGAACATATCATGGAATACCTCCAAAATATTTTTATGAAATAACTATAAATGTTATTGTGGATAGTATATCTTAGAGAGAATTGTATATCTTAGAGAGAATTTGAATAGGATATTTCCGGCCCGATGAGTATTTCCGGGCTGAATTGAATAGTAAAGTAGAGATTTTAGGAAAATAATCCTGAAAGATTGTGGAAGGTTATAGGGACTATTGAAAGCCTAAAATGAATTTTTCAATCTGATCCTGAAAGGCGATATCGAAAACACTTAAGATATAATCTGACCTTGAATAAGCTCGAGGCAAAGAATGAGTGAATACAAACAGTGTATAGTTACCCGGGATGACCTGAAACTTTCCAAAGGCAAGTTTGCAGTACAGGTTGCTCATGCTGCTATTTCTGCGGCGGAATGGGCAAACAAAGGCGATCTTGAAAAGTGGAAGGAAGGTGGGCAGAAAAAGGTTGTCCTTAAAGTTCCTACCCTTAAAGACCTTTATGAGCTTAAAGAAAAGGCAAGAAGGGAAGGACTTCCAACAGCCCTGATACAGGATGCAGGACTTACGGAAATTCCGTCTGGAACTGTTACGGTTCTTGGAATCGGGCCGGCAAAGGGAGAGATCATAGATAAAGTTACGCGGGATCTTAAGCTTGTTTAAGTGCAGAAACATTCAAGACAGAGTCTAACAGACAGCATAAATCAGAAGTGAGCAAAGGAACAGCACAGGTCTTCCATCGACCAGAAAAAGGTTCTGCCTGTATTTTATTAGGAGGCACAAATGAAGAACCCCGGGGTTTCAGGAAAAAAAGCAGTTTCAGCGATTGCGATTTTATGTATATGCCTCTTACCGGTTACGATGGTCGGATTTTTATTTTCGGACTCGATTGATAATATTACTAACGATTTAAGAATTTACCTTGGCTTGGGGTCATTAGCTGAAAATCAGGATGAAGCTTTCACACCTGAACCGGCTTTATTTACTTTACCGGCATTACCTGGATATTCTCCCAAGAAAAACGAACTCGAGCCTATCCTGAGAACCCGACTCCAGTCTGGCTTCTCCCTGAGCAGTAATTATCAAACCTCAGATTTTTTTCGGGGGGGAGTAAGCTGTTTTAAAATCAGTATCAAGAATGAAGGCCGAAACCCAATCTTTATTTACAGGTATGGGGTTTCAGTTAACGCTTCCAATAACCGCATTTACTCCGAAGACTGCGGAGCTTTGCTTTCCCCAGGCGAAGAGAAGAGTCTCGGAGTAATTGCAGTTAAGGTGCCTGAGGAAGAAAAAGCCAGGTTTAATATTGTCCTCTGGCCGCTTGCATGTACCTCGCAGGGTAAATGGCATGAATACGAGCCTTATTTCATGAGTGGAGTCACTACATATCTAAAGCCCATGCCCGAAGAAATTACTCCAAAGTACAAATATAATCATGCTTACTACTTTGAAACCATAAACCGACTTGTGGAACCAGCCAAGCCTGAAGTAAGGAATGAAGCAGCCGAAGTGGCTCGTTCATATCCGGGGGCTTATAATATATATCAGGTCTGTACCCTCTTCGATATGGTAAAAGAGAAAATCGAATACGTCAGTGACCCAAGGGGTAACGATGTATGGGAGCCAGCAACTGTCACTCTGAGGGTAGGAGCAGGAGACTGCGAAGACCAGGCAATTCTTCTCTCATCCATGATCGAAGCGGTTGGAGGCACAACTCGAGTCTACCTGACAAGTAACCATGCCTTTGCAGCGGTCTATATAGGCAATGGAGAAAGTGCAACTAAAAAAGCAGTCAAAGGGATTAGGGCTTACTACGGAGACGTCGATGTGAACTACCTAACCGATAAATACGGTTCATGGCTGTTGCTTGACCCGACTTCCAGTTTTTACGCAGGCGGACTCCCAGGACAAACAGCTCAGGCAAAAATTTACACCGCCAAAGAAAAAGAAACATACAGGAGCTGGACCTTCGAAAACACAAAAGAAGTAGAAGTGGTTGATATCAACCCCAAGGCAGCGGAATAAGTCTCTCTTACAAATCAGTAGCTATTTTACAAATCAGTAGCTATTTTCGGATTTTACTGGCAATATCTGACCGCAGTAAATATTTCGTACCTTTTTAATCTACATTTAGTACCCTATAGAGGAGTGTTTGCAAATTATGGAAGTTCCCGAAATCGAAAAAAAGATAGGAATCAGTCTTTACTCCACAGATACCAAAGGCCTTGGAGGGCAGCTCCGCCAGGAAGTGGAGGACTTTATTGTTAAAGAAATAACTAATCGGGAGGAAGGAACGGAGGGTAAGTATTTGATTCTCGAGGTCGTAAAGCACGACTGGGACACACACCACCTGACCCGTACTCTCGCAAAAATCCTGCAGGTAAGCCAGAAGAGGATCAGCGTTGCAGGCACAAAGGACAAACGAGCACTTACCACGCAAAAAATCAGTATCTTTGATATTGATGCTCTCAAAATTGAAAACATCTATTTGAAAGACGTAGAACTGAAAGTCCTGGGCCGCTCCCGGAAATCAATAGAACTCGGGGATTTGTGGGGAAATGACTTTATAATTACAATCAGGGACATAGCCAGCTCTCCTGAGGAGACAAAAAAGCTGCTTGAAAAAACTACAAAAGAAATCCTGGCCCAGAGTGGAGTCCTAAATTTCTTCGGAACTCAGCGTTTTGGTTCTATCCGCCCTGTTACCCATCTGGTAGGAAAAGCCATTGTAGAAGGAGATTTTGAAAAAGCTGCTATGCTCTATATTGCCGAGCCCTTTCCTTATGAGCCGGATGAAACAAAGAAAGCCCGCCAGCTCGTTAAAGAAACCCGTGATTTTAAGGAAGGTCTTAAAACTTATCCCCTCCGCCTAGGTCACGAAAGAGCTATGATGAACCATCTGATCGCAAATCCGGATGACTTCGCAGGCTCTTTCCTGGTTCTTCCAAGAAATCTTTACAAGATGTTTGTGCACGGATATCAATCATACATTTACAATATAATCCTCTGCCGCAGGATCGAAAAAGGCCTTTCCTTAAACCAGGCCGTAGAAGGCGATATTGTCTGCTTCAAAAATGATGCCGGACTGCCGGACTCTTCAAAGACCGAAAAGGTTACAGCCGAGACAGTGATTGCCATAAACCGCCTGATTAAAAGAAACCGCGCCTTCATAACCGCCCCTCTTCCAGGCTATAACACAGAATTTGCTTCAGGTATTCCCGGAGAGATCGAGCAAGAGGTACTCCAGGAACTCGAAGTATCTCTGGAAGGTTTCAATATAAAAGAAAGTCCCGAAATGAGTTCTAAAGGCCTCCGCCGGGAAGTTCTCCTGCAGGCAGAGCCTAAATTTGAGGTTGCAGACGACGAACTGAATCCCGGAAAATCAAAGGCAGTACTCGAATTCATGCTGCCGAAGGGAAGTTATGCAACAACCGTGCTGAGGGAATACATGAAGGTCGACCCTCTGCAGATGAACTGAAAATTAGAACAGGTAAGTTTTCAGTGGGAATCTGGCAACTCAGGCGTTTTTTAATTGCCTGAGAGGCTGTTTTTCCTCTAAACTGTGGATCCAAAAGAATTCCAGCAATGGCGGGAAGAATGACTGACCGGATATGGACTTTAAAAAGAATGATTAAAGTTCCAAGTTCCTGTTCAATAACTCACGGGCATAACCAAATTATAGGTCTCTCAACTTATCAACGGCTTAATAAAAGAGCATTTATATTGCCTTAATTTCCAAAAATTACTGATATCAAAACTCCTATTAAAACTACCCAGATGATCTCAACCCTGTAGAACAATGCGATAAATGCAGCAATGGCCATCAAAGCAGGAAAGATATCCAATGGCATGCTTGAGGCAAAATGGAAGGCTGCTGAGGCCAGCAGCCCTACGAAAGAACAAAACACACCATTTACGGCCCTTGTGAACCAGAGAGAACTGCTGAATCTGTCATAATAAGGGGCAGCCCCTGTTAATATAAGGAAACGGGGCAAGAAAATGCTCACCGTGGCTATAAGAGCACCGGCGGGGCCGTAAAGTATGTAGCCCACGAATGTCGCCGTGATAACGATAGGCCCTGGGGTAATCTGGCCCAATGCAATTCCATTCATAAATGTAGAGCTATCCATCCATGACCTCATTTCCACAAACTCGTGGAGCATCAGAGGAATAGAGGCAAAACCTCCCCCAAAAGCAAAGAGATCTATCCTGAGCATCAGCACAGCCATATCAAAGAGGTTCCGCCGCAGAAGAAAAAGCAGAACGAGCCCTGCTGCAGCGGCAGATACAATTAAAATAAGTGGCCTGGTAGTTTTAGGCATCTCTGCCAGGTATACTGATTTGGGTTGGAAAGGTTGATCTCTGTAAGCTACGAGCCCTATGAGTGCGACCAACAAAATTACCAGAATAGGGTTCGCTCCAAGGATGAACATACCTGCTGCAAAAGCGGCAATTAGCAAGTCTCTCCTGAGCTTCAGATAATTTCTGCTGAAAGAGACAGTGGTATTGGGGATAATAGCGACTATAATGGCCTGAAGCCCGCTGAACAACGAAACCGCAATAGGCAGGTTATGTGTCCTCATATACAGAGCTGAAAGTGATATCATTATTAGAAATGCTGGCAGGCCAAAGCCGATGTAGGTTGCAGCAGCTCCAGCTACTCCACGTATTCTAAAACCTACATAGGCCGCCACCTGCATGGCAGTTGCCCCAGGTATGGCCTGGCACAGGGCTACACCAGCACGAAATGTTGGATCATCGAGCCATTTTTTCTGTTCCACAGCTATCCTGCGGATATAGGCAGTCATAGCAGGCCCGCCAAAAGAGGTCATGCCCAACCTAAAAAAAGATATGAACAGCAAAGCTAAAGAAGGACGCTGGGAAGGGCTTATGGCTATCTCAAACACATCTTCCATTGTCTTATCCCTAAATAATTTCGCTTCTTGAATTTCTTATATTGCCCCTATATACCAGGTATTTATGACATACTATTCGATTGAGATTTTAAATTGGTTTCATTATTACCTCTATATATCAGATCCAGATGAAACATTATTAGATTGCAATTTTAAGTTGGTTTCATTATTTACAGTTATCATACAGACCATGCTAAAATAGAAATTTCCTCAACATCAAAACCCTTTGCGTTGTCAGCTATAGTCTCAAGTATTGGACTATTTAAAATTTTGAATATGCGAAATCATTTCAGATACTACATTGTTTTTTACCCAATTAATAGGTGAAGTCCTTTATTCTCTGATAGTAGTAGCCTTAGATGTTCTCAGAATGAAGGTCAATTTGTGCCTGAATTCAGGAAAAATACCCTCTCTGAATTTAAAGTCAATATTGCCCATCACCCAATTGTAGAAATGGTTTGAGTTTTGAGGCAGCGTGAAAAATATAGTATATTATACAAATTATTTACAGTTCTCGTCCTGCATTGATTTCTGTAGACTTCGAAGCTTATTAAGTCAATAACAGTCAATAATCTCAAAACGGCTACATTTTCGGTATAAACGTAGTTATTTAACTGGGCAACAATAGACTTCTCCAACTGCTTTACTGATACGAAACATATTCACATTATTAGATGTGCAAATTATTATATTGCTAGACTAAGATACTTTAAAAGGGGGATTGTAAGTAATGGTTTAAAATGAAGATATGATTACTGCAGTTTTTCCTCTTCAATAACAGCATATCCTTTTCAATAACAGCATATCCTCTTCAATAACAGCATATAAAAAAACAGTGAAAAATACGGAGAGTGGAGATTAATGGGAGAACAAACGTTTGTAAAGATAAGGAAGACACTGGTAATTTTGCTGATGGTCTGTTTCTTAGTGACAGTTACAGCTGCAACAGTAAGTGCGACAAAAGTCACTGTATATGAGCATATTAACTTCGGGGGAGGACATCTTGACACTAATTCTAATCAACAATACGTTGGAGACCAATGGAACGACAAAATATCATCAATTAAGATCAATTCCGGTACATGGCGATTCTATGAACATGCAAATTATGGAGGTCGCTATTGGGATCTTGGACCAGGAGAATATTCTTGGGTGGAAAGTGTTGGCATACCCAACGATTTAATTTCGTCTTTTAAACAGATTAACCCAGCAAAAGTCATTGTATATGAGCATATTAACTTTGGGGGAGGACATCTTGACACTAATTCTAATCAACAATACGTTGGAGACCAATGGTACGACAAAATATCATCAATTAAGATCAATTCCGGTACATGGCGATTCTATGAACATGCAAATTCAGTACTTCATTAACTGCAGTACTTCACCAACTGGATCAGAAAATCATCTAGCTTCATTCCGATTTCAAAATACTTTTCTGTTAAATGTTTGAAATC
>Ga0209638_1002896_pt1 | contig 10424 bp, 3 predicted proteins | sample BarGraNGADG00211_FD_184490 | JGI IMG/M metagenome (GOLD analysis project Ga0209638, IMG submission 184490) | Arctic peat soil microbial communities from Barrow, Alaska - Barrow Graham LP Ref core NGADG0002-211 (SPAdes) (version 2) | ecosystem: Environmental > Terrestrial > Soil > Wetlands > Peat... | reverse complement strand
CGGAGATGGCCGATCCTTCAGCTGGCGGAGCGGGGGACGGGTCGCCGGCAGCCGCACTACTCGTTCGACGACTCCAGGCGATCTCCGACCGGGCCCAGCAACTCTTCCGAGAGATGGACTTCAGCTTCCTGTTCGACCCGACCCGCAAGCTCTTCTCGATCGGGTTTCGGGTCCAGGACGGCACGTTGGATCCGAGCTACTACGACCTCCTCGCCTCCGAGGCTCGCCTCGCCAGCTTCCTGGCGATCGCCAAGGGAGACATCGCCCCGGACCATTGGTTCCGGCTCGGCCGTGCGATGACGCCGGTTGGTCGCGGCTCCGCGCTGATCTCGTGGTCCGGCTCCATGTTCGAGTACCTGATGCCTTCCCTCGTCATGCGTGCCCCTGCCCTCAGCCTGCTCGAACAGACGCACCGGCTTGTCGTGGCTCGGCAGATGAGTTATGCGGCCGACCTCGGCGTGCCCTGGGGCATTTCCGAGTCGGCATTCAACGAACGTGACCTGGCGCTCACCTATCAGTACTCGAGCTTCGGCGTGCCAGGCCTGGGCCTCAAACGAGGCCTGAGCGAAGACATCGTCATAGCCCCGTATGCGACCGCGCTCGCCGCGATGATCCGGCCCAAAGCCGCCGTTCGGAACTTCGCTCGACTCAGCGATGCCGGAGCGAGAGACCGGTACGGGTTCCGCGAGGCGCTCGACTACACCGCGCGGCGGCTGCCTGAAGGAGCCTCGGTTGCGGTCGTGAAGAGCTACATGGCGCATCACCAGGGAATGGCACTCGTCGCCCTCGGCAACGTCCTCAACAACCGCGCGATGGTGGAGCGCTTCCACGCGGACCCGATAGTCGAGGCGACGGAGCTGCTGCTCCAGGAGCGGATGCCACGCGACGTGCTCGTGGCCCGGCCGCGTGCCGAAGAGGTGAAGAGCGCGGCCGAGGTGCGCGATCTCATCCCGCCGGTCCTTCGTCGCTTCACCTCACCACACGGCTCGACGCCACGTACGCATGTGCTGTCGAATGGGCGGTACGCGGTGATGGTTACAGCCGCGGGATCCGGTTACAGCCGCTGGCGCGACATGGCTGTGACCCGCTGGCGCGAGGATGTGACCCGTGACTCGTGGGGCACGTATCTCTTCCTGCGCGACATGGAGACTGGCGCGGTGTGGTCGGCAGGTCACCAGCCGAGCGGCAAGGAAGCGGACAGCTATGAGGTCGCCTACTCCGAGGATCGGGCTGAGTTCTCGCGACGTGATGGATCGATTGCCACGCGTCTGACAGTGGTGGTGTCGGCAGAGCACGACGCCGAGATCCGCCGCGTTTCACTGACCAATCTCGGGTCGCGCTATCGACAGATCGAGTTGACGTCGTATGCCGAGATCGCCCTTGCGCCGCAGGCGGCTGATGCCGCTCACCCGGCCTTCCAGAACCTCTTCGTCGAGACAGAGTTCGTGGCCGAAATCGGTGCTCTTCTGGCTACCCGCCGTCCAAGAGCCAGCGGCGAGAAGCAAGTCTGGGCCGCCCATGTCGCGGCAGTAGAGGACGAGACTAGCGGCGTCGTCCAGTACGAGACGGATCGCGCCCGATTCCTCGGTCGCGGTCAGTCGGTCCGAACGGCGATTTCAGTCTTCGATGGGCGTCCGCTCTCCGACACCGTCGGCCCGGTGTTGGATCCCATCTTCAGCCTGAGGTGTCGGGTCAGGCTGGCTCCCGGCGCGACCGCGCACGCGATCTTCTCCACGGTCGTTGCCGAATCCCGTGAGGATGTCCTTGACTTGGCGGACAAGTACCGAGAGTCGGCGACTTTCGAACGGGCCGCGACCCTGGCCTGGACTCAGGCTCAGGTTCAGCTGCATCACCTGGGGATCGAGACAGACGAGGCCCTCCTGTTCCAGCGTCTCGCCAACCGGATCATCTACTCGGACGTGTCACTTCGCCCAGCCGCAAGCCTGCTTGCGAGCAACGAGCGGGGGGCGCCGGGCCTTTGGGCCCATGGCATCTCGGGCGACCTGCCCATCGTCATGGTTCGTATCGACGAAGTCGAGGACCTCGACATAGTCCGCCAACTGCTCCGTGCCCTCGAGTACTGGCACTTGAAGCTCCTTGACGTCGATCTGGTGATCCTCAACGAGCAGGGCACGACATACGCCCAACTCCTCCAGGAGTCGCTCGAGGCCCTGGTTCGGATGAGCCAGTCCAGTCTTGCCACCGCGCGGAACCTGATCCGCGATAGCAGTCCGGGCCATGGCGGGGTGTACATCCTTCGCGGCGACCAAATCTCGACTGAGGATCGCACCCTCCTCCAGTCGGCCGCCCGGGCCGTCCTGCTGAGCCGCCGGGGCAGTCTTGCCGATCAAGTTATCCGTCTGGAGCGTGCTGCCGCCGCGGTCGCCGCGGCGGCACCGCCGCCAGTCTCCAGACAGACGGTTGCGATGGTGCCCTGGCCGCATCCCAACCTGGAGTTTCCCAACGGACTCGGTGGCTTCGCCAAGAATGGGCGAGAGTACGTGACCATCCTGGGTCCCGAACAATCCACTCCGGCGCCGTGGTTGAACGTGATTGCCAACGCCTCGTTCGGATTCCTGGTCTCCGAGTCCGGGTCGGGCTACACCTGGTACGGGAACAGCCGCGAGAACCAACTCACGCCGTGGTCCAACGATCCCGTGAGCGACCCGGCCGGCGAGGCGATCTACGTTCGGGATGACGACAGCGGCGAGTTGTGGAGTCCCACGGCACTGCCGATCCGCAGCGAGGATTCCACCTATGTCGCCCATCACGGCGCGGGCTACAGCCGGTTCGAGCATCAACGCGACGGCATCGGACTCGACCTCGTCCAATTCGTGCCGCTCGACGACGCCCTGAAGGTCTCGGTGCTGACGATCGAGAACCGCTCCGGGAGGTCCAGGCGGCTGTCCGTGACCGCCTACGCCGAATGGGTACTCGGCACCTCGCGCGGAGAAAGCGGCCCCCGGATCGTCACAGCACTGGAGCCAGAGACCAAGGCCCTCCTCGCGCGGAACCCGTGGAACACGGAGTTCGGCGGCCAGGTTGCTTTCCTGGACCTCGGCGGGCGGCAGACGGCATGGACGGCCGACCGGACCGAGTTCATCGGCCGTAACGGCGCTCTGGAGCGGCCGGCAGGCCTGGACCACAGGCACCGGCTGACGGGAGCCTCCGGCGCCGGCATGGACCCGTGCGCCGCACTTCAGACCAGCTTCGAGCTCGCCAACGGAGCGCGGACCCAGGTGCTCGTGCTGCTCGGCCAGGCAAGCGGGAACGCGGCGGCCGCCGACCTCATTCGCCGCGGACGAGCGGCCGACCATGAGGCGACATTGCGCGACGTGGCCGACTTCTGGGATGACGCCCTTGGAGCCGTCCAAGTGCGCACCCCAGACCGCTCGATGGACATCATGCTTAACAACTGGCTTGTCTATCAGACCCTCGCGTGCCGGCTGTGGGCAAGGACGGCGTTCTACCAGGCCGGGGGCGCATACGGCTTCCGCGACCAGCTCCAGGACGTCATCGCACTCATGACTTCCAAACCGGCCCTGGCGCGGGAACATCTGCTGCGAGCCGCGGAGCGCCAGTTCGTGGAAGGAGACGTCCAGCACTGGTGGCATCCACCATCCGGTCGAGGCGTCCGTACCCGAATCTCGGACGATCGCCTCTGGCTGCCATACGCGGTGGATCGCTACGTCTCCCTTACAGGCGACACCGCGATCCTCGACGAGCCCGTCCCCTACCTCGAGGGTCCAGCCTTGCGATCGGACCAGACCGACGCCTACTTCCGGCCGGAGCATTCACGCCAGTCGGCATCGCTCTTCGACCACTGTGTGGCGGCCATCGAGCGGAGCCTGGCAGTCGGCGTTCACGGACTCCCGCTGATCGGTACCGGCGACTGGAACGACGGCATGAACCTTGTCGGTAGCCAGGGTCGGGGGGAGAGTGTCTGGCTGGGTTGGTTTCTGCACACGGTCCTCGCCGCCTTTGCGCCGATAGCCGACGCCCGCGGCCAGAGCGCCGATGCGGACCGGTGGCGAGTCCAGATGACGGCGCTCCGGCAAGCACTCGACACCGACGGCTGGGATGGCGACTGGTACCGCCGGGCATTCTTCGACGACGGCACGCCGCTGGGCTCCGCGGCAAACGCCGAATGCCGGATCGACTCGGTCGCGCAGTCGTGGAGCGTCCTGTCGGGAGCGGCCAATCCGGTTCATGCGAAGCAGGCAATGTCCGCAGTGGAGGAGCTCCTCGTCAGACGCGGTGACGCGCTCGTCCTGCTGTTCACGCCACCATTCAACCATTCCGACGTCGATCCCGGCTACGTGAAGGGGTATCTGCCGGGCATCCGAGAGAACGGCGGGCAGTACACGCACGGCGCAATCTGGTCCATCCTCGCCTTCGCGGCACTGGGCGACGGAGACAAGGCTGGTGAGTTGTTCTCCATCCTGAACCCCATCAACCATGCCAGCAGCCGGGCCGGGGTTCAACGCTACAAGGTGGAGCCCTACGTCATGGCCGCCGACGTGTACTCGGAACCGCCCCACGTCGGCCGCGGCGGTTGGACCTGGTACACGGGGTCCGCGGGCTGGATGTACCAGGCCGGCGTCGAGTGGATCCTGGGATTCCGTCTGCGCGGCACGACGCTGCTGCTCGATCCTTGCATCCCCCGCGCCTGGCCGCGCTACGAGATCGACTTCCGCTACCACTCCGCCAGATACGAGATCGTCGTAGAGAACCCGCAGGGCGTCAGTCGCGGGGTGGCATCGTCGGAGCTCGACGGACAGGTGCTGCCGAGCGGAGGTGCCTCGATCCCGCTCAAGGACGACGGCGCAACGCACAAGGTCAGGGTCATCCTCGGCTAGGCCTAGCGGCAGGCGGGCTAAACAACTTTCGCCTGACTCCGCGCCAGCATCGACCGGGGACATTCAGCTGGTGGAGTGCCTGCTTCCAAGCGGAATGTCGCTGGTCACTTGGCCAAGTGACCAGCGACCTCACCGACGAGCTCGCACGAGACCGCCAACGGGACATTCAGGTCGCGACGGTCAGTGTGACTCCAGTGGAACCGACGACCGGAGCGTCGCTGCGCTGTCGCCCTACACGCCCGATCGGCCGAGTCTGGCCGGCGAGGGCGTCGGCGCCGAGTCGTATAATCCGAGTTCTCGTCCTGCAGAACCGAGAAGGGCAAGCCAGACCGCCCTCACGCGGGCCACGTTCACTTAGAGCATCTGATCCTGCTTGTTTTGCATGCCCATTCCCCTCGTGGCGCATAGGGCATACGTCCGGGCAATCCGAAGTCAGATGCTCTATCCACTGAGCTACGGGCGCCCTGTTTGTGCTGGTTCCACGCTCACTTCGAGCATCTGATTCGACGCTGCCCTTCTTGCTCGTCGGACAGAGCATTTGAGAGCATCTGATCCGACTTGGTCGGGGCCTCATCGCCGCACAGAGCATGTAGAGCATCTGATTCGGCGAAGAGTCGATTTGCGTGGAAACCAGGAACCGCGACATGGTAACCCGTTCGGGCCTTCGTGGCAGCTGAGTGGCATCGATGCCACGGCCGGGCACGAAGATGCTCGAGCGGCCGTGCGGCTCCGAAAAGCCCACCTAGCCTGGTGCCATGAGCCCGGGCCACAGCCTGACTTGTGTGCTAGCGGGATCGCCGTCTGTTGCCAGCCGCCTCAATCCGCAGCGAGCACGCGACGCAGGTTCTGAACGATGAGCAGCAACCGGGCGATCGCAAAGGAAGACCCAATGGAGGTCGTTCACGCGGGCCAAAGGTGAGCGCGACCCGAAGGCCGTTGCCACCACGATGCCGATGCACGATCGCTACGGTTAGCCAGTCGCGGACGTGAATCAGAGCAGCTTGATCCACGGTAACGACGGTGCGGCGCCGAGACCGCTACGGCTCACGCTAGGCTTGAGCGGAGGAGCGTTGGCCAACGAGCAGCCGGTAGGCCGCCACCACCAGCACGCCACCGATGACAGCGACGACGATGCTCTCGACGTTGATGCCGGTCACATCGGCGACTCCCAGGACCGTGCCGGCAAGATAGCCGCCGACGACCGCACCGATGATGCCGAGGATGATCGTGGCAATGACGCCTTCCGAACCACCCATGATCATGTTCGTGATGAACCCGACGATCGCCCCGAGGACGATCCAAGCTAACTATTGGACGCTGCCAGTGGACGAGGGACGATTGCCCTCGCTTTCCAGATCAGGCTGGCGGATACACGCTAGCCGCGACTTATCGCCGGTTCGAAGGCTTCCGGTCGGCGTTCTGGATGTCGGCCAGGCTCTGCTGAGCCCTGCCTTCAACCTGCTTGACCTTGCCTTTGGCTTCCTGACGCCTGTCGCCGGTCAACTTGCCGAGACCTTCCTCGACTTGACCCTTGGCCTTGTTGGTAGCGCCTTCGGCGTGCAAATCGGTCATTTCGGTACTCCTTCAGTCGTGGCTTCCCAAGTCGAGCATGGATTCCCATGCCGATCTCCGAGCCTAGGCTGGATCTGGGTCGAGCTTCGAGGATGGGAACCCTCCCAGTCGACAGCGTGCTCTTCCAGATCAGGTCACCGAACTTCAAGAAGCAACACGACCAATCGAGACACATCGTTATCATTGACGCGCCCCCAGCTTGAGGTGAATCCAGGCCGGATCAGGCCATGCGCTGAGGGCGAAGGTTGAGATCGAGACCGCCTCTCCCGAACCCGCCCCGCGGCGCTCGCCGGCTGATTCGGCCGCCCGCCGAGCTCGAAGAGCCGATCCTCGCAGAACTCTTCAGCGTGGAGCGGCTGGAGCAGCATGCACAGACCTTGGCCGCCGCCCAGACGGTGACCGGCTCGCCGCGGCGTGGACGCGCCGTCGGACCTCGTATCGCCGAGAATGGCCGCGTCCTGCTTGACGCATACGGCGTTCTGGCGCGGGCGATCAAGGAAGAGCAATCGATCACCCCCGCTGCCGAGTGGCTTCTCGACAACTTCCACATCGTCGACGAGCAACTCCGCGAGATCCGCGACGATCTCCCTCCGGACTACTACCGCGAGCTGCCCAAGCTTGCCGAGGGTCATCTCGAGGGCTACCCGCGGGTCCTTGGCATCGCCTGGGCATATGTCGCGCACACGGACAGCCGCTTCGAACCGGAGAGTCTGCGACGCATGGTGCGCGCGTACCAGGGCGTAGAGCCTCTGACCATAGGCGAGCTCTGGGCGATCGCGATCAGCCTCCGGATCCTCCTGGTCGACAACCTCCGCCGTATCGCCGAGGTGATCGTGCGCAGCCGGGCAGACCGGCAAGAGGCGGACGAACTCGCCGATGGCCTGCTCGGTCTCGGCAAGGACAGGCCGGAAGTCGCAGCCGCGGCGCTGCGCCGAATGTCGCCTGTGGAGCTGTCCGCCGCGGCTCGCGTTCAACTCTTCCAGCGCCTGCGCGATCAAGACCCTGCGGTCACACCCGCACTCGGCTGGGTGGAGCAGCTTCTCAAGGCACAAGGGACCACGGCCGAGGAGATAGTCCGCCTCGAGCACCAGCGCCAGGCGACGATGAACGTGACCGTCCGAAACGTGATCACGAGCATGCGACTCATCTCGTGGTTCGACTGGGCCCAGTTCGTCGAAAGCGTAAGCCTCGTTGACGATGTACTGCGGGAGCACGGTTCGTTCCGGGAGATGGACTTCGCGACTCGAGATCGCTATCGGCACGCCGTTGAGGAACTGTCGCGGGCCTCTGGCCTTTCCGAAGTCGACGTCGCCCGCAAGGCCGTCGCCTTGTCGGATGCCACGCCGCCGACTGACGACGGCGGACCCGGCGTGGAAGGTCGAAAGCGAGACCCCGGCTACTACCTGATCTCAGACGGCCGGCCTGAGTTCGAGCTGATCCTCCACGTTCGGGCGCCGCTGACCCACCGACTCCGGCGCGTCTATCTCCGGGCCGCCGGACGTGGCTACCTCGGGACACTCGGCCCGGTTTCGGCCCTGATCCTCGCCGCTCCACTCCTTCTGTCTGGGAATGGATTTGCAGCAGGCGCCGCCGTCCTCATGGCGATTCTCGCGATCATCCCCGCCTCCGACCTCGCGATCGCCCTCGTCAACTGGGAAGTCACTCACCTGCTGGGTCCGAGGGCACTGCCTCGGCTCGATCTGGATGAGGGCGTGCCGTTGCGACTGCGAACTCTTGTGGTCGTCCCGATGCTCCTGACCAATGAGACCGACGTCGAGGCTCTGGTTGGCGGCCTGGAGATTCACTATCTGGCGAACCGCGACGGCGATATTCGATTCGCCTTGCTGTCGGACTGGCTCGACGCCCCCAGTGAGCACGTCCCAGGTGACGACGAACTGCTCTCGTCGGCGGTGGCGGCGATAGACCGGCTCAACGAGCGTCACGGCGAGGCTCCAGGTGGAGGGGCCCGCTTCCTCATCTTCCACCGCAAGAGACGCTGGAACGCGGCCGAGGGCTGCTGGATGGGCTGGGAGCGGAAGCGTGGCAAGCTCGAGGAACTGAATGCCCTCCTGCGCGGCTCGGTCACAACCGGGATCCTGGCGACGGGGGGCAGCGCGTCGACCCCACCTGTGGGAGTGCGCTATGTCGTAACGCTGGATGCCGACACGCGGCTGCCTATGGGCGCGGTGAGTCGCCTGGTCGGAACGATCGCCCATCCGCTGAACCAGGCGACCTTCGATTCGCGGTCCGGCAGAGTGGCCCGGGGCTACGGGGTGCTCCAGCCACGGATCACCTCGACACTCCCGGCCGAGCATGGGGGATCGATCTTCCAACGAATCTATTCCGGATCGGCCGGGATCGACCCTTACGCGTCCGCAGTCTCCGACGTCTACCAGGACTTGCTCCAGGAGGGGAGCTATACCGGCAAGGGGATCTACGACGTCGACGCCTTCAGCGCCGCGATGGCAAATCGAGTGCCCGAGAACGCGCTCCTGAGTCACGACCTTTTCGAGGGCGTCTTCGCTCGAGCCGGGCTGGTGACCGATATCGAACTCTTCGACGAATTTCCGTCGAACTACCTGGTCTCGACGGTTCGCCAGCATCGCTGGGCACGTGGCGACTGGCAGCTCCTGCCCTGGATCCTCGGCAGGGACCACGACGCGACCGGTCGGCGGAGGGCGGATTCCATGCCAGGCATCGCCCGCTGGAAGATGGTCGACAACCTTCGCCGGACCCTGTCCGCTCCACTCACGTTGGCGACGCTTGTGGCCGCATGGACACTCCCCGCGGTCTCGGCCAGCGTCTGGACGGTGTTCGTCCTTACAGTGGCGATCGTCCCCGAGGCGCTGCCCGTCCTGGCCGGACTGCGGCCGCAGCGGCCGGGCATCTCCGGACGCAGCCATCTGCGCGCCATCGGTGGGGACATCGTCCTGGCCGTGGCCCACGTCGTCCTCGGCTTCGCGTTCCTTGCTCACCAGGCCTGGCTGATGGTTGACGCGATCTTGCGAACGCTGGCGCGCGTTTACGCCACCAGACAGAACCTACTCGAGTGGACGACCGGGGCGCAGGCAAAGGCCCGCCCCGACCTCGACCTCCGCGGGTTCTACAGGCAGATGGCGGGCGCCGTCGCCATCGCGGCAGTCGCCGCCGTCCTGGTTCTGGGAGTCAAGCCAAGTGCGGGATTGATCGCCGCGCCGTTCATCGTCCTGTGGCTGCTTTCGCCAGTCGTCGCACGAGTCGTCAGCCTGCCGCCGTCCGTTTCGGCGGCGGAGCAGCTGTCGCCGGACGACGTCCAGTCTCTCCGACTGACCGCCCGGCGGACCTGGCGGTTCTTCGAGGCATTCGTCGGCCCGGAGGAGCATGGGCTGCCGCCCGACAACTTTCAGGACGATCCCACGCCCGTCATCGCCCATCGCACGTCTCCGACGAACATTGGTATGTACCTGCTTGCGACCGTGACGGCGCGCGACTTCGGTTGGATCGGGACGCTCGATATGGTGGAGCGTCTGGAGGCGACGCTCGTAACGATCGGCAACCTGGAGAGATTCCGCGGGCACCTGTACAACTGGTACGACACGCGCGACCTGCGCCGGCTGGATCCGGCGTACGTGTCGTCGGTCGACAGTGGCAACCTCGCCGGCCACCTGCTCGCCCTGTCGAATGCCTGCCGCCAGATGATCGACCAACCGCTTCCGGTCGCGGCCGCACTGGCGGGGATCGGAGACGCAATCGTGCTGACCCGCGAGGCCGCGGGCGCCATCGGCGACGATCGGAGAAGTCAGACGCTCGCCCGGCGGCACGTCACAGAGGCCCTTGAGATGCCCGGCGATGCCAGCGCAGCCGCGCCCGAAACGCCCGACGCCTGGGCGACGCGCCTGGCCGAGTTGTCGGTCTACGGCCGGACGGTGTCCGACGTTGCCGCGGCCCTGACGGCAGAACGCGGAGAGGCTCCAGACGGAGATCTGCTTACCTGGGCTGAAGCGACGTGGCAGG
>Ga0209638_1002895_pt1 | contig 10425 bp, 6 predicted proteins | sample BarGraNGADG00211_FD_184490 | JGI IMG/M metagenome (GOLD analysis project Ga0209638, IMG submission 184490) | Arctic peat soil microbial communities from Barrow, Alaska - Barrow Graham LP Ref core NGADG0002-211 (SPAdes) (version 2) | ecosystem: Environmental > Terrestrial > Soil > Wetlands > Peat... | reverse complement strand
TTTGCAGTAGTCCCACTGTAGGCCCTTGAAACTGACCTGGTTATTGTCGCGCCCGAACTTGTAAAATACTTTGTGGCCACAGGTCCGCGGCGCGATCTCGATAGTCTTTCGGTTGACTTGGAAAGACGTCTTGCACTCTCGACAATAGCCCCAGCGAATTCCGTCGGCGTCGTCGGCGTTGTAACCGTAACCGTCGCCCTTTTCGGTAAAGGGTGGTACTTGCCGCCCGATCCACCCAGTTGAATCGTCTCGTCCGGGGCGCGCTATCTCTACGAGTCGACTTTCGTCGTTGTTAACAGTCAGCCGGTTTTTGTAGAAGACTTTGTGGCCGCAGAGTGGGATATAGGTCCATGTCGGACTTAGATCAAGAAAGTCAAATGGCACATCGCCCCAGATCGTGGGGGGTGTGTTCTCTGTATTCTCGATTCCGGCGTCGGTCGAAGGGATATCGGCCAGAGCGTCGATATCGACGTCGGTCAATTGTTCTTCGGTCGTGTTTTCGAGTCCGAACCCGCAGCCATAAGGGGCGTCCGGTTCATCCTCGGGGCCATCCGGCCCAAACCCTAGTTCGTAAACCTTTTCTTCGGTCATTATGTTCACTTGCCCTTTTTGCTCCGAGGCGGTTGCCTCACGAGCGGTTGCCCTTATATTCAACACGTTCTGGACCGACCTACAAGACGGCCCGATGGAGACAACACGACACGCCGATGGGTTTATTCCCCAGTGTGACGTAGATCACACTCAGGGCTGTGGCCCGTGCTCAGTGTGGTAGACAGATGCAGCCCCCGATATCGGTGTCGGAACCGACCGGGAGCCTGGACCACACACCTAACCGGAGGTGCATGATCGTGGGAACCATCTTGTCAGCGCCCGCCCCGTCGAACACGCTGGACGCGCCGATGCTGTGGCTGTGTGTGATCTACGCACTGGGCGTAGGTCTCACGTTCGCCTACTCCAAATTTGCAGCGTGGCGAGCGCGGAAGCGCTGCCGTTTACGGTGACGCTGGCCGGGGCTTGAGCCTGACTCGCCCCCGCTGCCTCACCCCTGACACCCGGTCTCCCCCCGCTTGTGTCAGGGGTGAGGTGCTGTCTGGACGAATTCCCTTGTGGCAGTAGGGCATTCGCTCGGGGATTAGGTTCCCATTATTTACTACTCCGGGTAAGCAGTCGGCAGAAGCCGCGAGGTAGGCGTAAGGTTGTGCTTGGCCCCGCAGCCAGCGGGCCAGAGAGGCAGCCATGAGCACCAAGATCGCATATGCGTATATTCGCATCAGTCGCGACCCGGCAGATGAGCGTGCTGGGGTGACCAGACAGCGGGCCGACGTCAAGCGTCTGGCCGCCAGCCTGGGGGCTGACCTCAGGACGATATTCGAGGACAACGACGTCAGCGCCTTCACTAAGCGGAAGGCAGCCACGGAATGGGGCGCGGCGTTGCGCGCAATTGAACGCGACAAGCCGGACTATTTCCTCGTGGCAAAAATAGACAGGATAGGCCGAAGACTTGCCGACGCGGAGGGTCTATTCGACCTGTGTAAATCGACGGGCACCGAGGTCATCTCGGTGGTCGAGGGAAACGTGTTTGAGAACACCGCGTGGCCGATCCTCGTCGCGGTGGCTCGCATGGAGAGCGCCAACACCTCGCTGCGTGTCCGGCGGGCTCAAGAAACCCGACGGGCCAAGGGCCTCTCTGTCAACGGTGGCAGTCGGCCATTCGGCTTCAAAGCGGACAGGGTGACCGTCTTTGCAAACGAGGCAGCCGTTATCCGGGAATTGTACCGGAAAGTCCTCGACGGCGATTCCATTCTCTCCTGTGTCGAGTGGCTCAATTCAAACCAAATCGCGACAGTGCAGGGTGGGCAATGGAAAGTCAGCCGGGTCAGCACTTTGCTCGCTAATCCGCGGTATTGTGGGCTATTAACTCGAAAGGGCGTCATCATCGGCGTCGGTAGTTTTGAGGCTATCATCACCGAGGAATTGTGGCACCAAGCCCAGCACGCTTTGGAAAGGAACGATCAAGGGAAACGGCGCACCACATTGTTGGGCGGATTGCTGCATTGTTCCCGGTGTAATGCTCGGATGGATTCCAACGGAGTCGGCGCATATCGTTGTTCAAACAATAAGCCGGGATGCGTCACCCGCAACCAATTCCTCCTGGATTCCTATGTCACTGAATTCGTGCTGGACCGTTTCACTGCCGACCTCGTGCGCGACGATAAAGCACTGGCACAAGTCGAGGTAAAGAATCTGAAAACACAATTGGGGCATTTGTCTAATCGAGTCGATGAGTTGTCCACATTCTTGTTCGAGGGTCAGATCCGAGAGACACGAGCATTGCGGAATCAATTGGCCACATTGCAGCGACAGCAAGACAGGCTAAAGGTCACACTGGCCCGAGCCCAGACAGCGGTCACAGTGGCGTCCACTGATTCCCAGGCAGGGCGCAATTGGAATGCCTGGACTATCGAGGAAAGACGGCGCTGGATTAGTCAGCGGATTGAAAGCATCATCGTCAAGCCTGGGGGCCGAGGGTGCCGCATTCTTGACCCTGCCACCGTGACCATTCACTTGGTCGAGAGGGGCTGAGGGGTCGATTATGCGCCTAAAGTCTGCTGAAGTGCGGTGCCTTGGGGGGCCTCGTTTGACCTTCGTTTGACCTCGTTTGACCTCGGTTTTGGCCCTGTTGCTTTCGTTCTCGGTTATTTGGCAGCAAAACGTAGCGAATTGCACTCCCTCCTACCCACGGACGGACGTTCTTTGGGTGGTGGGCGGTGAAGAATTGGAACGCGCGTTCTAACCGCCAACGAATTCCGTTGGTAACTTGGATCTGCCACTCAAACCACAACGCCATGACCCACCGGGGCCAATCCTGGGCGGAGAGTCTGGGTGCGGCGCTGGGGCTTCGTGCGACTTGGGACCACGCTGTGTGTCGTTGCCCTTCTCTCGGTGCGTTTCCCTCCAAGCCCATTGTTTCTTGCTGGGCTCTCTATGTGTCTGGTTATGCCTGGGCACGTTTCTTATTGCCTGCCTTCTTGGTTTGCCTTATGTCTTATGTCTTAGTTTGTTGCATGACTTTAAGGGCAACACATTTGCATATGTGCCAAAGCATTGGATATGAGTGTGCATTGATTGCAGCACACAGCAATGCACTAACTCTGCCCTCTAATCAGCAGCACTAATAAAGGGCAGTCATTAGCATTACTCACTCAGCCTTTGAGGGTAATCCTGCTGTTGATTCGCCCAATCGTGGCTAAAGGGGGGCGGCATTGTGGCTGGATCTGTAAAGGTGAGCGCCTTGCCATCACCTGAGACAGCAGCCACCCAGTATTTCCCGACAGTACCCGCCAATACAGCAGCAACGATTACCGCGCGCAGGTAATGCGCATCGTCACCGTCTGCCAGAGCAATGCTGACCACACCCGGACTAACGGCAGTCAATTCGCTGCCATTCTGTGTGGCTGGAGAATCGCCAATGATGATGGAATTGACTCCCTCCAAGATTCCACAGTGATTGTTGAATGAGAATTCGAGCGCACTGATGAGCCCATCACACCGAGGCACTAAATCATCCGGCCCTTTGTATTGGACCCTTATGCCGTATTTCCCAGCCTGGAGACCGTGAATCGTAATACCCATTAAGCCACCATCTTTTCTAGTAGTTCGTTTTGAACGCGGCGGGCCGCATTCTTGTTTCGCGCTCGCTCATTTATCTCATCCCGGTGACGTTCGACGGACGCCCGATGATTGGCATTCCGTGCCGCGTGTTGCTTCGGAGTCAGGTTGCTAACTCGGCGGGCCACATTATTGGCCGCACGGATTTCTGGATCAACGGAATGATTCCAAGTGAACATGCAGGCTCGGCAGAATCTGGCCCAAAGGCCCGGGGCATGTTCATACAGGCGCGTATTTTCGGGGGTGTATTCGTGCCCCTTGGGACAGAATTGCCTATTGGCTTCCGCGCCGCGCTCCATGTTGACCTTACGAGTTACGGGCTCTAGATGTGCAGGATTCACGCAAGGATGACGGCGGCATAGGTGATCCAGTTCCAAACCTTCGGGGACAGGGCCGACCAGATTCTCATAGGAACAGCGATAGGCGCTCCCGGTGCCGAGCAGGTTACCGGTGCCAAATGCACCATAATCATTGCCCTCATCATCCAGACTGACATTGCCCTTGTTTGCAGCCGTCCACATCCAGCAGCCGGTGTATTCTTTGCCCGCCACGACGACGACAGTGGAGTCAATCTGGACTTTATCCCAGAATCGTTGGGGCAGCCGGGGGTCATCTATCTCGACGGTCATCCTGAGAATATTCTGGCTCGCTACGATCTGTTTGGTGCTTGTCATTCCACTCTTGTCTCCGATTCTTGGACACGAACAAACACCCACCGGCCAGATAGCCAGCGGGCTCAAATCTTTGGGGGCCTCGACCACGAGGTTGCCGTCGCTCGGACACCGTTATGGCCTAGAAGCCCCGTAAGGGCCGATCTGCGAGCACCCTGTACGGAAGCCCTTAGGGGGACGCACAGCCGGGGGGGCCGCGCCAGCCCCAGGGGGCCGCATGAGGCTTGTCGGGCACCATGTCGCTGAGCGTGCGGGGCTGCACAGAATCTCGGGGTGAGTGCCTCTATGCCTGGGTCGGCTCAAAGTGGCTCAGAAGTGCTCTCCGGGGGCTTCCTGGCCATGCTGAGGGGTTCCCCCGACAGGATCGGCGACCCGGCAAGCCCTGATACCCTGGATCCGGAGGTGGAAGGGTGTTCACGAGGTGGCGACAAAGACGCGGTCGGCGCGCCTGGATCCAGTTCATGCGCACAGCACGCGAGGACAATTTGCGTCGGCTCGGGCTGCCACTCGACACGCTGGGGTCGGTCCGGCCTTGTGAGCACGCTGGGCCTTGTGAGCGCACCTGCTGGGGCCTCTAGATCAGACAGTTGCACGGATCTCTTGTGTCTCCGTGCAACCGAACAGCAGTGCAGCAGTGCAACAGTCTTTTAGTATCAGTTGTTTATATATAAGTCTCCTAGAGACTGTTGCACTGCTGCACTGTTGCACGTTCACACGGGGACGGGGACCGATTGTGCAACAGGCGAGTCCCAGTACGTCTTACGAGGAAACTCACTGCCGCTGGACACCTCCAATTTCAGCAGTGCCCGAGCACGGTCGAGAGCACCGCGGGCATGACCGGCCTGTGCTCCATCCTCCTTGACGTCGGCGCTGGACACATGTCCCTCGTGCAGGGCCAAGTAATCGCCCAGCCAGTCGGTAGCCCTGTCGGTCGCGTTCCTAACGCCGTTGCGCTCTGCCGACCGGCGCATTGTGTCGCCGATGCTGAATGCTGTCTCTTCACCCCACACCAAGCGCCCAGTATTTGCCTGACCCTCATCGGTATCGAAGTCATAACCGACAATCGTGAATGCCAGGGATGGCAGGTCCGACCGGCCCAGATTGTTCTTTGTGGTGCCGTAGATCATCCGTCGTTTTCCCGTGTCGTCGTCGGTATCAGGAATGACCGTGTGAACAGACCGGGCTACGGCAGCGAATGCCGCCGACCCCATGACAAGTTGCAATGGATCAGTGCTGCCAGACTTATTGTGGTGAATGATGCCGAGAACAGCCATTCCCGTCCTATCCGCCATTGCCGCGAGCGGTTCCAAAGCCTGCCTGACCTCGGCGTCCTTGTGCGTGTCGAGTTTACCCAGACGCGAAATCAACGGATCCAACAGAAGCAATACAGCGCCCACCTCAGTTGCAACTCTTTCGACCTCTTTCAAATCACCGGGCAGTGAAAGGACCACGGACTCATTCTCAGTGGTCATAACCTCGACTTTGTAAACGCGGGACATATCAGCGTTTGCAGCCTTTAGCCGGGGCGCGATAGTTTGGCTGTAACTATCCTCAGTGGCACAGACGATCACGGCTTTGGGAATGCCAAAGTATTTACCCGGAAGTTTACCGCGGGTTATGTCGGCGATCAGCGTATATGCAAGAGTGGACTTCCCAGTCCCCTCCCGGCCTGCGAGCAATCCGAGATTACCAAGCGGAAGACGGTCCTTCCACAGCCAAAACACTGGCCGTGGTTTGATTGAGTCCATACTCGTCAGGACAACGCGCCTGCCATTGTTAAGGGCGTCCCATTCGACTTTCGCTGCCGCCATGTCACCATCGTGGTTCAGGTAAGCCCAGACCTTGAACTTGGTCAGACGCTTGCCGGGGCCAACAGGCAGGATTGTGGAACTGCTGAAGTTCACCATCACGGGGGCATGGTAGGGATCCGTTACCGCTGATATTCCCTCAGACTTTTTCTTTCCCGGTCGCCGCCACATTGTCGCGCCGTCATCCGGTCGAATGCCTGCCTTCGTCCACTGATGTGGTTCGAGGATGGCTTCCCAGGTGTTGAGTCCCGCGGGGACTTTGCCCGGCTTCTCGTCGGGCTCGCCTATACTGGCCAGTACCTCAGCAGGATGTCTCGTGTCGTTCAAGTTTTCCAGGACAACGGGCCGCGCATTGTCAGTCTTGTGATTCTGTGTGCCCGGTATCCGGAGAATGCGGGGAAGGTCGCCCACTTTATCAACGTGATACCCCAGGCTCTCGCCCGATTTCACCAAACGATTCTGCCATTCATTAGAAGCCCTTTGGGCATCGACAGGATCATCGAATACCCAGGGCTTATCGAACAGCCACCAAACCTGTAGCCCGCCACCGCTGTGAATCACGGCAGTGGCATCGGGCATGTCCTTGATTATGCTGAGGGCTTCCAGTTCCGTTTCCGGATTAGGGTGCTGGGCAGGCTTGTGCCCCTCAGACCCGATATCCAGGTCAGCCCAGAAGCCGGAAATGCTCCCAACGTCTTTCAGGCTGCCCCGGCCCTTTTCGGGCTTTGCTTTGTACGTGGCCACGCTGCAATACACGTCATATTTCTCGGCGGCTTCCTCGATCTGAGGGGCCACTCGATCAATAGCCGATGTGCGATACCATTTGGTGTGTGGCTGTCCCTTGACGAAAACAATGACCGTAAAGAACCCGGGGGACTTCCCGAACAACGTGCGTAGCCAGAGATGGGTGGCTGTCTCTTTCTGTGCTGTCATCAGATTTTTCTCCAATCTGTCAATCAATAACCAACATACCGTGATTGCTGGGCTGCGATAATGATGTCATCCGCGTATTCAGGGAGGTCGGACTGATGCCGCCGTGCGTAGTGGTAAATCTCTAGCGCGGCAGCGGTTGCTGCCTGATGGGGCACGCCTAATTGCAAGTTGAGCATGTTCATGGCCCCTTGAATTTGTGAACCTTCGAGGGCGGCCTCCCAGATCATATCTTCTTCTTTGGCCTCTTGTAGGGCGTCTGTGAATTGGGTCATATCAATATCCTTTCGAGGTGCAGACATAGAAAAAACCCTCTTGGCCTAGGCACTCCGCAACGGGCCTAGACCAGAGGGTCTTTTGTTGGTCGCCCCAGAAGGACGACGTTTTACCGCTCTACACCGCTTGCGGGCATGTGGAGCGAAAATAGGTGGATGGGGAGGGGAGACACGCTCCCCTCTCCATACTTAGGGCTAGAGCGAATTTATAAATTCGTCCGCGGCCCATCGTTACCAAATCGTTATGAAGTCACCCCGGACAGTACGGAGAAGGCTCCGATTCTTGCCACCTGGAAATCTAGGCGCATATCGAAAACGAGGCCCCGTTGGCCCGTTGCCAAATACAGTTCATTCAGCGGCCTTAGGCGCAATTCGTGGCGAACGCCGCAGAAAAGCTGTCGGAAATCTCCGCTGATGACTTCGGTCGTGACGTTGCCACTCGTACCCACCGCGAGATTCACGGGGGAATTGGAGGTGACGTAACTTGGGACCTGAGCCAGATATGCAGGCGCGGAAAGATATTGTCCATCCGTTCCCCGCAGGTTTGCGAGAGACGCTTCGAGCCGGGGCGCGATAATCGACCCGGTAGGAACGTAGTTTGCTGCCTTAATTCTGGCCACATTTTGAATGATCGGACCGAAGTCCGTGACCGGGCCACCGTTGGCCGCGATAGGCGTTACCGACAGGCCAACCACATTGCGCAAGCCCCGCGGGTTTGGCGCGATGCCTGAGCCCCAGACCCCAATAGTGTCCATTGCCTGGGCAGCAGCCTGTGACAGGGTAGTGGCGAGGAATTCGTCGATATTAGTTTCACTGTCTTCCGCCCAATCCTCGGAGAATTTCAAAATTCCTCCGACACTTCGAGGGGTCCACTCTACGAGGCCGAAGCCGCAGTCCGCGTCCGCATAGGCTCCGTTCTCGGAGCGAGCGGCGAAGACCGGCGAAGATTCCGACTTGGCCATCCGGACTGTGGACGACTTGAGCGGGACAAACTGAGTCCCGACCTTATCGAGAACAGTGGCAGCCTGTGCGAGCGCCAGGACCGTCGAGACATAGGCGATTGGCACAAGATAACCACCCTGGGATCCCGTTCCCTCGTTCATGGCAATGCGGGCCTCTGCCTCAGAGCCACGAAGCACGCTGTGCACAAAGGCACCGGCTTCCTCGACACTGGCAGGCTTGTCGTGTGAAAAGTCGTTGAAAGACTGGCCCTGCGCGAACGCCGTGCCATACCTCACTTCGGATTGAATGTTGGCCATGTTTTTGTTGGTCCTTCCGTAACCGGTTCCGGCGAGCGCCTCAGCGAATTCGCGGGATTCCTCTTCGTTTTGAACATCGAGCCGTGCGTCAGCAATTCGCTGGCCCAAATTGTCGATGTCGCGTTGAGTCCGTTGCCAGTCATCTTCACGCGAGTCATCGGCCAAATCGGCCAAGCCCCTTGCTTCGGAAATAGCAGATTCACGCTGATCCAGAAGTTGGTTCAGCAGTTCTGTTTTGGAATACATAGGTCTCCCTCCCCGCATAAGGTGAAAAATACGCGGGTATTGCGTTTAGGTAAATAGGGGTCTGTCCCGACAGGCACAATCAGGGCTGGCTAGCCCTTCCCCGACACTCTTGATCGGATCTAAACGATCAAGGGCAATTGTCGAGAGCGTGCGGTGGAGCAACTAATCAACAATCGCCCTTTGAATCATCGGTGCGCCTGTCGGGACGACCTGTGGCCGGACAACAAATCGACCGCTGTCAGAAGTACGTGTCGCGTGGCTTCTAGTCGGATCGGTGTCTGTCTGACCAATCCCATTCAGAGAATGGGAGGATTATGGGGTGCCTCGCGGTGGGAAAGGACGAACAGGGAAACCACCGCGAGAGCACCGGCCATGAGGATGCCCGCCAGGAAAGGGCATTAACCTGACGGGCACCCAGTACTTGTGCCCCTCTCCATACTTAGGGCTACAGCGCATCTATATATTCGCTCTAGGCCACTTTCGGCCGACTGTTCATCTTCTGTTCATCTGCGACGACGCGAATCGTTACATTATTTCTGGCACGGGGGGTACGATGGAACACGCACAGCCAGTTAGCGGACAGGCCAGCGGGGCGCGTCTCGCCGTACTTTGGGGGCAGATCCGCCCAGACTGTTTTGCCGAGAGGCCCGTACGTGCCTGTATCTGGGGTGTGTGCCCCCGCAGGCACTGCCGAAACCCAGTTCGTGGCCGGTTGCTTCGCCCAGTCGTGCCGCTTGACAGGGGGCTCGGGGCGCATCTCAACCGGTCGGACGTCTGGCTCTGTGCCCCAGAATGTCGACCATGCGTCGGGTGTGGACGTTCGGGGTCGTTTGGGTGGACACCGCACCCCACCCAGTTGGTGGACAGGCCGGGGGAGGCAGGTGATCCAGCCCCGCGCCCGGATTATGTCAAAGATGTCCCTCAATCTCTCGTGGTCGGTTCCTAGCCAGCCACTCATGTCCCAGCCTGATTCCCAGCCTGTATCTTCCGCGGTGTTGCTCCCAGCACTATCCTCGTCCACCATCTTTTTCCAGGTGTCAGTGCCTTTGTCTTCACCAAAATGGGTTCGCCGACCTCGAAGCACGGGATCCAACTCGCCCGCGGCCCCCGGAATGTCCGGCCCCGGATACAGCCGAACGATCCCGTGACGCGCTACATCGGAGACCATCCGACTTTTTCCGGGCTGGCCGACCTCGCTGGCAATTTCCCCAGCGGCCACCTTGGAAACCACACCCATACCCTCGTCGCGGCCCTTTGCCTTTCGCGTATCCTGCAATGTCCACCCAACTGTCTCGCCAGCGTCTTCAGCAACCACGCTTGCCACCCAGAGGCACCACGCTATGCGGTTGCTGATAATCGCGTTGTCCGCCAGCAGATCCAGCGAGTTTTCCGCCAGTGCTGAATGTCCGAGCGGGATATGTCGACACCCCGAGAGGTCAGTCTGGTCATTGAAATATGCCTGACACTTTTTGCAGTAGTCCCACTGTAGGCCCTTGAAACTGACCTGGTTATTGTCGCGCCCGAACTTGTAAAATACTTTGTGGCCACAGGTCCGCGGCGCGATCTC
>Ga0209638_1002894_pt1 | contig 10429 bp, 6 predicted proteins | sample BarGraNGADG00211_FD_184490 | JGI IMG/M metagenome (GOLD analysis project Ga0209638, IMG submission 184490) | Arctic peat soil microbial communities from Barrow, Alaska - Barrow Graham LP Ref core NGADG0002-211 (SPAdes) (version 2) | ecosystem: Environmental > Terrestrial > Soil > Wetlands > Peat... | reverse complement strand
CGGCCGACGTCGCCATCGCGGCATAGGCCCGCAGGGCCGGCGACACGGCCCGGTCCCGGTCCCGCGGCCGGTACCCACCGCTCGCCTGCACCGCCGCCCGACGCCGGTCCAGCTCGCCGTCGTCCACCCGCAGCTGGATGCTCCGGGCGGGGATGTCGATGTCGATCACGTCCCCGTCGGCGACCAGGGCGATCACCCCACCGGCGGCAGCCTCCGGCGACACGTGCCCGATCGACAGGCCGGACGTCCCGCCCGAGAACCGCCCGTCGGTGATGAGCGCACACACCTTCCCCAACCCTCGAGCCTTGAGGTACGTGGTCGGGTAGAGCATCTCCTGCATGCCCGGCCCGCCCGCCGGTCCCTCGTACCGCACGACGACGACGTCGCCCGGCTTCACTCCCCCGCTCAGGATCGCGTCGACCGCCTGCTCCTGGGATTCCACGACCACCGCCGGGCCGGAGAACACCAGGGCCGAATCGGCCACGCCCGCGGTCTTGACGACGCACCCGTCCGCCGCAAAGTTGCCCCGCAGCACCGCCAGGCCGCCGTCGGCCGAGTAGGCGTGCGCGACGTCCCGGATGCAGCCGGCCGCGGCGTCGTCGTCCAGGGAGTCCCAGCGCTCGGACTGGGAGAACGCGGCCGATGACCGCACGCCACCGGGCGCCGCATGGAACAGGTCCACGGCCTCCTGCGACGGCGAGCCACCGCGGATGTCCCACTCCTTCAGCCAAGCCTCGAGCGACGGGGCGTGCACGGCATGCACCTCCTCGCGCAGCAGGCCCGCGCGGTACAGCTCACCGAGGATCGCCGGGATGCCACCGGCACGGTGCACGTCCTCCATCAGGTAGCTGCTGCTCGGTGCGACCTTGCAGATGCATGCGACGCGCCGGGAGATCGCGTCGATGTCGGCCATGGTGAAGTCGAGCTCGGCCTCGTGGGCGGCCGCCAGGATGTGCAGCACGGTGTTGGTCGAGCCGCCCATGGCGATGTCGAGCGCCATGGCGTTCTCGAACGCCGCCCGGGTTGCGATGGAGCGCGGGAGCGCGGACGCGTCGTCGGCGTCGTAGTAGCGCCGCGCCAGGTCGACGGCCGTCGCCCCTGCGGTCTCGTAGAGCGCCTTGCGGTCGGTGTGCGTGGCCAGGACGGAACCGTTGCCGGGCAGCGCCAGCCCGAGCGCCTCCATCAGGCAGTTCATCGAGTTGGCCGTGAACATGCCGGAGCACGATCCGCAGGTGGGACAGGCCGACTCCTCGATGCGGGCCAGGTCCGCGTCGGAGACGGCTTCGTCAACGGCGTCGGCCATCGCGTCGATCAGGTGGACCCGCTTGCGCACGGTGCCGTCCACCAGCACGGCGGTGCCGCCCTCCATGGGGCCGCCGGAGACGAACACAGCGGGGATGTTCAGCCGCAGCGCGGCCATCAGCATGCCGGGGGTGATCTTGTCGCAGTTGGAGATGCACACCAGTGCGTCGGCACAGTGCGCGTTGACCATGTACTCGACGCTGTCGGCGATCAGGTCCCGCGAGGGCAGCGAGTAGAGCATCCCGCCGTGCCCCATCGCGATGCCGTCGTCGATGGCGATCGTGTTGAACTCAAGCGCGATGCCCCCCGCGGCGTGGATCGCCGCGGAGACGATGCGGCCGACCGGGGCGAGGTGCGTGTGCCCGGGGACGAACTCGGTGAAGCTGTTCGCCACTGCGATGATCGGCTTGCCGATGTCCGCCGCGGCGACGCCGGTCGCACGCAGCAGTGCGCGTGCCCCGGCCATGTTGCGCCCGTGGGTGACGGTGCGGGACCGCAGCTCCGGCATCTCGGTCTCCTTCAGCTCAGACGATCCGGCGCGTCCAGCCGTACCGGTCCGTGGCCCGTCCGTACTGGATGTCCATCAGCTGCTCGCGCACGTCCATCGTGATCTTGCCCGCATCGCCGTCGGCGACCGTGAGGTCGAACTCGGCGCCCGCAAGCCGGCCGACGGGGGTGACGACCGCCGCCGTGCCGCACGCGAACACCTCGTTGATCGAGCCGTTCTTCAGACCGGCCAGCACCTCGGTGAGCGCGATGTCGCGCTCGTCGACCTCATGGCCGGCATCCCGCAGCAGCTGGATGACCGAGGACCGGGTCACGCCTTCGAGGATCGACCCGGTCAGCCGTGGCGTGGACACGGAGCCGTCGGCGTGCACCACGAAGACGTTCATCCCGCCGAGCTCTTCGAGGTTCGTGTCGGTCCGCGCGTCCAGGAAGCAGACCTGCTCGCAGCCCTGGGCGTACGCCTGCTGCTGCGGCAGCAGGCTCGAGGCGTAGTTGCCGCCGCACTTGGCGGACCCGGTGCCGCCCGGTCCCGCCCGGTGATAGTCCTCCGCGACCCAGATCGAGACCGGCTTGACGCCGCTGGGGAAGTACGGTCCGACCGGCGACGCGATCACCAGGTACTCGACCTCGTCTGCCGGACGCACCCCGAGAAAGCCCTCCGAGGCGTACATGAAGGGGCGCAGGTACAGGCACATCTCGGCGTCGCCGTCGGGCACCCAGGTCACGTCGGTCCGGACCAGTGCTGCGATCGAGCCGAGGAAGTCGTCCTCGCTCAGCACCGGGAGGGCCAAGCGCTCGGCCGAGGACGCGAATCGCCGAGCGTTCGCGTCGGGGCGGAACATCCAGATGGACCCATCCGGGTGGCGGTACGCCTTGAGTCCCTCGAAGATCTCCTGCCCGTAGTGCAGCACGGCCGATGCTGGGTCCAGCTGCAGCGGCCCGTAAGGCTCGATGCGGCGTCCGTGCCAGCCCTCCACCTTGGACCAGGAGACCCGAGCCATGTGGTCCGTGAAGACGGTTCCGAAGCGAGGCTCCTTCACCAGCTCGGCGCGCTCCTCGGCGGGGCGGGGCGTGCTGGTGAGTCGGACCTCGAAGGCCGCTGCGGCGGCATCGACCGAGGTCGCGAGGCCTTCCGGAACGGAGGAACTCATGGTTGTCAGCCTTTCACCTGGTGTCTGTCTGACGGAACCGGTGGGGGTGGCCGATGCGGCAAGGTCTCGGTCGGTAGACGCCGGTTCCCGTGGTCTCAGTGGGCGATGCGCGCCGCCAGATCGTCGCCGATCTCGGCCGTGGAGCGGACCCGGACGCCGCGCCCGGCGAGGTCGGCCGCAACCGCCGCCTCCACCGCCCGAGCCTGCTCGGTCAGCCCCAGGTGGTCGAGCAGCATGCTCACCGAGAGCACCGTGGCGGTCGGGTCGGCCTTGCCCTGGCCGGCGATGTCCGGAGCGGAACCGTGCACCGGTTCGAACATGCTCGGTGCGGTGCGGTCCGGGTTGACGTTGCCGGACGCCGCCAGCCCGATTCCACCGGTGATCGCCGCAGCCTGGTCGGTCAGGATGTCGCCGAAGAGGTTGTCGGTGACGACGACGTCGAACCGGGACGGCTTCGTCGTCATGAAGATCGTCGCCGCGTCGACGTGCAGGTAGTCCGCAGTGACGTCCGGGAACTCCGCGCCTACCAGGTCGACGATCCGCTGCCAGAGGTGACCGGCGTGCACCAGGACGTTCTGCTTGTGCACCAGCGTGAGGTGCTTGCGGGGACGCCGTTGCGCGGTCGCGAAGGCGTACCGGACCACGCGCTCGACCCCGTATGCGGTGTTGAGGCTCACCTCGGTGGCGATCTCGTGCGGCGTACCGGCACGCAACGCACCGCCGTTGCCGGCATACGGGCCTTCGGTGCCTTCGCGCACGACGACGAAGTCCACCTCGCCGGGGTCGGCGAGCGGGGACCGGACACCCGGGTAGAGGCGAGCCGGCCGCAGGTTCACGTACTGGTCGAGCTCGAACCGCAGCTTCAGCAGCAGACCCCGCTCGAGGACTCCGGACGGGACGCCCGGGTCACCGACCGCGCCGAGCAGGATGACGTCGTGCTCGCGGATCGCGGCGAGGTCCGTGGCGGAGAGCGTCTCGCCGGTCCGGTGCCAACGCGCGGCGCCGAGGTCGAACGCTGTGGTCGTGACGGTGACGTCACTTCCGGCGAGGGCGGCGTCGAGCGTCTTGAGGCCCTGATCGACGACCTCCGGACCGATGCCGTCGCCTGGGACGACAGCGAGCTTGATGTTGCGCGTCATTCCCCCACCCTAGTTAGTCGTCCCATGGACTGGGACGGTCATCTCACCTGCTGACCGACGCTCCGCGTGCCGGGGTGGGGGCGCGGTTGGTGCTCCCCCACCCCGCAGCGGTCAGCGTGCCGCGCTGCCCTCGACGTAGTCGCCGTCGCTCGGCTTGACCCACGCGAACAACGGACGCAGCCGGCGTCCGACGGCCTCGATGGGGTGGCTCTCACCCTCGGCACGCAGCGCCTTGAACTCCGGCGCCCCGGCGTCCTGGTCGTTGATGAACCGAGCCGCGAAGGCACCGCTCTGGATGTCCCCGAGGACCTCCTGCATGTGCTGCTTCACGGTCGCGTCGATGACCCGCGGTCCCGAGACGTAGTCGCCGTACTCGGCCGTGTCGGAGACGCTCCACCGCTGCTTGGTGATCCCGCCCTCGTAGATGAGGTCGACGATGAGCTTGAGCTCGTGCAGCACCTCGAAGTACGCGATCTCCGGCTGGTAGCCGGCCTCGGTCAGCGTCTCGAAGCCGTACTGGATGAGCTTGGAGACCCCGCCGCACAGGACCGCCTGCTCTCCGAACAGGTCGGTCTCGGTCTCCTCGGTGAAGGTGGTCTTGATGCCGGCCGCGCGCAGGCCACCGATCGCCTTGGCGTAGGAGAGCGCGAGGGGCCAGGCTCCACCGGTCGCGTCCTTCTCGACCGCCACCAGCACCGGGACGCCGCGACCGTCGACGAACTCGCGACGAACCAGGTGGCCCGGACCCTTGGGTGCGACCATCGCGACGTCGACGCCGTCGGGCGGCGTGATGTACCCGAACCGGATGTTGAAGCCGTGCGCGAAGAGCAGCGCTTTGCCGGCACTCAGGCCCGGCTCGATCGACTCGGCGTAGACCTTGCGCTGGACCGGGTCCGGCACCAGCACCATGATGACGTCGGCCTCGGCCGTAGCCTCGGCCGGCGTGACGACGCGCAGGCCCTCGTTCTCGGCCTTGACCCGCGAGGCACTCCCCTCGGCCAGGCCGACGCGGACGTCGACACCCGAATCGCGCAGGTTCAGCGCGTGCGCATGCCCCTGGCTGCCGTAGCCGATGACCGCAACCTTGCGGCCGGCAATGATCGAGAGGTCGGCGTCGTCCTCGTAGAAGAGCTCTGCCACGGTGGATCTCCTTGGTGTGTCGATGGTCTGGGAAGACTCGGGGCCCGGCCGCGAGGCGCGGCCGGGGTGACTGCTCGGGTCGATCAGGCGCTACGCCCGACGCGCTCGAGCGAGCGGTCCGTGATGGAGCGCGAACCGCGGCCGATCGCAACGGTGCCCGACTGGACGATCTCGCGCACGCCGAACGGCTCGAGCGCGGTCAGCAGGGCCGCGAGCTTGTCCGGGCCACCGGTCGCCTCGATCGTGACGGCATCCGGCACGACGTCGATGACGCGGGCCCGGAACAGCTGGACCACCTCGAGCACGCCCGAGCGGCTCGGGCCCTCGGCCCGGACCTTGACCATGAGCAGCTCGCGCTGCACCGAGGAGTCACGCTCGAGCTCGACGATCTTGAGGACATGGACCAGCTTGTTGAGCTGCTTCGTGACCTGCTCGAGCGGCAGCTCCGCCACGTCGACGACGACCGTGATCCGGGAGATCTCGGGGTGCTCGGTCGGACCGACAGCGAGCGAGTGGATGTTGAACGAACGGCGCGCGAAGAGGCCGGAGACGCGCGTGAGCACGCCGGGCTTGTTCTCGACGAGCACTGACAGGGTGTGACGACTCATCAGTTGTCCCTCAGTCTTCCCGGTCCCAAGCAGGGCTGATGCCCCGCGCGTACTGGATCTCGTCATTGCTCACGCCGGCGGCCACCATCGGCCACACCATCGCATCGCGCGAGACGGTGAAGTCCACGACGACCGGCTGGTCGTCGATCTCCATCGCGCGCTTGATCGTCGCGTCGACATCGGCCTCGTTGTCGCAGCGCAGGCCGACGCAGCCGTACGCCTCGGCGAGCTTCACGAAGTCGGGGATGCGGACGGTGCCGTGCCCCGTGTTCAGGTCGGTGTTGGAGTAGCGCGACTCGTAGAAGAGGGTCTGCCACTGGCGCACCATGCCGAGCGAGGAGTTGTTGATGATCGCGACCTTGATCGGGATCTCGTTGATCGTGCAGGTCGCGAGCTCCTGGTTCGTCATCTGGAAGCAACCGTCGCCGTCGATGGACCACACCGTGCGGTCCGGGGCGCCGACTTTCGCACCCATGGCGGCCGGGACCGAGTAGCCCATCGTCCCGAGTCCGCCCGAGTTGATCCACGAGTTCGGCCGCTCGTAGCGGATGAACTGCGAGGCCCACATCTGGTGCTGCCCGACGCCGGCCACGAAGATCGACTCCGGCCCGGAGATCTCGCCCAGTCGCTTGATGACGTGCTGGGGTGAGAGCAGGCCGTCATCGGTCGGCGCGAAGCCGAGCGGGTAGGTGTCCCGCCAGTCGTCGATCTGACGCCACCATGCCGCGAGGTCGGGCTTGCCGTGCTGAGCCTGCTCGGCGGCGAGCTCGGGCAGCAGGTCGTTGATGACCTCCTTGAGGTCGCCGACGATCGGCACGTCGACGGTGCGGTTCTTGCCGATCTCGGCCGGGTCGATGTCCGCGTGGATCACCGTGGCGTGCGGAGCGAAGCTGGACAGCTTGCCGGTGACGCGGTCGTCGAACCGGGTGCCGAGCGCGACCAGCAGGTCGCACTTCTGCAGCGCGGCGACCGCGGCGACGGTCCCGTGCATCCCCGGCATGCCGAGGTTCTGCGGGTGCGAGTCCGGCAGCGCGCCGCGGGCCATGAGCGTCGTCACGACAGCCGCGCCGCTCGCGTTGGCCAGCTTGAGCAGCTCGGCCGCGGCCCCGGACCGGATCACCCCGCCGCCGACGTACAGCACCGGGCGCCGCGCCGTCGCGAGCAGCCGCGCGGCCTCCTTGATCTGCTTTCCGTGCGGCTTGGTGGTCGGGTGGTAGCCGGGCAGCTGGAGCTCCGGCGGCCAGGAGAAGGTCGTCCCCGCGACCATCGCGGACTTCGCGATGTCGACCAGCACGGGGCCAGGGCGCCCGGTGCTCGCGATGTGGAAGGCCTCGGCAATCACCCGCGGGATGTCGGCCGGGTTCGTGACCAGGAAGCTGTGCTTGGTGATCGGCAGCGTGATGCCGACGATGTCCGCCTCCTGGAACGCGTCCGTGCCGATCAGCGCCGCACCCACCTGACCGGTGATCGCGACGATCGGGATCGAGTCCATGTTGGCGTCCGCCAGCGGCGTGACCAGGTTCGTCGCACCCGGACCCGACGTGGCGACGCAGACGCCCACCCGACCGGTGGCGTGTGCGTAGCCGGAGGCGGCATGCCCCGCGCCCTGCTCGTGCCGCACCAGGATGTGCCGGATCTTCTTCGAGTCCATCATCGGGTCGTAGAGCGGGAGGACCGCGCCACCCGGGAGCCCGAAGATGACCTCGACGCCGGACTCCTCGAGCGAGCGGACGATCGACTTCGCGCCGTCCATCCCCTCCGAGTGGACGGCGTGACCGGTGCCACCGGCCGCGACCTGCTCGACATCAGTGACCGACGACACGACGGGTCGTGGGGCGGGCGTCGGCGCGGCTGCTCGCGGTGGTGCCGGATGGTGACTCTGGACCATCGTTGTCTCCCTGCCTGGCTGGGACCTGCGGTGTTCAGTTCGTTCGGAATGGAGCTGCGGGACTGCTGTGCATGAAAAAACCCCTCGAGCCCTGTGAGGGCCGGTCGAGGGGTGCGCGCGGAGTAGACCTGCGGGGCCGTCAGCCAGCGCGCCGAGGTACTACTACGAGGATCGTCTGCATGTTCGTCAGCGTAGACCAGCGAACGCCCGGTGTCATGCACTTCGGCACAACGTCTCGAATCGTGGGCCACGGTCTCGCATCCCGAGACTCCACGCACCTGGAGTGGCGCGTTGTGGCGCCCCCTTACGGCGCGTTTGAGCCAGAAGCTCCGATTCGGCGGGCGTGATGGCGCCCGGGAACCCGTTCTTGACCTGCGAAGGCCGGATCAGTCGAGGACGGCGCCCGTCGAGGCGGACCCGACGAGCTTCACGTACTTGGCCAGAACGCCCCGGGTGTAGCGCGGCGGCGGCGGCGCCCAGCCCTCGGCCCGGCGGGCGAGCTCGGCATCGTCCACCAGCAGGTCGAGGGTCATCTTCGCGACGTCGAGCCGGATCCGGTCGCCGGCCCGGACGAAGGCGATCGGCCCGGCGTCCATCGCCTCGGGAGCGATGTGGCCCACGCACAGGCCGGTCGTCCCGCCGGAGAAGCGCCCGTCGGTGATGAGCAGGACGTCCTTGCCGAGGCCGGCGCCCTTGATCGCTCCCGTGATGGCCAGCATCTCGCGCATGCCCGGGCCGCCCTTCGGGCCCTCGTACCGGATCACGACGACGTCGCCCGCTGTGATCGTCCCGTCCTCGAGCGCGTCGAGGGCACCCCGCTCACGGTCGAACACCCGCGCGGCGCCCTCGAAGATGTCGGCGTCGAAGCCCGCGGACTTCACCACGGCGCCGTCGGGCGCGAGCGAGCCGTGCAGGATCGTGATCCCTCCGGTGCGGTGGATCGGGTTGTCGAGCGTGCGCAGGATCTTCCCGTCCGGGTCCGGCGGGGCGATGTCGGCGAGGTTCTCCGCCACGGTCTTGCCGGTCACCGTGAGGCAGTCACCGTGGATGAGTCCGGCGTCGAGCAAGGCCTTCATCAGAACCGGGACGCCGCCGACCCGGTCGACGTCGTTCATCACGTAGCGGCCGAAGGGCTTGAGGTCGCCCAGGTGCGGGACCCGGTCGGCAACCCGGGAGAAGTCCTGGAGAGTGAGGTCCACGTCGGCCTCGTGCGCGATCGCGAGCAGGTGCAGGACCGCGTTGGTGGACCCACCGAAGGCCATCACCACGGCGATCGCGTTCTCGAACGCCTCCTTGGTCATGATCTGGCGCGCGGTGATCCCCTTGCGGAGGAGCTCGACCACGGCCTCACCGGAGCGGTGCGCGAAGTTGTCGCGACGGCGGTCGGCCGACGGCGGCGCGGCGGAGCCCGGTAGGGACATCCCGATCGCCTCGGCCACCGACGCCATCGTGTTCGCGGTGTACATGCCGCCGCACGCGCCCTCGCCCGGGCAGATGGCCCGCTCGATCCGGTCCAGGTCGTCGCGACTCATCAACCCGCGTAGGCACGCCCCGACCGCCTCGAAGGCGTCGATGATCGTGACGTCCTTCTCGGAACCGTCGGTCAAGGTGACCCGGCCCGGCATGATCGAGCCGGCGTACAGGAAGACCGAGGCGAGGTCGAGCCGTGCGGCCGCCATCAGCATGCCGGGCAGCGACTTGTCGCAGCCGGCCAGCAGCACCGAGCCGTCGAGCCGCTCCGCCTGCATCACCACCTCGACCGAGTCCGCGATGACGTCCCGCGAGACGAGCGAGAAGTGCATCCCCTCGTGGCCCATCGAGATGCCGTCGGAGACGGAGATGGTGCCGAACTCGAGCGGGTACCCGCCGGCCGCGTGCACGCCTTCCTTGGCGGCCTTGGCGAGCCGGTCCAGGGACAGGTTGCAGGGTGTGATCTCGTTCCACGAGCTCGCGACGCCGATCTGCGGCTTCGCGAAGTCGTCGTCGCCCATCCCGACGGCTCGGAGCATGCCGCGCGCTGCGGTGCTCTCGATCCCATCGGTGACCTGACGGCTGCGTGGCTTGATGTCGACGGCGTCGGCGCTGGGAGAAGTCATGCTCCGAGGGTAGGACGGTGACCGCACGTGTGGTGGGCCTGGCCACGCTCCGGACTGAATGGCGCGCGAACCGGATCAGATCCCCGGGAAACCGAGGGCGGCGCGCGCGGTAGGCCTTTGGCTCTGGCTCGTTGCCGATGGTTGGAACTCGCGCTCTTGGTGCGGTTGCTGCCGGAGCCGCCGCCGCTACCCGCGGCGAGCAGCATCTCCATGCCCACGCCCAGCGCAAGCGCTGGGCGTGCTCGGAACCTCCTCATGACCGGGGGTCCCGTTCGTCGACGTTGACACTGGGACCTGACGGAGTCTCCCAGTCCCTATCGGAGCCGCGTCAATCGTTATCGATAACGATTTCGACGCGCTAGTGTTGCGGCATGTTCCCGAACGGACGCGTGACCATCGGCGACGTCGCACGCACGGCCGGCGTGTCTGTCGCCACCGTGTCCAAGGTGATCAACCAGCGCCACGGCGTCGCGGCGGCGACCTCGGAACGGGTGCTGGAAGTGGTCGGCCAGCTGGGCTACGAGTCCAGCCTCGTGGCTCGGAGCCTGCGCAGCCTGAGGACGAACGTCATCGGGATCCTCGTTGCGGAGTTCGAGCC
>Ga0209638_1002893_pt1 | contig 10430 bp, 11 predicted proteins | sample BarGraNGADG00211_FD_184490 | JGI IMG/M metagenome (GOLD analysis project Ga0209638, IMG submission 184490) | Arctic peat soil microbial communities from Barrow, Alaska - Barrow Graham LP Ref core NGADG0002-211 (SPAdes) (version 2) | ecosystem: Environmental > Terrestrial > Soil > Wetlands > Peat... | reverse complement strand
GCAGGCTAAAAGGTGTGCAGATTTATCATAAGGAGTAATGTCGTAATTTGCCCCCGGAGCGGTCATCTGTGTCGAGCACTACATTTTGTGGTAATATTTTCTTGACATACAAGCCTGGCTTTCCTATACTCACTTCCAATGAAAGCAAGTTCTTATTAAACATAATTTCGGAGATTCAACAGCATCGTAAGGTGGGCTTGACCGCCTCCGATCAAGACCAATTGCTTCCCCATGGATCGCCCCCCTGTGTTGATTGCTTCAGCCACTTGCAGATGCCATTCCTCGAGGTCCGAATCGGGCCTGAGCGGCCCAACATTTAGTGCGCCATCATCTTGAACTTCCGGAGTTTTCTTAAGAGGGTCGTGCGATGCATTCTCAAGGATTGGGCTGCCTGCTGCAGGTTGCTGCTGTTATTTTTGAGGGCCTGTTCGATCAGATCCTTTTCAAAATTGTCCAAAGCCGTTTGAAAATCATCGTTCAGTAAAGATAATTGGGGTTTGACGATCATGGCGGGGGGAAGCTTCAGAGCCAATTCTTCGAGCACGTTTTCTTTCGTGATTTTTTTGTTGGGGTAGATGACCGCCACGCGCTCCATCAAATTATAGAGTTCACGGACATTTCCCGGCCAGGCATAGTCGGTCAAGGGCTCGATTGCCGACGGCGTCAGGCATTTTTCCGTCTTATAATAGTCGGCAAACTTACCCAAAAAAAATGTGGCGAGCCCATAGATATCTTCCGGTCGTTCACGAAGGGGAGGGATGCAGATGGGCACGACATTCAAACGAAAGTAAAGATCTTCACGAAACAGCCCTTCACGGACTAGGGACGGCAAATCCCGGTTGGTGGCAGCGATGAAACGAACGTCCAATCTCGAGGAAGACAAGCTCCCGATCGGGCGTATTTCTTTTTTTTCCAACAAGCGCAATAATTTGACTTGGTTTTTTAGCGAAACTTCCCCGATTTCATCCATGAAAAGCGTTCCCCCGTTTGCGGACTGCACGAGGCCGATTTTGCCGGTTTTAAGCGCTCCCGTGAACGATCCGGCGCGATATCCGAATAGCTCGGACTCAAATAGTTCTTCGGGGATGGTGGTCATGTTGATCTTGATAAACGGCTTGTCCTTGCGCGTGCTGAACTGATGTATGGCGCTTGCCACGACCTCCTTGCCCACGCCGGTCTCCCCCAGGATCAAAACGGTAGCATCCAAGGCCGCCACTCGCAAGGCGCGCACCAAAACTCTCTGCATCATTTTGCTGGTGGCGATGACATCCGAAATCACGATTAACGGGGTGCGGTTTCCTTCCGCTTCCTGGAGCGCCGCCACGCCTTGGTCCAGGGAACACACGGCGGTCGCGACAAAAATGATATCGCCATCTTGGTTGAAGATCGGGTTGCCAGTAACGATGACCTTTTTATCGGTCCGCAATAATTTTTGTTCGATGGTTATGGGGGCTTTCTTCTTCAGGACGAGCAACGTCACGGAGCGGTCGAAGTAACCCTCATCCTGGAGGTTTTGCATGTGACGGCCGACGACATTCCTCCCCTCGATCTCGGTGAGCAATTCGTAGTCCCGGTTTACCATCAAGGTGCGCGCAGAACCGTCCGTAAGGTAAATGCCGAGATGTTTTGCCGCCGGCAGTTTTATATCTTCGTTTTTTAGATGTTTGAATAATTCTTCCATGCAGATCCGTCCCGGTTGCAAGATAAAGAGGAAAGAGGGAGTTTGATGAAAAGGACACGTCTTAAGCGGAGACCGGTATCGTTCAAAACATCCCCATCGGTCTTTACTTAAATTTCTTTTTCTAAAAATGTCAAGATAAATAAGTTATTGTGCAATACCGCACGGGTCTCTGTGCAACTTTGCACAGTTTTGTCAGTGGACGTTTAATTTAATTATCGAATAATCTTGAACGATTTCCATCATAAATGGCCGGTGCCGAAGCGAGCCGTCCTGTCATGGATCGCACGAAAGAAAATGCCGAAAGGTTGCCGTGAATAATTGTTGTATAATATCAATATGTTGAATTTTGTTCGCATCCGCATGAATATTGGCACAATAAATGAATATATACCTCCGTAGATTTCTTTTTCTGCCGGGCCCTTACGGTGAGGGTGGAGGTGTAGGAGAAAGTGAAACGATTCACCGAATTGATTGAAAAACGGAGGTATTATTATGAGTTGGGCAGGTCCAGTTTTTAAACGTCAACATGGTCAAATTCAACCCTACATTCCACTCGGTCCCTTCCAGTTACGTTTGCCTTTTATTCATTATCATTTTGAAATAGCGGATTACATACAAGGTTTAATCATGTGTGCCGTCTGCCTGGGCATCATCCCCATTTTGCAGGAATACCTCGGGATGCCCTTTGAAGTTGCCATTACGATCGTCATTTTAAATGGTTTCTTCTATTTATGGCATGCTCACTTGGGTGACCCGGTAGTTCCCGGCTGGATCACGCCGGCTATCCCGCTGCTTCTGTTGTGGCTGAAGGCATTCCCTGAAGGCGTGCCCCGCATGCATGCCCTGATCGCCTTTGAATTTGAATTGGGACTGGTCTCATTTTTCCTTGGAGCCACGGGATTAGCCAAGCGATTCGTTGACATCGTCCCCGACGCGTTGAAGGCAGGCATTCTGGTTGGCGCCGGGATTGCCGCCGTTAGGCTCGTTTTTGATAAGGGGGGGGCGTTTTGATCTCTACCCGTGGACGATAACCATCGCCCTCGGTTCAGTCTTCTATATCCTGTTTTCCAACCATTTCAAAACATTACGCACAAAGCATCCCTTCTTCAAGCACTTATCCGATCTGGGACTCCTGCCGTCGTTGATCCTGGCCATCATCCTCGCGCCTCTGGTTGGCGAACTGCCCTGGCCCAAGATCGAATGGGGATTTACCATTCCCCAGTTTACGACGTTATTTACCCAATGGACGCCTTTCTCTGATCGAATCGGCTGGCCGCCGCTCAGTTTCTATCTAAGTGCTGCGCCCTTGGTTGCCGCGACATACATTGTGCTTTTCGGGGAATTGATCCAGGCGGAAGTGCTCATTGACGAAGCGCGGGAATTTCGCCATGGAGATGAGGATGTCCATTTCGACGCCAATCGCAATAACATGATTGTCGGCATCAGAAACATCGGTATGTCCATGCTGGGTCCGGATCTCTCGATGTGCGGCCCCCTGTGGGCGGCCATGCAGGTTGTGGAAACTGAACGTTATAAACATGGTCCTCAGGCAATGGACAGCCTGGTCGGCGGGGTTGCATCTTTCCGCCTGGGAACTTTTACGGCCTATTTCTTATCTCCCATCGTTACCCTTGTGAAACCAGTTCTGCCTATCGCCTTGTCACTGACCATGCTGGTGCAAGGCTTTGTCGCCGTGCGCGTCGGCATTTTAAAAGCGAGAACATTCAATGATCTTGGAGTGGCCGGGTGTGTCGCCGCTGTTTTGATTTCCCGGGGCGCAGGTTATGCCTTTGCCGTCGGTATCGTTCTTTGCCTTCTTGTCTATGGAACGGATTTCTTCCGCAAATGGAATAAGTACGACAAGGTGAAAGATCCCGTATTCAACAAGTGCATCGCCCCGGAACCGGATGATGAAAAGCATTTACCAAATTAGTAGGAATATGATTTAAAGAAAAGTATGGGTTACACGATTGTGATGAATCATCTCTATCAACGATAAGAAATTTGAGGAGGTAAATATTATGCCATTGAAAACACCCGAACAGTACGAAGAGAGTTTGCGCAAAATGAACTTCAAGGTCTACCTGATGGGCGGGTTGGTCAAAAACCCTGTGGATAACCCCATCATCCGTCCCTCGATGAATTCCGTCAAGATGACCTACACGCTCGCGCAGGATCCGCAGTACGCGGAGCTGATGACGGCCAATTCCTCCCTGACGGGCAAGAAGATCAACCGCTTCTGCCACCTGCATCAGAACCCCGAGGACCTGGTGAAGAAGGTGAAGATGCAGCGCCTGATGGGCCAGAAAACGGCGGCCTGCTTCCAGCGCTGCGTAGGCATGGACGCCATCAACGCCATGGACAGCACGACATTCGAGATGGACCAAAAGCTCGGCACCGAGTACCACAAGCGCTTCAGGAACTTTCTGTTGAAGATGCAGGAGGAGGACTGGACGGTCGATGGCGCCATGACGGATGTCAAAGGCGACCGCGGGCTCACCCCCGGCAAGCAGGCCGATCCGGATCTGTTCTGCCGCATCGTGGAGAGGCGCCAGGACGGTATCGTTGTGCGGGGTTGCAAAGCTCACCAGACGGGCGCCCTCAACTCCCACTGGGTCCTCGTGATGCCCACCCTCACGATGTCGAAGGAGGACGCCGACTTCGCCCTGTCCTTCGTGGCGCCGGCGGACGCCGAGGGCATCTTCTATATCTATGGCCGCCAGTCCTGCGACACCCGCAAACTCGAGGGTGGCCAGTTCGATATGGGCAACAAGGAGTTCGGCGGGCATGAGGCCATGATGATTTTCAATGACCTCTTCGTGCCATGGGAAAACGTCTTCATGTGCGGCGAGTACGAATTCAGCGGCGCCCTGGTGGAGCGCTTCGCTGGCTACCATCGCCAGAGCTACGGCGGCTGCAAGGTGGGCGTGGGCGACGTGTTGATCGGCGCGGCGGCGCTGGCCGCCGACTACAACGGCGCCAACAAGGCCTCGCATGTGAAGGACAAGCTCATCGAGATGATGCACCTCAACGAAACCCTTTACGCCTGCGGGATTGCCTGTTCGGCCGAAGGGCATAAGACGGCCTCCGGAAATTACCTCATTGACCTATTGCTGGCTAATGTCTGCAAGCAGAACGTCACCCGGTTCCCCTACGAAATCGCCAGGCTCGCCGAGGACATCGCGGGCGGACTTATGGTCACCATGCCCTCCGAGAAGGATTTGCGGCACCCAGTTGCCGGCAAGTACATCGAAAAGTATCTGCGCGGCATTCCATCGGTTCCTACAGAACACCGCATGCGGATTTTACGCCTCATCGAGAACATCACCCTCGGGACAGCGGCCGTGGGCTACCGGACGGAGTCAATGCATGGCGCGGGCTCTCCCCAAGCGCAGCGGATCATGATCTCGCGCCAAGGCAACCTCGAGCAGAAGAAGGCGCTCGCAAAGAAGATCGCCGGTATCCCCGCGTAAGGGGGCCGCTCACTCCTTCGGGATAAAACGGAACGCTGGTGCACAATGACGGCGGTTCGGGCCCCTTCGACCTCGCTTTTCAAGCGGGACCTGACAGGGGGCCCGAACCCTTAATAAAAAGAAATTATTTCCGGGAAAATAAAAACGCAATGAAGCCGGAACAGCAGGAAAAGGACATCCAGACCGTCCTTGACAGACAGGTCAGGCCTGTGCTGAAAGCACACAATGGTGAGATCGAGCTCACGGGAATCGAGGAGGGAGGCATTGTCCGTCTTCGGCTCTTGGGAGTATGCGCCACCTACATGGGTGCGGAGCAGACCGTCAGTGACATCATCGTGGCCAGCATCCGCGAATCCTGCCCCTGGGTCAGTGATGTTCGCGTCGGTACGGGAGTCAGCGATGATCTCGTCCGGGAAGCCCTGCGATTTCTCAAGAGGCCCCGGGGTTGAGGTCGATGATGGTGGGCATCCAGTTCTGCGGGGGCTGCAATCCCCGGATTGACCGGGGGCAGATTGCCCTTGAGCTGCAGAAAGCGCTCGTCGATATGGGCTTTGACGTTGTCTTCAACAGTCCCGATGCCGATTTCGTGGTCTTTCTGAGCGGATGCTTGTCGGGCTGTGCCTTCAAGTTCAACCCGACGGAGCCTCCTTTCGTTATAGTGGCGGGCGCTACAGTGGATGGCATTGAGCTGGGCGAGGATTTGAAAGTTTCAGAAGTGATAAGAAAGGTGAGACAATACTATGAACGACTGGAAACACAAATATAGCAAGAAGATCATGAGTGCCGATGAGGCACTGAAGAAGGTGGAAAATAACAACCGGGTTGTTCTGGGCCATGCCTGCGGTGAACCTGCAACATTGGTGGATGCCCTTGTTGCACGTGCATCGGAACTCAGGAATGTGGAAATCGTTCACATGGTGGCCATGGGACCTGCCAAGTATGCCCAGCCTGGCATGGAGGGGAGTTTCCGGCATAACTCACTGTTCGTAGGAGCTACGACCCGCAAGGCCATTGCTGAGGGACGCGCCCTTCATACTCCCTGCTTTTTTTCCGAGATTCCCCGCCTTTTCAGTTGGAGGATCCTGCCCGTCGACGTGACGCTTATGCAGGTCTCGCCGCCCGATGAGGATGGATGGTGCAGCCTTGGCGTTTCCGTAGACTACACGCTGGCTTCCGCCCGTTCCGACCGTGTGACCATCGCCCAGGTGAACCGGTTTATGCCCCGGACTTTGGGCGAGAGGATTCACCTCGACGAGATTGACTGCATTGTCGAGAAAGATGAGCCGATCATAGAACTCAAGCCGCCTGTCATCGGCGATAAAGAGAAGGCCATCGGCGAGAACGTGGCAAAGCTCATCGAAGACGGATCAACGCTCCAGCTGGGGATTGGCGCCATTCCCGATGCGGTGCTCCTGTTCCTAAAAGATAAGAAAGATCTGGGTATTCACAGCGAGATGTTCTCCGACGGTGTCTTGGCGCTGGCGGAGGCGGGTGTCGTCACAAACCGGAAGAAAACGATCAACACGGGAAAATTTGTTGTAACCTTTCTCATGGGCACACGTAAGCTCTACGATTTTGTCGACAATAACCCCGATGTTGTGATGCGGACTGTCGACTATACAAATGATCCCAACATCATCGGTCAGCACGATAAGATGATTTCCATCAACTCCGCCCTGCAGGTCGATATGATGGGGCAAGTCAACGCCGAGATGATCGGCCGCAACCAGTTTAGCGGAGTTGGCGGTCAATTGGACTTTGTCCGTGGGGCAAGCCGCTCGAAGGGTGGAAAATCCATTATTGCACTGCCTTCTACTGCATCCAGCGGGAAAGTGTCACGCATTGTCTGTGAACTTGATCGGGGTTCGGCGGTTACGACTTCAAGAAACGATGTCCACTTCATCGTTACCGAATACGGAGCGGCGGAACTCAGAGGAAAAAGTATCCGTGATCGCGCCCGTGCCTTGATTGCCATCGCGCATCCTGAATTCCAGGATTCTTTGACAAAGCAGGCAAGTGAGGCTGGCATTATCTAGCCGGATAGCGTAAAACCGGCAGACCATGGAAGAATCGCATAAAAGATTGCCCTAATTTCAAAGGAATGTTCATTCTTGGAGAGGAGGCGAATAGAATGAAACGAGAAATGCTTAGAAAAATGATGTGTTTTCTACTGGTTCCGGTTTTTTTACTGGTTGCGTTAGGACTGGCGCAAGCTGCAGACGTAAAGGTGTATGCCTTCAATGCGGGCGTGCTGAAAACCGAGACACAATACATGCTGAAGGACACACGTGTAGGAACGCCAATGGATATTCCGATTCCCTTCCTACTTATCAAGCATGGAAAAGACTGGATGGCGTTCGATACCGGATGTAACGGCGAAGTGGTTAAGGATCCCATCGGATATTGGGGCGAAGGGATTGTGAAGGCTTATACGCCGGTGGTGAGACCCGACCAGGTAACCTCGACAAGGACATAAACTTCGGTTTACTCTATGGCTACTACCGTGGCGCTGATGGTAAAGCATCAGCTTACCCTAATGGTAGCTTGTTCAAAATCCATTTTTTAATTCCTTACGTCAAAGCCAAGTTTGGACCCGTCTCTGTAGAAGCGGAAGTTCAGTACGGTTGGGGCAATATACAGATGGAAGATGGAGTTACCAGCCAAGATAAAGAAGTTCGCGACCTTACCGCCTACGTTAATGCCGTGGTCGATTTAGGTCCCGTTTATTTCGGCGGCACCTTCGCCTACCTCGCCGGCGATGATTCCACCACCACAGATAAATTCGAAGGCGGCGGCAACACCAGTATAAACGGCGGCATGGATTGGAATCCCTGCTTGATTATGTTCAATCAGGATATTACGTACACGGTAGGCGCAATTCCTGGTTATGGAACTACTACTAACTCCAGTGCAATGACCAATGCCTGGTTCGGCCAGGGCAAAATCGGTGGGCGTGCGATTGCCGCGTTGGATATTCAGGCATCACTTGCTTACGCGACAGCCGACAAGAAACCGACTGGTGTCCTCAACAGCGCATACGGTTGGGAACTCGACGTTAACGGTACTTACAAAATCACCAATAACCTCTCCTATATGCTGGGCATCGGTTATCTTTTCACCGGTGATTATTACAAAGGCAACAGCAATAATAACGCAGTCAGAAACAACTACCTGCTGATCAACAAAATGACTCTTACCTTCTAAGAGCAGCACGTTTATTTAGTTGTAACTGTTAGCTTAAATCCCCGGGAGGGCGGGCAACTTCCGGGGATTTTAAGGTGCGGTGAAAATCTGGTTCAAATCACGAGCGGCGCTTTTAATCATGTCTTGACAAGTTAGGAAAATAGTTGAAATAATGTAGGAGATTGCAGCAGCCTTTCGAGAACAGTCTCAGAGAATTGATCAGGTTAATGACATGCTTGCTCAAATGAATGTGACAGCTCAGCATACGCGGGGAATGCCGAAAAGCTATCTTCCATCGTGTCTATGTTCGAGACAGGAAATAACATCGGAACTATGGAAGAACGGGACGATATGCATTAGATTATTAAATACAAGTTAACTATATCGGCACTCCATATTCTAATATTGGATTTAACACGGGTTGCATTTGGATATGTCTATAATTACTGTAATTACTGTCATTCAAGATTTTTTGTCTGGGACAGAAAGAACCTACTACCGCAAGGTTGGAAAGCAGACTATCAAATTCTGCAAACGGGCATCCAAAATATCCGTAAATGAGCATCAGCGGCGGCTCTTAATGTCTGCGGCTGTTTCCGTCGACGAAGTCGTTGCTGCTCTGCTTGGGCTTGATCATAAGCGGAATGCCGAAGCCTTTAAGGAGCGGCACTCATGCAGGAGACTGCACCGGAAGGAGCTCTTGACCGTAATGAGGTCCTATCTGTCTGCTTTGTTGATTATGTGCGCCATATTCAAAGAGATACTTCTGTCCAAGGTGGAAATGTCGGAAAAGGATTTTATGGCAGGTTGGCGTTCGGCGTTTGAATATTCGCCGTCCGATATGCAAATGTTTGATGAAAAACTTGCCTCGGCTTTTCGCAACAAGGGTATGGACGGTCTTGTTGAAGTGTTGGGCCGGCAAATGGTCAACACCTTATACCAGGAAAAGCAGCCCCTAAGCGAGATGGAAACTACATCCCTTCGGGACATGATATTAGATGACATGGCGGCAATAAAGCGGTATGTTGAAAAATAGATCAGCGGTTTACTGGAAGGACCTACCACCCACCTGTCTCCCAACTCTGAATACGTAGCCGCGGAGGTTGACCGGGTCCATCGACCAAAGGACCATGAAGCCCTCAGGGAGCCTCTTGTGGATGATCCGGTGGTACTGGAATGCCAACTCGCGAAGCGGGAGCAATCAATATGACTGAGAGAATAAGTTACGACACGACGGATCTAGTTTTTGATATAGACACTGAAACAGCCGATTTTATCGGGAAGCGATATCGAGGTGATGTTACTGTTGCCATGGATTTTCAGCCAATGCTGGACAGTGGGTGAAAATGCTCGGCCGCCCGTGAGGTGGCAGGATGTTATGTTCCCCGCATCTATGCCGGTGCGCCAGGCAGTAATGAAAAGTCCTATCGCCTTGACCAGACGGCCTGCGTTCGGATATTCTATTCTTCAAGACTTCGCTCCAAATTAAATTCCAACCATATTCGCATAAAAATGAAAAGATTCCTTTTTTTGCGGTGGCTCGAACTTGAAGGTGCAAAAAGTGTTGTCTGCGCATTAGAAGAACAGTAGGCTCATTGAAATCCTATCTTTTAGTATTTCCTTACCATATTAAGTAGCAAACATAGAAAACAAGGTAAAATACCTAAAAACGGGGTCTTATTTTGCCAATATTTCTTGAATAATTTTTCTTTTGAGCGTTTTATTAATTCCCCGGTGAACTCTTACTAATTCTTTCAAATAGGCAAAGCAACCATCTAGAGAATTTGTGAGGCAATTCGAGAATTAAATTTTTCTCTTGACAATAGAACGATCGTTCTACTATATCTTGTCGCTTCGGGATGGATTTATCCACCCTGCGAAGCGAGGAAGACATGTCATTGCCAGCCGCCGTTTATCTGCCCCGCCGCCCGCAAGATTCGGATTATTACCATTGTGTAGAGGATTGTTTTGAAACTTTTGTGCAAGGCTATGATGAACAGTTCTCACGGCAGTATGGTTTCTGGCGGCCTTACATCGAGCAGGTGATCTATCGTTATCTCGATGCAGCCTGCCCCGTACCTGATACGGGGGCG
>Ga0209638_1002890_pt1 | contig 10433 bp, 11 predicted proteins | sample BarGraNGADG00211_FD_184490 | JGI IMG/M metagenome (GOLD analysis project Ga0209638, IMG submission 184490) | Arctic peat soil microbial communities from Barrow, Alaska - Barrow Graham LP Ref core NGADG0002-211 (SPAdes) (version 2) | ecosystem: Environmental > Terrestrial > Soil > Wetlands > Peat... | reverse complement strand
TGAAGGTGAAAGACCATCTGCATATATTTTTCAGCTGCATGATAAAAACATATCTGCCGGGTTCTCCTGCGACAACGGAATTTTTGCCCAAAGCATACTGCTGCAAGCGGTAGATTTAGGCTTTGGTGGTTGCATGATAGCTACATTCAAAAAAGAACCGCTCTCTTTACTTCTTAACCTGCCGGAGAATCTGGAAATTATAATGGTAATCGCTCTGGGTAAACCCAAAGAAGTTGTAATCGTAGATGATATAAAAGATGGTGATGTCAAATACTGGAGGGACCAGGAGCAGAATCATCATGTTCCAAAACGCACCCTGGACGAGCTGCTATATTTCCCTGAATAATAGTTATTGAACAACAGGTTCCTGACCCATTTCCTTCATTATCTTTCTGCCGCCTGCCTCAGATAACAGAAATTCAAGAAAAGTCTCTGCTGCCGCCTTGTTTGGTGCTTTCTTTAAAACGGCGACACTGTACACCATAGCTTCACCCTTAATTACCATGGTCTCCCCGGGTTTTGAACCTCTAACTGCAATTTGAGCTATTGAATAGTGCGCATTCAGGGACGGATTGCCAAGGTTGATTCTATCCGGCAGTATTAAATACTTAAGGTGGTGTTGTTGAGCCACAGATCTGTAGATAAAAATATAATCAACCGATCTTGTGTCCAGAAGTGCAAGAAGGTCAACTTCTTTTGGTCTTAAAAAACGGTTGTCCTTTGCTATTATATTGTCAACCAGACCCTCGCTTTTGATACCTTTTTCTGCAAAGTCCTGCTGTGCAAGTTTGAGAGTAATAATTGTCCTGTATCCGCATGGGTCTGCATCAGGATCTGCTCTACCTATTATTACATCTTTACTCAAAAGTATGCCTGCCCAGTTATTTGAGTCAATTCTGTCTGCGTATGCAGAACGTTCAGTGAATGCAATAACCATCTCGTTTGCTGCAAAATGTATGTTCTTTGCAGCATATTCCGGTATAAGCAGCTTGTCTATGATTGAATAGTCAGATGAAGCTACAATATCGCAATCTCTTTTGAGCTCAGTTATTTTTCTTGCTGCATCTATACTTCCGGATGATTCAGCAAAAATTTTTACCTCGGGGTGCAATATCATAAATGTATCTGCAATTGCCTTAAACGGCATAGAGAGCGAACCCGCGTGAAAAATTATGAGGTCGCCGCTCAGTGCAGAATTTATAGTTGCAGATTTTTTTTGTCTACAAGAGTTGCTAGTCAGTACGATTGCCAATAGTGTTAATATCAAAAATGCTCGTCTCATCTGTAATTAATTTTATTTTCAGTAGTAGGATAAAACTATCAATATAGCGTTATCTTGTTCACTCCCTTGATCGATCTGTCTGCAAACATGTCGCAACCGGCGTAGACAGAAAATGTTTCACGACCCTTGTCATTGCTCTTGCTTACACCAAACATAAGCAAAAGATCCTGCTGGTCATTTCTGTTAATCAGTTCGGAAAGGGAGAATGACGCCCTGTAACCGTCTACCCCCTCTATACAAACCAAGCCCTCTCTTAGTGTACGATCGTCCTTAGGATAATATGGTTTCATTACCTCTCCCAGAGATACACCGGAAAAAGTTTTATATCCTTTGTATCCCATACTGTGTCCATAGTAAATTGATTCAAATGATAGTACTGGGAGATTTTCCGGCAATTTTTCCAACTTGACATATGATGAATCCGAGCCATTCAGCTCCAGCTTTTCTGCATAGAACTTAGCAGGCTTTCTGTTTACAATAAAATTTCTGGTCAAAGATTTTATCACGATTTTTGTTGGGTTCGATATGTTTCTTACAGTTAATCTGTCTGTCCCCACAACCAACTTAGATTTATCCGGCAGTGGCCAAAGCTCTCCGGTTTTGTCCGGAATAACTCTGGTAACATTTTTAGCAATAATTATCTGATACATATTTGCAGAGTAAAAGATCTCTCCCCAACTGAATGTGGCATACTCGCCCTTGTCGTTATATACCTCAACATAAAGGTCTACCGGAGGGTAGAAACTCTCTTTGCTCTTTTTGTCAATTTTGACAGAACTCAAAAGATCACAAAGAGCATAGCCGTCATAACGGAATGCCCCTTCAAACTTAAGGGTATCTCCGCTCATACGCCCCTCTCTGGTGGCAACAGAACGCCACGGAATATTTTTAAGCGAAATAGTGACATCCTTTTCTACCTCTCCGGTTATCAGAATCTTCTTTGGAGTTTTCAATTCTGTTGCCTTCTCCTGGTTAAAGTAGTTGTTGGCTCCTGATTCCCATAACAAAGTAGAACCTGTAAAGCCGTCAATTTGCAAATATTTGCAACCCGACAGTGTAAAAAAAAGTGCCGTAAACACTAAAATCGATCTAATTTTCATTGAAATATTTAAAAAGAATTAACCTCCACTAACAAGGTGGATTATTTTAAGATCGTCGCCATCTTTCACAACTGCTGTGTCGTAATCCTCTTTTTTGACCAGCTGGTCATTCAGCCTTACCACAAGCATTTTGAACTTGAATGATTTCAGTTCCATTATAGCAGAGATTGTCAATTTCTGCCCTTCAAATTCTTCTGTTCTGTTGTTTAGTATTATTTGCATACGAAAAAATTTTACTCCAACGGAGTTTTTTGCATTTATCTGATTTATTGGCTTATACGTGGAATTTTCCGAAAGTTTATTTGAAATTATTTTTGTATATCATTGAATAAGTGCTGATTGCAAAAAACTCCGTTGGAGTTAGGCTTTTGCCCTCAGAAGCAGCTCCAGCACTTTGTCTGCCTGCATATTTGAGACAATATTTACTCGGGGTGCCAACGGAGGGTTCTCTTCTGAAGCCTCGCTCTCCTCATCTCCGCAAATATAGAGGTTATCCGATTGTACAATTTTCAGCAGTTCAATCCTCCCCCATCCTGCCATTCCGGATCCGGCGACCAGGGGTATTTCCGGAAAGTTGGTAAGCATATAATTGATGAACATCTCCTTCTGAGAAGCCTCATCAAAAGCCTCCACAACAATGTCGCAAGTTGAATAGATGAGTCCGATATTTTCCTCTGTTATTCTCGTGTCATAAACCTGTACACAATCTTCCGGCTCAATTCTGGCCAAATTATCTCTCAAAGCAAAGACTTTTTTTTGCCCTAGCTGGTCGCGAAAGTAGAATTGTCTGTTTAGATTAGGCTCAGAAACAACATCGTAATCTGCAATTATGAGTTTGCCAACGCCACTTCTCAACAGTGATACCGCACAGTTTGAGCCCAGACCGCCGGCCCCGGCAATACCCACTACTTTTTGGGACAAAATAGTTTTGATCTGGTTAAAAGTTGGCATTTAATAGGTTGTTTTGGTTACAAATTTTGTAAATTTACCAATTATTTGCAAATCTAAAAAACAGATCTATGAATTATCAGGAGATTAAAAACAGTCGAAAACTGATAACCTCTTTTCCTTATGAGTGGAAACCTGTTATCAAAGGATACAGCGATAGGAGTCTGTATGTGAATGTAGGTACAAACAGAGTTGAGATTAGGGATATTGCACCTGAAACCAAAGAGAAGTTTATCGGAGGCAAAGGCTACGGGCTCAGAATGCTTTGGGATGCAATTCAACCCACAACCAAATGGCAGGATCCGGAAAATGAAATTGTCATTTCCGGTGGCCCCTGCTGCGGAATAACCCAATATTCAGGATCCGGGAAATCTTTGGTAGTTGCACTCTCTCCTCAGACAGAGAGAATTATAGACAGCAATGTGGGTGGGCACTTTGGCCCTCACTTGAAAATTGCCGGTTTTGATGCATTCGAGCTTCAGGGAAATTCAAATAAGGATGTGATTATCTACATAAACGGGGTTGACCATATTATTGAACTATTTGAGACTCCTCAGGAATTAAGCTTCGACTCTCACCTGTTGGGGGAGGAGCTTCTGGAAATGTTTGCAGACAATGAGAAAGACAAGATAAATGTATCTGTAGTGTCATCCGGTAAAGCTGCCGAACACTCTTTGATAGGAATGCTAAACTTCACCTTTTATGATTTAAAGAGGGGCAAAGTACGTCTGAAACAGGCAGGCAGGGGTGGACTCGGAACGCTGATGCGTCATAAGAAAGTGCGTGCGCTGGTTGCCAAAGTTCCAAGGGTTTCAGGTAATTTTAACAATGTCGACGACCTGCCTGCAATTATGGAGAGGGGAAAAAGGTTTAACAAGGAGATGCGCGAACTGGACGATATTCAGTGTCAGATGCGAAAGGTAGGAACTGCTCACCTTATGGGTGTTCTTGAGAAGTATGATATCCTCCCTGTAATGAACTTTAAATATGGCGATCACAAAGATTGTCCAAAGATTGATCAGGAGGTTTGGAAAAGTTACTTTACTCAAGGGGTTCCGGATGGTTGCTGGATTGGCTGCAATATGGCTTGCGCTAAGGGTGTAGATAATTTTGAACTGCGCACAGGACCTTACAAAGGTTCAAAAGTTATTGTAGACGGGCCTGAATATGAAAACGCGGCAGCATTGGGGTCTAATATTGCAGTTTTTGACCCAAGGGACATTATTGAACAGAACTTCTACTGCGATACCTATGGAGTCTGCACAATTACCTGGGGCAATTTAATCGGCTTTTTAATGGAGTGCTGGGAAAACGGCATTCTAAATGCAGAAAGAACAGGAGGAATAGATCTTAGTTGGGGTAGTGCAGATGCATCTCTGGAACTTTTACATCAGTTGGCACGAGGAGAGGGTTTTGGGCTTACAGCCGGTTTGGGAGTTCGCAAGATGAAGGAGATGTTTGCCGGTAAAGGGTGGGGAGATATTCACTTTATGAATGATATAGGAATGGAGAACAAGGGTTTAGAGTACTCCATGTACATGTCTAAAGAGTCTCTTGCACAACAGGGAGGCTATGCGATGACCAACAAAGGTCCGCAACATGATGAGGCTTGGCTTATTTTTATGGACATGGTCAACAATATGATCCCCACATTTGAAAACAAGGCGGAGGCTTTGTACTACTTCCCGTACTTCCGCACATGGTTTGGACTGGCAGGTTTCTGCAAACTCTGCTGGAACGATGTTGAGCCGGCAGACAACGCCCTTCAGAAAGAACCAAACAAAGTGCCAGAGCACGTTGATAACTATGTAACTATATTCAAGGCTGTTACAGGACGGGAATTCGACAAGGAGGAGATGATCAGACAATCAGAAAGAGTATATAACTTCCAGAAGGTTCTGAACCTTCGCATAGGGTACGGCACCCGCGAACACGACAGGCAGCCGTATCGTGCAGCAGGCCCGGTAACCAAAGAGGAGTATCTGAGCCGTCAGGAGAGATATGACAAACAACTGGCAGAGATAATGGGGTTGGATCCTTCCAAAATGACTCTGGAGGAGAAGATGTTCAAATTAAGAGAATACCGTGAAGATCAATACGAGAAGCTTCTCGATGCCGTTTACAAACGCCGAGGTTGGAACAAAAATGGTGTGCCCACAATTGAGCATCTCAAAAAAATCGGGATGGACCTGCCGGAAGTACTAGCGGTTGTAGAACCAATGCAATAATAAATTTTACAATTATTAAACTAACAGCCATACGGCAAAAAGTATAAACAAATGGTTAAAAGTATTTTAAAATCAGGTTTTAAATCGATTCTGCTAACGCTCTTTTTGGCGGCGAGTCTGAATATTGTTGGTTGTGGCAACCAAAAGAACAGTGATCCAAAGAATCCTTACGGACTCGATATTATCAACACCTCGGAGGCCTATCTGAAGAGCGTGAAAGAAGATGAGAATAACAGACTGATAGATCTGGAGAACTATATCCCGGGTATAGTTCTCGATATCAGATATGCAGACACCAATAACTTTACCCACACAAAGATCTACACTCTGCCAAAAGCATTTCTAAGAAAACCGGCTGCAGATTCACTTCTTAAAATTCAGAAGCTGCTTGCCCAACAAGGTTTGGGGCTTAAGATCTATGACGCTTACAGACCCTACGCCGGTACCCTTTACTTCTATAAAGTATATCCCGATACTACATTCGTTGCGGCTCCATGGAAAGGATCTGTCCACAACCGCGGATGTGCTGTTGACCTTACACTGATTAACCTTGCAACCGGCGAGGATCTGCAGATGCCAACTCCGTTTGACGATTTCTCCAAAATGGCTTCTCAAAACTATATGGATCTGGATTCGGCTAAACTTGCGAACAGAGCAACACTCTTAAAGGTTATGACAGAGAATGGATTTACATTGTACGAACATGAGTGGTGGCATTTCAACTTAAAGGATAGAGACAAGTATAAGTTGATGGATGTTTCTTTTGAAGACCTTAATAATTAAAAACAAATAAAATGAAAAATAGCACCCCGTTTATCAGATCTTTTGTGGTTTTCTGTGTAGTACTGCTTTTCTGCACATTAAGCCTGTCTGCACAAAATAAGAATTCAAATCAAAAAAGCGAATACTGGAACCCCAATAAGGTAAATTTTCCATCTTACAGCTCCCAGGTTCGGGAAAATTTAACCTTTCCAAAGGTTATGGGTTACGAGGTATTAGCATGCGATTTTCACACACATACTATGTTTTCCGATGGTTTGGTCTGGCCAACTTTGCGCGTTTCTGAGGCCTGGACCGGTGGGTTGGATGCAATGGCTCTTACAGATCATATTGAGTACAGACCATATAAGAAGTATACTAACAACGACCATAACACCTCGTTTGATATTGCCAAACCGGCCGCGGATGAGGTGGGTTTTCTGCTAATCAAGGGAACTGAGATTACCCGTAAACAGAGCACACTGGGGCACTTCAATGCTATTTTCATATCAGATGCCAACCCAATAGCAGTTGATGATCCAAAACAATCAATACTTGAAGCTAAAAAGCAGAATGCCTTTATCATCTGGAATCACCCGGGTTGGGCTGTAGACTCTACCTACATTAAAGAATTTCAGGAAGATCTTTTTAAAGATGGTTTAATTAACGGAATAGAGGTATATAACAATTCTGAATTTTATCCGAGGGTATTGGCCTGGGCTATTGATAAAAATATTACAATCATAGCTGCAAGTGATGTACACGGTAATGTAGAGAGTGGTGTGCTAAAAAGAGAGGGTGTTCTCAGACCAATGACCTTAGTACTGGCAAAGGAGCGTTCTCTTTCGGGAATAAGAGAGGCTCTTGACGCCGGAAGAACTCTCGCCTTTTTCCATAATATATTGGCAGCAAAAGAGGAGATTGCAAAGGGCTTTGTAGATGCGTCTTTATCTGTAAAGAAGGTATTCAGCAACGATAAATCCAGTTTCTACACATTGACCAACAAATCATCTGCACCCTTTAAAATGTTTTTTAACAAGAGTTTGCAAGAACTACCTGCACTCTCGACAATCTCTTTTTCTGTATCAAACGAAACATCAAAAATCAAGGTGATCTTTGAGAATATTTTTGTATATGAAAATCAGACTTTGGCACATGATTTGCAGCTTAAATAGATGAGAAGTTTTTTCAAAGTTTAAATTTTAGGTTAAGTGGAAGTTGGCATAGTCAAAATTTGACTATGCCTCTTTCTTTTTAAAATAATTAGTTGTACATTTGCGGGCCTTTTCTCGAGAAGATTAGGAAGTTATATAATAAAAACTTTAAAACCAACGTATTATGGCTGTTAAAATTCGCCTTTCAAGACATGGCAAGAAAAACTTTGCCTTTTTCCACATCATTATAGCTGATAGTCGCGCACCTCGTGATGGTCGCTTTATTGAGCGTATCGGCACTTACAATCCAAACACTAACCCTGCAACTATAGAGTTGAACAACGAAAAAGCTCTTGAATGGCTTTTTAATGGTGCTCAACCTACAGAAACTTGTCGCAGAATTCTATCTTACAAAGGTGTTCTTTTAAAGAAGCATCTACAGGAGGGTGTTAATAAAGGGGCAATTACACAAGAGATTGTAGATCAAAAGTGGAATGCATGGATTGCAGAGAAAGAGTCAAAGGTTTCTAAGAAAAAATCTGACCTCGAGTTAAACGGTCGTTCAGAAAAGAAAACGGCTATTGAGGCAGAGGTTAAAGTAAAAGAGGCAAGAGCCGCCGAGATTGCAAAGAAGAAGATGGAAGAAGCGCAAAAAGCTGCTAAAGCTAAAGCAGCTGAAGCCGCCGAAGTTGCTGCCGAAGTTGCTGAGGTAGCACCAGAGACTCCTGCCCAAGAGACTGCTGCCCAAGAGACTGCTGCCCAAGAGACTGCTGAAACTCCAGAAGTTTAAACAATGCAAAAGTCAGCAAATATTTTGCTGCCTGTCGCAAAGGTCTTAAAATCGTTCGGCACAAAGGGCGAGTTCATCATACGATACTCTCCGGAAATGCAAGAAGATATTAACGCAAAAAAACCGGTATTCATCTACTACGATGGGTTATCGGTTCCTTTTTTTGTAGAATCCATTCAAAACAGAGGCACAGACCAAGCTTTGGTGAAACTTGAAGGTATTTATACCGAATCGCTTGCCAATGAAATTGTTGGAGAACTTATATGTATCGAAAAAAAGCCTAAAAAGGGCAAACCTAAAATTGAGGGACCAGCAGATCTTATCGGATATTCAATTGAAGATATTAACGGCTCTCCTCTTGGCAAAATTTCAAAATTTTACGACTATCCTAACAACCCTTGTTTGGGAATAATAAAACCAATTTCAGATAACAAAGACAATAAAGAAACACAGGAACAACTTCTACCCTTTCATGAGGAATTTATTGTAGATTTTGATGCCAAAAGACTGGTTCTTGTGGTTAATATTCCCAAAGGACTGCTTGACCTTTAAATTTTCTTTTTCTATATTTGTAAAATAAAAGCTGTATTATGAAGAGAATTATTTTGCTGATTATGGCTGCTGCTGTATTCTTTGTAAACATAGCAGCAGGACAGGACCATTATGGACGGTCTAAAATTTCCAAGAGAACATTTACGCAGGAGGCTGATATAAGATTAAGTATAGGATCTTTCCCTATTACCTATGACTTTGATTATCCGTTTATGGGTATGTATCATGATGAAATGGATAATCTGCGTATGCAAACACTAAGTGAGCGTTATTACAATATCCAGACATACAGAGGTAACAGAATTACAACAGGCTCTCTTAATATCAATCCATCGATAAAAGTGCTCAGATGGATGGAATTAGGTATAGTTTTCTCTTACAACGGAGATTACAGGAACATTTACAACACTTTAGACAATACCGTGCTTGAGAGAGATTATCAACACAGCTTTTTCTTTACACCCACAATCAGATTTGCCTGGTTAAACAAAGAGAGGGTAAGAATGTATTCTTCTGTGGGATTGGGTTTGGGGGTTATGATAAATCAGAATCCCTTTAGCAGGGACTTCTCAATATTTGGGAATGGCGTTGAATGGGGTCCTTCTATCCAACTGACAGGATTTGGTATTTCTTTCGGTAAAACATTCTTTGGGTTTGCAGAGGCAGGAGCTATTGGTACTCTTGGCATTTTCACAGCCGGTATTGGATATCGGGTTACGCCTAAACATAGAAAGTAAATATTATAATATCTAAGAAATTACTAAAATGAAAAAATTAATATTTATTCTGGTTGCATCGATTGCATGTTTTGCCTCATCATCCTGCATTATTGAAGATGGTGATACTCGTCCAAGAGCTACTGCTGCAGGTAAGTTAATCTATGATAATACAGAACAGGTTATCTCCAAGAATATTGTTTTTGCAGATATTGCACTTAAACTTAATGCATATATTTTTGCTCCCTCAGATCTGAAGATTTCTATTGAGGATAAGTTCTTCCCAAAATACAAACCTCGTAATACCGGTAATAACTGGGTGTTGGTAAATAGCCCCTATTCATTTGCAACTGACGGAAAATCTCTGGATGTGATTGGCTCCAAATGGACAGTCACTCAAAATCAGGCGGGCAGTTGGATTGATAGTGAATATGGTGTATTGATAGTAACAATTGAGTGTATAGGTGACAAACAGTGGAAAATTACCAGCAAGGATGCATATACATATGAAAGTGTCAGCAATTCGGATTTAGTTGCCAAGGCCACAGCACCTTCCAATACAAATACCTATATTCTTTATGACTACACTATTACCGGTGCAGGAAAGTCTCTGTCTAATGAGTCTTATTCGGGTAGTAAATCTCTTCAAGTAGAATATACTATTAAGAACCCTATGAAGTTTGTTATAAAAAACTCGGCAGGTTATTCAGAAATTAATTACCCTGGTTATTCAGAAATTAATTACAACTTTACAGCAGTCGAAGGAAAGGTGGAGATGGTTGTAAGTAACATAGAGGACCCAGACAAAAGAGACCTGATTATGGCAGATCTCTCTTTATCTATAGGTAACAGCATTATCAATCGTATAACCTTTAACGGGGTAACAGAGGTTTGGTAAACATCA